>Ga0315291_10008475_pt1 | contig 12635 bp, 9 predicted proteins | sample YL17G12_20_MG_FD_203070 | JGI IMG/M metagenome (GOLD analysis project Ga0315291, IMG submission 203070) | Sediment microbial communities from Yellowstone Lake, YNP, Wyoming, USA - YL17G12_20 | ecosystem: Environmental > Aquatic > Freshwater > Lake > Sediment | place: USA: Wyoming | collected... | reverse complement strand
AACGTTGGGATCAGCATGACCGCTATTGGCTAGTCCGGGCCGATGGGTTGAAATCTCCTTGCCTCCGGTGGTCCAGACAAAGCCGACCTTGTCCTGGTCATAGTCGGAGCTCCCACGTTGAAAGACCGCTGGGCGCGAGGCTGGTACCAAGAGATGAAAGAGGGTCGGCACCGAGCCATTGTGCAGATACGGCGCGCGCGCCCAAATGCCGGCAAGCGGCAAAGCGACATACCCAGGCGCCGGACGGCTGGCGAGGACCTCATCATCGGTCACTTGGCAATCTGGCTCGGCGGGGTCTACGCAGCTGGCTTTGAGCGCTTTGATGAGTCCCGTCCTCGCCGCCGGCGTCACCACCAGAGCCCGACCGGGATCGGTGCCGATAGAACCTAGCGGGAGCAAGGCTTCGTGGTCGTGGCAGCCGCGACAAGACTGCGTAAATAGGACCTCGCCCGCGCTGGCTTTGGCGCGGTCGACAGCGAAAGGATACACCGGTGCAGGCCAAGCCGCGACGAAAGGAGTCAGGAGCCTGGCGTTGGCAAAATCGACAAACTGCGGATTGCCCATAACGCCAAGCTCGGCACCAAGATTGCGAAACAAGCGCGCGCTGATGCTGCCGTCCCACTGCGAGAGGTGTCGCTTCCCTTGCTGCCATACGCTCATAATATCAGCGAGCGAGGCCTTCGCCGGGAGCAGAGAGCTCACATCGCTAGCTGAACTAGCGGCGGCGGCTGCAGGCCGCACGAGCATGTTGACGACCGTCAATCCAAACGCGTCCTGCACCCCAGGCACACCGCCTTCGAGCAAGCTTGGATCGAGACGGTAGCCCCCGCTGCCAAGCCAGTGATGCACGCTCTCCTCGGTGGCTACAACCGAATTCTTGAACGCCTCTACAAGCGGCGCGGCCACAGGGAGATTGGCTGCACTAAAGCGCGGATCGTTAACGGTCAGGTACCATTGATGCCGATATCCATGCAGGTCAAGCGTATTGCTCGGTGCGCCGGGAATATCGGTCTCAATGCCTGCAATACGCACGACTCCCGTATGACACGTAGCGCAGCTAAAGCTGAAATACTCCTCGCCGGTACTCGTGTGGCCTAGGCGCAACTCACGTGGCAGTCCGTCAGGTCCCGGGTGCATGCCGAGTTTGTCCCGCAATGCGGCGGGCCCCCAGAGATCAGGAAAGACCTTAGGCAGCTCGCGAAAGAGCGCCGCCGGGATGCCACTGCTGCCGACCGGTGTCATTTGGAAGGCCTGATACTGCGCCCGGTTTTCTTCAAGATATCTGGAGAATGCATCCTGCCTCCGCTGTTGCTCCTTAGGCCAGGTGTCCCCTGCGGCGACGGTACTCAGCTCGTTTGCATCTGAAGATTTTGCCGATGATCCATCGATAGCCTTGCAGCTTGCAGCAGCCATGACGACGAAACAGGCCATGACAACGTGGGGCGTCGCCTTGCGTATAAGAGTCAACTCAGCCACGACACAGCCCTCGTCATCTCATCCATTTGGTCATTCGTACATCGACTCTGAGTTTAGCCTGACCTAGGCTTGGTGCAAAACATCGGCACACATAAGGTCGAATGTTTATTTTTCAAGGAGTCCGGACAAAAAAAAGCTCCCCTTGTAAATGGGGAGCGAAGTATCGTCCTTAACGGCGTCGTCGCCGCATTTTTTTATGGTTTAAGTTTCAGCAACTATCGTTGCCATCCCTACCTTCGCCTCCGTGAGCACTATAGGCTTCCAATGCCGGGGCTCACCTAGTAGGTCGTCAAGGCGGGCAACCCGCGTTGATCCGGACGTGCAAACACCCAATCAGCATACGTACCTCCCAGCATTCCGTTGTGGAACATTTAGTATCTTGTAGCCATCTTAAGTCGCCGTGGTGATCGCCTCAGCAGCACGGGCTGCGTCGACTCACGCACCTATGGCGGACAGCCATGCTGGAGCAACTCATCGTGTGTATTGGTACGTAAATATCCGCACATACCTCACCTCCGCAAAGAAGCCACGGTCGTGTTGGATGGGTGACCGTTTTGGTGGATGTTCAAACCTTACAATATGCTCTTCGACCTATTGCCGAAAAACTTTAATACTCGGTAAATAAGCCGCAATATTCATTGTTTAGTTTGCAGTAATAGATCCACAAATGGTGGATCCGGTGAGGTTCCATCCAGTGAGGTTCCATCCAGTCTAGCCCGGATGACTCATGGATTCCTTTGGTCGCAAGGCGGCCATCCTTGCGACAGCCAAACCACCTAGCGTTGGCAGGACAGCAAAGCTAGCTCGTCCGCGCCATGGTTGGAGGTCACACTGGCCTTTACCTGACCGGCGCCACCACTTTGAAAAACAGACACCTCATAACCATGCGCATGATCGGACTCGCTGCAGTACCACAGCTTTTTCGCCCCGCTGCTCACAAGCTCATCGTCCAGTCCGACGATTTGTTCGCAGTGAAACGTCACCGCATCTTTGCCATATTCCGTCAGCAAACCCTGACCTTCATAAATGCGAAACGATCTGTCACCGCCATCGCCCTCACAAAGCAGCGAAAAGTTGTGCGGTGCACCGGCTAATGACGATTCGGTGTGGCGATCGATACTGCAAGCCACGAGGGCAAAAGTGCAGAGGCTGATGGCTAAAGGCGTCTTCATCGGGATCTCCCTTGAGGTGTTGATACGGGCCGAGCCCGTACCTATAAACCACGACCCGGTCAGTTGTTTCATATTTCTTGGTAGTTGAGTGGAATTGACGCGTTAGATGGACCGCTGGAGTCGGCTCCATACTGAAGTCTGAGGACGCCCCCACTCTACGCCGTCTTTGCGTCGTTCTATTCAGTGGTTATGGTTACCATGCGCGATGCGAGGCGGTGACAAAATGCGACTGAAACGACGAGCTGGTTCGCTTTTGCAACCAGTGCCCCTGCTCCGCAAAGACGTATCCCATCATAATCACTTGGTTTTTAAATCCAGGAGCAGTTGGTACGCCCCTTGCTAAGGAGATATGCAGAGACACTTTGGTGACACCTTTTAAATCAGTAGTGGAGTGGAATTCATGGCACGTTTTGTTGCACCGACGCGTTGGCGCCTGCTACCAGCAATGGCAGCTTTAGGTTTATCTGCAAATCTTGCCGTCGCCGCTACAAGCGGTAACGGCACCCCAAGCTACCAGAACCTACTCCAGGCTCGCGCTAACATTAGCGCGGCACAGGGTTTGGTCCAGCAGCTGCTGGGGCGAATCTATGGCGGCGGTGGCGGCGGTGGTGGTGGCCGCGAGCCATATCCTCAGGGCCCAGGACGCGGCCGTGGCGAGCTCGGCTGGGCCGACGACGGCGATGAACTCGAAAACGACCAACTCGCCGGCTTTGCCTTGCAGGGTCTTGGCGCCTCACTCAACGTCCTCGGACAGAATATCGATGCGGTCACTGCTAACTACGGCCAAGCGCAGTTTCCATACCTCCTTGCTCAAGCATGCGGGATGACTCTCCGCCTTCTGCCCCAGGCCATCGCCGGGCGTGTTTCAGCCGCGATCCCAAATGAAGTGTTGATCCACGGTACGGATTTCGACCCGATCATCCAAGAAGTGGTCGCCGCGAAAAGCCAGCTCGGCTGCTTTTAGCCGTCACGATCCCGCAGCTGAGCTGCGCGCACAATATCCGCACGATCCGTTAGCACCGAGCTAAGCGCTAGGTAGCGACTTAGCCCCTTTATACCTGAGGAGTTCTCAAGATGAGTCTGATCAAGTCCCTGGTTTCCACCGCCATCGTCGCCCTGTTGTCTAACTCCGTCGCCCAAGCGGCAACCGTCCAGGACGCCCAAGTCTTAAAGGCCGGCATCTACCGGGCGAAGTCCATCGTCGACAACGCGCTGCGCGCGGCCGGAAGCAATGGTTCAACCGGGGGCGGCGGTTCCTTTCCGACCAATCCCGGCGTCCCAAGCGGAGGCGGCCACGGTGGATTTTACGTCGAATCTGATCTCCCTGATCTGTTAAATGATGGCGACGTCAACGAATCGGATGCCTTAGCATTGCCCGTGTTTATCCAAGCATCGGGCAGCCTGTTTGACGCCGGACACTTTGTCGACGTCTCCACCATCGACCTGCTTGGCGGCAATATTCAGCAAGGCAACTTCGAGTTTGCTATGGCATGTTCTCGCATGGGCATCTCGCGGAGCCAAATCGCACGGGCAAATTTGGCCGCGTTGCAGCCGCCAGCGGGACTGCTCGCGCCTTTCAGTGCCGACCTTTTGCAGGTCGTCACGGAACTAAATGCGCTACGCTTTTCTGCTAACTGCCCCTAGCATGTCGCATTGCCAAGAGACGCTGGGCGAAGCGCCGTTGCAGCCCAGCGTCTCTTGCTTCTCTTCACCCATTTCACTAAGGACGCTCCCATGTACAAGCTGCAGTCGAAGTCGGTACGAACCAAAGTTGCGATGATGTTTTTATCCCTATCCATGATTTCAAGCGCGGCATTCGGCCAAAGGCTGACCGCGTCCACCGTAGAAACCAATGCACTTAAGTTGGTGCACGCCTATTTTATCAGTGCTGAGGCGCTCCTACATGCGCAGAAGCTGCAACAGTTGTCGAGCCTGGATCTGGACGCCACAGAGCGCGCTCTGACCAAACTAGGCACGGATAGCCAGACCGGGCTGAGCCAATTGCAAGACGAGCCGGTCGTGGCCTTTGCCGCAGTCAGGGTCCTGGCCGATGCTGCCTTAGCAAGGTCTAGTCTCAGTCGCGCCTTGCTGGCGGCAGGCGGTAAGTTAGCAAGCGTCGAGGCCCAAGCAGAATACGACCTCATCACCTCTGAACTAGCCCAAGTTGCAGCCGGTCAAATGCCATGAAAGCTTGCACAATCATCGCCCTAAACATGGTCCTGAGCGCCTGCGGCAGTCCACGCTCGGCACCGGTGTCAAACCCCAGTAGTGTCTTTGGGACGCTTGATTTTCAACTGCTCGGGGAGCGTGAGCTTGGGACCGATCCGCTGGCTTTGGTCATGGGCGCAGTGATGGTTGTGCTACCAGATCCGCAAAGTCCTCCGGATACCTATGCGTTCCCGTACTGCAGCGGCGTGCAGATTGGCCCGCGCCAAGTTCTGACCGCCGCCCATTGCGATCGCCCCGGTTTGATCTTCAATCAAAGGCGTATCGCCATCCAGGCCGATGTGAACAAGTTCACCATGGAGCGCTTTGGGGCCTCATTTCGCGCCAACTTCAGCGGCGATATGATTCCAGCCGCCACCACCAGCGAAAAGGTCGCGCCCATTGCAGCAGCAGCCTACAAAAGCTCCACTCTGGATTTTGCGGTTTTAGTGTTCCCCTACGACCTTGGGCCGACGTACCTATCCTTGGCCCATCGGACCATGCCAGATGCGCCTCGCGCGCCAGCGAAAATCTACGGGTATCCAAACGGATTGCCGTTGACCTTAGCGAAGAACTGCCGCGCTTCACCAGATGAAGACCACATCCACGTGCGGCACGACTGCGATTCATTGACTGGCTCCTCAGGTGGACTCATCGCGACGGAGGACGGCCAAGCGATGGCCATCCAATTGGCTGGACCAGGCCAAAATAGTCCCGAGTATTACGATGCTCACGGCACCTACGAGGACGCGGCGGCCTTCGCGGCGCGTCGGGGCTGCAGCAAAGCCAGCCGGCCTAGCGACGCCGATGACGCCAGATGCTTGGCAGCACTTGGGCTAAACACGTCACTATCCTTAAGCGCGGTCGCCGCGGACCTTCGCGACCATGCACCGCCTGCGCTGGCGCACGAGCTGCTTGGCGATACCGCTATATAGGACCCGACCACTAGCCCGAGCCATGCGGCCCTTCTTGGGTGATATAAATCAAAGGGGTCCAGGTCCTTCTGTAAGGAAAGCTCAGCTTTGAATATGCACCGCTGCTCGGCCCTGAGTCACTGTCGATAGCCAAGCTCAACGTCATGTCGTCCAACTCAAAATGCGCAAAAATCCAAATCGGTGGCGACAGATCTCGCAAGGTCGCACGGCCATCAGCACCAGCAGTCGCTTTGTTTGCTACGAGCGTCAACCTTCGCGCCACTGTCCCATCTCCCTTAAAAAAATAGACACCCTCTACTCGGCTGACGATGGCCCGTGGTTGGCACGACGAGTCAGAAAACACGGTCTGCAATTCAGTAAAGCTCCCATCGTCACGGAGGACTAAGGTGTCGGCAAAGCCATCGGTTACAGTTGCACTGCATGGGCTAAAGGTCCATACACCACTGATGGTCGGCATCGACACTTGCTGCTTCATTTGAGCGCCAGTCACCCGTAGGCGATCGCGCAGCGCCCATTGACTGCCAATGGCCACTGGTTTTGCCACCGACGCTGGCGTCCCATCAGTACCAGCCCCGGTGGCAGACGTCGCAGCCAACATGCAGACGCTTAGCATCATCCAGAGGAACTGAGAGGTGATTGTTCTTGAACTCATGGTGAACATCCCTTGAACCTAATCGCCGTCGTTGGTGCCTACAAGCCATGAAAGCAATCTTCATGCCAAAGGGAAAAGTTCAGTCAATCAGCGTGTTAAATCACAAAGCCCAACAACCCCTGACAAGGTGGACGGCCGATTGGCCGACTTAAACGCCACGCGGTTAAATTCTTGACGCCTTAAACATCCGATTTGCCGAACCCTTCTCCTGCGCTTTCACACACGACCAACCTTTAGCCCTGTCGGCACCTTAGGTTTTCATCGCTAGGTGCCGAGAAAGATAAGCGAGTTGGTTATAAAGAGGGATCGTGGTCAAAGCTTGGTTACATGCTGTCTTGAAATCCCGACGCGGATTAGTGCTGGTCGTGGGCCTCCTGTTGCTTTTTGCGTTGCTCACCGGTGAATTCCTGAAACATGTGTCGGTCACAGCATCGCCAAAGGCCGCCCCTGATTCTGCAGTCAGTCAACTTTGGCTTGGCCGTTTACCTTCTTCCTGCGCGAGCACTCCGAGCACTCCTGGAATCGATCGATTGACCAGACTAGAAGCCTGCACCTCTCGCCTCACTTTGGCCGACCAAGGCCGCCTTAGTCACCTCGAGCCCGTCGCCATCTCCCCCCAGCAGCGGCCATCGACGCTAGGTCAAAGCATCTACCTTGGTCTGCGGCCACGTGGTGAGACGATGCGCGCCGTTGACCAAGATCAGCCGCTACTCTTCGGCTTTCAGCTTCCACTTAAGACCTTTAGGTCCCGGGCTGAGCAAGATGCAGTGAATCGATTGCACCTTGGCGATCTTCACGGTCAGTGGCTGTGTTATGGCGGCCGCTGCTATGACACCGACAGCGACCATGCAGCTGTGACCTTGGACGAGGCGCGATTGCCAGTCAAGACTGAATGGATCGATGTCTGGGTGATCGCTGATCATACCGCCTTTCTCAAATCTCCAAGCACCATGAATGGATACGTCGTTGCCTCGAGTTCTGAGCATGTTCCTTGGTCCTCAGACGCAGGCGCTGGTCTGAAGGTATTCGCCGGCGCAAGCTTTGGACTCCTTCTAGTATACGCAGCATGCGCCTTGATCCTGGCTGGCTTTCTCGGCGACGTGCACATCTATGCGGCCTTTGCCCTGATCTGTATCAGCCGCTTTCTGCTCGCCAACGTGCTCGAACTCGGCTCGCAGCAGACCATCGCTGCCCCAGATTGGCTACGTTCGCCTAGCCTACCCGTCCTATGCTCCTCTACCTTGCTCGGCAGCCTGCTGATCCTCAGCAACTTCGCAGTGGACGCTAGATGGACATGGCGGCAATGGTTCTCCGCGTTCGCACTTGCTAGTTTCATGACGGCTGTATTCTGCTACTATTCCGGCACCGACCAAGAGCGAGTCGATCAATGTCTGTTTATCGTCTTTAGTACCTGTGTTGCATTGCCAGCCGCCATCGTCTGGCACCAGCTCTACAAGGAATCACAACGCAATAGCAAAAACGTACGCGACCCAGATTGGAGCGGAGGTCGACTCAGCGTCGATATGGCCTACCTCCTCGCTCTGGGTGGCGCATTAGCGCTTGTCGCCACGCCTGACCTCTTGGCACGTCTTACCGGCCTTCAAGGCAGCGAAGGCTGGCGCTACCTGACGAGCCTCGCCATGTTTCCACTGTTTTTTGTGCTGGTCGCCGATGCCTGGCGCCGACGGCGCAAGCTACAGGCGGTGGTCACCAGCACGGCACTTCTCAAATCAAGGCGCGATGCCATCAACGAAATGATTCAGATGGTGGCCCACGATACGCGCAAGCCGTTCTCCCTATTACGCACCGGTGCAGCCTTGCTAAAAAGGGCCAAGTCCCCAGCTGAGATCGACCAGGTCGTGACGACCGTGGTGACCGAAGTCGAGAGAGCGATTCGCTCAGTCAATGCGATGCTTGAGGACATCATGACGGTTAGCTCCGAGCCAAAACTGGTTGCCGATGCCGTATTCGTCGATGCCATCGTGTCCATCGGCATCCACCGGGTGTTTACTGCATTCCCCGACGCAGAGTCCGAGCTATCCTACAGGTTCGAACATCGGTCAGCCCTTTATATCGATTCCATCAAGATTCTCCGCGTGCTGACCAGTATTCTGGAAAATGCGCTGCGCGCCACCAAATCAAAGTGCCGGATTTGGTTTCACACCAGCGAAGGTATGGAAGGGTCGCGGGCCTGGATCACCCTAACGATTGGCAACTCAGGCAGCTTCATTCCGGCAGACAAATGCGCGCACATCTTCGATGCCTACTTCGTCGAGGGCCACGCCTCAGGCGCTAGCCTTAGCCTAGCAGTCGCACGCACCTTCGTGGAACTACACCAGGGCACCATCACCTGCACATCACAGGAGGGCTATGGCACCGAGTTCATCATAAAACTACCGACCGCTTTGCATCAACTGCCGCGAGAGCCAGGGATATCCCTCCCCTTCCTCCCGGCTCACTCGCGGTTGATCAGTGAGAGAATCCGTCACATCACCGCGAAAGTCGGGGTCATTTCGGGCGACGAACTGACGCCACGGGAGATGGCAGCCCGCACGCACATTCGCTCGGCGGTCCAGGCCTTGGGACGGCCCCTGCGCGTCCTCTTGATCGACGATGAACCCATCTACACCGCAGCACTCAGTGCCTTACTCGATCAAATCGCCGAGCCTTTTGATGGCGGGCCTACGTCCTTGCTTGACGTCCACGCAGTGACGAACCCAAGCGACGCAATGAAGGCCTTGGCCGCTGGAGCCGTCGACCTAGCGATCGTCGACGTCGACTTGGGCAGCCTCTCCTTCGATGGTTTAACCCTGATCAAGCGCTACAAAAACCAGGGTCTGATGCACTTTGTCTGCGTGCACTCCAATCGTAGCTTTCCAGCCGACTATAAACGCGCCATCGATGGTGGAGCCGATAGCTTTTTACCTAAGCCGATGAGTCGTTCCCACCTTTTCGAGGTGGTCCAATCAGCCGCGACGGTGGCCAAGTCCTTCCAAGCTGAGACTTACGAGCAGACCGTGACCACGCCATGGCGGCGTCCGCATCTGATTGTCGTTGTGGATGATGATATCTTTGTGCGCGAAGCCTGGGAGATGACTTTGTCGCCAGAGCCGTGTTTAACCTTTGCAGATGCCTCTGGAGTGCTGGAGTGGATCCAAGCCAACCCAGCCGAGGTGAAAAAAGTCGGTTGCTTTGTCCTAGACCTCTACTTCGATGGTCACGCGGACGGATTTAAGCTCGCCGACGACATTCGGGCGCAGTGCTCCGTACCCATCTTATTGTCCTCGGATGCCAAGGTCAATTTGTCCATCCACCCGGCCATTGACGCAGTGATTGCCAAAGAGCCCATAAATTTGGAGAAGCTACTGGTGCAGGTCGATCAGAGTGCCAAGCAGCCAAACTAAAACGAGGCGCACGCTGCCTGCCTTAGGGATACAACCGCACCAGCGCGGCCACATCGACCTCATCCAAGGCAGCTGCATGCCAGTCGTTATTGCAATCGTTCATGATGGAACGGTCATCCAGGAAGAACGACAAGGCCGACAGATGGGCTATGCTCTTACCGACACAACTACCTTCGTCCCCTTCATAGGGAATGAGTGCATCCGGGAGTCCAGCGGCATGGCCAAATTCATGCACTGCCAGGCCTTCAATGCAAGCGCGGCGGTTCATCTGACACTGGCGGTTCCAGTTGCTAAAGGTGAAATTGAGCGTGATACCGGAATGCATCCCATCGATGGCGCGGCCCATTCCTTTGGTATGCGTGGGAAAATCAAAGATGCCGAGGCGAATCCGCGCATCAGGCGTCTCGGCGCAGTCACTCCAGCCAATAAAAAACAGATGCGCTTTAGCCGCATACTCGCGCTCGATGACGGCCTCAACCCAGGCCTTCTCTTCACTGTAACCTGGATGCTCCCAGCACACGCTTAGGTCGGTCAGGTCTCCGTCGGTCCATGGTTGGCTCTGAGTCATGTCGATATCTGCCAGAGCGCTGCCAGTCAGAGTCATCCCCAGTGCCAGCGCGCTGCTCAAGAAAAACGAAGTTGGGAAGTCACGCATCATACATCCTAATTTGTTGAAATCCGGTGGGCCGCACACCCCCTATCGATCAGGGTAGCCGACTTCATTCTAACGTATTTTATAAAACAATAAACATATTATTATGAAAATTACTTTATATTGATTGTTTTAAAGAGCCATAGTATCTTCATGCATGTGTCTATATTTTAGACACCCGCGCATTGAGTTTACACCCACTTAGACTAGAATTGACTAAGGAGAACACCCGCCCAGCCTCCAAGCTCCCCTTCCATCTCCCCGCTGTTTCTCGTATGTTCCACCTGTAATTGCAGCCGAATTGGAGTTCTCAATGAATCGTTGTCGATCGTTGCTTGGCTTTATTTGTCTTTTATTTATTTTTGCGTGTCAGGCGAATGGGCCCGTGTCTCGCCCATCGGCTGTGGAGCGGACAGACGCTTCCGCATCAGCAAGCGTGCAAATTCCAGCGACTCCGAACCAGGACCCAAAGTCCGCCAATTCGACACCCCAGTCGATACCGCAGACTCCACAGTCAACACCCCCGCCGCCGCATCAAGATGCTAAGTCGCACCAAGGCCAAATCACCGGGTCGTTCACTTCTGGCCTCAACATCGCGTGGATCACCTTTGCCGCAGATATCGGTACTGGACACCCAGACCTAGAGGCGCTGCGCACGCAATTCGCACTGCTTGCTGGCGCTGGAGGAACGTTGGCCCGACTGTGGTTGCACACCGACGGCACCGTGACTCCTGAATTTACCGATAATTTGGTCACGTCTCCTGGCACCTACGCCATCGCCGATCTCTCTAAGATCCTCGACCTTGCCCAAAGCGAAGGCGTCCGATTGATGCCCACACTCTGGTCCTTTGACATGGTGCGTAGTGAGTTGAAAAAGACCAGTCCGGGCGTCGTGCTGCGCAATCACTTATTACTGACAGATAGCGACGCCACAACGGCCTACTTGGACAAGGCGTTAACGCCCATGGTCAACGCCGTGAAGAACCACCCTGCGCTGTATGCTTGGGACATCGTCAACGAATCTGAAGGGATGACGGCAACCGAAAACTGGGGTCAGGTGGCACCCGCCGATCGCATCACGCATCTGCAGATCCAAACCTTCATCAACCGGGTCGCTGGACGTATCCACAAAATTGCTCCGAAGAATTTAGTCACCTCCGGTGCTGTATCGTTCAAGTACCTGTCGCAGCGAGCTGGCCTGGATAATTTTTACTCCGACGCCGGCCTCATCAGTGCTGGTGGTGATCCCCTCGGAACGCTGGATTTTTACGAGGTTCACCACTACAACCGGATGGGCAAGGAGTATAGCCCGTTTCTGCATGACGTGAGCTATTTCGCCGTCGATAAGCCGGTCCTGGTCGGTGAATTCGCGATGCAAGAATACCTAGAGCATGGCGTCACCGCACCACGCTTGCTCTACGCTAAACTGCAGGCCAATGGTTACATCGGTGCCTTGGGCTGGAAAGACGGTCGCATGCCTGCGCTCAATCTCATGCTCAATTCGATCATCTACCTCCAATTCCCGGCCGATCTCGGCGGCGATCCGCTGCTTTGTGCGCATTTCGCCGGCGGCTTCGGCACGCCCTTTTACGACGGTCAAACCCTCTACCGCATGCAGACGGCCGCATCTGACCAAGCAGACAAGAGACAGCGTTGTATAGTTGAGTGACCTGAAACCTAGGCCTAAACGGGTGTTGCCAGCATGTCATCAAAACGGCGCTTGAGCTTTTGGCTAGTCGTGTCGATCGGCTCAGGCCTTCTGGCAGCAGCGTTCGTTGAGGTAGCGAAGCAGTCTCACTTCTGGCTGTCGACGCTGCACCAAAGCCGCATCAGCCTGACCGACCAAGATCTGGTATCCGCTCGGCAACAGCTCGGTCCTTTTGAAGATCAAAGCTTTCAAACCAGCGATCACCTAACCCTTAGAGCATGGTATGTGCCGCCACTAAGCCGCGGCACGATCGTGTTCGTCCACGGCGGTTACAACAACCGCGCCTCATTCCTCCCCGTAGCTGCGGCCTTGGTCCAAGCTGGTCACGGGGTGTTGCTTTACGACTCACGCGGTGCCGGACAGAGCGACGAAGGTCTAACCACGTGGGGGGATCACGAGCAGCGTGACTTAAAGGCGGCTCTTGATTTCCT
>Ga0315291_10008474_pt1 | contig 12637 bp, 21 predicted proteins | sample YL17G12_20_MG_FD_203070 | JGI IMG/M metagenome (GOLD analysis project Ga0315291, IMG submission 203070) | Sediment microbial communities from Yellowstone Lake, YNP, Wyoming, USA - YL17G12_20 | ecosystem: Environmental > Aquatic > Freshwater > Lake > Sediment | place: USA: Wyoming | collected... | reverse complement strand
AGAATCTCTACTTAGGAGCTAGTCGCATGGGTAAAGAAGAAAAGAAGGAAATGGTTTGGGATGCTGAGAAGTGCGAAATGGTAGAGGCTCCCAAACCTGTTAGGAAGCCAAAGAAGTAAGGGGTATCTCTCTATTCTTACGAAGGGAGAGCTAGTTAGATGGGATACTGGCAAAGAGAAAATATCAGAGAAGACACGGCCATGACCGTTGGTGCTACGTATAAGCTAGAATTGCCGAAACATGGTTTTCTAGGGTCGCTTCTTCTAGAGATACACGGCGACGAAATTAGCGGTTACGGACAAGATGGCACCGCTTGGACTCTTGTAGACAAGATTAGTAAGATTGAGGTTATGGGCAACGGCTCAACTGTTATCAAGTCTTTGACTGGTAAACAGCTCCAAGCCCTTGCTATGTTTGACCAGGGAGTTATGCCACCGTCTGTTTTGCGTAACTATGCCTCAAACACACAGTTCGACTACTTCCTGATTAACTTCGGACGGTTCATGTACGACCCAGAAATGTACCTAGACCTTGAACAGTTTGACAACGTGGAGCTTTGGATTACTAACACGGCTGCGGCTACAACGTTCTCCAATATGCACGCTAAAGTGACTGCATTTTGGGCAAGGGAAGCTACAAAAGCGGGTTACTTGGGTTATCTCCGAACTGAAACATGGAAAGAGTGGACTACCGTATCCGACGAATGGGTTTACAACGATTTGCCGACGCAGCATCTTATCAGAAGGATTCTGCTACAGGCTATACCGCATCAGGCAGATACTACTTACTTGAACAACTGTAACATTGAGGACTTGATGTATGATATCAAGCTTCAACTTGATACAGGTAAGCTAATTGCTTACGATGGTTCTCTTAGAGATTTGTACTTCGAGAACTATCTTGACTTCGGTAAGGTTATGCTTAGGTCGGGCTGGAACTACAACATGGCGAGTAGAGCGTTTGACGTCGGACTAGGTAACGTTCTAGGTGGCGCTGCTGCCGCTGCTGGCGCGACAGCTTCGGCTCACAAGACACTAGGACTTAACTACAACCGACCGACGCAATACTGGTTGGAGTACGCCGGTGACGTTGCAGGTGAGTTTATCTTTTCGGGGCTAGCGCCGTTTGATTGTGGTGTGTTCAGGTTTGACCAGTCGCTAGACCCCGCTCACTGGCTTAACCCTGACTTGCGGAAAACGGTTAAGCTAGACATTCACACTCGCAGCGGCGCGTCTTACGCAGAGGGTACAAACGCTATAGTGCTAGACCGCTTGGTGAAGTAAACCAAGTCGGGTAAGAACAATAATGTTAGGGGGTATCGTGAGAGTAGTTAATTCCCTGCCGCTGCTCTTGCGAACCCCCTAGCTTTTACAGGAGATAAATGATGCGAACTGAAAGATGGGCTAACGTCGAAACGTCGCAGGTAGTGTATCACAAGGGATTACTTCTTAAGAGTCTTGTTATCAATGTTCATGCGTCGGACGGATATATCACTGTATATGATGGTCTTGACGCAACATCAGGGCGAAGTCTCGGACGTTTCTATGGTCAGAGTAAGGTTTCGACGCCTATTGATTTTCCCGATGGTTTACGATTAGAGCGTGGTCTGTATATTGAGCTAGGCGACCATGCTGATAAAGTGCTCGTTGTGTTTGACCCGTTTGAAGCTGTGTCAGAGGCAGAAGAATCGTAATGGAGCCTGTAATCCCGATAGCACCTGCAAGCGTTGTCGAGGTTGTCACTATCGATGGTAAGAAGTATTATACCCTCATAGTAGATACCGATGGGCATTTGCAGATTGACGTTCTTAGTAACGTCTTTGACCCCGATGCTGCTACAGAAGCGACGTTAGCGAGTATCCTTGTTGATACCAGTAGGATAAAGCTGCTAGTCGATGCGCTAGAGTCTGAAGGTATAGATGAATTACGCGTTAACGTTGAAAGCACGGTACAACCACCTTCGCCTACTTCTGTCGTATCAGGTAAAGACACCATTACGGCTGCTGGCACTCACGAGCAGATGGCTAACGTTGCTTGTAAGTCTGTTACAATCCGTGCGCTATCGACTAATACGGGGATTATATACCTCGGCCCTGATGGTGTTACAGCAGCTACAGGCTATCAACTTTCGGCGGGGGAGTCTGTCGATATTGCTATTGACAATGTTAATCGTATATACATTGACGCTAGTGTTACTGATGAAGGTGTAACTTACTTGGCGGTGAATTAGTGTTATCGTTAATAAGAAGTAAGGATAAAGGCGGCGGAGCTTGGTCAAAGCTTGTCACTAGAGATTGTCCTAATATTCTTGTACCTACCCTTGCCGCTGGCGTTCCTGTTTATACCGGCCCTGTGTGGACTTGGGGGGGTTATTCGCAAGTTCATGCTGGTCTAGCGTATGATTATCTTGTATGTAATCTACTTATTAACGCTGGTTTAGGCTATGGGACAAGTGGTAACGTTGGCATTTCAGTGCCTTATTTTCTTCATTACGAGCTTGCTACCGGAGCTTCGCAAAGTGAAGTATCTATTGCACAGGCTCTTGATGCTATGTGTTTTAATATATCTATCACTGGTGTTGTTGATGATGCAGTTGGAATAGTTGTTAGAGAAATGGGTGTTAAGGGAGTACCTATTGGCCCCGTAATAGTTGTAAAAGGAACTAGAATATCATTTAACGCTGTTAGTGATATACAGAGCTTTTATAATGCAGGTGCGATGTATGTTAGCGGCTATGATACTGCTACGTTTGCTTTTACTAAGCTTCCGTTTGCAGATAAGGACTATGAATTAGGTCTAAAAACTACTTATTCTAAACCCCTTATAGCACTTGGGTTCACGTCTATAACGTCTGGTGCTGCTAATTGGAAGCAAGGTGCATATGGTCAAGTTATAGCTAGTCTTGATAAAGACTACCTGATTATAGCTGCAACTGCAAAAGGTACTAACGCTAATGCAAGCCGAATGGCTCAATTTGATATTGCGTTAGGCGCTGCGGATAGCGAAGTAGTACAGCAGCGTACAGCTATCGCTAGCGGTACAGAGTCAGCGAATGTTATTAGGACTTCTTTCTTTGAGTTCAAATATCCCTTTATAGCTTATGCTGGCGAGAGATTAGCTATTAGGGCTGCTGCTAGTGCGGCTAGTAAAAGCTATGACTTAATGTTATGTGGCATACGATTAGATTAGAACAACATTAGTATGATATACACTAAAGAACTTACTATTCCTGCTAATACGCTAGTGACAAGTCCGTTTAGTGATACACTAGGACTTGTCGATGGTGTCGTGTCAGAAGTAAATATCATGTTTCCTTTGGGTTGTAAGGGGTTAGTAGGTGTTAGAGTATATGACTTTGAGCATATCGTTTGGCCGAGTAATCCTGATAAATGGTTAGTTGCAGATGGTGAGACGATACATTGGACAGACGATTATACGCTTGCTGGTGCTCCGAATACTCTTACACTAGAAGGGTATAATAACGATGATAGTTATGAACATACAGTCTATTTTAGGTTTGTTGTACTAGAGACAGCTAAAGCTAACATACTACAGAAGTTGTTAGCGTTATGGCAAGGCTAGGTTAATTATGCCACACGGTACACCTGATTTCCAACAGACAAGCGGCGTAAATACGGTTTATCAGTTGACCGATATGGCAGAACTTGCGGCGAGATTAGGGTCAATAGTATCGTTTGAACGTCGGGGCGATGTTTTCTTCTTAGAAGACTTTGAGCATGGCGCTGGTCGGTTTAGTTTTCATGGTAACGGCGCTGGTTATGCTGGTTATTTATCGCTTAATTCGTCTAAGTCTAAGCATTTTAGCGCGCGTCTTGTAAGTGGTAGTAACGGCGACCATAACGCATATATTTATACTAACTCTGGCCTACCTTCAATCTCTAAGGTAGGATTTGAAGTATCATTTGCTGGTGGTAGTGTTTTAGAAGTTCTCGAAATGACTATTGAACCTTGCGATGGCTCGGTTCAAATGTTTGGTATTATCAAGTATGATTATTCTACTAAGAAACTATATTACTACGATGAAGATGACGCTTGGATAGAGTTTGCTTCTGGAATATCTATGCCTGTTAGTGGAATCATGTATAATACCGCTAAACTCGTTGTAGATGTAGCGAAAAGGGAATATGTTAGATTTGTGCTTAATGCTACGACTTATCCCTTATTGGGTATTGCGTGTAATGTTAGCGCTGGTGCGGTATACCCTCAGTGTTACAGTGAGTTCAAGTTTACCGGACAAAATGGCTTTAATCAGAGTATGTACTTAGACGATTGGATACTTACGCAAAACGAGTAATGAAAGGAATCAGAAGATGCTAGACAAGTGGGTTACGATTGTTGCTATTATGGTACTAGCCGAGTTAGAAGTTGTCGCTATTCTTACTAAAGAAGACGGCGCATTCTTCCTTCCGATTGTAGGCTGTATCTGTATTCTAGCAGGTGCTAAAATAGGTGATTTGGCGACTATCTTTATAAAGGAGAGGAAAAATGGCAAGAGCGTCGATAACAATAGTCCTACCGGAAACGACTGACGACGAAGCGATACAGGTTAAGAAGGATATTGAAAAGCTCCTAGAAGACAAACCTAACGTACAGGTTACTATTCATATAGCTGCTCGTTAGGAGTGTAACCTATGTTTTTGTGGAATGCCCTATATGACGTTCTGCGTTACATAGGGACGGTTTTTCGTAATCTTGGTAACGATATACCTAGACCTAATATCCCCTTAATCGGGGGATTGCTTGATTGGCTTGGCGATAGGATTCATGGTGTAGGTGATACCCTCTATGAAATAGCGTATCAGATAAGAGATATTGCAGACTGGTTTGAGCTAGTCCACGATATTGTGCAATACATTATTGATTTTGTAGATATTGAGGATTGGCTTAAAGACTTATGGGGTATTCCTTCTCTGACAATAGGTTGGATAGGGTTAAAGGCTATTGACGTACTCCATTGGATGCTTGTCGCATCTGAGGATTTCGCAGATGATTTCATTGACTGGATTAAACCGGCTCTCAAAAGAGCCTTTAGTCTGCTAGACCTTACCGCCGATGGGCTAAGGTGGGTTATAGAGAACGTCGTTGAGGATGCGTTTGAATATGGCTCTGAGCTAATGCTTAGAGTTATCTGGGGGACATGGAGAAAAATATCAGAGTTTGGGGGCGTCTTAGAGGATTGGATTACTGATAGGGGCGATTGGCTCGTTAATGATGCTTTACACTTACCCTTTTGGTTTCTCGGACAGATAATAGACGCTTCTGACTGGATTATCAACGAAGGGCTGCGCTTAGGTGATTGGATTCGGTCAGAGATTGATTTAGCTTCTGATTGGGTTACTTCACTACTCGATAAAGCGTTCTGGCAAATGCTTGACTTCATGGTTAATATGCCAGAGACTTTCGTTACAGCAGTATTAGATGCCCTATCTGCTACCTATGAAACATTCTCTGATAAGATTGTTGACTTAGGTGAGTTAATCCTTGACCATGTTTGGGGAGAGGAATAACCTTTATGCCTAATCTTGGTAATAAGGTAAAGAATACCCTAGTTGATTGGATACGAGAAGTTCTTGAAACGCTTGGTACAACAATACAAGGTATATTGTCGTCTGCCGCCGAAGCTTTTATGTACATTCTATCAGAACCAATTAAGCATATTGCTGGTGGTCTTGTAGATGAAATATTTGGTACGAACAGTCCACCGACACATTTACGCAAGCTTCGTGAGAATCTGAACAAAGCATCGGGGTTAGACGCTGTATTTTATGGCGCCCTCATAATCGCAGGAGTTATCCCTGCTGTAATGCAAGCTGCTTCTGCGCCTGCCACAAACGCTCTACAACGCACAGCATTAAGCGAGTGGCAATCTGTTCTAGCGCCTGCCGACGCTCAACTTACCGCCTTTATGCGGGGCGAGCTAGACCTTTCAGAACTGTATGATAGACTTCATCAGATGGGGTTTGACGAGCAACAGATTATAACCCTTATGCACATAGTACAAATACGACCTACCGCATTTGAATATAGTCAATACTGGTTACGTGGTCAACTCTCAGACGAAGAATACAGTAGCGAATTGCAGCACTTAGGTTATCGCTATGAAGATAGAGAACTGTATAGAGCACTAGCTTTCTACATTCCGCCACCCCCTGACTTGATACATATGGCTGTCCGAGAGGTATTCACACCGGAAATAGCGGAAAAGTTCGGACAGTTCGAGAACTTCCCCGAAGCATTTGCTGAATGGGGCGCCAAACAGGGCTTGTCAAGAGAATGGTGCCGGAATTATTGGGCGGCTCATTGGGATTTACCATCGCCCCAAATGGGTTTTGAAATGCTTCATAGAGGGGTTATCAATGACGAAGAACTAGATATGTTGCTTAGGGCATTGGACGTTATGCCCTTCTGGAGAGATAAAGTAACCGCTATTTCGTATAATCCTTATACTCGTGTTGATATTCGTCGTATGTATGGCGTTGGTGTCTTAACCGAAGAGGAAGTGAATAGAGCGTATCATGATATTGGTTACGACGACGACCACGCAGCAAAACTTACCGCTTTCACGGTTCGGGGAGTAAAGCAGGAGAGTAAGGATTTAGCTAAAAGCGAGATTCTAGCAGGGTATAGAGATAAGATATTCACTACGGATGAAACAGCGTTCGCTTTAGCTAATATAGGATATGCAGCAGACGAGATTGACGTACTTATCGCGATAGAGGATTCAAAGTTTGCGGCAGATGAACAAAAAGAGCGGATTAGCTTACTACAAACTAAGCTAGATGCGAAGCAAATTGACATTACAGCGTTTACGGCAGAGTTAGGTAGACTTAATCTGCCCGCGACACAACAGGAATTGCTTATCGCTAAGGCTGAACTGAAAGCAACCGTTAAAGCGACTATTCCTAGTAAAGAAGACGCTATCCGATGGTTCAAAGCTGGTACACTAGGGGCCGACGACGCTAGTGACATACTTGATTCATTAGGATATGACCAGCAATATGTTGACCTTTACCTTAGCGAAGTGTCTAAATCCCCAAGTGTCGCTATGGCACTAAGATGGCTCGTGAAAGGCTTGATAGATGAGCAGACAACCGATAAGTATTTGTCGTCGCTTGGTTATGGTAAGACCGAAAAAACACTACTCATTACAGAAGCATCGGTTAAAGCTCCCGCTATGTTTAAGCTGCCCTCAATGGAAACAATCAAGAAATGGTATTCCGCCGGAAGAATACCCGAAACAGATACACGACAATATCTAATGCAGCTTGGTTATGGCGATAAGGAAATAAATCTGTTTATTACGGAATGGACACCTAGCGAGGTTGTTTAGATGGCAGATGATAGAAAAGCACTACTAGGAAAGGTCGTAGAAAAAACTAAGCGTATGCTTACGGTACAGCTTGCCGAAGTCAAAGAAGGGACGGCGATACAACAAGAAAAGAAACAGAAGTTAGGTAGTTAGCCCAGCCTTTGCAATTAACCACTTAGCTTGTACTGTGTTAAGACTATAGTGTTTACGCCTATATTCTATCAGCTCTTTTGCTGCGTTTAACCTCTCCCTGTGTAGTCTCATACGCTCCATTGTTGATATTTCTTTGGCTTGTGCCATTCGACCATCACCTATAAACGTATTATCATTCATCTTTACTATTCCCCTATCGTTAACCCTTCGTGTATCCTTTCGTTAAGGAAATAAGGCTCAACCCTACCATCTGCCATTATTATACCTTTATCATATTCCCTTGTCAGATGCTTTAGTAGCTGTACGAAGACGACCTTTTCAGGCTCTTGTCGTAATAGATTTGTCCTAACCCCTGGAACCTGTTGTACTTTGTAGACACCATCCGATATTTCTTCTGACTTGGAACTAACGCCCTTTATATGTATTGTTTCGTCTACTCTATAATCCTTCAAGCCACGAATTACAGCTACCTTGCCTTTGTCTTCTAGCTTTATCATGCCTAGCTTATCAGAGTCTATTCGATACGATAGACGCTTGTATCCCTGTTCGTTAAGGAGTAAACTATCTGTATCTACATATGCAACATTCTCTAAACCTGCTTCTTTAATTAGCTGCCACAAAAAGACTCTAGCGTAACCAGTCACACAAGCAGCAATCGCAGGAAAACTGTTATAGGAAAGGTGACGCTCCCCTTCTTTGTATCTTATACCACCTATCGTTATCTCCTTCCACCTTTCACCTGTTACTATGTCATAATGGTATTCGATTGTCGCTTTGTCTACAGGCGCTTTACCTACTATTTCGGTATCAGGAACTCTTTGACCAAACTTTCCATATAAGGAATTGAGCATCATCTTACAGAATAGGTCAAAAGCTAGATTATTCGTTTGCTTGTAGTGCTTTCGTTTAGCATAGAAATAATCGACATATTCAGTAAAGATAGGCTGGCGACGATACAAATATCCTTCGATTAACCTTAGAAGGTGTCCATGCTCTATCGCATACTCTATTTCACCATGTGTTAGATAAACACCAAATCTACCAATAGGAAACGTAAGCTTATCATTTTCTACCCTTGCGTAAACAGGTTCGTCTGTCTCTACTTCACAATAGCCTAATACGATTACGTTTTGCATAACAGGTTTAAGCTTTTCTGGCGATATATCGCATAGGTATTGTAATAACCGCGTCGGATACTCTTTTGTTGACATTACATAAGGGTACATACTGTTAACGTCTAGTTTATAAACAGGTGTCCACGGTACTTCCCCTATACGAAACGCCTCAACACGCCCACCATGATAACAAGCAACCTCTAGCTCGGATGCAGCTTCATTATCATGCACCTCTATCGGATGCTTCATAAACCGATGCTGATAAGCGTTTAACGCCTGTTTAGCAGCCGTTACTCCCCAATTTCCTAAATCTTCTTTGTCTACAAACTCGCGAAAGTCTAGTATTACACGCTCGATAACTTCAACATCACGTAAACAATAGGGCTTCCATTCTTCTATGGACGCTTCCCATGCGGGCATTTCAAGCTTGGAGAAGCCTATGCTTTCACCAAGTTGTGCAAGGGATACGGTAAAATAGTTCATTGTGTCAGATACTTGTATTGTTATGTTTCCTTTACGATACCTTATAAGAAAGCGCATCTTGTCAAATATCGGTATGCCCATTTGCCAGCCCCTAGCTTGCATTTGGGTAAAACCATGTAAGATGCGAAAGTCGTAACTCATATTATGAGCAAAGAGCCATAACCTTATCTTTGGTCTACCTTTGCTTTCCACCCAATCCCAAAAGTCAGACTCATTTTGTATGTAGTAGACTTCCCTTGTATCTTCGTTAGAGTCAGTGCGTAAACGGTGATAGACCGCATATCCGAACCATAATTTATGCTCTTCTTCACAATCACTTATCTTTGTACCTTTCGTTTCCGTATCAAAGAAGATATATTCATGCGGTAGCGAGGTATTTTTATTCCTACCTAGTAGGTGAAGCTGTCGGTTGCTACCTTTCACTCCCATCTAACAGACCCACCTAATGCAGTCGCACTTTCAACCTCAAGAGCGTAATTTTCAGCACCATATTCTCTACCATATTCAAATAGCGCATTTTCTTCCATTGTCTTAATGTCTAACGCTACATTAGAGTGTATCGTTACAACTTGTTTCAAATCCACACCTGTTACTATAGACTTTCCAGCTAATTCTATACGATACATATATTTCTGTTTCTGATTTTCCCAGCCTATAGCTAGGAATGAATCTTTAGGAGTTTCTCCTTTTGAGAGAGACTTAAACCACGATTGAGTTATCGCCCAGCCTCTGTATACGTTATAATCACCAAGCATTAACGCCCTACGATAAGACGGCAAGCCCATAGACCGACCCATACTAAAGACGTATGAGAAAGGCATATGGGCTTGCGCCACCTGATTGTAAAGGATATTCCAAGCCGCTCTAGCAATTGCCATTATTTAGCCTAAGTGAACTTAGAACAGTCAAGCAGATACGTATGAAGCTCTTCTGCCAAGAGTAAACCGGCGTCAGTTGCTTCCACGTTTTCTGGATGGTTCTCTTTGTAGTAGGTTTGTATCTCTAATAGATACTTCTGAGCCGATTCAATGTTACCAGCTGCTTGTAACCATTTACGCCGTAGCATCCTTCGTATCGGTACAGCCATAAGCTTTACCCCTGTATAGGATTTAGTCAGTTAAGATTTAACTTAAGTTAGGTCGTAGTAGTCGTTTACCTTGATTAGCGTGACCAAACAAGGCAATATGCGCTTTTCCTCAAGCTCTTTTGCCTTGCGGACGACTACCTGACCACCTGTAGCGACAGAGATATGTTTACCCGTATCACGCGTAAGCAGGTGCATGATAACAAACTCACCATGCCTGCCCGACGCAGCTTTACGCTCGATAAGAACTAGCTGCTCATCGAGCACGTCCTCAATCTCTACTTTCTCGGTGCCCTCAAATACCATTGTGCCAACGTGCTCGGTTGCTGTCCCCCGACGTGTAGCCCGTTCTATTAGCTTAGCGTCTTCGTCTGATACCCGCACCTTAGGTGTACGGGTTTCCTTCTCTGGCTCTGTAGGTGTTACCACTTGATACCCCTTTCCTTACTAGCTAGAGCGGCTTGGATTCCTTAAGATTAGGTTTTATCTGCTAAGTCACTACGTAGACTTTCCAATGATGCGCCACTGGTATCACCATATAGGTCTATAAGAAGCTGTCTCACTGTTCGTAAAGACCTTCCGGTTGATTGTTGCTGCCCAAGCAGTTCACATTTCAAAGTCTGTAACGCTAACTGCTGCGGCGATGGTGGGCCTATTGGTAATTCTTCACCAGAAATGGGCGGCCATTGCGCCCATGTACCATCTGCGTTAAAGATAAGCTTTAGCGCTACTTCCCAATACGTATCAATACGACCGTCAGTTTCGGGCACCCAGCCTGGGTGTCCACTGTTAATACAGGCTATGTAAACCCAATGTCTGCCAGATGCGCCAGCATTGTCAGCAGCCCGTACACCGTCAGCAAGGCGTGGCATACCTATTGAAAGGTTGATTTGAGGGTCTACTAGCTGCTCCCTAGTATAGCCTACACCTTGACCACCACAAAGGTTTAGCTGCAGCAAGCCCCATGAGCAAGCGTAAATGTTTCTATAGGCACAATAGGGAGCTTGATAAGTGTTACCACCTACTGTAACCGCTGGATAATTATGCGTGTCGCCGCAAGCGTCAGCTTTCCAGTCTGATTCGGCTCCAGCTATTCCCATAGCAAACCACTGAGGGACATTAAACTCATTAGCAGTTATACGTATCTTGTCTGCTATGTCTGTCGGTACGTTGTATTGTCCTAATTGCAAAGTGTGTATCCTACCTTTCTAGAGAGTAAAAAAAGAGGCTAGTCTACGTCCAATTTAGACGAATGATTGTAGCGTATGCAAAGACGTTACCTATGAGCAACGTTATCAAGAGCATTGCATCATAGAACGGCATCACGTAAGCTTCTTCTTCGTCTTCGTCTTCGTCTTCGTCGTCTGTAGGGGGCATAAATATCGCCTCATCTATAAGCTCACTAAACCTGTTATTCATTATAACAATCCTTCGCTAGCGGTTAGTTACCGGTCGGAAAGGGGGATAGCCAAACCGACCGGCACTTGCTCTAGACGGCGGCAGAGACTACCGCCTAAAACTAAACGATTCTTCGCTAGACGTTTGACCGGAGAACGCGGAAGCCAACGCCGCAACCTTCTTTGCGAAAGCGTCCTGTATGCGGTCTACATCTTCTGGCGCTACTTCATACGTTGCTTTGTTCGTACAAGCAATCACCAAATCGATGTCTTTTAGAGCCTTACGGATTCGCGGCTCTGCGACACGATGAAAACGGTCTAGCTTGCTTTCGTTCTCCGGTATAACTTCCCGCTTGCGAGCTTTCTTTGTACCCGTTCCTAATTTATCTGCCACTTGATACCCCTTTCATAGTCTTTGTTACTATCCCCCTTTTACTAACCGCTTGCTCTAGGGGGCTATTTAGTGCTCGAACAACTTATTGGTGGCAAGTGGGGCAAGCAATTCCCATAACCCCCTAGCGAAAGATGTTAGTTTTTGTTTCGGTAAATATTCTCCAATTCTCTAGCCCTAGCATTAAGAAGCTTCGTAATGAATATATCCTGCTCACGCTCTTGGAGTAATGAGTAAATCAACCTACCTAGACCATAATAGTAAACTGCTTCGTCGGCATTACGATGACTGTTTGCAGTTACAGCACAAGAGAATGATATGCCATAGACTGTTTCTAGTTCGTCGTCTGTTAGTTCAGCCACGTCTATGTAACCGCGCATTAGCTATCCGCCTTTGGCTCTGACCACAAGTAAGGCTCTGACTGCTCTATCGCTATCTGGAAGACACCTTGCCAATATGATGCCATTTCACGAATAGGCCGCGAAATATATCTAAACAAATAAGCATCATCACCATTTATCACAGATGAACCATCATTCATACTACGTTGTATATAAGAATCATACTGTTCAACACGCGCTAGGAAAGCGTTTAGAGAATCTATTTGGTCTGCGTCTAACCGGAGGCGTAAGTAGCGAGAACCTTTACACATTGTATCCCCCTTTTACCAATAATACGGAAAACC
>Ga0315291_10008473_pt1 | contig 12637 bp, 10 predicted proteins | sample YL17G12_20_MG_FD_203070 | JGI IMG/M metagenome (GOLD analysis project Ga0315291, IMG submission 203070) | Sediment microbial communities from Yellowstone Lake, YNP, Wyoming, USA - YL17G12_20 | ecosystem: Environmental > Aquatic > Freshwater > Lake > Sediment | place: USA: Wyoming | collected... | reverse complement strand
CATCCCGGGTTGGGGAAGGTGGGATTGCTCTGCATTTACAAAGAGCTCTGTTTCGAGTTGACGGGTGACACGCTTCGCGTCACCGATACCCAGTGTGCCCACGAGTATAGACGCGGACTGGACCCGTATCTTGCCGAGGATGAGGCGTTCATAAAGGCGATAACGAACGGGAGCTCTGTTGGGATTCTTTCGCCATATGAGGATGCCCTGAAAACGCATTTGCTCACCGTCGCTGCTACCGACGCAATGAAAGAGAGCGTCTCGCGAGCAATCTCCGTCTGACGTGGTCTCCGAGCCATGCCAAGCTGGACCAACTCACACCTCGCGTAGCATCCGCACCTCTATTAATGACCACTTTCTTCCGGCGGGCTGCCTCATAAGGTCGTTGAACCAGACCCTCTTTTGGGTACGTTGATAGCTCAATGTCGGATTGTTCCGTTTTACTCCTTTCGAGACGAGTTGGGACATCGCTCCGGCCACTTTTTCGATGACCACGTAGTTAAGTTATGACATGACAAAACGTTCCGGTCCATTGTCACTTGACAACGAGACCGTTTTATGCTATTATACTACCACAGCTAAGGGGCAAAAACTGCGAATACCGCAACATATAGTGTGGGGCGAGAAGGCGTTCAAGCGCCGCAATGGTGGGTAAGTTTTGCCGCAGGTAGGCGAACGTATGACCCCTCCAGAAGAGAATAGAGAAGAAGAAACGCAGAATGACCGTTTATCCGTCCAAGGCTCGTCTGAGAACGATTCGAAAGAGTCTGACCATGACGCTGTGCCGGCGAACGGCGAACCTGTCTCGAAAGACGAGATGAAAGCCTTATCCCGAGACGATGCACCTCCCGGTGAGATGTTTCCTCGAGCAGGGCAAGGCGATGACATTCCTCCGAGAGCAGATCTGCCGGCAAGCGAAAATGCCTCTGCTGCAGACCACCAGCAACCTAGAGAGAAAACTCCGGCCGAGGATACAGAGGAGGCGCACAAGGTTGCCGACAAGGCTGTGCTTCAACTCGAAAAGGCTGACGAGACGTTGCCGCCTGAAAATGAAGAAGTGCCCGCCCAAGAGGGAGGGGTTGAGAAATCCGAATCGCCCATTCTTGAGCCGGAGCGAGCTGGCGTAGTGCCCGAAGTCAGTAAGACACCCGCCGGTGCAGAGACTTTCGAGCGGAGGTTTCTTGACCGGCTTCCCATTCCCAGTCGCAAGGTAACGGTTTCCGTTGCTGCCGGTCTTCTTGCTGCAATCTTCGTTGCTGGATGGTTGACAACACACGGAACGCGGCAACCAGGCGATCTCGCCGAACTGGGAGAGCCAAAGAGCCCGCTCGACAGGGCAAAATCGTTCATCCAGGAGAAGAAATACGGTGCGGCTCGCGATGTGCTCAAACAGTTCCTGAACGAGACCCCAGAAAGTGCAGAACGGTCCGAAGGGCTGTTCTTGTTAGCCGAAACTATCCATGCGCTCGAACAGCAGCAGCCAACGAAAACGGGCTACGCCGAAGCGCGCGAAACGTACAAGAAAGCCATTGATTCCAATCCATCGAGTCCGCACGTGCCGGATGCGCTCAGGGCAATCGCCCGCACCTACGTTGCTGAACAGATGTACAAGGAATCGCGCGACGCCCTCGAGGAGGTTGTCAGAAAATATCCGACCTTGCCGGACATCGCTGCCGTTGAGCTTGATATAGCCAATACCTACCTCATGCAGAAGGACAGTTCCGGCGCAGCCCAGAAGCTCGCGGACCTTATCGCCGATTACCCCGGTTCGGACGTCGTCCCGCGCGCGAAACTCTCGCTTGGAACTGCTCTCGAGATAGACCGCCAGTACGACAAAGCTGTCAAGCTGTATAAAGAACTTATGAGCTCGTTTCCCGGCAGCGAGCTTTCCGCACAAGCCCAAGAACGGCTTGCGGACCTCGAGTCAGCACGCGGCAATTACGCTGCGGCGACCGACCTATACAGAAAACGCGCTGAGATGCCCGTCGCGGTCACAGGTAACGACCGCGTTTTGCTGAAACTTGCCGGCACCTATGCATCGCAAGGCAAATGGAAAGAGTGCGCAACGACCTGCCGGACCATACTCGAGCTATTCAAGAAGAGCGACGTTGAACCTGACGTGATCATCCAGTTATGTCGCGCCGAACAGCAAAACGGGCATATCGAGGCGGCACTTCAGTACGCGCTCGAAGGTCGGAACAAGTTTCCGGAAAACGCCGAACTTACTATGAAACTCGCTGACCTCTATTCTGCCAAAGCAAACTACCCTGAGGCGGCAAAACTGTACGACGAGGCAACAGAACTTGCTCCTGACGATCCGCAAGCATGGTTTGGAGCGGGAGTGGCTCACCTCGAAGCGGGCGAGGTCGACGCGAGCACCAAAGACTTTCGCGAGGTCATAGAGCGGTTCTCCTCCGACGCATGTGCATATGATGCGTACCTTAAACTTGCTGATATTCTCGCGCGTCAAGGTGACCCGCAGCAGGCGATAGATGTGCTGAAGACCCAACTGTCTGAGCACGTCGTGTCGGGTCGGCGTGACCCAATCCTCTCAAAGATCGCCGGGCTCTATCTCGATCTAGGTCTGCCCGGGTTGGCTGCGGAAACGTATGGGAAGATGCTCGACGGAGTTGATGATGATGAGGTGCTCGCGCGAATGGGCATGGCGTATTTGAAGGCTGAACGGTGGGACGCGGGATTCAAGACTCTCGAAACAGTTAACCGGACACGCGTATCGGCTGATCTCGCATACAACATGCTCGTCGAGATGGGCGTAACGTTCCGGAGTTTCGGAAATCTTGCGCGCGCTGCGCAAAGCCTTGAAGCTGCAATGAGCGGGTACCCGAACCAGAGAGACGAACGCGGCGTTATCTCATTGCTTCGCACGTACTTGGTCGCAGATAGGGTTACTGACGCGATGAAACTCACGAAAGAGACTGAGACGTGGGCATATGGTCACCCGGACCGCAAGGCGACACTCGCCTTAACGAAGCTCATCTGGGGAGACTATCTATTTGCGAGCGGCGATCACACTAATGCAGCGGAGCAGTTCTCGGAGATAGCGGCACAGGAAGACATACCGACACCTATTCGAGAGTGGGCAACATATCAGAAAGGGAACTGTTATCTGAAGCTCGCACGCTATACCGAATCCGTAGAGGCGTACAAACAGTTCTTGAACACGTACCCGTCATCGGTGTGGAAAAAAGCCGCTCAACTCCGGCTCGATTTTGCGAAACTCGAAATGAGGCTTAAGGAGCAAGCGCTTTGACATTGTCAGAATCTGTTCTTGCACGATGCGCACACGACCTGGAGACGAGCCTGACGAAAGAACGTGGTCTATACGAACAACTTGCGAGACTCGCTCTCGAAGCCAAACAGGCTCTGGAACGACAGGATGACGGCGGGCTCAGCGAGGTGCTGCAGCGAAAGAGAGAATTGATCACAGAGCTTCGACGTGTGGTTGAAGAGACAGACAGGGCACAGCACGATTTCTCTGAACATGGCACTGTGCCGGAACAGATTCAGGCGCGCGTGTCGTCCGCGCTGAAACGAACCAACGACGCGCTCGGAGAGTTGCTCCGCCTTGAACGGGCCAACGAGGACTCGGTGCGCGCAGCCAGGAACTCAATTGGAACTGAACTACGCGAGCTTACCCGAGGACGACACATGCTTGAAGGTTATCGCGCTCCGCATCATAACGACCCCTTGTTCGTGGACAAACGCCGATGAAGGTGTCCGTTGCTGAAAATCTAGCTGCAGCGTTTGAGACGTTTAACGAGACCACACAACGTCTCAAGGAGGCGTACGACAAGCTCCAGGATAGAATCGCCCAACTGAACAGCGAGCTCGAGGAGAAAAACCGACAGTTGCTGCTGAAAATCGAGGAGCTCAATCGGACAAAAGATTACCTGAACGACATCCTCGAAGCGATGACGGATGGAGTTGTCGCTATTGCCGTCAATGGCAACATCACGACCGTCAATAAAGCGGCACTCAGGATCACGGGTTACTCGGCAAAGGAGATCGAGAATCGCAGCTACAGAGAGGTTTTCGGAGACGGGTTCGGCTCGTTGCCCCAGCTAACGACCCGTTCGTCGCTTCCGAAGGGACATATGGTAGCTGAATTGCGCACAAAACCTGGCGCCAGAATACCGGTCAGCGAGAGTGTGGCGCTTCTGACCGACCGGAACGGAAACGTTACAGGTGCGGTCAAGGTGTTTCAGGATTTAACCGAAGTGACACAGTTGCGAGAACAGGTCCGCCAGAAAGACAGGCTTGCGGCAGTCGGTCAGATGGCGGCTACGGTAGCGCACGAGATACGGAATCCGCTCGGCGGGATCGAAGGGTTCGCGGCGTTGCTCGCGCGGGACATCTCGGATGCCGATCCGAGAAAACGGCTGGTCGAGAACATACTTGTCGGGACGAGAAGCCTCAACCGGATAGTGAGCGAACTGCTCGCGTTCACCCGCCCAATGGCGCTCAAGATTGAGGAGATTGATTGCGAGAGTCTCGTCCGGTCTGTTCTTGCGCTCGCAAGTGACGCAGGCAACGGTGTCACGGTGCGGATACGAGTCGAACCCGCAGGTTCCCGTGTCAGAATGCATGGCGACCCGGAGCTGTTGCGGCAAGCGCTCCTGAACATCGTGCTCAACGGTTTCCAAAGCATGCCCCATGGCGGGAGCCTCCGGATCAGAATTTGTCCCGAACCAAAAGGCACCAAGGAACCGAAGTCAGCACGAATAGCGTTCACCGACGAAGGAACAGGAATACCGGAAGACGTTCTTCCCCGGATATTCGAGCCTTTCTTCACGACGAAGGAGAAAGGCACGGGGCTTGGTTTGGCGTTGGCGGCGCGAATCGTCGAGGGTCACGGCGGACGGATAACGGTTCGCAGCAAAGAAGGTGTCGGCTCGACGTTCGACGTGCACCTACCGTGGCGCAGGCCCCGAGGAACCGGCTCAAAGGGAGATGGCAATGGCAGCTAGCGTGCTCGTCATAGACGACGAACAGTTGATGCGCGATTTCGTCAAGGAAACGCTCACTCGCGCCGGATACAACGTTGCGGTCGCCACCGATGGTAAGACCGGACTCGACATGCTCGAAAAGCACGATTTCGACCTCGTTGTTACAGACTTGAAAATGCCGGTCATGGACGGGCTCGAGGTGCTCCGGCAGGTCAGGAGCGGGTTCCCCGGGGTGAACGTCATCGTCATGACGGCATACGCTACCGTGGAAACCGCCGTCACCGCACTGAAATCCGGCGCGATTGACTACATCATGAAACCATTCACTCCGGACGAGATCGAGGTCGTCGCACAAAAAGCCGTGGAGCATGGTCGGCTTGAAGAAGAGAACCGATACCTGCGCTCCGAGCTGAAAGAGCTATACAATTTTGAGGAGATGGTTGGCACGGGCGCGGCGATGCGCGCCGTGTATGACCAGATACGAAAAGTCGCGCCAACTCGGGCTACGGTGCTCATCTACGGCGAGACGGGAACCGGCAAAGAACTCGTGGCGCGCGCCATTCATTACACGAGCCCGCGCCGGAATAAGCCGTTCATCAAGGTGAACTGTGCAGCTCTGTCCGCGGGACTGCTCGAAAGCGAGTTGTTTGGTCACGAAAAAGGATCGTTCACGGGGGCATTCCGCCGCAAGATAGGCAGGTTCGAACTCGCGAACGAGGGGACCCTGCTTCTCGACGAGATCAGCGAGATGAACGCCGATCTTCAGGCAAAGCTGCTCCGGGTGCTTCAAGAACGCGAGTTCGAGCGGGTCGGCGGAACGACGCCAATCGGCGTTGACACCCGAATCGTGAGCACGACCAACAGAGACCTCTGTCATGCTGTCGAATCGGGAAGATTTCGCGAGGATCTGTTTTTCCGGTTGAACGTGGTACCGGTTCATTTGCCACCGTTACGCGAGAGAAAGGAAGATATACCCCTGCTCGTGGAGCACTTCCTCAACAAGTTCAGCCGCGAAAACGGCAAACGGGTCGAAGGAGTCTCGCCAGAAGCCATGAAAATGCTCCAGGAACATTCCTGGTTGGGAAACGTGCGCGAGCTCGAGAACTGCATCGAGCGCGCTGTCGTGTTGAGCGAAGACACGGTGCTATGTCCCGAGCATCTCTCTTTCGGACCGGCACCGGTTAGGAAAGCCCAGGGCGATGGTATCGTGGTGCCTCACGGAAGCACGGTTGACGAGGCTGTCAAGATGCTGATTGAGGACACGTTGACGCGGTGTAATGATAACCGAACTCAAGCGGCGCGATTGCTCGGCATAAGCGTCAGAACGATTCGTAACAAGCTTCGGGAGTATTCTGGAAAGGCGCGCAAAGAGCTTGTTCGTGAAGAGCTCTAGCACGTGAGGCCGGAAGAACCCGGAAAGCGAAGGTTCAGATACCCGAAATCGGGGTAGAGTGGGGTTTCACAAAAAGGGGCAGGTGGGAAATTGTTGCTTCCCAAGCGGAAAAGATTGCTCGTTCAATAGCATGGTACGCAGGCAGACTAAAATACGCAAAACATTGGAATATAACGAGTTGTAACTGAACCGTCATGGAATTGTGCATTGGCATATGATTTGCCTTTGTTAAAGCGGAAATCGTGTTCTATTGGTGTCGTGGGCATATCTGGAGAGCGATATGAGGAGGATGGTTTGAGGTGGCGACACTGCGCGGCGTGGGCAATGTGGAAGACCTGTTGGCGCTCAGCCTGACCCTGCTCGAACGCAATAACCGGCTGCTCGCCAACAACATAGCTAACATAGATACGCCCAATTTCAGACCGACCCATCTCGATTTTCAGGAATCGCTCAGACGCACGTTGAGGAGCGCGAACTCTGCGTCCGCCGGAACGGCAACCAGAGGCGCGGCATCGAGAAAGTTGCGTCTTGTTATGGAAGAGGACGGTATCGAGTGCAGGAACGATGGGAACTACACCGACGTCGAGACGGAAATGATGAAACTTGCTGAGAACACCAGCAAGTATAACCTGTACGCTAGCTTGCTCACGAAGAAGTTCCAGGTCATGAAAAGGATGTTGACCACGTTAAAGTAGAGACCGCGCGTTTCTGAGCGTGTTCAGGAGGCTTGAACAGGTGGATGCAGCATACACAGCATTTGACATAAGCCATTCGGGATTGCGGGCGCAACGAATCCGGATCGATGTGATCGCGAACAATATCGCTAATATCAACACGACCCGGACGCCGGAAGGCGGGCCGTTCAGGAGACAGTTGGTGATTTTCAGCGCTGAACCGCCCGAGGCTGACGCCGTGACGAAACCCGGAAAGGGTGTCGAGGTACCGGAAATTGTTCCGGACCTGTCTCCGTTCAAGACAGTCTATGATCCCGGTCATCCGGACGCCGACGAGAACGGCTACGTGCTGCTGCCGAACATCGAAGTTGCTGCCGAAATGGTAGATCTGGTATCGGCAACCAGATCGTATGAGGCGAACGTCGCCTCGATCAACGCAACAAAACGAATATTGACGAAAGCCATTGAGATAATCGAACCGTGAGAAGCTGCTATTGGGAGGTAGAGCGGGTGTCTTGCTCGCTGAGCGCAGCGCCTGAGCCGGAGCGAGGCGCGGCCCTACTGGAAATTTTGTCCCGTATGGTATAATATTAAATAGGTGGGGTAGTAGGAGAGTACGGTGGTGGGCGACGACCTCAGAATATCAGGTGTGGGGCAGAAGCATGTTTTGCCCAAGCCCCCCGTTCCGTCTTTAACACGAGAGACGGACAAGCCTTCCTTCAAAGACCTGCTCGTAAACTCCATTGAAGAGGTGCAAAAACTTCAGACTCAGGCTGACAAGGCGATCAAAGATCTCGTCGCCGGAGAGGTAGCCGATGTGAGTCAGGCGCTTGTCGCCGTCGAGAAAGCTGACATAGCGTTCAGCACGATGATGCAGATCAGGAACAAGATTATTGATGCATACCAAGAAGTCATGAGGATGCAGGTGTAGGCGCAGCAGGATGCGAGCGTCTCATCGGCTCGTGGTGCGGGGAGAACAGGGAGGGCTGGAACGGATGCTAGACTAAAGCCATGGTGGGCGCCTGGAGCTGGGTGGTGCGATGGATTTCTTCAGGCAGTTGATTGACGGGATCACTTCGGCGTGGGGCAAACTAAATGCCAGTGCCCGAGTAAACATCGGGTTAGCGGCTGCCGCAGTGATCGGATTAGTCATTGTCTTGGTGTGGTGGGGTGGAAGACCAAATTTCGTAGTCCTATGGAGCAACCTTACCGGCGAAGATGTAACCTCGATAGTGTCAGAACTCAAGGACAGACGCGTTCCATATCAGATCGCGAACGGCGGCACGACGATACGGGTTCCGTCATCCCAAGTCAACGAGCTGCGAATCGAGCTTGCCGGCAGAAACTTACCTAGCGCCGGAGGTGTAGGATTTGAGATATTCGATAGACCAAACCTCGGGGTTACCGAGTTTGTCCAGCGAGTAAACTATGAACGAGCGCTCAATACCGAACTGGCACGAACGATCTCTAAGATTGACAACGTGCGCAGTGCGCGAGTGCGCGTTACGCTTCCTGAAGAGGCGCTGTTTGCGGAAGAGCGGAAAGAGCCGACCGCGTCGGTGTTGGTTTCTCTGACCCGACCGGGCGCGCTCAGTCCTGCACAGGTCAATGCAATACTGCATCTAGTTGCAACGAGTGTCGAGGGACTTAAAGAGAGCAACATCGCGATAGTTGACAGTCAGGGCAACGTGCTCGCGGCACCGACCGACGACAAGGATTGGGTTGGGGCGCTGACGAACAAGCAGCTTGCCGCCCTCAGAGATTTCGAGAAATACAAAGAGGACAAGGCGAAAGAGGCACTTGGAAAGGTACTGAAACAGCGAAAGTACCTGGTGGCGGTCGGCGCGACACTCGACTTCGACGAGGTCAAAGAGGAAAAGCTCGAGTATAACGAAGGGATATTACGGAGCGAGGAGACGTCTTCGGAGACGAGCACGAGTTCGCAGAAGCTCCCGCGTGGCGTTCCGGGGGTGACTGCGGGGTTGCCTGCGCCGGGAGAGACCTCGACGACTCCGAGCACTTCGACAGATAAGACAAGTGAACAGACGACCACGACGTTCGAGTTGCCAGAGACGTACACGTCAACGAAAAAAGCTCCGGGAACTGTCAAGAAGCTGCTCGTTGCGGCGCTGATCGAAGGCAGGTATCAGACGAGCGAAGGAAGCACCGAGAAAACGTACGTCCCGCTCGAACCTGCCGAGATCGAAAGGTACCGGCAAATTATCGCTGGGGCGGTCGGCCTGGACGAAACGCGCGGCGATACGATCACGGTGACCGACGCGCCGTTTGAGGAGGCAGCAATCGAGATGGAAGCGCCGGGTCCGCCTTGGTATTCTCAGTTGCCGATCGCCCAGATCGTCTTGGGGGCTGCGGCGCTTATCGCGTTCATCGTCTTGCGACGGGTGTTGTCGCAAGCGGCTGTGGGGCCTCGCACTCCTGTTGAACAACTGGCGCCTCCTGAGGTGTACGAAGTCCCTGAAGAGGTTGCGGCCAGGGAGAAAGTGAGAGACCAGATCACACGTCTTTCCCGGGAACAGCCGGACGTCGTTGCGAGCGTGCTCAAGACGTGGTTGGCGGAGGAAGAATGAGGAAACGGGCGATGGTTCATCGGGAGTGTGCGGGATATGCCTGAACTGACCGGCAGAAGAAAAGCTGCAATACTGATAGCGAGCCTCGGTCCGGAAGTCTCATCGCGCGTCCTGAAATCGCTCACGGACGAGGATATCGAGGCGCTCACCCTCGAGATTGCCACCCTGGGCAACATTGACTCGGAGTCCAGAAACAAGATACTCGACGAGTTCCATCAGATGCTGCGTGCCAAGGAGTACATTACAACCGGCGGAATGGAATACGCTCAGCGCATCCTCGAAGGGGCGCTCGGCACCGAGAAAGCCGTGCAGATTCTCACCAGGCTTCAAGGCTCGCTTCGGGATATTCCGTTTGAATTCATCAAGAAAGCCGACCCGAATCAGATCATCAATTTCATACAGGATGAACATCCTCAGACCATCGCACTTATACTGGCTCATCTTGAGCCGCAAGTTTCCGCGACGATCCTCGGCGCGCTCCCTCAGACGGTACAAGGTGACGTGATCACGCGGATAGCCAAAATGGATAGGACCGCTCCGGAGATCGTCAAAGAGATCGAGGCTATTCTCGAACGGAAAGCCGCAAGCGTCTTCAGCCAGGGGTTCACATTCGCGGGTGGCGTTAAGGATGCCGCCGAGGTGCTCAACAGGGTCGATCGGAGCACCGAGAAAAACATTCTCTCATCTCTTGAAGAGAAGAATCCTGAGCTCGCCGACGAGATCAAACGGCTCATGTTTGTCTTTGACGACCTGGTTCTCGTTGACGATACCGGCATCCAGAAAGCGTTGCGCGAAATTGACAACAAAGATCTCGCTCTTGCCCTCAAGGTTGCGAGCGACGACGTCAAACAGAAGATATATAAGAACATGTCTGAACGAGCCCGCCAGCTCATCGAGGAAGAGATTGAGTATATGGGTCCTGTGCGGCTGAGAACTGTCGAAGAGGCACAGCAGAAAATTGTCGCGGTGATCAGACGGCTTGAGGAAGCTGGCGAGGTCATAATTGCCGGACGAGGCGGCGGAGAGGACGAACTTGTTGTCTAAAGTAATCAGAGCACACAAGCGTTCAGGAGAGAAAACGCGCTGGGAAAAGTACTGCCGCGAAAAGCTCGCCGACGAGGGCGACCCGTTGATACGGATCATACCCGATGCGAGCCAGGTCGTGGATCCCGCCCGGATCGAGGCGGAGGCACGTACAGAAGCTGAACGGATAAAACAAGAAGCGTTTGAAACCGGGTTTGCGCAGGGGCGAGACGAGGGGTTGAAGAAGACCGCCTCGGAAGTCCAGAACGTGCTTGCGTTTTTCAGGAATCTTGCCGCCTCTCTCAAAGAGGAAGAGCAGAAGATACTCAATGAGATTGAGCCGGACGTCGTGAAACTCGCCGTTTCAATCGCCGAGAGGATCGTCGGACGAGAAGTTGCGGTCGATCGCCAGATAGTGAAAGGATGTGTTGCCCGAGCGGTCGAGAAGATCGTGGAGCGCGAACGGTTGATCATTTACGTCAACCCGGTTGACCTGCCAACTGTCGTTGAGTACAAGGCGGAGCTCATGGCGAGTCTGGACGGCATCAAAGAGATCGAAGTCGTGGCGAGCGAAAACGGCATATCGCCGGGAGGGTGCGCCGTCGAGACCGATCTGCTGAAAGTCAATGGCAAGATCGAGGCTCAACTCGAAGAGATCTTGCGCGGTCTCCTTGAATAGAACGTGGGGCTGATAGTCTATGGGAATTGCCACCGAAACGAAGGAAACGGAACAGGTACCGGCTGCCTCGAGCGAATTCAGCACGCCGGATCTGTCACGGTTCACTGAGAAACTGGTTGACATAGACCCGATACGGCTCCACGGAAAGGTCACCCAGGTTGTGGGGCTCGTCATCGAGGCTACCAGTCCAGCGGTATCTGTCGGCGACCTGTGCTACATCTATCCGCGGGACGGTGATGAGCCAATCCATGCGGAAGTCGTGGGGTTCAGAGGGAAGAACGCTCTGCTGATGCCGCTCGGTGATATGCGGGGTATTGGTCCGCAGAGCATCGTCGTGCCGAGTTTCAGATCGCTCAGCATCAAAGTGGATGACGATCTCCTCGGTCGCGTGATAGACAGTGTTGGAGCACCGATTGATGACAAAGGGCCGCTCAAATGCCGGGATGAATACCCGCTGTTCAGCAAACCGATCAACCCACTCGACAGGCGGCGAATCAATGAACCGCTTGCTACCGGCGTCAAGGCAATAGACGCATGCCTTACCTGCGGGAGAGGGCAACGTGTGGGCATATTTTCAGGCAGCGGGATCGGCAAGAGCACCCTTCTCGGAATGATTGCTCGTCACACGGAAGCCGACGTGAACGTGATCGGGCTCGTGGGCGAACGTGGCAGAGAGGTGAAAGATTTCATCGAGGAGGATCTCGGTGAAAGGGGTCTGGCGCGGTCCGTGGTTGTTGCGGTGACTTCGGACCAGCCCGCATTGCTCAGGTTGCAGGGCGCCTACGTTGCGACAACGGTCGCGGAATACTTTCGCGACCGGGGGATGGACGTGCTGCTCATGATGGATTCCGTTACGCGGCTCGCCATGGCGCAACGTCAGGTCGGTCTCGCCATCGGCGAACCGCCGACCACGCGCGGTTATCCGCCCTCGGTGTACGCGCTGTTGCCGCAACTGCTCGAACGTGCTGGCACGTCGCCGAGCGGAAGCATTACCGGCATCTACGCCGTGCTGGTCGAAGCGGACGATATGAACGAGCCGATATCGGACGCCGTGAGGAGCATCCTTGACGGGCATATCGTTTTGTCGCGTGACCTGGCGAGTCGGAACCATTATCCGGCAATAGACATATTGCAGAGCGTGAGCAGGGTCATGGTGGATGTCGTATCAAAACGGCACACCGACGTTGCCAACCAGATGAGAAAAGTGCTCGCAACATACCGGGAAGCTGAAGACCTGATCAATATTGGCGCTTACGTTGATGGCAGCAATCCGGATATAGATTATGCGAGACAAAAAATAGCAGCCCTCAACA
>Ga0315291_10008472_pt1 | contig 12638 bp, 8 predicted proteins | sample YL17G12_20_MG_FD_203070 | JGI IMG/M metagenome (GOLD analysis project Ga0315291, IMG submission 203070) | Sediment microbial communities from Yellowstone Lake, YNP, Wyoming, USA - YL17G12_20 | ecosystem: Environmental > Aquatic > Freshwater > Lake > Sediment | place: USA: Wyoming | collected... | reverse complement strand
ATCGATGTCATCCCCTTCAATGGCCTTCCTTACTCTGGCAATGGCATCTTCGATGCGTGCCTTTTCTGCGGCATCTATCTTGTCTCCGAATTCCTTGACATTCTTCTCTGCGCTGTATGCCATAGAATCCGCCTGATTTCTGGCCTCTATTAGCTCTCTCTTCTTCTTGTCTTCCTCGCTATGAGCTTCCGCTTCTCTGACCAGTTTCTGTATCTCTGCTTCAGTCAAACCACTCGATGCAGTAATCTTAATGCTCTGCTCTTTGCCTGTTCCAAGGTCTTTAGCCGATACATGAACTATGCCATTGGCATCGATATCAAAGGTCACCTCAATCTGCGGTATACCTCTCGGCGCGGGCGGTATTCCTACCAGTTCAAATCTTCCCAGGGTTCTGTTGTCAGCCGCCATAGACCTCTCACCCTGCAGGACGTGAATGCTAACGGCAGGCTGATTATCCGCTGCTGTCGAAAAGATCTGGCTCTTCCGGGTAGGAATGGTGGTATTCTTCTCGATCAGCTTCGTCATCACGCCACCCAGCGTCTCAATTCCGAGAGATAGAGGTGTCACATCCAAAAGGAGGACATCTTTAACATCACCGGCCAGGACGCCCGCCTGGATGGCAGCACCAATAGCAACTACCTCGTCGGGGTTGACCCCCTTATGGGGTTCCTTCCCAAATATCTCTTTAACCTTCTGCTGAACCCGCGGCATACGGGTCATACCGCCAACGAGAATAACCTCATTGATGTCTTTTGGTGTCAGATTTGCGTCCTTAAGCGCGGTTCTGCAGGGCTCGACTGTTTTTTCAATCAGGTCCTCAACCAAAGATTCCAGCTTGGCCCTCGTCAATTTCATCGTCAAATGTTTAGGCCCTGACGCATCAGCAGTTATGAAGGGAAGATTTATATCTGTTTCCATAACGGTGGAAAGTTCCATCTTCGCCTTCTCTGCCGCTTCCTTAATCCTCTGGAGGGCCATCCTGTCATTACGCAGATCAATACCGTAATCATTCTTGAATTCCGTTGCAATATATTCAATCAGTCGCTGGTCAAAGTCTTCACCACCTAAATGGGTATCTCCGTTCGTTGATTTGACTTCAAAAACACCGTCTCCCAATTCCAGGATGGAAATATCAAACGTCCCGCCACCGAGGTCAAATACGGCAATCTTTTCGTCCTTTTTCTTATCAAGACCGTAGGCAAGTGCTGCCGCTGTAGGTTCATTGATGATTCTAAGAACATTCAATCCGGCAACTCTTCCTGCGTCTTTCGTGGCCTGTCTCTGAGAGTCATTAAAGTAAGCAGGAGTCGTGATAACGGCATCGGTTATCTTTTCTCCAAGGTAATCCTCCGCCGTCTGTTTCATCTTCATAAGAACAAAAGCTGATATTTCCGCCGGGCTGTAATTCCGTCCCTTTATGGTTACCTGGGCATCACCATTGGGTGCCTCAGTAATCCTGTAAGGACAAACCTTCTTATCGTACTGAACCTCTTTGGAGGAAAACTTTCTCCCGATGAGTCTCTTTATGGCATAAACGGTATTTTCCGGATTGGTTACAGCTTGCCGCTTGGCAACCTGACCGACCAGCCTTTCTCCGCTATCTGTAAACGCCACCATGGAAGGCGTAGTCCTGCTTCCTTCCTGATTTGCTATTACAACGGGATCTCCTCCTTCCATAAAAGCGACACATGAATTTGTCGTCCCTAAATCAATCCCTATAATCTTTCCCATGTCTAATAATCCTCCTTAATACCCCTTTTCTTATTCATTGCTATCTTCATTTTTAGGACGTTTAAAAATAGACACTTTGGCCGGTCTCAATAGCCTCTCATGCAGACGATACCCCTTTTCCAGTTCCTCGACGACCTTGTTATCCTCATGAGCTTCAGTATCAACCTGATATACAGCTTCATGGATATTAGGATCAAAAGTTTTATCAACACACTCGATTTGCTGGACGCCATGTTTTCCCAGGCAGCCCATGAGCTGGTCCTGGAGGAGCTTCAATCCCTTCTTGAATGAATCGGAATAGCCATAGCTGTCGGCATGCTGTAATGCCCTGTCCATGCTGTCTACCAGGGGCAAGATATCCTTAATAATATTTTCATTCCCATATTTTATCGAATCAGCCTTCTCCCTGGCTGCACGTTTTCTGTAATTTTCAAGTTCCGCAACCGCACGAACATATTTGTCGTAGTTGTCGGCTGCCTCCTTTTCCTTTTCCTGAAGCTTTAACATTATATCCTCTTCACCGGAGGTCTTTTGTTCTTTCCCTTCCTCTTCCAGAACATCCGGTGTTTCTTTTATAACTTCTTTCTTCGCTTTATGGCCCATATGGTGTCGTTTTATCACTTTAAATCATCTCATGCCCGGCCCTCAGCACTCGCCTTTATTTCGCGTCCGGCCTCTGAAAGAGTTTATAATCAATCATCTCACAGATCACATGCCCCACGGTAATGTGGACCTCCTGCACACGCGGTGTGCTGTTTGAAGAAACATTGAGGGAATAGTCCACCATCTTAGCTATCTCGCCGCCATCCTTCCCCGTCATACCTATTGTGATCATCCCTATTTTCTTCGCCACTTCGATGGCTTTTATGATGTTTGGGGAGGAGCCGCTGGTGCTTATGCCCCATGCCACGTCGCCTGCCTGACCTATCGCCCTGATCTGCTTGCTGAATATTTCAGAAAAGCCATAATCGTTACCGATGCTCGTAATTACGGATGTATCGGTACTCAAAGCAATCGCCGGAAGCGGCGGACGTTCTATGACAAAGCGGTTCACAAATTCTGCTGCCAAATGCTGGGCATCCGCGGCGGAGCCGCCGTTTCCAAACAGCAGTATTTTGTTTCCTGCCTTCAATGCCGCCGTAATTGCCTCAATGACACTGACAATGCTGTCAAGATTTTCTCCAACGAAAACATCCGTCAGATTACTGCTTTCCTTAAATATCTTTACGATATGATCTTCCATGTCAACTACCCGGTCTTGCGTTTAAAACGACCAATTTTCTGCAATAATATATTTATCGGTCTATCCCATGTCAAGGGCAGGGCCTTGATGATATTCCGAAAAAAGGTCTTATATAGGATTGATAAGCAGACGGCTGCGTAAAAAACTCAAGTCTTAAGGCGTGCAAATCATGTGGTATGAGGCATACTTAGACGCATGCGGAGTCAACTGATTCCCTCGTATCTCTTCCTGTCTCTGAGTTCAGCCAGTTTACCTCTATTCCAGCCGGATATCCTGCTGAAATACTGTGTTATCCTCGCTATCCCTTCAACATCCTTAGAGCCGCAGAATTGACACTCGTCTTTAAGACACCTGAATGTCTGGCCGCATTCTCTACAGGTGGTAAATTCAGGACAGAACAGAACCTGGTCGTTCTCAGTATCCCTAAATGCCTTGGTGATAAACCTGACGAGTTCCTCACTCGAAGGCCGAACATCACCGAGCCACACCTGGGTAACGCCTCCCCCCTTTATCAAAGGATGAAAGCGACCGTCCTGTCTTACACGTTCTACAGGATCCACGGAGGCAGATGCACTAAGGTGGGTTGAATTTGTATAATACACCTCCCCTTTCGAAATATCACCTCTCACAAAATGACCCGCCTTCGGAGAATAATATCGCAGATCGAGCCGTGCAAAACGGTAGGCTGTAGTTTCCGCAGGCGTTTGTTCCAGAATGAAATTCAACCCGCATTTCCGGCTGAGTTTTTCGGCCTCATCCTTCATATGACCTATCAGTTTCAAACCAAACATCAGGGCCTCTTCCGATTCATGCAACTGGCTTCCCGTATGAATCTGGACAAGCTCATTGAGCCCTACAATGCCTATGAGGAAGCATGCATGATCCATCCTCAGATACGGGTAGCCATCTCTGTTCATGGCAAGCATGGCCAGAGGTCCCTCATCGCCATAGGAGAGGAGTTTCTCTATAAAATCCTTCTTCTGTACATGGGCTTTCGCTGCCACTTCCATAATTTCCAAGAGCATAGACAATAATCTGCTCTCATCCCCCAGGGCTTTGTAACCCAGCCTGGGAAGGTTCAGAGAAACATTCTGTAAGGCCGGACATCTCATCCGCCAGGGCATCTTCACTTCGAGAGATAGATTCCCCTTTTTCGTGGCAGCCCGAAGACAACACGAGTAAGCCTTAATCACCTCTTCGCGATCGAAGAGGAAGCAGGTGTTCCCCTTTTCAACGGCCACGTCACAGATATGTTTCAGAAAGTCTTCATGACCCGGTGTTTGAAAAAAAGCACCCGTGATGTGAACAAGGGGCCTGGGGAAGATAAAGGGCTTCCCCGTACCGTCCCCCTTCATAAAGACATCGAAAATGGCCCAGGCAAATCTCCTGGCATCAGCGGTGAAATCTTCGTAATTATTGCCCGACAATTCTCCTCCTGGGCCTATAATCGGAACATTGCGAAGATGTTCCGGAACATCCCAGTAGAGGTGTATATCAGTAAACATGGCCTGTCCGCCTCTGGCCGATGTTAACTGGGAAAATTCATAAATGAGCATCTGGGCAAATTGCCTTACTTCCTTTTCACTCATCCCTGTCAGATAGGGTGCAAAGGAAAAATTAACTGCATCCCAGCCGATGACACCGGCAAAATGCCCCTGCAGAATGGCGCCAAATCTGACCATATGGGCGAGGAGTACCTCCGCATGTTTGGCCGGTTTGGCAACTGTAAGAGAATGAGGAAGATTCAAACCGAATTTCTTTATGTATTCAAGAGACTGAAATGAACTGTACGGCCTGTCTATGTATCCCAGAGAGTGAAGATGGATATCACCCACCACATGCGCATCTCCGACATCCTGAGAAAAGACGTCATAAAGTGAGTATTCCTTTTTTATCCCTTCCGCGAGTATCAGATTTGTACCTTCCGGACTGTGTGGTATATTTGCGTTCTCTTTATTCTGGAGAAGGATTAACTGCCTTACGTCATAAATGGGGAAACCCAGGAGGGCGTGCATCTTCCTTGCCTGTTCAAGACCTCTCTCAATGAGTTTTGCGTCCACCAGTTCCCTTATCAGGGGTGTAGTAAGCACGCTGATGCCGGATGAAATAATCTGTTTTTCAACGTCTCTGCTAATTGCCTCCGCCGTATCTACATCGACGTTCGTCTCACGGATCAGGGCATCAACAATCTTCTGCCGGTTCCATCTGGTGATATCCTCGCCAGACGTCTTCACGAACAGCGTAATATCTGTGGTCTCGTCATTTACCATCTGCGATTTTCCAACCGTATTTTCCTTGTAGCACGGGACTTTAGTCCCGTCTTTAAAGCAGAGCTAAAGCTCTGCGCTACATTTGTCATATGTTTCGAAGCATTATGCTACATTTTCAATGTCAGAACGTAATTCCCTCAATATCGATTACGAATGATCCCGAATACCTGTAATCCGTGAAGTTGTCTGCAAGCCCCTTTCTCACAGGGTTCTCAAGGATATAGCGCAAAACGCCAGCCGTATCCTCGTCCCTGCGCAGCACGTGGTCATAGTAACCAGGTTGCCAGAGCTTCTTCCCCGGATCGGCTGTGCCCATGCCAAAAAGATAGCCGGAGCGCTGCTTGAAGGCTTTCACAAATGTTTTCAAATCCGACGACGCGTCCGTCCCCTCCAAGAGCAAGTGCAGGTGATCGGGCATGAAACAGTAACCCCAGACGGTGAAGGCATGCTTCAGCGCTTTCTCACGAATTATCGAAAGAATCGTTTCTACAAGCCTTACGTCCACGAAAAGCGGTTCCTTTTCAGACGTGCAGATGGTCACAAAATAACGATTTAATCCGCGGTAGTCGAGATCCTTGAGCCTCGGTTTGGACTTGTATTTCATCTTAGACACAGGCAGACTGCTAATATAGCGGACATAAAGGTTCGCGCTACATTTTCAACTCCAGCGTACCTAACATCGACGTCGGCAGGTCTTTAGACCTGCCAATTCCACCAGACCTTACGATCCGCGCTGCATCTTATAGCAAAGCCAATAACAGCTAAATATTAGTCTTATCTGTCCCTTCCAGGACGCTGAGCATCTTGTCAGCGGCCTCGGAGATCTCTGCATCATTATCGTGGGAAAGAGCGAAGACCCGCAGATGGACAACCCGCGCCGGTATAAAGCGGTAGATATCTTTTAGTGGCTCCGGGGATGTCATGCCCGTGGTTGGGTTGAAGATATTAACCCTCTTCTCCGTCTCTGCCATCGGGTTAATGGGGCGTGGGTCCTGGGTCGCCAAATCAACGCGAAATGAAATGCCTTTTAGTTTCTCAGGAAGAAATCTTCTGAGCTGCCCTTCATAATCACCGGCGTGGGCAAACCGCGTACCTTTCTGAATCTGGTCTATGGATATCTCCGTTGAAAAAGACATCTTCCATTTTACTTTTCTCTCGTAGAGCTTCGCCCATTCCTGACTCAGTCTCATTTTCTTTTTATTCTTTTCTCCCAGCCAGCCCAAAACGGTATGGTACAGATGCCATTCATCGCAGTTCAGATACTCGTCCAGCGCCTCCAATGGATTCCACGGAAAGATTATGCGCATCGTATCCCTGAATATCTCCTGCAGGTGCAGGTCCAGAGCTCTTGTTGTCCTGTGGAAATAAACATTGGTATAGAGATTCAACCTGGCATTTATGAAACGGCTCAGGGCCGAGATGCCTGCCTGATGCAGGGTAAGGCCATCTTTCGTAAAAAAAGTATAGAAGCGAAGTCTCGTAATATCCACAATATCGAGGGAGAATCCCGTCATGTAGGCATCCCTCTGTACATAGTCAAGATTATCCACGGTGTAAATGCCTGAAAAGAGCTGCCTCAATAGCTGCAGCCATCTTGGCATCTTGACGTCATACCCTTCCGGCATCTTGATTAGTATTGCCACGTGATTCGGGTCGAGGCATTCCCCACCGGCAAAAGGGCCTTTTGGGCTTCTCCGGATCTGACGGATGATTTTCCCCAACTTTTTCCTGATAATCGCTTTCCCGATGTCCTCATGGGTAATGTTATACTGGCTAAGAAAGTGGTCATCAAAAAAATGCCCGTACGGGCCATGCCCGACATCATGCAACAGTCCCGCAACCCGGAGGAGTTCTTCGACATAGTTTAGCGAAGGGGCATCTTTGCATACCTTTTTCAGACTCGGATAGAGAAATCTCCCGAACTCGCCGGCGACGTGCATGCTCCCGAGGCAGTGTTGAAATCGGCTATGCTCGGCGGCCGGATACACCCAGCGCGCGGACTGAAGCTGATAAATCCTCCGCAGCCTTTGAACCCAGGGAGAATCGATCAGGTCCTTTTCCGTTTTTTCGTCCGGGAAATCAGGCGTTGGTACCGTAAAGGAGGCATACTGGTAGATAGGATCGGCAATCAGCGCCTTCCCCCGATAAGCCTCGGCATATTCCTCGTCTTTGCGTTTCATGGCCAAGGTTTACAATATTCCCCCGCAAATATCAAACCCAGTTTTGCAAATCATTTCTCCTTGACATCCCATCCGCGCTTGCCTATCATACTTCGAGTTCAAAGCAGGCCTCATCAGCTTGTCATGAGAGGCTTTAAAGATTAAGAAACATACTGGCAAGATAAGAGAAACTCTTAAAGGACGACATATATGGGAACCAACAATCTAATATTTTTGGAAGTTATCGAATGGTTTGACCAGTTGGGAAAAGAGCTGGTTCACAGAATCCCCGAAAATGGATCCGGTGAAATCAAGTTCGGCGCCCAGATGACCGTTCGGGAAAGCCAGGCCGCGGTCTTTTTTTATAACGGCAAGGCTTACGACGCATTCGGCCCCGGCAGGCACACACTAAAAACAGCCAACATCCCCATCTTAACAAAGGTACTCAGCCTGCCCTGGGGAATGACCAGCCCGCTTCGGGCAGAAGTTTACTTCGTCAATATGAAAGTCTTCCCCAATCTGAAATGGGGGACACGTGATCCTGTGGCCTTCAGGGATTCAGAGCTTGGTCTCATCCGTCTCAGGGCCTTCGGGGTTTTTAACATCCAGGTTCTTCAGCCGATTCTCCTCATAAACAGCCTTGTGGGAACCCGGGGAGTATTTACCGCTGATGCCATCGAAGAATACCTCAACCGTGTAATCGTTTCCCGCTTTAACGATTTCATGGGAAATCATATCGATACCATCTTTAACCTTCCTGCAAAGTACGATGAGCTCGCTCTTGGCCTGAAAAAGGCCCTCGAAGAAGATTTTTCTCACTTTGGCCTGGGCCTGTCCCAGATTTACATCAATTCGATTACACCGCCTCCGGAAGTCCAGAAGGCCATAGACGACAAGAGCCGCCTCGGGATTTTTGATGACCTCAATAAGCTCTTGAAGATGAAGGCGGCCATGGCCATGGAAACAGCATCCCAATCCCAGGGACAGGCGGGAGCCGGATTTGGCATGGGCATGGGCTTCATGATGCCGGCCATGTTCGCTGAGGCATTTAAGAGTTCACCGACCCAGCAGACCTCGACACCGGAAACTTTCAACTGTCCCGACTGCCAGCAAAATGTCTCCAAGGAAGCCAAATTCTGCCCCCATTGCGGACACCAGATCGTTGTCTTTCAGCAATGTTCGCAGTGCGGCAAGAATCTTCCTCCCAATGCGAAATTTTGCGTGCAGTGCGGCCTTGCCATAGAACAGAAACCTCAGTCCCTCAAATGCCCGAAGTGTGGCACTGAAAACCTGCCAAAATCCATGTTCTGTAATCAGTGCGGGGAACGAATATAACCGACACTTCCAGTGTCTCATCTCTTGGTGAAGAAGCATCTTTGAGGTAAGTGGAGCTCTGCCTGGAGCGAAATGATTACCGTAGAAGACATTCGCAAATTCACTCTTTTCAGGGAACTCCCAACGGAAACCCTTGCCGCAATTATACCGCGCCTGATTAGTAACACCTTCCCTGCAAATACAACCATCATCTATCGCGGCGATCCGGGCCACTCTATGTTTATGATCTTGAGCGGATCAGCGGCGGCTACCTCGACCAATGATGAAGGTGTTGAATATACCCTTTCAACGATGACGGAGGGAGATATCTTTGGAGAGATCGCCCTTCTGACCGGTGAACCGCGCACCGCCAACGTCAAAGCAATTACGGATGTGCGCGTAATCGAGTTGAGTCGTGACATCTTTGATGAGTTGAGAAAGCGTTATCAGGAATTAAATAGCGCCTTCTTTCGCTTGCTGGCGCAACGGCTGGTGAAAAAGGACATCATTCAGCAGGTTAAAGATGTTGAGAGCAAGGATGTTATTGCCGGTCTCCTCAGCGTGCCGAGGCCTTCGGAAGTCGGCCAATTTCTCGGAAACACTAAGTGGGTCAAAGATATAAATAGGACAATCGCACAACTGGCAAACAGCGACGCAAATGTTTTGATTCTCGGAGAAAGAGGCAGTGGCAGGTTTCTGGCGGCAAGGTTGATACATTATCACAACGGGGATACACCCCGGCCGCTCCTTCACCTGGAGTGCGACAATCCGCCGCCGATACAGCGGGAAGCCCGGGAAGGCCGCCTCGCAACAAGGGACGAAGTGCACCTGGAAATCGCTCAGGAGGCGGCTCTGTTCGGACACGGGCCCGGAGTTGCCAGCTATGCCAGTGGGATTCGACGGGGCTACCTGGAGATTGCCGACGGCGGAACCCTGATTCTGGAAAACGTTGAACATCTCGCTCCCAGGATTCAGAGACTACTGGCGCATTACCTTACGGAGCATCGATTTACAAGGAAAGGCGAAACCGCCAGCCTCACGAGCAGGGTACGGATCATTGCAACTACGGGAGATGATCGGAATGAGGGGCCGGAGGCAGGCCTCATCCCGGAATTCCTCACCCTCTTGAGCAGCGCGGTCGTCCGATTGAAGCCACTGCGGGATAGAAAAAAGGATATTCCGCTTATAGCTGAAAGCCTTCTTGGAGGGTTCAACAGAAAGTTCAACAAAAATGTCACGGGGTTTTCCAATGACGCTTTAAATGCCCTGGTGGATCATGACTGGCCTCTGAACGTCGATGAACTGCACCAGGTAATTGAGCGGGCAGTTGCCATCACCGAGGGGAATCAAATCACTGACCGGCAGATTTTTGTTAGATTCCCGGCCTTTTCCACCACCGGAAAAATAAACCTCCTTAGACTCCCCTTCCTCAACACTCTTGTTCATCATCGATTCGTTCCCTCGGGTCTCCAGTTCCTTACCGTCCCGTTCATGATAGGTATAATCCTCTATACACTCCTGGGGCCGGAAAAGAACAACCTGGCAAATCTTGTCGTCTGGTCCGTATGGTGGCCTTTTATCATCTTCTCCATCGCTGTGAGCGCGCGGAGCTGGTGTGGCTACTGTCCCTTGCCGGTGATTGCCAACGGCATTAATTCCAGTCGGACAACATTTCTGGCGATCCCCGCATTCCTGACCCGGCATGGAATATGGATTGGGATTGCCGGTTTCGTCGTCATATTCATGATGGAACATGCAAGTCACATGTTCACCGAAGCGCGGGCGACCAGCGGCCTTCTTCTCACGATCCTCGGCGGAGCAGTCATCACCACATCTCTCTTCGGCAGGCGCTCCTGGTGCAAGCACATCTGTCCTCTCGGAAAAGTGGTCGGTCATTTTGCTGCCCTTTCATTGGTGGAGTTGGGAAGCAACAGCAATGTCTGTTCGAGTCAGTGCACTACACAGGATTGTGTGAAAGACAAAAACTGCCCCATGGGCATCCATCCGTCAGCCGCTAAGGCAACCAAAGACTGTGTCCTCTGCCTCTCCTGCCTGAAGAGCTGCACCCATAAATCCGTACGCATCGATGCGCGTCTTCCCTGGCAGGAAATGATGGCGAGAGAAAGATGGGAAGTGCCGGGCGCCATGTTTACGATCTTGATCGTCGGTTCTATTCTTGCCGTAAAGCTGCCTTCCTTAATACCTCTCGACAGGTACGCGACGGACTATCCAGTCTTCTTCCACGGGGCGGGAACGTTTTTCAGGGATGCCGCGCTCCCCTGCCTTATTCTCACTTTGTTCACAGCACTGGCTTTAGTGGCCTCGGGATTTCCAGCAGACAAAAGATGGCGGGAGCATTTTGTTCACGTGGGGCACGTCTACCTGTTTCTCGCCTTTGCAGGATTTCTGAACATCTATTTCCATGAGTTCGTTTACAACGGGCACAACCTGCTTCCGTGGCTGATTGATATGGCAGGACTTGGCGGCGTCATCCCCGCTGAAACAGTTACGCCGAACCTTGGGACGCTGAAGGCGCTTATCCCTTTGATCACCTTGTCAGGCGCTATCCCTTCCCTTTTCATGTTGAAGGCCATAGCCGATAAATATTCGCTGCCTAAAATAATCTACAGAGGGCACCAGGTGATTCTGTCTCTCACGTCACTGATATTTCTATTTGTCTTTTAGGGATCTGCAAGAAGCGTCTACTCTGCCTCAATCTTCAAGGGCACACCTTCCTACGTGATCTTACCCTTTTTCAGTGATGAAGCCGGCCCGGCGGTAAAAAAAGATCAGAGCCAGGGCCATGAGCCCGTCGCCAACGGCCGCGGCGAATATTATCGGCGACCACGCAGCGAGGTGTGCGTGGGAGACAAGAAACAAAAAGGCCAGGGCCTTTGTGGCTATTATAACCTTAACGAAGTAATAGTACTTCTTCATATCCCTAAGGATGGCAAGATTAAAGAGGCCGAGACAGAAAAGGAACAGCCCCGCCTGCCGGACAAAGAAAAAATTATCTATTTCTGCTAAGAAAAACAAATCGTAGAACAGTTCCGTAAAAAAGAAAATGAAAATCCCCAGGAACAAACTGTGCAACCCTATAAGCAAGACGAGTACAGAGAGATGCTGTACCTTCCTGGGTGCGGAAGAGATTTCTTTAAAGATATTTCTTATCAACTCGAATATCACTATGCTCTACCTCCTGAAGGAAAAACCGATATCTTTTGCATGTTGATCCCTGAGTACATCATTTCATTATTAACGTGAGGCCTTTGCAAAACTGCATAAAACCAGCAATTTTGTCATTCCGGCGAACCCCGGATCGACGTCCGGGGCAGGCGCCGGAATCCAGCCCGCTGCAGTCATTCCGGCGAAAGCGGGAATCTAGAGTTACTGTCATTTCTTCTTGCCCCCTTTGACAAAGGGGGCTACAGGGGATTTCTGATAGTGGAATAAAATCCTCCCGTCCCCCTTTCATAAAGGGGGTGAGAAGGAGAAAAGATTTCTCCTTTCAGTCGAAATGACAAAAAGAGAATTATGACACAGTCTCCAAGCCCGGAATGACGAATAGAGGAGTTATACAAAGGTTTATAAAAGATATCTCCCGGAGTTTACCCTGAGTAAACTGAAGGGGTCGATATGACACCTTAATAATGAAATGATGTACTAAGTAAGAAATTTATCCCAGAGATACCAGGGCTTTTTCGGTGCGTATCACCGAGCCATCGCACTATCTTCTCACAATGAGTAATGTTGAATTCAAGCATTCATCTTACTTCTATTCAAAGCCGCACCAGTTAGTTATATTATCCACGAGTTCTCGAGTACTCTCCAATTTATTTGCCGGAAAATCACAATCGGGAAAACCGACAGCGATGGAGGCCAATACTCGTTTGCTTTCTGGTATGCCCGCATATTGCCTCA
>Ga0315291_10008471_pt1 | contig 12638 bp, 12 predicted proteins | sample YL17G12_20_MG_FD_203070 | JGI IMG/M metagenome (GOLD analysis project Ga0315291, IMG submission 203070) | Sediment microbial communities from Yellowstone Lake, YNP, Wyoming, USA - YL17G12_20 | ecosystem: Environmental > Aquatic > Freshwater > Lake > Sediment | place: USA: Wyoming | collected... | reverse complement strand
TGAGCCAAGTCAAATTACCTGAATACAGAGATATTAAATTAAATAATGATAACGTTGTACTGGCTGATGATCTCAAATTGGCCAATGAACAGTATTTATTTAAGGGTACTGGCACAATAGGCAGTCCAGTAATCGGAGACACTAGGGTAAGTTATTCTGTTATTCAAAATCCGCTTGATAACGCGACGATTTTTGGAAAACTTGATTTGGCAAATAAAGTAATAACACCATTTTACGGAGAAAAAAATTCAGAACTTTACAGGATTTTCGAGGGCTCAAGAGACACCGCAATTTCGACGATGAAAACCGAATACACGATGTGGTTATGGATATTCAGAGGAATCGGTTTCGTATTAATGTGGCTTGGGCTTATGTCATTATTTGGTCCGATAAGCGTATTTTTAGATGTTTTGCCGATTTTAGGTTCCATCGGAAGGGCTGGTGTCGCCTTTATTACATTTTTTGTATCTCTGGTGTTGTCTGTTGTTACAATTTTAGTATCAATGGTCATCCATAACTTAATCGCTTTAGTAATCGTCATTTTAGCGCTTATTGCCGGAGCTATCTGGTATTTAAAGAGCAAAAGAAATAAATAGTTTATATATAAATAACAGAGATAAGTTGGATTGCTTACTGTGGATTATCAAATCCATTTGCTCAACTTATCTTTTTGTACTAAACTTTTAGCCTAATTAAATATTTATGTCTGAAAATAGCGATACCCCAGAAAAAAAGGACGACAAAACACTGCCTGATGGCACAGTTATTCATGGCAAGGTAACAATCGGTAGTAATAAGAAGGATGTTATGTATATTGTTCCAAATGATTCTCCTTCTTTGACGGCAAAAGAGCATCTTTGTATATATCAAGCGGAACTGAATGGCGATGATGATGAAATAGGTGAAACGGACATTAAGGTTGAGAGAATAGATATTCCTGACGAGCCCCTCACAATAAAAATAATAAGAGGGGGATATCGGGGGACTTTAAACGAAACTTCAAATAATTCTGCAAATCAGGAGCCTACATGGTTCAGGAAATTTATAGATCATTGCAGATCTTCCGTGGCAAGGTTTTGTGGCAATTAGGTTAAAAATAGTATTGATTTTTTAAATGGCGCGGTTATAATCGGGCACGCCTATTTAATTTACCCTCCAAATGAAACCAAAAAATGCCCTTGCTGAAGCTTCTGTTCCAGACATTAACCCAAAACAGCCTCTTGCTCAAGATTCTGCCCCAGACACTGATCCAGATTTTGTTGAGATAAGATTCGGTGAACTCCCTGGAAGATGTCGTATTATAAATGCGATAAGAAGAAAACTTGGGAATTATTTTTTTGAAACCGGTATTGAAATGAGCCTACTCACACGGTCGTCTGACAAAGATGCTTATGGAATACCATATATTGTGGTGGCAATGGATCGCAAGATAGAATATGTATCGGTAAATGATGTGGCAATTGATTCATCATCACTTTCAGATAAAGAAAGGAAATTATCACCCCTTGAGCAAAGAACAAAATTATGGGAAATGCTTAATATCAGTTATAAATAGTCCAGATTGGAAGACTTACGGCAAAGAATCTGAATAACCGAATATTTTTCCCTCCTTTTTTATTGAGGAGGGGAAAGTGTGCAGTTCGCTGTATTTTCTTGACTTATATTAATTTTATTGTATAATTTAAGCCAATATTTTAATCTTTGCAAAATGGAATCTGAACATGAGAAAGAAACTGGCGTAGAGATAAATATTTTAAAGGATGAGCTTGAGAACGGGCCTAAGTTGTATCGTTACTCATATAAGACTGGTAAAGAAGTCGGCTTTGGCGGACTATATTTTAATAATGATCTTGCTGAAGAGTTATCAAAATTCCTGCTAGATGTGCCATTCAACGCGCAGGTAACATTATCCAGCGCGCATAGGCTTATGGCTGATACCCATACACACGAAAAATTTCTTACTGATGAAGAGCTTGAAGCTCTGGCCACCGCTCTTTCTAAATACAGAAATGACTTAAGATACGTGCTTAAGCCTGCGGGGATTTCCTATTATAAAGAAGGCGATAAATGGGTCATAGTGTCGAAAGACGGGAAACCCTATATCCAAATGACTACTCAAACAGCTTCGTCCACTCCCGTTTCTTCCGATTCTTCCAATCGCCCTTGTGGTATACATAACTTACGATTAGCGGGACAACACTAGTAGCCTCGGCGAAGACCATTTGCTCGTATATGGTGTCTACCTTGCCCCAGGATGACGCCTCTTTAAGCGTGGAGCTTGAGCAGGCGCCGTCGCGTACGTCAGCAACGGTAATCTGTATAGCGAATTGGTGCATTGGGACTTCTTTTCCCAATACCTCGGCGCAAACAACGGTATCCTGCGCGAAGTTTTTTGGGACGCCGCCGCCGACCATAAATAAGCCGGATGTCTTTGCCTCCATTTTTATCTGTGTCAGTTCTAAAAAGTCTTTTACAGAATCAATAGAGACATGCGGTTTGCCTTTGCGTTCCCATTGGTGCAAAACAAGCCCGAAACCCGCGCTTGAATCTGAAAACGCCGGGCAGAAAATCGGAACGTTATGTTCGTAGGCTACCTGTACCAGAGAATCTTTCTTTTTGGAATGTGTGGTCAGGTATTTGCCCATTTCCTTAATAAACTCGCGTGAAGAGTACGGGCGGGTCTCAAGAGAATCCGTTATCTCTTTTATAGTCTTGTCGCATATTTGCAACTCCTCTTCGTCGATGAATGTATCGTATATGCGGTCGACGTATAATTCACGGAGTTTCCTGTCATCCACATGAGGAGTGCCTCTATAATGCTTAAATCCAAGCGCTTCAAAGAAATCCATATCAACAATGGAAGCGCCAGTTGCAACGATGACATCTATCATATTTGCTTTAATCATATCAACGTATACCTGCATGCATCCGCCAGCGCTGGTGGAACCAGCTAAGGTAAGCATGTTTGTGCATCCGTCCTCTTTTATCATCATATTAAGAATATCCGCGGCGCGTGCTGTATCACGGGATGTGAAAGACATATCGCGCATAGCGTCGATTATTTTTGTGGAATCAATAGCTTTGATGTCGATATGTTTAATCGTCTCCTTGAGAAGTTCATTTTTTTTCATATTAACTTGGGTTAAAAAATCTGTAAGCGAGAATTTTATAAATAAGTTTTGACGCCAGAAAATCTGATGATTTTTCTTTGGGATTCGGAGCAAGCTCCACAACGTCGAATCCGACCAAATTTTTCTTTTTTATAACTTCGCGCAATAAATCCAGGACTTCATACCATCCGAGCCCTCCTGGCTCCGGAGTTCCGGTTGAAGGAAGAATAGACGGATCAAAAACATCGAGGTCAATCGTTATGTATACATTATCAGTCAATTTATTTATGACATCCTGAATCCAGTTTTTGTTATTACGGATTTTTTCCGCGTAGAAAATTTGGTTTGCGTCGATATTATCAAGCTCCTCTTTATCCATACTTCTTATGCCGACCTGTACGACAGGGCATAGTTCTTTCGCGCGGGCCATCACGCAGGCGTGATTGTATTTCGAACCCTGATATTCATTACGCATATCGGAATGCGCATCCAATTGAAGAACAGTGAGGTTTTTGATTTTTTTAGCGTAAGCGGAAATCGCACCGATGCTCACGGAATGTTCTCCGCCAAGCAGGCAGGTGATTTTTTCCTGGTCAATGTACTCGCTTACCTTTTTTTCAGTTACTTCAGCTCCTTCCTCCGGAGTCTTGTATTTAATAGGCTCTGCAGTATGTAGTCCGATTGTGTATGGCTCGCTGTCAGTTTCTATATCGAAAAGCTCCATATTCGCGGACGCGTCTAAAATAGCGGCAGGGCCTTTGTCAGCTCCCTTGCTCCATGTGCTTGTCCCGTCGAAGGGAACCGGAATTATAACTACTTTCGACCCATCGAGGTCGCTGTAGCGGGCCGGGATATCTCCATAGTTCATTTAAGTAGAATTAAAATAACAACATATAATTTAGGGAAAAATCATTTATATGTAAAGAATATTTTGTGTAAATTTCGCATTTTGTAATTTGCATTTCGTAATCCCATTTTTAAATTTATCATTTATTAAATTAACTGATGCAATTTTAATGAAATACGCAAAATGCTTGTCCGTCTATAGCGGGAAAAATGATAAATGCAGAATAGAATGCGAAATCAGAAATGCGAAATGCGAAATGATTAGGCTTTTTTCCCATTTTTCGCCGCATGCTTCCCCTTCCAGATTTTATCAATATTGACCCGGTAAATGTTGTTGTATTTTTCAAGTTCATCGGGGCCGGCGTATTTGAGCACATCCAGTTCCGGCGCAAACATTTCGCTATAGCGGTCACGGCGGCGAATCATGCGGGTTCGTCCCTCTTCGTCAATCATGACAACGGCAGCCCGTTTAATGGTGTTGAAGTTGCTGGACATAACCTGGGCATAAGCCCCCACGTCCATAATGGCAAGGATGTCCCCTGACTGAATTTTGGGCATGCCGATTTCTTTTACCAGAATGTCCCAGGCGTCACAGGTATTTCCTGCAATGGTGAGATTATGGATCCGTCTTTGGCTGAGCTTTGAGGCCGGAAGAATATCGTATTTGATTCCCGCTTGGATGATGGTGTCGGGGACAAAGTTGTAGCTGGAACCGTCTGCAATAACCATGCGCTTATTAAGTCCAAGCCGTTTCTTGGAAATCACACGCGTGAGGCCGATGCCCGCATTTAATACAATGCTTTTCCCTGGCTCAAATATCAGGCGGGGCGGAATAATGCCTGTGCGTTCACAGAGCTTTTGAAAATAACGGGGAAAATCTCTCATGTCTTCGATCGGAAAGGCGTGTTCTTCGCCGATGGCAGCTGGAAATCCTCCTCCAAGGGAGAGGGTTTTCACTGGGATTCTGCGGTCCTGACATCTTTTGATGAGCTTTACAAAGACGCGTGCCGCCATTTTATAGATACGTGGATTTCGCACATAACCACCCATGAAATGAAATCCCTGAAAATCTACATAGGGGCTTTTGCGCGCAATTTCGATGGCCCGGTCCACGTATTTAATAGGAATGCCATATTTATTACCGCGAGTCGAATAAGGACCTAGATCCAACATGGGATTAACGCGGATGCAGATATCGATGTGTTTCTTCAGTTTTTTGGCAGTGATGGCAATGTTCTCGATTTCCTCCATACTGTCAGCCGTGATGGACTGCACGCCGATTTTGGCCGCAAAATGAATATCATTTTGAGACTTGTAAAGATTGGTGAAGGTCAGCTGTTTGGGGTGAAAGTCCGCCAGAAGGCCCAAAATCAGTTCGCCCACGCTCGAGCAATCAAGCTCAAAGCCCTCTTTACGGGCAAGGCGCAGGATTTCAAGATTACTGTTACATTTGACCGCGTACTGGAGGCCGATTTGCGGGCCAAACACTTTTTTGAATCGACGGAGCCGTCTGAGGATTTCGCTTTCCACCATCACATAAAGAGGGGTGCCGTATTCATTGATAATGGCATCAACAGGCGTTCCCTCAATTGTCATCATGCCGTGTCTGTCTTGGCCCACAAATGCTGCCCACCGGTCGCGCAGGTAGCGATTCGACATGGGCTTGCTTGGTGGTTTGAAAAAAGACTTGCGTTTAAACATCAGGAAAAGCCATTAAGAAAATTGACGAGATTCATAATAAATTCGCTGAGAAGAATGTCAAGCAAATTCTTTATACCTTAATTATATATTTAGGCATTCATTAGAACCACTTTACATCTTATTCATAAATTCTAATCTCCAAATCCTAAACTCTAAACAAAATCAAATAACCAAAATGCAAATTTCAAAACAATTTTAATTATTAATTAAGTTAAAATAAAGTTTTGGTTTTAGAAAATTTGAATTTTGGATTTGTTTAGAGTTTAGATATTAGAATTTAGAGCTTAAAAAAGTATCGTTGATATTATTTTAAAAAAGTATTGCATTAAAAAATACAATAAAGTATAGTAATTCACGAAATACTGATTTTCACACATTCCATGATTTCTATACTAAAAGAATTCGGGAGAGGGCAGGTGACTTTGCCAAAGAAATGGAGGGATAAATATAAAACTAAAGTATATGTGGCAAAGGAAACTTCTCAGGGGCTTTTAATCGTGCCTTTTACTGATGAGTCCTTAAAAATAAATGAGCATAAATTAAAAGAAGAGACTGAAAATAAACATTCTTTAAGCTTTTTCAGACGTAAAACTATAGGAAGAGGAAAATAATTGTTTTGACAAAACAAAAATAAAATAAAAAGGGACCTTGCACGTGCACTGTGAGGTCTCTTTTTAATGCTAACTTAAATCAATTTTGTTTGACATTCTTATTTAGCACTCTATAATGAGGAGTGCTAATTTGGATTTAAGATTTATGTTGTAAGATTAAAGTTGTATATTCACTCATAGGTTGAAGTTCTTAAATCTTACAACTTACAACTTAAATCTATTCGTATGAATTTAAACAAATTCACAATCAAATCAACGGAAGCTCTGCAGTCCGCTCAGGAGATGGTACTAAACGCTGAACAATCTCAAATCGAAACAGGACATTTGTTGCTTGCGTTGATTTTACAGAAAGCGGGGATTGTGCGTCCGATATTGGAAAAACTTGGAACTGATCTCGAGAGGCTTGAATCTGATTTGCGGAGCAATCTCGCAAAACTGCCGAAAGTCACTAACGCGAGAATCGTAATAAGCCATGAATTAAATAAAGTTCTTAATCTGGCAGAAAGCGAAGCAAGGGAGCTTTCTGATGAATTTGTTTCCACTGAACATATTTTGTTGGCAATAACAAAGGAAACAAAGCTTCTTTCAGTTTTACATCGCGATGTTTTAAAAGTTATGAAAGACCTTCGCGGTTCACATCGGGTCGTTGACCAGGACCCTGAAACAAAATACCAATCGCTCCAAAAATACACCACGGATTTCACCGCTTTGGCTCGCGCAGGAAAACTTGATCCTGTGATCGGTCGCGATGATGAAATACGAAGGACTATGCAAATACTTTCAAGGCGTACAAAAAATAACCCTGTTCTCGTTGGCGAGGCGGGGACCGGAAAAACCGCGATTGTGGAAGGCTTGGCTCAACGTATTGTCTCAGGCGATGTGCCGAACACGCTAAAAAACAGGAAAATATTATCACTTGATCTCGGCGCGCTTATCGCCGGCTCGAAATTCCGAGGGGAATTTGAAGACAGGCTTAAAGCAGTGCTCAAAGAAATAGAGGATTCCGCCGGCGAAGTGATACTTTTTATGGATGAGTTACACACAATAGTCGGCGCGGGCGCCACAGAAGGCGCGATGGACGCTTCCAATTTATTAAAACCGGCGCTTGCCCGTGGCAGATTACATGCTATCGGTGCAACCACTTTAAAAGAATACAGAAAATATATTGAAAAAGACGCGGCTCTTGAAAGGAGATTTCAGCCTGTTATGGTTTTGGAACCGAGTAAAGAAGACACAATCGCGATTTTGCGCGGAATAAAGGAAAAATATGAGGTGCACCATGGCATACGCATAACTGACGCCGCGATACTTGCAGCGGTCAATCTTTCTGTTCGTTACATAGGTGACAGGTTTTTACCAGATAAAGCAATCGACCTTATTGATGAGGCAACTTCAGGACTCAGGATTGAACTTGAAAGCAAACCGGTTGAACTTGACCAGTTGCATCGAAAAATCATGCAGCTTGAAATCGAACGCGAAGCATTGAAGAAGGAAAAAGATGAAAATTCACGTGAGCGCCTTTCAAAAATCACAGCTGATATTGAAAATCTGAAAGAGGAAGCTAAAGTAATAGAGGTCAGATGGCGCGATGAAAAAGATTTAATCGAGGGTTATAACCTTGTCAAAGAAAAACTCGACCAACTTAAAATCGAAGCAGAACGTTTTGAAAGGCAGGGCGACCTCCAGAGAGTTGCTGAAATCCGTTATGGGAAAATGCCTGAGCTTGAAAAGAATCTGAAAAAATTTGAAGAAAATCTGAAGAAAAAACAGGGTGAAAAAATGCTTCTGAAACAAGAGGTGACTGAAGAAGATATTGCCGCGGTAGTTTCACGCTGGACAGGCGTTCCTGTGTCTAAAATGCTCGATACCGAAATTCAGAAGCTTTCTAAAATGGAAGAAATTCTGGAAAACAGGGTTATTGGACAAAAAAATGCAATTGCTTCAGTTTCTAACGCGGTCCGCAGGGCGCGCGCCGGCGTATCAAATCCCGATAAGCCGATAGGCTCATTTATTTTTATGGGGCCAACAGGAGTCGGAAAAACAGAACTAGCCAAAGCGCTTGCTGAATTTATGTTTAACGATGAAAAATCGATTATCCGCATAGATATGTCTGAATACATGGAGCGCCACTCAGTTTCCCGACTTATCGGCGCGCCCCCTGGATATGTCGGTTATGATGAGGGTGGCCAGCTTACCGAGGCAGTGCGCCGTAGGCCTTATAGCGTTGTTTTGTTTGATGAAATTGAAAAAGCGCATCCGGAAGTCTTCAATATCCTGCTTCAAGTATTAGATGAAGGCAGACTTACAGATGGCAAAGGCAGGACAGTTGATTTTAAAAACACACTTATTATAATGACAAGCAATCTTGCCGGCGATGTGATACAGCGATATGCCGTTGATACCTCATCCGAAGACATGATGATGGCCAAACTTGAGAAAGACGACAGGAAAAAGGCCAAGGCTTATGAAGATGCTCGAAAAAAAATGGTAAATGAAGTCCATGAGGTTTTAAGGAAAGCATTTAGACCAGAATTTTTAAACCGAGTTGATGAAATAATAATTTTTGAATCGCTAACCATTGAAGAAATCACACGAATTGTGGATATACAAATTGCTGAGATGCAGGAGCGCCTGCGCGGGCATAAAATCACCATTAAGATTTCAAAGAAAGCAAAAGAGCTTCTTGCAAAAAACGGCTATGATCCACAGTACGGTGCGCGGCCATTGAAGAGATACATACAACAGGCAATCGAAAATCCATTAGCTTTAAAAATTGTTGAAGGAAAAGTCAGCGAAGGTACTGAGGTCAAGGTAGATGAAAAGGATGGGGAGATTATTATTAAATAATTTTACATTTTTCCCGCCAAAGGCGGATTTACAACATTTTACATTTAGCATTTTTCATTTTTTCTTGAACCTTAAATCAGAAGAGTCTAGACTTATTTCCAATCCATTTTTATCTGTTTAATTTTAAACCGTGACAGAGAATAAAGAACTGGAATTCAACATACCTAGTGAAATGCGTGAACCTGAGTTTAGGGGGTTAACATATTATCATTTATTTTTACAAGTCAATGATATGGATTGGGTAAGAGGACGAATTAAAGTTCTAGTCCCTGTAGACAGAATTTCTAAAGTTATGGAAATAGCTTCTAAATCAAATTTTGAATTAGCATAGCAATAATTTATTTTTTAACAATTATATATATGCCTTCACCACTTAATGAATCTGCAAACCAGCCTGAAGCGCTTGCCGATGAGATTGGGAAATTATCCGATGAATATGCTGAACTTGATAAAAAGCACGCTGATCATGATTTAGTTGCAAGCAGATATGAAGATTTTGGTCCATCCAATTTTTTTGCAATGGCTTCGATAGAAACAAGAATGCAGGAAATTCGCGACAGGATTTACGATGTCATGAGTAAGCTCGCAGAAATCAATCCGGAACATCCATTAGTTAAAGATTTTCTCCAACAATTTAAAAATTCTCTCCAACAAAAGAAAGCCGTATAATCACTTTTGTAATATAGATAAAGCCAATAAAAGCAGTCTGACAAAAAGGCAAAAGGTAAAGATTTTATATTGAAATTTCCTCAAGCCGAGGAATAGAATGAAGGAAATAAATATTTTTAAAATGCCAAAAAAGAAACCAATCATCGCTGTTGCCCCGATTGAGTATTTTAAATTGCATAAAGGGCATAATGTCGAAAAGATTAAAAAATATATCGGTCTGGCTAAAAAAGCCAAAGCTGATATCGTCTGTTTTCCGGAATCCTGCATCAAACGGCATGGCAGTTTGGTTATCACGGATAAATTCATCAAATCCATCCGCGAGGAATGCAAACATCATTCTATCTGGTGCATTATTACAGAGGATATAAAAACTGGGCGAAAAACGTATAATATGTCGATTCTGATTGATAGAGAGGGGAAAATAAAAGGTGATTACAAGAAAATTAATATTTACGGTGACCGTACTTCGCCGGGAAATCAGGTTAAGGTCTTTCAGACTGATTTCGGAAAGATCGGCATTGCGATCTGCTGGGATCTTACTTATCCGGGGCTTTTTTTGGAAATGGCTAAAAAAGGCGCTGAAATCGTATTTTGTCCAGCTATGTGGAATTATGACCTTCCCTCTCATGAACGCGAACACAAGAAGCGTGAAATCGAGCTTCTGCGAGCAATGACTTTGGCGCGCGCCCATGAAAATATTTTCTTTGTGGCTCTTTGTAACCCACTTATGGATGTCAAAACGCAGGTTTCCTATTCCGCCATAGCCAGCCCCCATCGCATACTAAAAGAGCTGATCGACCGCGAGGGCTTGATTACAGCCAAAATAGATATCGCTGAGGTACGGAAATTCAGAAAATACTATAATAAACACCACAAGCCTTAAATCAAGCAGGCTTTAATTTTGATTTAGGCTTGTGAAGACGATGGTATTTTTTCAGGAAATCGAGCACCTTGCATACTATTTTTTCGTATTCCCCATCAATAAAATCCAATGCGGGACTGGTATTAACCTCAAGGACGACCCATTGATTATTTTTTTTCAGAAGGTCTACACCGCAAATATTTATATTAGTAAAGCTTATAAGTTTTTTTAAGATTTTTCGCAAATTTGCATCTACCCTGAATTTTTCAAATTTTTTCCCGAAGACACCAGTTTTTTTCCAGCCCTTACCCTGCTTGATGGCTGTCTGCACGATTTTTTTATCGATTATTGTAACACGGTAAGATGGTGATTTCACGAATTCCTGCGCGATTATAGATAACTTATCACAATCTATACTTTGGAATTTTTTCAAAATCTCCATTGCCTGTACCAAATTATCCGCCTTTTCGACGAATTCCCCCATCGTGCCATAGATGCGTTTCAGTACCACTGGCCATTTGGCAAACTCCTTCAGCTCAGCCCTGGCGATGTTAAGGTTGTGCGAAAGCAGGATGGTTTCGAGTGTCGGTATTTTATGCTCCCTGCATTTGAGGTAGAACATCCACTTATCCTCCGTATAATAGTAAAGCTGGGAAGTGTCGATAACCTTTTTCCCCAACTCTTCGACAGTTTTTAGGGATTCGATAACAAAATCCTCGGCTGTATTATTATATACAAGGTCGCATTTTCTGATCTTGTTCTCAAATTCCTCCTCATCAATTTTTTTGAAGAGATTGATCATAATCAGCTCTATATTTTTTTTCTTTGCCCATTTCAAAAAAAGCTTTTCCTCAAGACCGATCTTTTTTTTAGCCGCGTAAAGATATCCGATTACCAGTTTTTTATGTTTTTTGGCGCGAAGCATTTTTGTTTTAATAGTTAATTCTCTTTTATTTTACCATATTTAAGTATAGCCCCAAAGGGGCCCCCACAAAATACCCCAAAAGGGGTTCTGCAAAGAAACCCATTCGAAAGCAAAAGCTTATTTTTGGGTGGGGCGAACGATGGGGGTCGAACCCATGACCTCAGGAGCCACAATCCTGCGCTCTAACCAACTGAGCTACGTTCGCCATGTTTAAATTCTTTTCTGATTATGCCGTCTTTGATAATTTGGTCGATTAACTTTTTACTTTTCTGATTTTTAATCCATAATTCAATTCTATGAGCATCATGTTTAGTGTTATATCCTTGAGCAAATACTAGTTTTACAGGCCTTCTATTTTTAGTCGAATATACTTTTCCTTGCCTATGCTCCCTGAGCCTTTTAATTAATTCGACAGTACTACCTATATAATATCTATTATCCTTACAACAAAGGATATATACACAATTTTTCATCTAAATTCTACTTGATTACTTAATCTTGCGCTCTAACTCCGAGGTGGACTCGGAGTCCGAGCTTGCCTCGGACCAACTGAGCTACGTTCGCCATAAAGTTGCGAGAAACGCGGTCCGAATGGAGCAAGGGCGACCATAGGGAGTCCGCAGCGTAATGAGGACAAAAAGATGAAATTCTGCGAAACGAAGTGATGAAGATTTTCATCTTTTTGAGCGTTTCCCTTCTGATACAGTACAGGGAAGCTCCTCAAAATGGTTTTATGTTGTTTTTGCCTGTTACGCGCTGAAAGTTTATATTTATTTACTCTAAAAATCAAGAAACAAAAATCCAATTGAAGGTCTCGTAGAGGGTCTTATTGAGGTTATAATAGAGGTCCGCAGACTCCGTAGAGTTACGGACTCCTGCGGAGGTCTTATTGTTAATATTCAGACTAGCCACAATTAGACCTTCAATCGACCTTCAATTAGGCCTTCGATAAGATCTTCCATAAGTAAGGCCGTTATATTCTCTTTAAAAATGCGACATAGGTAGAATTGATAAAGCTTCACCTTTATCTTTCTAACCATATGCCGCATGGACAATATAACAAAAAT
>Ga0315291_10008468_pt1 | contig 12645 bp, 7 predicted proteins | sample YL17G12_20_MG_FD_203070 | JGI IMG/M metagenome (GOLD analysis project Ga0315291, IMG submission 203070) | Sediment microbial communities from Yellowstone Lake, YNP, Wyoming, USA - YL17G12_20 | ecosystem: Environmental > Aquatic > Freshwater > Lake > Sediment | place: USA: Wyoming | collected... | reverse complement strand
TAATGGGCTAGAACTATCAAGTAAATCTCCAGTGAAAGTCCCGCCAGTGGAACCCTGGCCAATTGATACTTTTAGATACGAATCATCAATCGGAATTGTAGGTAACTGAATAAACGGGGACTGTGATAAGCCAGTAGAAACAACCTGGTCTGTAACTCTATATTTTTCTACAAAATCTCCGGTTTGTTCGAATCCAGAAGTATTTGCACCACTCCTATGAAATTGGACTGATACTCCACGTTCAATTTCATGGACCGGATCTAGAAAGTATATACTTACGCTAAATGAAATTGATGGATCGTCACTACCTATATACGCTTTCCCATTCGTCGTATTTACATGAATGGTCCCAGAAGATGGGGCAATAGTTGGTGAAGAACTTCCGAGTTCAACATCATAGTAATATCTTGGTTGATTAAGCGGTTCGCAAAAGAACACATATCTTCTAGTATCATCGATGCCGATGAAGGCAGAGTTAGAACCAAAACTTGCAGGCCATACTGTAACAGTAGGACCAAGCAGGGAACGACTTAAACCAAACTCCCCCAAGATTATACCGGAGTAGTATATGGACTCCCCGAGATTATTTAATATGTCGATACTGGAAAAAACTACTTTCCCAGTGTCGAGAGAAAAAGCAAAATGGCCAGATGGTGGCTCAATTATTTGTGACTCTGCTGAATATTGGATTGAAGTCAAATACTCCTGGTATTCAATTCTAACTTTGGGGATTTGAGATGTTCCGGGTATTGGATTTAAAAACAAATGGTAGTCAGAATTCACATCAGTTGGTAAAAAACCGATGTTGCCCTTAAACTTAGTCCTATCGTAAAAACTTTGCTTCGAAACATATACGATCTGATTTTCATAGCTAGAGACGTCCGATGTAGAAAAATTCAGTTCCCCTTTATCGGATGATATCTGAACGTAACCAGGGATTGGAGATCCGAAACCACTGGAATCAGTAACCACTTCTACGACAAATGTCACCGATCTGGTGGGGCTGCCAATATAGATAGCAAATGGGGATTCCACAAAAGAAACGTCTTGATCGGGGACCGAGGTTATGAGTCTTGGTGAATTGGAGATGGCACCAAGAGCCTCTGGGCTGGAACCGGGAAGAGTATCCCATCGCTTATCGAAACCGCTCCAGTCAAATCTGGATATGGTGTGATCGTTTCTGGTCCAAAGAAATTTGAGATTTGGATCAGCTATTTCTAGACCAGAAGAGCCTTGAATTTGACCTGATGCGAATATAGCATATTCAGCTCTTGAACTCTGAGAGTTAAAAGTAGAAGAAGTGAAAATTAATGATCTCGAAGGATAAGTAAAAGCGTTATTCGCGTTGGCAGTGCGAATACCTTCAAGAAAACATCCGCTCTTGTTAAGTGTCATTTTGCTATAATACCCAATAGGTGTTCATCATGAAAGTCTGCCGAAACCGGTACCTGCCGATGGTATCGGGCTGGGCGGACCTGCGATGATTACAGGAGCAAAGCTAGTTAATAAAGCTATGTCTAGCCCGGTCGCTACAGCTGATGCAAGTTGTGGAACGTTAGGTCCGTTCACGCCAGCAGAGTTTAAAGCTGCCAGAAAAATGCCTGTGGAAACGCTGGGTACGGGAATCATAGCCGCTACGCCTGCACCGACACCAACACCAGCGGAATTGGTTGAAATACTAGCTAAGGCAAACGATTGGATGAAAGCAGAAGCTATGGCAGTTGCCATGAATGGACTAAAAATACCAATTATCCCATTAGCAATGAAAGATCCGTTCATTGCTAAGTATATAGTTGGGGAAAGTATAACACCAAAGCCAGTTCCGACACCAGAACCTGCTGTTCCTGTATCTATGGATTGAACAGTTATGGAATCCGTAGCATAGTCAACGAGACCATCAGCCAATCCATCAGATAACTGGGGGGTAGCAGAACCCAGTATCCCCATGGATGAGAGGTTCACATAAATGATATTTGATATTATGAAGGAATTTAGTGCCATCTTAGACTATTGCTTCTTCAGTAGATAGCTGAATGAACGAAGATGAATCAATGCTGTTCAAAGCCAAGTGTGACGACATCCCATCAATCATATTCTTCTTTTTCAAATACTTATCATTGGCATATTTACGTGCAGAGGCCCTTCTACACTCCGAACACTCCGGCCTATATCCGGATCGGTTCGCGCGCGTCCTATGAAACTCGGTAATCTTCTTCCCAATATGACACTTTGTACACATCCTCCTTGAGTCTTCAGGGAGTAGGATTACGATAGTGGATCTTTGCCTTTGAAGGACGCATGACTTACAATCCTTTCTGACTCCGAACTGTCCACGAACGCTTTTTGAAAATTCATGTATATGTTTTTCCACTCTACATTTTGAACAAATCTTGGATTCTGAGGAAGACGAAGTGATTCTCTTTGCTCGGGATTTGGGGGTATTAAGAGCCATTTTCGATAAAATGGACCTTTTAATTTTGGACTCCGGAGTGTTTAGAGCCAATTTCGATGCAAGAGATCTTCTAGCTCTGGACTCCGGAGTGTTTAGAGCCAATTTCGATGCAAGAGACCTCCGGGAGATAGACTCTGGAGTCCGTGTGGGTTTCTCTATGGGGTGTGGAACATGAAGTCCGCCTTTCGCGAGATTGAAACCCTTTTCCGGGTTGCGAGTGTTGAAGAACTCTATCCAGCTCTCTTCAGCGATGTTGGCCACTTCAAGACTACAACAGAACTCAAGGACTTCGTGGATGAAAGCATCTTTTCCATATTTCCGGATAGCGTTCGGGAAGTGCCAGCGTCCACCCTTTGAACGTTGAGCATCATGGATATGATGCTTCCACCTATCTTGCCACGTCCTGGAAGTAAGTCCTATATAGCGACGACCTGTTGCTATGTGTGTATGACAGTAAATAGTCCAAACCATCAGTTCATGGTCCGATAAAAGTTTCATCCAACTATAATAGTAGGGAGGCCAAAGATTGGTAAACCTGTCACGAAATCGAGGTGGGGTCCGGGAGGGCCAGGAACGCCAGCAACAGCAAATCCGACAGCAGGAATACCTATCTTATTGAGCGAGGCTGAAAGACTATTCATGACCCCGGCAGTCAATGTGTTTGTGAGAGAAGAAGTCATGGATATCGGACCGGCACCGCAGGATAAAGCTAAACTACCAGAACCGACAGTAGCGGACCATGCTCCGGCAGCAACACTGGAAGACATATTACCAGTAGCCACTGTCCTAGAAACACTCCCAGTTACTACAGTTTCAGTCAATGAACCAGCAATCATGGTAGTAGTTTTAGAACCTGCAAGAATGGTTTTATCGTCAACACCAAGAAGAATAGTTGTCTTATTACCCAAAGCAAGAGTGGTGGTTTTCAATTGAGCATACTGCTGAGTGGTTTTACCCAAAACTGTGAGACCATTATCGCCAGCAACAAGCTGCTTTAGGCCTCCACCACCAGCATTAAGAATGATAGAGTTGGCAGCAACGGCTTTCTGAGCCCCGATGTTCTCAATGGAACTCCCACCTACGACCGCCATTTCTGAAGCAGAAACTGATCTAGAGGTAGAACCGCCATAAACCTCTTCACGGGTTAACCCATTAGCGTCGTTGCCCATATGGACGACTCTAACTTTCCCACGAAGAGTCAGATTCATGGATTTACCATCAGTGAATCTGCCAACGTCTATGTTAACTCCTCCAGTCATCCTAAGGTCGAGAGATTTATTCCCACTATTTTCATCAGCACCCAAAACGGCTTTTACCAGACCCTGTATGTTTAGATCTACGGATTTACCTTTGTCGTCAGGGGTGCCAACCAAAGATTTCGGAATGTGGAGGAAAACTCGACCTTCCTTAGAAACACCGAAGGCATATTGGTTTGACCCATTCGGGCTTTGGATCTTAAAAAGACGTGCCAAAGCCACGTCATCCATAATCCCAAGATCTTGAATAGTATCAACGGCTTCAAAAGTAGGGCCGAACGAAGGAGTTCTTTGATCCGGATCTGAGAATATTCTCATCCTCAGAACTCGTTTATATAACGGCCTCCCTGCTTCTGAATGGAAATCATTACCAACAACAGTTCCCTTAACATCTTCAATGAATGTTGGGAAAGGAGGATCTACCTGAAAACCATCACCTTCTTCAGTGACAGTCATAATTCCATCAGAAATGTGGCGAAGTTCTGACCTATCTTCTATGTAAGCCGTAGCTGCATCGACAAAATCACTTTCATGCTCACCATGAACAACATATGCGACGTGTTGACCGTCTGGAGTAACTATATAAGGATAAAACGGTTCAGTTGGGTTGTCCGGAAAAGTTTTATTGCCTTGTTCATCTATGAGGCCAAAATTTAACAGGGTCGAGTAAGCGGGGCTCGTTGTCGGGATTGTGGTTGGTATACTACCGTCATCATTGTACGGATAGAGATCTGGTAAGAAGCTGTAGGCATTTCTTTTAATCAAACCACGCTTATAATAACCAGCGGCGTTGTTTGTATACTCATTTATTGTTTGAAGGATAGTAGTTTGATCGGAGTCCCTAAGTCTAAATTCATTTCCAGCGCGATTCGTCATAAACGAATCTCTATCAAGAATTATATCCGACCCTGAAGCGCTTGAAGCTAAAAAATCGCCGGAGTAGGCTTTTCGGAGTTTAAGACGAACAGTCCCGAAGTTTATTCCTGGATCGTTATCCATGTCAGGAATTTCTTCTAGCGCTGCTGCCGCGTCAGTCGGGTCCATGGACGCGAATGGCTCAAAATCGCGAGACATGAAAACGCCGGAGGTCAAAAACTCAATTATATATGGTTTGAAGGATCGAGTACCGAGCTTCTTCCATCCTATAATTACTTGAGTTCCGGTTTCTGGAACAGAACCCGACCAGCTTCTCGGACCTCCACCACCGGGTGCGGGTATGGGAACGTCATGATATTCTCCATAGCCCGTCCCCAATCTAATGGAGCAAACCATGGTCTCTATATCAACGTGAACTATTCTAGCCGCCCAAAGATAGGATTTTGAATCCCTAGCGTCAGTTGTTTGCTGACGAAACCCACCGACCGCTGTAGGGTCGGGAGTCATTGGAACGCCTGGTTTCTTGGGAGCCATACTCTAAAACCATACGAAGAGTGTAAAATACAATATGATATTATTGCAGATAGAGAACAAAAGAGGGAGAATCATTAAAGATGCTAACTGGCAGGTTAGGAGGATGGACGGAGTATACATAGGAAATATAGTCTCAATACCGAAACAATTTAAAGATGAAGCATTATATAAATGGTTAAAAAGAGGAGTTGCGGGGTGCACCGCAGAGAAAATCGTGGAAGGAATATTCTCCGTAACTTTCAATACGGTCGTAAAAGATGTGTCTCATGTGTTTAACCCATCAGAAAGGGACATGGATTCAATTTATACAGTGACTCCGGAAAATTCGGATATAGATGACGTAGTCGAATACCTATTTTCACCAGAAAATGCGTCCTTACAATTCAAGAGACTACTACAAAAGTATAGGACTTAGATTTTCTTAACTTCCCCGGTCTTTCTGTTTGTATAAACGGTTGCCCCGGCAAAGTCAAATTTGCTCTTATTGATAGGACTAGATAGAGTCGGAGATTCAGGGATCGTTACTTTCTTGTTAGAATCCCTGATTTGTACGCGAGAAGATTCAGCGGTTTGTTTGAAATTACTTAAGGAGTCAGAGGATAGACCGAAGTTAAAGTTAGCCTGATTTTCCAAAGCCTTCAGAGCGTCAGGATCCCCGAGAGCCGCACGGTCAAAAAGAGGATTTCCGGGAGCACCAAGAACGTTATCTTGCTCCGGTCCAATAAATAGACCACTTGACCTTGATGCGATGTTTCTGGATCTGCCTGTAACTATTTCTTCTCTTCTGGCATTACCCTCGGTATATACCTTATTGAATTGGTCAACTAGATATACATCAAGTCTTGTGAAAAAATCTTTGGATAGAGCAGATTCAGGATCATTTCCAGTATTACCTGGCTGGAAACCCGCTCCAAGAACTTCACGGATCATCGTTTTGGGTAGAACCGAAAACCACGAATTCCTACCTATTCCACATGCACATGCATCACTATAGGCGTCAGAAAAACCGGGGATTTCTACTGTCGGGTTCATCTCAGCAAGAGTCTTGGCTCTTCTGACGGCATCGGCCTCAATATATACGCTAGTGCCAGCATTATCTCTAAGATTTTCGGAATAAGTTTTATCCGAGGTTACTTTTTCATTTTCGGCAATGCCACCATTCAAAGAATTTAGAATGGTGGGAGAAAAAGTCGCTCCGGTTCTCCAGTCATCAGGTTGCATTTGTTCGAGGGTTACAACAGAACCTGTGATTTTGGGAGCTGTGCCGATTCCGGTAATCGATTCTGTTATGAGTCCTCCGGTGGGTGCAAACTGAATGTTTAAGCGGTTTGCTATCTGATTGGGGCTGGACTCAGAATCGGTTTGGACCTGGATTTTTCCGCGATCTAGAAACGAACCACGACCATAACGATAGTGTCCAATGACTTCAAAACCAAATTCATCAGATACAGGTCTTACAAGAATATTCAAGGATGAGAAAGCAACAGACTGTCCACCGATTTTTGAAACTTTAACTTTAAGTGCACTAAGTTGCGCAAGTATTTCTTTTTGTTTAGTTACTTCTACGAGAGATAACTGCCAAGCTACCAACTGCGCGTTTTGCTCATCACTTGGTTCAACATCGGTGACTTTATTCCCAACTTTCTTTCTAGAAGAATCATATTGCTTTTTGAGTGATATAGCTTTGGCGTTAGCTTCTTTCAAAGACTTCTGGTGTTCAGCAATCTTCGATTGAATATCTTTAACTGCTTTATCTACAGCTTCTTTTTGTTCTTTAGCACCCTGTTTATTTGTAGCTGTTTGACCGGTTTGGCCAGCTATAACAGGGTTTTCAACGGTTAATTCATTTATTTCAGAACCAATAGATGTAACCTTATTAGGATCTTCAGATCCTGGGCCCCAATGGACATTGGTTGCTGGAACCAATGAAAGTTCCTTTATAGTTGCACCAACATCGTGAGCATAGTCATAGGCTCCGGTACTAGACATGCCAGCTTCATATCTATGGGCCCGAATTCTAGCCAGCATCACACCCTTGTTGGCGGATTGAAACTCCTTGAGAGTTTCAACTATAATGTCATAGTCAAATTTGACGCCCTCTCTAGCTTTTTTCTTGCCAGTATTTTTAGTGTCCTTACCTTTTGCTTGAAGAACTTTAGCAAGTTTTGCACCACTAAAAGTGCTTCTATAGACCATGACTGCATTAGGGAAACCAAGAATTTTTCCCGTGTTAGGATCTCTAATTATAGCCGGTACACCTATTGGTTCTTGGTCATTAGATAGGCCAGCAGTAGAACCCGGAGAATCATTCCATGAAACTTTATATAATGGATCGGGTGCAGTAGTCACGTCTTTGTTATTACCTTCAACAGTGACATTGCTAGTTACGACATTCCCTTCCCCATCTTTAACAACTTCGAGTCTACCTATATTACTAGGTGCAATGAATTTAGAACGTTTGGCAGTCAATTGGATGACAGTGGTGGCCTGACCTCCAACTGAGTACTGATGTGATATCGAATTTATGTAGAAAAAACTATCATATTTAGGAATCCAGACTGGAAAACCCATACGAAGTTCTGGCCGCATGGGGATAGTGATAGTTGCAGTTTGACGCCTTATATTCTGTCTATCCATCCAGTCAAGAAGATGATAGTAGAGCTTTCGAGGATTTCCTGCCCATTCAAGGGTAAGTTCCGCTCTTCTCCATCCATAACGACGAAGAAGATGATAATCATAGACACCGGTACGAGGAGTTGTGATCTCATCATTTAGTGCCCAGTCCATGACGCCACCGAAAGCATTTCCGGATGCAGTGGCGTGGGTTACAACATCGAGTTCGGTGTCTGATATTTGGTCATCAATTATGTCGAAATCTTGTATCCATGAAACAGGCTTATTTGGAAGAACATTTAAATTATAGAAAGGTGGTTTAAATATTATATCACCAGTAGTGTCGCAATAAAACTCATATCCGATTTGATCACGGGCTTGAAAAGCCATTGTCAGTTTACTTTGAATAGTATTCTGGAAAAATTCAACGTCTCCAGCTCTAGCTATTTCTTTCTTTGCGGTGGCTATTTGTTTTGGGTTAGAATAAAGCATAGTCGTGGTCCGATTTTGCTTTAAACGCTTGACCTCTTCAGCGAATATCTGAGTTGAAATTTGATTCGGGGAAACCGTCCCATCAACACCAGAGAAACTGTAAGATTGTCCAGACGCACCAAACAAAACAAGATTCGCCTGAATATTAGCGAATTTAAGTTGCCAGTATGCCATGATATCTTTAGCATATGAACCTATGACTCCACTCTCTCCTCCCTTTTCAGGAATATGATTCTGATTCAAGGATGCTGTGGTGAGAACAAAGTCACCCATAGCATCGCGGGCGAGCTGGATTATTGTAGTATACGGGTTCTGTCCCGCAAATTGGTTTTGGAATAACTGATAATGACCAGCAGAAGATCCGAAACCTTCTGTGAATGCAGGATTGGAAGTTACGTTGGTAAGTTCCCACCAACGAAGAATATCTTTACAAGATATATTAATCGAAGTCGTCCCACCAGACCAACTTTGAGTAACGGTTTGAACTACGCCCCAGAAAATTCTATAATATTGAGGAACACCACCTACTAAGTAATATCCTTTAGCAAAAATTTCAACTTCCATCATCGGGATGATAAGGAACTGTCCATCCGAATAGAAGTCATTCTTGTCGTTATTTGGTATAGATAAAGCAATGGTGGCACTACCAGGAGGAGCGTCAACCGAAGCTTCGGTCGATATTTGAGTAACGAATGCGTTATAATTAACTTTCCGCTTGCATTCACCACAACCGATGACGGTTGTTTCTCCTTGAAAGGAAACATAACAGTCGGGTGCGAACGATATGAAAGGACGCTTATTTGGTTGGAAGTTTCCGCGAAAAGCAGATTGTCTCACAAAAATCCTCCACCAGAAGTAGCATCGGAGGCCTCGACCTCGTAACGAACTGAAAAACTGAAAGAGTATTCCATATTGTGTGGGTTATCAGCAGAATCAGTGACTGTAAAATCATCAAATGAACCTATATAAATTCTGCCATCATGGTAAATATAAGTACTCATAGCAAACAATGGAATACCATCATTACCTTGACCAAAAGCTCCGCTTCCAGCGTATATGTAACCATTATTCCGATAAATTCTTACAAGACTCATCATATTCTTATATGAGAGAGAATATATACGATTTTGATGGGTAACGCCTCCGTTTCCTTGGGAATCGAAGGCATATTGAACAGCAGTAGAACCACTGGCTTTGATTGAAATGGGTTTTTCCATCCACATATGAACGATGTTCCCAGAGCGTGCCTTAGGAACGTCAACAGTTGGGCTATAAGAGCGAGTGAACTCAGAAGGGCCTATTACCATGGCTAGTGGTGGAATCGATTGTATATATGAAACTTGTTGTTCAATGAACTGAACTTGAGCCTGAGCCGCTGCTTGTCTTCTATTATTGAGCGCTCTTATATTTCTACCTGATCTGTTTAATGGGTCTTGCCCCTCCTCATCAGTAACTTCGGCGCTTCCCATGATTCCGATTCCAAGTCCTATAAATTTGGAGTCAGAACCAGGGGTAAACGAATCTATAGGCTTCCCACTTGAATTAAGGGAAGTCGAATAGGAATCGGCTCCGACGCCAATTTTTGCGTTATAATTTTGAGCATTGAAAGTAAATGGATCATCAAGGTCTGGTCGAGCAATTCTGACTAAGTAAATATCATTCTGAGTTTCGGGGGTTAGACCACTACTTATGAGAACATCAACGTGTTTATCTGCGGCATCCTGAAGACTATCAGAAGCAGCATAATAACAAGATTGTTTTTCACCATTTTTATCAGTGATTATTCCGGATATGTAAGTACCACCATTCGGCGGAACAGGATCTATCCCGATACCACTGCCAGGGGTTCCGACTAAAGTATTTGCTAAATTATAATTGTTAGTATATAAGTCATTGCCCTTCTTAATGGATTCGGCACCTGATATTCCGACCAACACAGGAGCCATGCGTTTAGCTTGGTCATCCGTATATCCGCGACTTTTTAAACTAGTATAATATGCAGATCCAAGGTCGAGTTCGTTTATTTTAGTACCGGTCTTCTTAAGTTCATTGACCGAGGAGTTGTCTTTACCTTTGCTCGGCGAAACGCCGCCACCAAAGACCGTTGATATAGTTCGATTTTTCTGTTCGAAAGAAACGAAGTTAGTTGTTATATCAGGGGGAATAAACCCGATGACGAACATCTTTCCCAGTTGTCTCACTCCATGAAGACTACTGAGAAGTTGTTGAGTATAATTATCAACAACTAGTGCAGGATCGCCAGCTATGGCATCCATACCGGAACTAATATCGAAAACAGGGTTCGGGAATTTACCTAGGAAAGGCCCGGCCATTACGCTAACCCTCCCTCTTCATCGTCCCTACCTAAAGATCTGGATATATTGCCTGAACCAGAAGTCTGATTCGGAACTTTATATATAGTCTGCTCTACTTTGAATTCCCAGGATAAATTGAAAGTAAAAGGGTTATCTCCGTTTTCTTGAACTTCAAAACTTGAGAAATGACCAACGAACATTCCTCTATCATAGAGACAGACGACGCGGCCCCTTAAGATTGGTTGTCCTTGTCCATTAAATACACATCCATTGTTCCGGAAAAGTTCGAGAAAGTCCTCCTGGCGCTCCCAAGCTATAGAGTTACGCCTTCCAGTAGAAAATCGGCCATCAGTGGTTGGAGCATCAGAAGCACCGACGAGACCACCTTCCGGATTCAAGAAAGCACCAGTGGAAGAAGAACAAGAGAGAGCGTTGAGGTCGTCGGGCCAAACGAACTCAACGAATCCACCGTAAGTCATGACGACGTTTTTCCCCTTAACCATCCTCTCTTTAATTGAGTTAGGGGAAATATGCAAAGCCAGGAAAACGGGATAAAGCACTTCTGTGACGTTCGAAGGACTAGTAACGCTGAAAAGCATAGGGCGACCGTTACGCGCCTTATATTCTTCAGCATCTCCCCTCTTAGGGTTTGGGATGGTGGGGATGCTTATGACGTTAGTAGCCACGATCAATGATTTCTGTAAAGGTCGTTTACTGCAGCAGCAATATCTTTAGCACTTGCGTCAGTAGTTACGTTAATGGTAACCCCATTTATGACGACTGATTTCCCAGAACCACCACCCTTATTATCACTTACTAGAGTTCCGCCGCGAGGGACAACATACTCACCACCATGGATTCTAGCTACTTGATCATAATTGATAGGACCACCTTGCGCATATGTTGGCAATTTACTAAGATCTTCGGTCTTGGAAGTTGCAACATCATGCATGTTAGTTCCAGTGAGTATGTTGGGGTTTGCATCAATGTATGCCTTAAATTTAGAGTCAGATTCCATCCTAGTCTGAATTGCAAGCCAATCAGCCAAGGAAGAAGAAAAAGCCTCTTTCGATGCATCTTTAACTACGTTTTTATACTGAGACTTTAAAAACCCAGAATCCATCGTAGTGACGTTTTTCGACCCCTCTTTAACATATTTGAGCATATCAGTTTGACTCTTCTGGAGGTCTTCAAGATTTTGAGTTCCAGATTCGGTGCTAGATAGTATCTCTTCTTGAGTTTCGCCTCCAGACATTGTCGGAGCAGAAGTTCCAGCGCCGCCAGACATGAACAATGAATCTTGATCTTTGGTGTTGAATGCTTTCTCTTTGGCTTTTATACTAGCATCATCAATTTTGATGCCCTTAGAGGTTAAAATCATCAATAAATCGGAAAGTAAGCCCGCCTGACCGAGATCGCTGGAACTACCGAGTATCTTTTTAAAAAGTTCTGGAGATGTTAATCCACCTTCAACAACTCCACCACCCACAGCATTCGCTAGAGCAGCACCGCTATTACCAAGGGCGCTTCCGAATTTCTTTATATCTTCCGGTTTTAACTGAGAAATAGCATTAATTAGAGGATCCATACCTTCGATAATGCTCCCACCGGAAGCTATCCTAGAAGTTATTTGACCGGAAACACCACCAAACTGTTTTTCCATTTCTGGAGATAGAGTGCCACCAGAAGCAAGAGCGGCCTGTTGCTTCTTAATTTTGAAAGTCCCACCGAACGTGTTTGCAAGAGAAGCCCTATTGGAATCTTTAATCCTCGCTGCATTTCTTGAAATTTGGGCTTTTTCCTTACTTCCAGATACCCAATCAAAAGTGTCGTTCAAAACGTCAATAACACCACTCATCTTCATATATATTTTTTCAAGCCAGTAACCTATGATATTATCGATCTTCTCGGACATTGTAGTCGTTGCGTCATATTGAGCAGAAGCAACTTCTTCTTGAGTCTTAATATCATCAAGTGAATCTTGGGTTTCAGCAGCAGCAGCAGCACCGAGGTATTCTCTAAATTTATCAGGGGTTTCGGTCATTATCTCTTTGAGGGCAAGTATCCCCCTCTCATCTCCGGAGGCTTTGATTAGTTCGTCAAGACT
>Ga0315291_10008462_pt1 | contig 12649 bp, 8 predicted proteins | sample YL17G12_20_MG_FD_203070 | JGI IMG/M metagenome (GOLD analysis project Ga0315291, IMG submission 203070) | Sediment microbial communities from Yellowstone Lake, YNP, Wyoming, USA - YL17G12_20 | ecosystem: Environmental > Aquatic > Freshwater > Lake > Sediment | place: USA: Wyoming | collected... | reverse complement strand
CACCGTCTGCGAACACGAGCTCAGGTATGCCCACAACTTCGGTGCCGAAGTCCAGAACCACTTCGCTCGCTTCGTCCGGGCACGCTTCAAAAACCGTAACGCTCTCGTCGTTCGCCAAGAGCCCGGATGGACCCTCGACACCGGCCGTCGCTCTGATTATTCGCCGTGGCGACAGCACTTCTGGCTCCAGTTGCAGCCCTTCTCGATACCCTTCTCCCACAATCCCGACTACTCGCCTGACTTCATTCTCCGGCATCTGGTTCATCGTTGATCACATCTCCGCAACAGTTACCCACGTTACACACAACGAATCTCACACTGCGCCGGCACGCGCACCCTTCGCACCTGCCGGCTGTCCCTGCAACCGACTCGTAGGGGCAGGTTTCAAACCCGCCCGTTCCGCGAATCCCCCGTACAGATATTTCTGCTTGTCCAGCGGCAAGACACGTGGTAAGATTATATCACACGGTGCGTTGCGGTGGTTCTTTCGATTCAGAGGGGCACACACTCAGGGGGGCATGGAACATCATGGGTACTCAAGACTGCACGTTTCCGCTAGTGCCGCAGGTTCTTGTCTTTCTCCTGACGTGGTTAGGTGTATGTCTCTTCCCTCTTTCCGCGTTCGCGTCACGACCTGTCTGGATTCGTCCATCAACGTCCTGGGGTCGGGGTGAAGTTCGGTACTTCCGTTTTCTGTTCCCAGCAGACTCCCCTTCACGCAAAGGCTGGATCAAGGCGTCAGCAGACGACGAGTTTGAAGCATTCCTGAACGGGCATCCGCTGGGCTGCGGCAAAGCGTGGGAGGTCGCTGTCACGTTTGACGTTTCTACCAGGATTCGCGAGGGCCTCAACGTTCTTGCATTCCGTGTTGTAAACCGCAAAGACACCGGCGGACTCATTGCGGAAGGAGAGTTCGTGTTGTCGTCCGGTGAGACCGCTCGTATCGCTACAGACAGTTCGTGGAAGGTCCAACACCAACTCGAAGACGGATGGACCTTACTCGATTTCGACGATCAGGGGTGGACCTTTGTCGAAACGGGCTATTCGGATCAACGGTTCGGTCCGTCGCTGAGCGAAAAAGAGGAGTTGATGCGCGCCGAGCTTGAGCGAAACCCCGTGTCATTGCCGAGGACGAGTCCTCGACCCGAGCTGTTCGTCGGTGAGACCTTCCGATCGCAGAACGCCGTCTGGCAGGATGTTGAACAGCTGCGTCGTGTCTGCGACATACTCAGGGATATGCGGTTCAACCTCATTTCCATTGATATTCCGTGGGGCAAGGTTGAGAGGGAACCGGGACAGTACGATTTTTCGGCATTCGATCTGCGGATACACGAGCTTCTCCGACACGGATTCTGCCTCCAGATCAAGGTCAACTTCCTTGGCAGCGAAGGCGGACAGAGACATCCCGTGTGGTTAGATAGAAAAGAATCGCTCTACAAGCGGTCGTCATCCGGCAAACGAGACCAGAACGCAACGTTGACGTACGCCTCTGAAGAGCTGAACCAACGGATGGCGAAGTTTTGCGCCGCCGTCGCGAAGCATTATAGGGATTATCCCGTGATCAACTACTCGCTGCTCTCAAGCGTCTCTGGCGAGGTCGAGTACCACCATGCGGAATACCAGGACTACTCGGAACCTGCTCAGGATCAGTTTCGTCGGTGGGTCACGACGAGGTATGGCACGGTGGACGCTCTGAACAAAACGTGGGGAACGAACCTGTCGTCGTTTGATGAGGTCGCTCTTCCTGTTCCCCAGGATCCTGTTCCGGACGACAAGTTCGATTTCGACCCGACAATAGTTGACTTTTTCCGGTATCGCGAATTCTGTCTCGATACGTATTTTGTCACTCTGGCGCAGGGTTTCCGTGAAGGCGATCCGAACGCTCAGGTGGCTCTTACGGTCGGGCATGTGCTGTCTCAGGAATGTGCACGTCGCAACACGTTATCCGCGTTTCGCTGGCTCAGACATGCCGACTGGTTCTGGGTTGACCCGGCACCGACGGACTTCTATCCAATACGCATAGCTGTCGGCAGGGCGTGTCAGCTTCTTGGTAAACGGCTTGCCGTTGAGCTGGACGGACTGTACGCATACCGGCGTGACCATGCTGACGTGTTTGAAGCGTTCCCGCGCCAGACAAGGCTTAGCTTCGAGGGTCGGGCGGAAATGGTCACCACGGCAAACTGGCAGTTCGCAGCGTACGGACCGAGCTTCGATCCGCCGGAATTCGACCGGTTCGGCGAAGCTCACCGGGGTATGGCTGCGTTCCTGTCGCCTGGTAAGGTTCAGGTTCCCGATACCGCGACAGACGCCGTCTATATCAGCAAATGGACCATGTTTGCGACGCACGGGAACGGGAAGGCCTGGAAGAAGATCGAGGAATATTACAAGAGCCTGTACGGCGATGGCGACCGGCTCGTTGACGTCATTACAGACGATGTGTTCACGGCGTCTCCCGCTGTGCTCGCACGATACAAACGAATCCACGTACCATACGCACCTGTCGTGGAAAAGATCGCGTGGGACGCACTCCGATCTTCGGGCGTCGAGCTGGTAGCGCCTGACCCATGGGGCTCCTTTGACGAGCTGGGCAACCAGAGATAGCAGGAGCCTCTTCTGTTTGACGCCTCGGACCGTCTATGTTAGACTCACCAAGACGGAGCGTTGTGGCACCACGAGTGTTATGGCGAAGGTCTGTCGTTAAACCATATCACACGACACGGGGAGGTTGGCATGAACGTGAAATTCACACCGGTTCGGCTTAACAACTATTTCAACGCTACAGCACGATTGCGGAAGGCGAGAAAGGGCGCTGTTGGCTGGAACGACGCTATCGTCAAGAACGTCCACCAGATGCCTCGCGGGCAGCAAGCGTTCCAGGGGATACCATTTCTTCTCGGTCCGAAAGGTGATGCCAGGAAATGTATGGTGTTGGCAGGCGGGAAGTCGTCAGAGGTCACCGTTCCTCTCAAAGGTCGTGCAACGCACGTCTGCATAGCGCATTTCTGCAACTGGATGGGCGATCCTCTCGAGAACGCCGCTGGTGGCGAACATATCGCGGATTATGTTGTGCGGTTTGCGGACGGGTCCGAACGCGTTCAAACTGTGCGACGTCGGTTTGAGATCAACTTCCCCATTCTTGGATGGGGTCATCAATCTTTTGTCGCAGCCGGCGCCACTAAAATGCGTGTTCCAACGGACAAAGACGAGATACCGTGGGGCATGTTACAGCAGGGTCTGGCGATGGACATGGTCCCGTTTGGACCGTGGATCTACGCGCTTGAAAACCCATGTCCTGAGAAAGAGTTACGCGAGATAGTATTCCGAGCGGATCAGGATGCGCTCGTAGCCGTGCTCGGCATAACGTTGTACGACGGTCCCGGTCATCCGTTGCGGTATTTGCGACGGCGGGCTTTCAAACTCACGCTGCCAGCAAAGGAGAAAGCGAGAATCTCCGAAGTTGAAACGGACGTTGATCTCGGTGTTGTAACGCTCGTTGCGGCTCTCACGGACAAATACGACAATGAGTGGGTCAACGCAGTTGACCGCGGTCTTGGCGCGCCTGCCACCCCCCCGGACGTGCCGCGCAGAGAGTTCCTGCTTGATGCGACGGGTGCAGAAGGTGCAACGCTTACCGTCCAGGTCCCAAGGGGGCGGAAACACAAGTTTGCTCTCGGTGAAGCGTACGTTCAGCCCTGCGTCAAGAGCGCTGACGGTCGTGCTACGGTCGAGATACTCGATCCTCGAAGCACATGGGTTCATGTCTGCGTTCGGGATGCCGCCACGGGACAGCTCACACCGACGCGGGTTCACATTGCCGGTCCGAACGGGAATTACATTCCACCGTACGGTCATCATGAAGTGGTCAACGACAGGTGGTTCGAGGATTACGGTGGTGACCTGAAACTCGGCAGGGCGAGTTACGCATACGTTCCCGGCAGTTTTCAGGTCGAACTTCCTGTCGGCGAGGTCTATATCGAGCTCTGGAAAGGGTTCGAGTACGAACCTCTGAGGAAAAAGATCGCCATCCGACCGGGTCAGCGCGAGCTTGACCTCGAGATCAACCGCGCGATCAATCTGCGGCAATCCGGATGGGTCACAGCGGATACGCATGTCCACTTTATCAGCCCGCAAACCGCGTGGCTTGAAGGGCAGTGTGAAGGGCTTAACCTGATCAACCTGCTTGCGTCGCAATGGGGACGATTGTTCACGAACGCCGCAGACATATCCGGTGAACTGTCAGGATGTTCGAAAAACGATACCCTCGTATGGGTTGGCACGGAAAACCGGAACCATCTGCTCGGTCATATCTCAATGTTAGGTGCCCACGGTGACCCGGTGTTCCCGATGTGCGCTGGCGGACCGGGTGAAGCGTACATAGGTGACCCTGACGTGACAACACTCACCGAATGGGCTCAAACGTGTCGCGAAAGAGAAGGTGTCGTCATACGACCTCATTTTCCTGCGCCTGTCTGCGAAGAGCCAGTCTATTTCACTCTCGAACAGCTCGACGGTGCCGAACTGCGGATGTTCTCGAACCCGGATTCGGGCACGCTCGACGCATACTGTTTCAAAGAATGGTATCGGTACCTGAACTGCGGGTATCGAGTCGCGGCGGTCGGCGGTACGGACAAGATGAGTGCCGGAATGCCTGTTGGCGGCGTGCGGACGTACGCACAGCTCTCGCCGGACGATCCGTTCACGTTCGAGTCCTGGGGAAAAGCTGTCCGAGCAGGCAGAACCTACACGACCTCCGGTCCGCTCGTCTCCCTGACGGTTGACGGTCGTCATGTTGGCGATGAGATCCGGATGCCGGCGGGCGGTGGCACGCTCGAAGTTCGCGCGAGCGCAGAATGTCTATGGCCTATGAACCGGCTCGACGTCGTGGTGAACGGGAAGGTCGTCGCAAGCACCTCGAGTGCAAGAGGCAGCAGAAAACTTGAGATCAAGCAGAACATAACAGTTCGAGGAAGCTGCTGGATCGCCGCCCGATGCGGCAGCCGGTTGATCGTGAACCATTGCTGGCCGATCCCGCTCGGAGCGCATACGTCGCCCGTCTACGTTGTAGCGGGTGACGAAGCGCTGTTCAACATGGCCGATGCCACGTATATGCTCACCCTTATAGACGGTGGCGTGACGTACCTCGATACCCTGTCCGTACGGTACGACGAGAAACGGCATCGCGAGATGAAAGCCATCTTCGAAAAGGCGCGAGCGATGTTGACGAACAAGGTGCACCAGCACGGCGGGTCGCGACCTCACGTGCATTGACGTAGTGGAGCGGGTTTCAGAACCTGTTTAGCGCTTAACCGCAGAGACGCGGAGAGCGCTGAGATTCGCAGAGAAGAACTGGAAGTCTCTGCGCGTGTGAGAAACCGTCCCTTTTGTGTCACGGGAGTGACAGAGGGGTTGGTATCGTGAGGAATAGCGTTATGAGGCGACGTATGAATCCGGCTCTTGCAGCAGCCTTTCTAGGTACGTTCGTGATGCTGCTAAGCACAGCGGTCCGTGCGGAAACTGCGCACGCTGATCGCGTCATCTCGTTGTCCGATCTCGAAGACAAGATCCGCGGCGGGTGGGCGGGTCAGGTTATCGGGGTGTCATACGGTGGACCGACCGAGTTCAAGGCAATGGCGAGAACGTTCGACTGGGAAATTGCCTGGAACCCTACCAGCGTGAAAAGCGCTATAGACCAGGACGACCTCTACACCGAGATGCAATTCTGCGCCGTTCTGGACAAGTCGGGTCTCGACGCGTCCGCGGAAGAGCTAGGACAGGCGTTCGCCCAATATCCCGGATCGTTCTGGCACGCGAACCTCGTCGGTCGCCGAAACGTCATCCGAGGAATCCTTCCTCCTCTTTCCGGTAGTCCCGCTTATAGTGCCCATGCGAACGATATAGATTTCCAGATCGAATCCGACTTCATCGGGCTGATGTGTCCCGGACTTCCTCAAGCGGCGAACCGGTTTGCGGATCGCGTCGGGCATATCATGAATTACGGTGATGGCGTCTACGGCGGGATGTTCGTCTCTGGGATGTACAGCGCGGCATTTTTCGAGTCATCAAACGCTCGTGCGGTCGTTGAATCAGGTCTCGCATGTATCCCCGCTGAGAGCCGCTACGCAAAAGTCATCGCTGATACGCTCAGATGGAGCGCAGAACATCCTGACGACTGGAAAACCGTCTGGCGCAAACTCGAGGAGAAGTGGGCGCAAGACGATCCGTGTCCGGGAGGCGCTCTCAAACCGTTCAATATAGACGCGAGCATCAACGGCGCGTATATCGCCGTCGGGCTGCTCTATGGAGGCACCGATTTCGCCAAAGCGATCGAGATCAGCACCCGGTGCGGGCAAGATTCCGACTGTAACCCGGCGAGCACGGGCGGGATTGTTGGAACGATGATCGGATACAACCGGATCCCGGACCTCTGGAAACAGAATATCAAAGATATGGGCGACACGAAGTTCAGGTTTACCGAGTACTCCTTCGAGGATATCGTGAACAGCACCATCGAACGAGCAAAAAAGGTCGTCGTGAGAGAAGGCGGTCGGATCGAAGCTGATCAGATCATCGTACCGGTCCAGAAACCTGTCCAGCACCAGCTCGAACAGTGGGAGTACGGCAGACCCGTGAGACGGGTCGCTATCACCGACCCCGGATGGTCGCTCAAGGGCAACTGGGAACCTGCACCAAGGCGCGTGAACTCGCGCAGAAGCAACACCGCGGGTGACGAAGCGATCTTCGAGTTTGAGGGAACCGGCGTTACCATCGGTGGCGCTCTTGTCACCGATGGCGGGCTTGCCGACGTCTATCTCGACGGTAAGTTCCAGTCCATGACGGACTGTTTCCTCGATTGTGCGCGCGGCAGAGCCGAATCGCGCGGTGACATGGACATCGCGCGGGCGTTCGGGCTAACGAGAGGGAAACACCTCGTCCGCGTCGTGGTCAAAGGTTCAAAGTTCAAGGGTTCAACGAATTCCTGGGTCGTGCTCACCGACGCCGTCGTGTTTGATAGACCACCCGCGCCGTAGTCCAGCCTAATGTGTCGACTGCGCAAGCCACGCTTGCGTCTTGGATTGCGGCAGCCCCTGTGTCGCCTATGTCGGCCCACGCACGCGCACGTGTGAACTTATGAAAATGACGAAAGTTTATCAATATTTATCAAAATCTATCAAAGAATATAAAAGATGTTCCTTCTTGCTCCTCTATCCGTCGCGACGGTACGACCGTGAAGGAGATCGTCAAATATCCCCGGTTCGGTCTCGCAAAAATCTATCAGATGGTCGAGGCACAACAGATTCAAAATGCCAGCACGTCATCTTGCTCCCGTCATTTGCGAGCGACTGAAGGGAGCGTGACAATCTCACGTCCGATTTCCGCCACCAGACCGAGCGTTGTGGGACGAGCTCCTGAACCCTCCTCCACGCATCCCGGGAACGCCGATGTCCTCGTCGGCGCCTGAGACGACACTCAACAGATACAAACCCTGCCGCTCCATTCTACGTGATCCCCAACGCTCTTTGAATTTCGATGGAATCCCCCGTTCTCTCCGTGCCCATCGTGGTTTGAAACTATAAACAAAACTAACCGCGGACAAACCGAACTGATGAACCTTCTGGGTGGCATGCCCGTACTCCATCGTGGGTGGCACCCCCAAACTCGTTTTGGGGGTGCGTCTGCTCTGGTGAGCTTAACCACAGATGAACACGGATTCACGCAGATGATCGAAAGCACCAAGCTTGTAGACAGGAAATTGCCGCAGCTTTACACGCATGGCAAAGCTACCGACACTCAAACCCACACGCAAGCTCTGAGAAACAACATGGCGGGAAACCGGCTTGTTGGCTGGGTTTCCCGCCGTGCCGTACTCGCATCCTAACCGCGCCTACTAAGCATGTCACCCAGCACTGCCATTAGGTGAACAAGCTACCAAACGCAGCGAGTATCCGATTCACAGGCGCTCTTCCCGGATACCTGACGAACTCCACGTGCCCGTCGAGGAACAGGACGTTGCACCCACCCGGTATATGATTGAATATATATGCGCTCTGTCCCATCGAGATCGCGTCGCTCATGATCCATATCTCGCTTTGCGCCTTGGCGCTCCCGGCCGGATTGTTGATGTCTGTGATCAGGAACCGCTCGATACCTTCGCGCAGCCGGTAAATCGTGCTGCCAAGTCCGGGGTCTTGAGCGCGATACGTCGCCGAGACCGAAATGTCATTATCAAGCCGCGCAGACATCCCCGGGGTTCGTGGCGCCATAACGTAAGGCAATATTCCGTCCATCACGAACGCAGCGAACTGGGGTGTACTGGGTATAGTTGGATAGCCGGGGATCGTCAACGGAACCTCTGGGTTGGTTGTCTCCATCCTATCTAACAGCCATCCTAAGTAGGCGTAACTCGCGTCCACTTGCGTCATCTGTCCCCTGTACGGCGCACATCCGGGACGGTCCGCAACGTTAGCATCCGTTATGATCTCCACACTTCCCTGGCTGTCCGACGGACAGTGCAACACGTTAGGATCGTTCAGGTATTCGGGAAATATGGCTCCCGCCCTCGGAGCGACGTCCACGTTCCCCATCCTGCAGCCGGCATCCTCGTATGGCTGACCATAACCGTTCATCGGCGGCAGTTTGCCACCCCACTCGTTCGCGTACATCTTGAACACGAGCCCCAACTGTTTGAGATTGTTAGCGCAACTGGCGCGTCGCGCAGCCTCGCGCGCTCGTGCAAGTGCCGGCAGCAGGATCGCCGCCAGTATCCCGATGATCGCAATGACCACCAGAAGCTCGATCAGTGTAAACCCTTTCTTCCTGGACATTGTCAATTTCCTCCTTCATGTCCTACGTTAGCCTACCCAATAACCATCTGACTCTCTCACAACCATCTGATTAGTGTTGAGCCGCAATCACCTCCTCATCAATGTACTTGCGTTCTCACGCGCAAATCCCTGTGCAAGAGCCTGGCACGTCTGCAAGCTCAAGCGCTTTCCGCGTCAATGCCATCAAGGCGCATCTACAACCCAGCCGGATACTTCGCGTATTCTGCCATCGTCCTCGAGCTCAGCGGAAACCCCGTTGACGGGTATTTCATGAACTCGACGTGACCGTCCATATAGAGCACGTTTGCGCCACCCGGAACGTGGTTAAACGAGTTCACAGCAGGGGTCGTCTTGTCCCACATGGTTACTATCGCAGAATCCGCAACAGCGCTTCCAGCAGGATTATTGATGTCAGTGATGAGAAACCGGTTGATCCCCTCTCGAATCCTATAGATGGTGACTGGTCTGCCATATATGTCGAGCATGTTTCTGTTGTACACGGCGTTCCATGACTTGTCCTTATCGTGCGCTTCCCCGTACGGGCAGAGGAAAAGCCCCATCAGATTCTCAAAGATGAAGTTCTCGTCCGTAAGCATATAGCCTGTGTAGATGTAACTTATTCCCGGATACCTATAGGGACCGCAATTCTCGCACGGCGCGCCAGTTCTTGGATCACAGTCCTCGCGAAAACTACCGTGCTCACCGTGTCGTAATGCAGCCCTGTCTTTCGTCGCTGCACCATCATCATCAGAGGGACAGATGGCAAGCGCCTCGTCGCTGATGTACTCAGGGGATATCGCCGGACCGGAAACCATCAAATACCCGTCCTCAAATGGTCCTGCGTGTCCCGGTACACAACCACTGTTTCTGTCAAGAGGCGTACCCATAGGCGGAAACCGCCCGTTCCATTCGCCGGCATACATCTTGAACCCTAATCCCCACTGTTTTAAGTTGTTAGCGCAACTGGCACGTCGTGCTGCCTCACGCGCTCGTGCTAGTGCCGGCAGCAGGATCGCTGCCAGTATCCCGATGATCGCAATGACCACGAGCAACTCGATCAACGTAAAACCACGTTTTCTCCTATCCATCTTCAACACCCTTCCCTTTCTTTTTCGAACAGAGACACCCAACTTCTCAGTTCTTGCTGCCTCTGTGCATCGCTCACTGTCGTCCCTGATAACCTGTATGCATCACCCCCTTCTCGGCACTCTTGCCTCGCTAGTATCCCGCGCCCGTGGCGTTAGCCAACGAAGCGGGGTGCTTGCCAGGATACCTCAGAAACGCGACGTGCCCGTCCAGATACAGCACGTTGGCACCGCCCGGAATGTGGTTGAAGCGCGCCGCGCGGTCGGTTCTGCCTTCCCTGTTCCCCTCAATGTGGTCCCACATGACCGGTATCTCGCTTTGCGCCACTGCGCTGGACGCGGGATTGTTTATGTCGGTGATAAGAAACCGCTCGATGCCTTCACGCAACCGATAAATCGTGTTGCCGCCCGCATTGCCCTGGGCGCGCACGGAACCCGCAGGAAGATAGAAGCTGGTGAGCTTGCTGTCAACGAACGCCTGAAACGCCGCTGCACCGCCCCAATTCCCCAAGTTGATGTCCTGGTCAAGAGCCGTAAGCGATCTCGCAGCGGACACTGCCGCCTGCGACGCGCCGATCATTGTCAACCAGACACCTTCGTTCTCGCTCATCCACCCATAATACAGGTAACTTGTCTTATCGCTGATATTCCTGGGATCGAGCAGGCCATAGAGCGCCGATCCAGGAACGGTGTTACACCAGGCGCCTCCCGGACACACAATGTAGTCTTCAGGGCGGCCGCGTGTACTCGACGGACAGAAGAAGATCTTTAGATCAGTGAGATATTCAGGATAGACCGCAGGACCGTCCATTATCGCGCGGATCCCCAGGTCATTCGGATCGTCCTCCTGGGATTCGTCACCGCTACGCGGAAGTCTTCCGTTCCACTCGTTGGCGTACATCTTGAACACCAGACCCCATTGTTTCAGGTTGTTTGCGCAACTGGCACGTCGTGCAGCCTCGCGCGCTCGTGCGAGCGCCGGCAGCAGGATCGCTGCAAGAATGCCAATGATCGCAATGACCACCAGAAGCTCAATAAGTGTGAACCCTTTTTTTCTTAGCATGTTCGGCGCGCTCCTCTACACAATCTAAACCACAGTATGCAACCCTACCGTTTCTGTCACCCGATTCACATCTGCCGTTTCCATCACCTCCTTTCGAGGTGGAGCTATGCTCGACCGCTCCACGAAATCGTGTTTCGTCCACGCCTTACGACCGGGGCGCTTTCCGTCCTCAATCCAGTCGAGCAGGATCGTCGCGGCTTTCTCCCCTAACCCTTCTAACGACAGGTCAACAGAAGCCAGCGGCGGGTCGAAACTGGTTACCGCCGGATCGTTGGCGTACCCGACAACTGATACGTCCTCAGGAACCGCTATACCGCGACGTTTAAGCTCTCGCGCAATCTTCATCGCGTTATCGTCGTATGCGACGAAGAACGCTGTCGGGAACGACGCCGTCAACTGCTTGCCGATGAGACCGCCTATCAGCTTGGACGCCGGTTCCTCGTACGCTAGCTCGAGCACGCGAACAGGCAATCTCCTTACACCACGGCGAACCAGAGCCGCGCGAAAACCGCGTTCGAGCGCCCGACCACCATAACTCGTCCGGCTTTCGACCACGAGAGCAATCGTGCGATGACCCAACTCCCACAAGCGCGATACAACCAGGTCTGCTGCTTTATCATTGTCAACGCAAATACCCGAATCGAACTCTTCCGGGAGAGAGTGCCACGCCTCCACAACCGGCAACCCTTCCTGTCGGGCAACGGCACGCGCCTTATCAATTACCGGGTCGGGTTCATCTCCCGTCAACACCATCAGCCCTTCGACTTGCCGGTCAATGAGCTGCTGAAGAAGCTGCTCCCGGTCACCGTTGCTCTTCATTACTTCACCATCGAGCACCACGATATTATAGCCGCGCACACCCGTCGCGTGCGTGAATCCGCGCATCAGTTGGGGACCGTAGTGGGTTCCGAATAGGAGTTCTGCATGAACCGTGAGAATTCCAACAAGATGGGTGCGCCCTGTCGCCAGAGCACGCGCTAACCAGTTCGGTTTATACCCCAATTTTCGCGCTGCACGCCAGACGCGTGCAGACGTATCACGCGATATGCCGACTTCGCTGGATTTATCGTTGAGGATGAGTGACGCAGTAGTTTTCGACACACCGCTCACCCCTGCCACATCGGCGAGCGTAATTCTTTTACCCCTTTGAGCGGTTCTGGGCATATGCCGTACCCGACGGATGATTGACTAAAGCGGTTTAGCTCACGATATTATATTATCATAACTCTCAATTTATGTCAAGCAAAAATCGCAACCAGAGGATGCCTGTTTCGGCAATGACAATACGATGTTACCCGGCGCCAGATACCGCAAGACCACAGCTCGGAATGCGCGGACAATATTGGTAACGCTGTCAGAATGGTGGGTTTACGCTGGATCTGTCCCATGCGTAGTACTCGGCAAGAACCTGAACCACAAGGGGGTGGTCATCGGGCAGACCGAGGATGCCGGGGATAGCCGTTTCCGCTCCTTTGCTCTGAAGTTGTTCGCGCATAATAACAGCTTGCGCATCATCTGGATGATAATAATGAAGCACGGCGGCGATCGCGCAAGCCAGCTCATTGCAGGGTAACCCGTACCGGCATGCCAGTTCTGCTGGCGCAACAAACCTGTCCGTCCGCGACAATTTCCTCAGCGGGTCACGCACAACTCGAAGGATGAGGTCGCGCAGCTCAGCC
>Ga0315291_10008461_pt1 | contig 12650 bp, 12 predicted proteins | sample YL17G12_20_MG_FD_203070 | JGI IMG/M metagenome (GOLD analysis project Ga0315291, IMG submission 203070) | Sediment microbial communities from Yellowstone Lake, YNP, Wyoming, USA - YL17G12_20 | ecosystem: Environmental > Aquatic > Freshwater > Lake > Sediment | place: USA: Wyoming | collected... | reverse complement strand
TTCTTCACCTAGAGGCTTCCGGTGCAGGCCCATGAAGGCACGCCAACTCCACGATTGGCAGATGACACGCGACGAGGCCCTGCAAACTCAGCAGAGGCTGGCCACCATGGTTTCCAGACGAAACGAGACGGGCAACGTGAGCCTGGTCGCGGGAGTCGACATCTCCGCACCGGACGCGAACGGGCGCGCCAGAGCGGCGGCGGTCGTGCTGCGCTATCCTGAACTGGCACTGGTGGAGGCCAGAACCGTTGAGCGACCCGTCACTTTCCCATACATTCCAGGGCTCCTCTCCTTCAGAGAGTCGCCGCTGGTACTTGCTGCCTGCGAAGGTCTTGGCAGCGAGCCGGATCTCATCCTGGTTGACGGCCAGGGTATTGCCCATCCCAGGAGATTCGGGCTGGCCTCACATCTGGGCCTGCTGTGGGACAGGCCGACGGTCGGCTGCGCCAAGTCGAAGCTCTGCGGCAACCACGAGGTCGTCGGGCCGGAACCAGGTTCGTACTCGGACATAATTGACCGTGGCGAGGTAGTGGGAGCCGCTCTCCGCACCAAGCGGGGCGCAAGTCCTATCTACGTCTCCATAGGGCACAAGGTCGACCTTGAAGCTGCAATAGCCATTGTGCTAAGCTGTTGCCGCGGCCAGCGCCTGCCCGAGCCAAGCAGGCTCGCACACCTGGCTGCCAGCGGGAGACTCCAGCCGGCGTCGGCCCAAGAGTCGGCTCCGCTGCCACGGGCCGGAGCACCCTAGGCCAGACCCTTAGCGAGGGAGAGGAAGATGGAGGAGCAGAAGCAGAAGCTCGAAGCCCTTAAGAGCCGCATCTCGAACACGCTGGTGCATCTTTGACGTCCCGGCAAAAGAGAAGCGCATAGCCGAACTCGAACGTGAGACCTCACAACCCGACTTCTGGCGCAACCAGGAGGAGGCGCAGGGAACGATGCGCCAGATCGCGCGACTGCGGAGCGCGGTTACCACCTGGCGCGACCTGGAGAAGAAGGTGGCAGACCTGGCCACCCTGGTAGACCTCTCGCTGGCTGAGGAGGACCGCTCTCTGGAAGCAGACATCTCCAGAGACACCGAGGCCATCGAGCATACCCTGGAAGACCTGGAATTCCAACTGCAACTCGGCGGCGAGTACGATGATGGAGATGCTTTCATCGGGATACATGCCGGAGCCGGGGGCACCGAGTCCCAGGACTGGGCCCAGATGCTGCTCAGAATGTACCTGCGCTGGGCAGAGCAACACGGCTACGAGACCGAGATAGTCGAGGTCTCGCCCGGCGAGGAAGCCGGAGTGAAGAGCGTCCTCATCGAAATCAAGGGTGAATACGTCTATGGCCACCTCAAAGGCGAGCGAGGCGTACACCGCCTTGTTCGCATTTCCCCCTTCGACGCTTCACACAGCCGCCACACGTCTTTCGCCCTGGTGGAGGTCATGCCTGTCGTCGACCGCGAAATCGATATTACCATAGGCCCGGATGACCTCAGGGTAGAGGCCTTCCGGTCCAGTGGGCCGGGAGGCCAGCACATGCAGAAGACTAGCAGCGCTGTCCGCATCACCCACTTACCGACGGGCCTAGTCGTCACTTGCCAGAACGAACGCTCTCAACTGCGAAACAAAGAGACTGCTCTCAAGGTGCTCCGCTCGCGCCTGCTCGAAGTGGAATTGGAGAAGAAGGCGGACGAGCAGGCGAAGCTAAAGGGCGTGCATGTAACCGCGGAGTGGGGCAACCAGATACGAAGCTATGTGCTGCACCCGTACAAAATGGTCAAGGACCACCGCACAGGCTACGAAACGAGCAACGCTGCCGCGGTTCTGGAGGGCGGCATTGATGAACTTCTGAAAGCATACCTAAGGTCGAGGGTGGGAAGTTGACCCTCAAGCTCGCGCTGCTGTCTGTAATGCTCCTCCTCGCCGTGGTGGCCGTTCCCGGCACCGGCACGGCACAGAATCCGATTTCGGCAACATCCAGTGCCGAAGTCCACTTCCCCAATGAGATAACCTTCAACCTCCGCGCGGAGAGCCCAGCGCCCATCAATCAGGCATTCCTGAACTACAGAATCGACAGTATCGCCACAGTAGAGGCCACCGCCGTTGTTGACCTTGACTTCAACCCCGCTCCCGTGGTCGTGACGAGCTGGACGTGGGAGATGAAGAAGATGCTCGGCAGCCTGCCGCCGGGCACAGGCATCAGATACAACTGGCTGATACGCGACGCCTCCGGCAACAGACTGGAGACCGCATGGCAGAACGTGGAGTTCAACGACGATGACCACCCCTGGCGTGAGGCGGTCGGCGACAACGTAACCCTGTACTGGTACGAAGGCGACGTGGCGTTCGGCGAGACGCTCCTCGCGGTCGCCGAGGATGCGTTGGACACCCTGGCCCACGACACGGGAGCCGAACTGCAGGAGGATGTCAAGGTTTACGCCTACGCCAGCACCGAAGACCTGCACAACGCCATGCTGTTCCCGCAGGAGTGGATGGGCGGGGCCGCGTTCCCCGACTACGGCACCCTGGCCATAGAGGCAGAGCCGCGCTACCTGCCATCAGCCCAGAGAGACCTGGCCCACGAAATGGCCCATCTGGTCACCTATCAGATGACCTTCAACCCATATGGGGGCATACCCACCTGGCTCGACGAGGGCCTCTCGATGTATGCTGAAGGCGATCTGTCCAGCAGTTTCCAGACTGCCCTGTCCAGCGCAGTCGCCGACGACACCCTGCTATCCGTCGAGACTGTTTCGAGCAGCTTCCCCGCGGACTTCGACCAGGCAAGGCTCTCCTACGCAGAAAGCTATAGCCTCGTCTCATTCCTCATTCAGCAACATGGCCGGGACAAGATGCTCGACCTGCTCAACACATTCAAGCAAGGGGCCACCTACGACGGGGCGCTTCTCCAGGTGTACGGTGTGGATACTGCCGGCCTCGGCAACCAGTGGCGCGCGAGCCTCGGGCTCGGACCGCAGCCGTCGCCGGCCCCGCCCCAGACAACCAGCACGCCAACCGCCCCGCACTTCGGATGTCAGATAGGCGCACAAGAACCGGGGCCCATCTCCCCTGTCGCGTGGGCCGCCCTCGTACTGCTCCTGATGCCGCCCACCGCCCTGGCAATCCGCTTCAGAACGCGCAGGGGTAGGAAATGAGACAGGGGCTGCGGTTTGTCCTGCCACTTCTGGCTCTGGTCGTCGCCGCCGCGATGCTAGCACCCGGCTGCGAAGTCAACAATGCGCCATCGACCGGCGCCGGTTCCTCAGACACGCTCACTCTCTCTGATTCCGGCCCGGTTACCCTCGACCCGGCGCTGGCCTCAACGGACACGTCGCTGAGCTACATCGTAGAGGTCTTCAGCGGGCTCGTCAGCTTCGATCCCCAGCTTGACCTGACTCCTGACATCGCCCAGAGCTGGGACCTGAGCAACGACGGCAGAACCTACACCTTCCACCTGCGGCCCGGCGTCAGATTCCACGACGGCCGGGAGGTGACGGCTGCCGATTTCAAGTACTCCATGGAGCGCGCCTGTGACCCGGCAACTGGCTCTCAAACCGCCGAACTCTATCTCGGCGACATAGTCGGCGCTGCGGAGAAGCTCTCGGGAACGGCATTGGAGATCAGCGGCGTGACGGTCCTCGACAACTACACCCTGCAGATAACGATTGATGCTCCGAAGCAGTACTTCCTCTCCAAGCTCGCTCATCCCGCAGCTTTCGTGGTCGACCGATTCAATGTTGAGAAGGGAAAGGAATGGTGGCGCCAGCCAAACGGCACGGGGCCGTTCCGCTTGAAGGAATGGCGCGATGGCGAGCTCCTGGTGCTTGAACGAAACGACCGCTATTACCTGGACCCGCCCCACATAGAACAAGTCGTGTATCGGCTCTGGGGCGGCGTGCCCATGACGCTGTATGAGACCGGGCAGATTGACGTGACTGACGTGGCCCTCAGCGACATCGAGAGGGTACTGGACCCGGCCAACCCGCTCCATAGCGAGCTCTCCGTGACACCTCGGTTAAGCCTCTACGTGATAGGCTTCAACTCAAAGCGCCCGCCTTTCGACGACCCCGCTGTCCGGCAGGCCTTCTGCCAGGCCGTCGACAAGCAGAAGATAGTCGACCTGGTTCTCAAGAACGCAGTCACGAAAGCGGATGGCATCCTGCCCCCGGGGATGCCCGGGTACAACGAGAACGTCCGTCCGCTGCCCTTCGACCCCGCACAGGCGAAGCGCCTGCTGGCAGAGTCGAGGTATGGCAACGCAACCGAACTGCCCGGTGTGACGCTGACCTCAATGGGCTGGGGCGCAGTCCCCAACCTTGAGGCGGCCCTGGTTGACATGTGGCGGCGGAATCTCGGCGTGGACGTCAATGTGAGGCAACTGGAGCCGGAGCGATTTGCAGACCTCATCATGCGCGAGAAAGACGAGATGTTCACACTGGGCTGGCAGGCCGACTACCCCGACCCGCAGAACTTCCTGGATGTGCTCTTCCACACAGGCACGAGCACAAACATTGGAGAGTACAGTAACACGGAGTTGGACGCCCTGCTCGAAAGGGCACGCGTGGAGACCGACGAGGCCACCCGAATGAGCCTCTACAAACAGGCTGAGCAAATCATTGTGAGCGATGCCGCCTGCCTGCCGCTGTTCTTCGACGTCGCCTACACGCTGGTCAAGCCGTACGTCAAGAACCTCCCCCTCACACCCATGTGGATCCCCCGCCTCAAGTACGTTTACATCCAGCCGCACTAGCGGGCGTCCCCGCTGCCATTCCTGGTCTTCTGCCAGACGTAGAGAATACGCTGTAGCGCGACTACGTTAGACAGAACGGCAATCACCCACAAGACAACCAGCATAATGACCGGGACAATACCCTGGAAGATAAGCCCGATCGCAAGTAGGATGACACGCTCGGGGCGCGTGAACACGCCAACCTCACAGTCCACACCCAACCCTTCTGCTCTCGCCCTCACATAGCTCGTCATCATCGACCCTGTCAGCGCAGCTCCTATCAGAAGCGACTCTGTATAGGCGCCGTGGCTTGCGTAGTAGGCCAGGAGACCAAGGAGGATTGCCGCTTCGGAGAGGCGGTCGAATGTGGAATCAAGGAGAGCGCCAAATTTCGTGCTACGCCCGGTCACCCGCGCCACCGCGCCATCGAGCATGTCGAAGGCTCCAGACAGCAGCACCAGAAAACCGCCGAGGAAAAGGTGGCCTGTCGAAAGCACCCAGGCCACAACGAAGGCCAGCAGCAGGCCCAAAGTAGTCAGGGCATCGGGGCTCAGCCCCGTTCTCGCCAGGAGCCCGGCTGGGACCTCACTTACGAGCCGCCCCAGGCCGCGTCGAGCCTTGTTGAGCAATTGCCGTCTCCTCACTGGCCGTTGGCGCGTGACCCCGCAATAGCTCGAGGTAGTACGACATCACCTGTTCGGCCACCACATCCCAGCTAAAGTCCTCGGCCTTGACCCTGCCCATCGCCCCCATCCCCTCCCGAAGAGAGCGGTCCTGGAACAATCGCAGCAGCGCCGCTGCCAGGGCCCGCTCGTCACTAGGCTTCACCAGAAGGCCGTCAACGCCATGACTTACAATAGCCGCATATCCCGTGATATTCGAGGCGACAGCCGGCTTGCCAGCCGCCATCGCCTCGAGGAGCACCAGTCCGAAGCTCTCTTTGCCCGTCGCAGGCGAACAGAACACGTCAGCGCTCTTGTAGTAGCGAGGCAATTCGTCATAGGACACATATCCTGCGAAAACCACGTCCTCCAGATGCTGTCTCTCGGCGGCTTTCTGGTGTTTGCGGAGCGCCTCATCCGCCGGGCCAACGACGATGAGACGGCACGCTGGGAACTCCTTCTTCACTCTGCTATACGCACCCAGCAGGTACTTGAAGCCCTTCCTCTTCTCCATCCTGCCCACGAAGAGAATGTTCAGCTTGCCGTCGCTGAACTGCGGCAGCGGTGCTACTGGCCCCGAGAAGTGGGCAAAATCGATGCCATTGGGGATGATTCTGTACTCCGACGGGAAATACTTGTTGATGAACTCCAGTGCGGCCGGTGACACCGCAATCTTCCCATCCAGCTTCTTGAACCACTGGTTGAGTATCAGAGGCTTCCAGAACGGTATGCCCCAACTTCTCCTGCGGTAAGCGTGGAACGTACCGACAACAAGCTCATTTGACGCATGGTGCAATACTGAAACCGCCAGCGCCGGCATCAACGGCTCATGGATATGGATGACATCGAATTTCTCACGCTCCAGCACCTCCGGGATCCGCTTCGAGAAGAGCAGCCACGGCGATACCGGGCTGCGGACAACGGAGCCGCTGGCGCGGATCGGCACAGGAGTACCGATGACAATAACGTCGCCGTTGCGCCGTGTTTGATCGGGCCTCGAGGAGGGCGCGATAACCTTCACACTGTGCCCCATGCGCGTGAAGTGCCCCTCGAGGTGAGTTATGTGGGTCTTCACCCCGCCGGGATAGGCGTAGTCGTACGGGGACACTAGAGCTATCTTCACGGTTCCGCTAGGCTGCCCGCTTTCTCTTGCGCCGCTCCGGCTTTCCCGTCGCAGCACCAGTGCGTGGGCCCTCGCCTTCGACACCGGCGATGAAATCCTCAGTGAGCTTCCGAGCTTCCTCGTCGGTGTACTGGACAGGAGGAGACTTCATGAAGTAGGCGGAAGGCCCGGTAATCGCACCGCTGAGCCCTCTGTCCAGAGCCAGTTTGCAGCACCTTATGGCGTCGATAACCACTCCCGCAGAATTGGGGCTATCCCACACTTCCAGCTTGAGTTCGAGATTCAACGGCACATCCCCGAACGTGCGCCCTTCCATGCGGATGTGGCAGTACTTACGGTCCAGGAGCCAGGGGACGTAGTCGCTGGGCCCGATGTGAATATTGTCAGCCCCAAGGTCATAGTCAAGCTGCGAAGTGACGGCGCCCGTCTTCGATATCTTCTTCGATTCCAGCCGCTCGCGCTCGAGCATGTTGTAGAAGTCGGTATTGCCGCCGAAATTCAGTTGGTACGTCCTCTCCAGCTTCACACCCCGTTCGCGGAACAGCCTGGTGAGCACCCGGTGCGTTATGGTTGCGCCAACCTGCGACTTGATGTCGTCGCCGACCACCGGCAGGCCGGCGTTCTTGAATCGAGTCTGCCAGTACTTCTCTCGCGCAATGAACACGGGAATACAGTTCACAAAAGCACAGCCAGCGGCCAGTATCTGCTCCACATACCACTTCGTGGCCGCCTCGCTGCCCACAGGCAGATAGCTGACCACAACGTCGACCTTCCTGTTCTTCAGAATGCCCACTATGTCGGCGGTGGGGCCGGGGGCCTTGGTGATAATACGGGACAGGTATTTCCCCAGCCCGTCGTGCGTCATGCCCCGCTCAACGATGACCCCAGTGGTGGGAACATCGCAGAACTTGATCGTGTTGTTGGGAAGCGTGTATATCGCCTCGGCAATGTCCTTCCCGACCTTGTTGCGGTCTATGTCAAAGGCCGCGACAAAATTGATGTCTGCGATGTGATACCCACCCAGATTCACGTGCATCAGCCCGGGGACGAAATCGCTCCCAGCGGCGTTCCGATAGTAGTGGACGCCCTGTACCAGGGACGACGCGCAGTTGCCCACTCCGATTATCGCGACGTTTATCTGTCCCAAGGTATCACCGCTCCTTTCAGCTCACCCGAGCCGGGAACCGCCGGATGCCGCCGTCGCCCAAAGCTTGCCTGATAGAGAACCTTATGCTATTCTCAAACACAAGCCATGGTCTACGACTTCCATACGCATACGTCTATAAGCGATGGCGCCCTATCACCGCTGGAAGTAGTGAGAAGGGCGCTCATCAATGGCTACTATGCTATTGCGATCACTGACCATGTCGGTATCGGATATCTGGAAAGGCTAATCACTGAGATTGCAGCCGACTGCGCCCTCGCCGAGAAGCACTGGCCTATCACCGCCATCCCTGGCGTCGAACTCACTCACGTGCCCGCAGCAGCGATCGCTGAAACAGCCAGGGCCGCCAAGGAACTGGGCGCGAAGCTTGTGGTGGTCCACGGAGAGACCACCGCCGAGCCCGTCGAGCACGGCACCAACCTCGCCGCCGTGAGTTCCCCCCATGTCGACATCCTGGCGCATCCCGGCCTCATTACAGCAGAAGAAGCGCAACTGGCGGCCTTGAACAACGTCCATCTCGAAATCACAACCAGAAAACAACACGCCTCAACCAATGCACACGTGGCGAAAGTCGCGCACCAGGCCGGGGCCAAGCTTCTCGTCGATTCGGACGCTCACTCTGAGTCGGACCTGCTCACCCCCGAGCTAGCCTATTCTCTTGCCAAGAGCGTTGCGCTAACCAACAATGAGATTACTGATATCATCCAGAACACCCCGCGCGCTCTTATTGCCAAGCTGCTCGCCAGGTAGCCTCCGCCAAAAAGGTGCTGCCGAATCCCTAGCCTTTCCCGATTCTGAATACCGTCGTCCCGCACTTGCCGCACTTGCCTTTGGTTGCGGCCTTGCCATTCTTCAGCTTGACGTTGGCCGGGCTCTGGATTTCCACCTTCTTCCGACACTTGAAGCAGTATGCCTGCACTCTGTCACCCCCTTCCTAGTTGCCCTGACTATACACATCTGGCGAGTGAAATGTCAAGCTGAGGCACGTCTCTCCGTGAGTACCTTATCCGGCCACCAGCAACACGCCGCTGGGTCATAGCGCAGGATGGCAATCAGACGCCCGTCCTGCGAATAGGCACGACGCCGTGCGGCGGACGATCCGTCATCCGCCAGCACCAGGCGGCGCCCGTTGGCTATCGCACCCTCACACTCGTTGCTCACCGTCACCGCGGGCAGGTGGAGAACCGCAACGTCCATCGGATGAACAAGCCCCGCCCACGTGCCGCCCTTGAAGCCTTCCTCGATCTGCGGCATGGTCACTGCGGTGGCTATTTCGAACGGTCCGCTCCTCAGGCGCACCAGGCCCTTCAGATGCGCGCCGCATCCCAGTCTGTCGCCGATATCGTGGGCCAGTGAGCGAATGTACGTACCCTTGCTGCATTCGACCTCCAGGGTGAGTAGCGGCGGCAGCCATTGCAGCAGGTCGATTCGAAAGAACTCGACCCTTCTGGGTCTGCGGGGGACTTCGACGCCGGCACGCGCCCACCGGTACAGCGGCACGCCCTTGTGCTTGAGAGCGCTGTACAGCGGGGGAACCTGCTCGACGACTCCGACGAAGGACGCCACGGCCGCTTCCACATTGGCCCTCGTCAGGGCAGTGGCATCGCCTCTTCCGACGACGTTGCCCGTGGCATCGTAGGTGTCAGTAGATACACCCAGTTCGATCTCGCCACGATAGGTCTTTCCGGCTTCAGCCAGGAACTCTACAAGCCTGGTGGCCCGCCCCAGGCAAACCGGAAGGACGCCAGTGGCCTCGGGGTCCAGGGTTCCTCCGTGCCCCACCCGCCGCTCCCCACTCACCTTCCTGACGAAGGAGACAACCTGGAAGGAGGTCTTACCCTGCGGTTTGTTTACATTCAGGATCCCGTCGATGCCCAACTCTAGTCCGCTTTGTCCGAGCTCTCGTGACGCGCTACCTTGTCGATCAGGTCCAGAATACGGGTTCCGCGCTCGATGGACTCGTCGCGTCGGAAGACAAGTTCCGGCGTGTATCTGAGCGAGAGCCGCTCGCCCAGGCCGCGACGTATGAACCCGCTGGCGGCTGCGAGCCCTTCCTCGACCTGCCTCTTCTCGTCCTCGGAGCCCAGGAGGCTGAAGAAGACCGTGGCGTGCCTGAGGTCTGCCGAAGTGGCCACCTCGGTCACACTCAGCAGGCCCTCGAGCCTGGGATCCTTTATCTCGCGCAACAGGAGCTCGCTGATTTGCTCACGTATCAAATCGTTGACCCGCGCTATGCGCCGCGTACTCATCTCGCCCCATTTCCAGCCGCGCTCAGTCCACGCGCTCACTTCTGTAGCACTCGATGATATCACCCACCTCGAAGGCTAAGAAACCCTCGATCCCTACACCACACTCAAACCCCGCCGCTATCTCCCGGACGTTCTCCTTGAAGTGCTTCAGGCTCGATACCGACGCCTCGTGAACCGCAGCGCCACGGCGCAGCACTCTGGCTGCCGAACCGCGAGTCAGCTTGCCATCAGTCACATAGACGCCGGCTATCTTGCCCCCCTTCACTGCAAACACAGCCCTCACCTCGCCGTGCCCTTCGACCACCTCAACGTATGTCGGCTCCAACAGGCCGGACAGCGCCTTCTCGATGTCCTCCACAAGCTTGTAGATCACCTGGTAAGAACGAATATCCACGCCCTCAGACTCTGCAAGCAGCTTGGCCCCGGGCTCAGGCCGGGCATTGAATCCGATAATGATGCCCTTGGAGGCAACGGCCAGCATGACATCGCTCTCTGTTATGCTGCCACTCGCGGCATGCACAATCCTCACTCTGGCGCCTTCGCCTCCCAGCCGCTCCAGAGACACCCTTATGGGTTCCAGACTGCCTTGGACGTCCGTCTTCAGGATTATGTTAAGCTCCTTCACCTGCCCGGTTTGAATCTGGGTGAAGACGCTGCTCAACCTGGGGGCTCTAGCTCCGCTCGCCTGCTCCCTCTCCATCTGATGCTGCTGCGCCTCAACTCGCGCATGTTTCTCGCTTTCGACAACGCGGAAGGTGTCTCCCGCCTGCGGCACACTATTCAAGCCCATCACTTTCACCGGCATCGAGGGGCCCGCCTTCTTCACCCGGCGCCCCTTGTCGTCAAACATCGCCTTGACCCTGCCCCACGTACCGCCCACCACCACATTGTCCCCAATGTCCAGAGTGCCGGTCTGCACTAGAGCCGTGGCCAAAGGACCCTTGCTGGTATCCAGGCTCGCTTCAATAACTACTCCAGCCGCAGCCCGCGCCGGATCGGCCTTGAGCTCCTGGACCTCAGCCACTACGAGCAGGTTCTCCAGAAGGTCCGGGACGCCATCGCCTCTCTTGGCAGAAACGGGCACGCAGATAACATCCCCCCCCCAGCCCTCGATAACCACCCCGTTATCGGCGAGTTGCTGCTTGACCCGGTCGATGTTGGCCTCCGGCTTGTCCACTTTGTTGATTGCCACCACTATCGGCACATCAGCCGCCCGCGCGTGGTCTATCGCCTCCAGCGTCTGCGGCATCACGCCGTCATCGGCTGCCACAACGATCACCGCGATGTCGGTGACCCTGGCCCCGCGAGCACGCATCGCGGTGAAAGCCTCATGACCCGGAGTGTCGAGGAAAGTGATCTTCTGCCCACGGACTTCAACCTGATAGGCGCCTATGTGCTGCGTGATGTTCCCCGCTTCCGTGTCGACCACATTCGTCTTGCGAATGGCATCCAGCAACTTCGTCTTGCCGTGGTCCACATGACCCATGATTGTCACGACCGGCGGACGCGGCTTCTGAGCAGCGGCATCCTCGACCACAAGCTTCTGCTTCTCCGCCGTGTCCCTCGGGGCCCGCTGCTCCTCCCTGACCGCATAGCCAAACTCTGCAGCGACTGCAGCAGCGCTCTTGAAATCGATGACCTGGTTAACATTGGCCATTATGCCGCTGCGCATCAAACGCTTTATTGTCTCGACGCCGCTGACGCCCAGTAGAGCCGCCAACTGCTTCACGGTCAGCGCGCCAGGAATGACAACCTCTTTCCTGGCCTCGGCCTTCGCCACTGCCGGGCCCTCAGCCTGCACGACTTCCTTCTCGCCGATGACTTTCCGCTTCATGCGCAAGCTCCTTCAGGAACAGCCTCAGTGCGCCATATCAGCCTCGCCAAGCGAAGCAGGCAGGGCCTCGCTGTAGGCCACCAGTTCAGCACGCACGTCCGTCACTATCTCAGCTTTCAGAGTCCGTTCCAGGCTCCTCTTCTTGAGCGCAGTCTCCCAGCACCCCTGCGCCTTGCAGAGATAGGCCCCCCTTCCCGCCTTCTTCCCTCTTGGATCGATTTCAACGGCACCTTGCGGCGTCCGCACCACCCTCACCAGCTCCCACTTCGCCCTCTTCTGCCTGCATACAACACAGCTGCGCTCCGGGACATGCTTGGGGCGCCTTTGCTCAACAACAGTCTGCCGAGTCCTACTCGGGGGCGACCTCATCAACATCCTCTTCCACAGTTACTAGCTCAGCCTTTCGCGCCTTCCTCGCCTTCCCGTCCTCCACCCTGTCTTCCCTGCCGAACTTCTTCTTCTTGCCCTTCTTCTTGGGCTCGACCACGACTTTTCTGGCGCCGAAGATGTCTTCAGCGAAGCGAATCCGCGGCTTGCCCGGCGCCCCGACAGCCTCTGCGGGTGGTTGATATGGTATGGTCTCGACCTCCTCTTCCTCCTCTTCCTCTTCCACAACCAGTCCCACCTCGCCCGCAGGGCTCACTTCCACCTTCTGGGCAAGCGCCTCCAGTTCCTCCTTAGACGGCCGCCGGCGCACTGCCAGCGCATCAACCCGCCCCTTGACCTCCTCGAGGGACTTCGGGCCCAGTCCCGGCAAAGCCAGCAGGTCCTCGTCGCTCTTGTCTAGAACCTCGCCAACCTTGGTGATGCCATGGCGCAACAGTAGACCAAACGTTCGCGGCGAAAGCCCGAGTTGCTCCAGGGGCATCTCGTAATACTCGGCGCCGGCCAAGGGCAC
>Ga0315291_10008459_pt1 | contig 12651 bp, 12 predicted proteins | sample YL17G12_20_MG_FD_203070 | JGI IMG/M metagenome (GOLD analysis project Ga0315291, IMG submission 203070) | Sediment microbial communities from Yellowstone Lake, YNP, Wyoming, USA - YL17G12_20 | ecosystem: Environmental > Aquatic > Freshwater > Lake > Sediment | place: USA: Wyoming | collected... | reverse complement strand
TTGCCGAATGCTACAGACTGGACTTCTATAGAGACGACGTTTGCCTCTATAACACTATGGCCTCCATTCGCGATCGCTTGCAAGCGAGTGAAGATGTGGGAAATCCGGTGGACACCACTCAGATGTTAATAGATCGACCTGTGGACATTGGTCGGGTAAGGCGATTCAGGGACAGGTTGGATAGCGCTGTCTCTCACCTTGAAGTCCTACACAGTCCTGATTGCACTGAAGAGCAAGCGATCAAAGCGTGGCACTGGGTTTTCCAGCATTCATTTTGGAGCACAGATGGTGCTTCCGAGAGCATGGACGAGTACGGCAAGCGTCTCGGAGAAGCTGCCCGCAGGGGGGATATTTTCGTCACGTCCACAGGTGGAGTAGCGACAGAGGAGCCGCAAGGACGTTACGTAAGAGCACCGCAGCAGAAGTTTTATGGTGAAGATTGATGCGTTGCAGGCGTCCACCTACCAGACCAGCTGTAACAATAGGCCACCAGGTGGCACAGATGCAGAGAGACTTTCCGAGATTCAGGTATAGTCGGAGAGGTAACGTGCCCACCTGGGATGGCCCACTTCAACCTACCGAGACTTCACCTGTGTATACCGTCGAGATCGTGTACCGGTCCGCAGGTTGGCACTCCAAGTCTCCAAGAGTGTGGGTCACATCGCCGGAAATATGCCCTGATGCCCCCCACCGTTACAGCGATGGCTCTCTCTGCCTGTACTTTTCGAGAGAAGGGAGTTGGACCCCTGACAAGTTCATCTCTCAAACGATAGTTCCGTGGGCTGCGCTATGGCTGGCATTCTACGAGACCTGGCTAGATACGGATCATTGGTATGGGCCGGAGGCTCTGCATACGGGTACGAAACGAGGATAGTGCTGACGGGGTATCCTTCAGAGTCATTGTAGCCGATTGAGGGGATACCGATCTTGGGCCTCCGCAATCTCCTCGCCAGCCTTGCCGTCAATTGTTATCTCACCCTCGCCCTGTCCCTGTACCGGCGATAGTCTTCGCTACCGTTGGGCACCACCTGGCACGCGGCGATGTCGAGGAACCGGGAGCGCAGCCTGGGCTCCGCCAGGTCTTCGGGCCGCACGTTGCTCGCCACCAGCGTGTGCGTCCTGGCGACGTAGCGGGCGTTGAAGATGCGGAACAGCACCTCGGCTGCCCAGTCGGTCAGCCGCTCCGCCCCCAGGTCGCCCACTACCAGCCAGGGCACGCGCTGGCATAAGCCGATCAGGTCCTCGGCCTGCCCGCTGTCGAAGCCATCCCGGATCATGGCCGGGAGTGCCGGGGCTGTGACGAAGAGCACCGCGCGACCTTGAGCCAGCAGGTGGGCGGCAGCTGCGGCCGCCAGGTGGGTCTTGCCATTTCCGATGCGCTCCCGCAGCAGTCCCATCAGGCGCATCTCGCGCAGTTCGCGGACCGCCTTGCCGCACGCGGGATAGGAGATGAACTTGCCGAAGCGAGGATCGGCCGGGTCCTGGATGTTTGCCTTTCCATCTCGTTATGCTAAAATCTCTACATCATGACCTTCGGCGAGATTCCCAGTGGCCTGCGGCCACATTTCCAGGAGTATGACCCCGCAACGCTGGACCTCGAGCGGGACGCAACCCTGATCATCCAGCGCACGCTGGAGTATGGCACGTGGGACGAGGTGCGCTGGCTCTTTAGCACCTACGGCCGCGCACGCATCCGCGCGTTCGTGCGGGAACGGGGCGCTCGCATGCTGTCGCGGGTGACCTTTGCCTATTGGCGCAAGTTGCTGGGGGTGCGCCGGTGGCGGCGCTCGCCGTTTTCGACGGTAGCAAGGAAAGTATGGGACAGGTGATTCGGCTATTCGGAACTGGAAGGAGAGCACAATGAAAACCAGGAGCATCCTGCACGTTACGGTCCTGGCTGCTACAGTTCTCACCGCTGCCTGTGGGTCTGGTGCCAACGACCTGGTCGCCGCTTCTGCTGCGCCAACGATCGCCGCTCTGCCCAGCGACACACCCAGCCCGACAGACACGCCAGAGCCGACCAGCACCCCAAGACCAACTGACACACCCCTCCCGACCGATACGCCCACTGCGACGCCTGTTCCGCCGACGGCAACGCCGGTTCCACCAACGCCCACGCCAACTGCCACACCTGCTCCCAGGACCGGCACAGTGCTGCTCGGGGCGATGCGCGTTGCCCGTAAGCAGATGGAGGAGTACGGAGGTTGGATAGATAGACATGAGCCTATTGACCCGCAGGAGATCATTGATCTCTACGATGCGGTGGCGGCTGCACCAGTCTTTGATGTGTCTGGGAACGACGAAATCGTGCGCTGGGCCTATGATTGTTATCGGCGGGCGATTGACGTTTTCTTGACTGGCGCGGGGGACTTTGCTAGAGGAGCACGTTTGTTTCTGGCTGGCGACAAGGAAAATACCGGCATTCCATTCCAGCAGATCGGAGCAGCCAGGAAGGCAGTAAGCGATGCCCTGGCAGCCCTGATTCCAGCGATTGATCGCCTTGAGCAAGAAGGATACTGACGAGCGGGCGCTGGCCCGGGTGCTCAAGTTGGGAGAGTCTACGATGCCACAGGAACAAAAAGCCCAATTGGATGGTTCCGGCGCCGTGGCCCAGGGCGGCGGCGTGGCGGCCGGGGAGAGGGGGGTCGCCATTGGCGGTAATGTGCACGGGGGTGTCATCGTCACCGGCGACCACGTAACCGTCGTCTACCAGGGTGCCGAGGTCGCCATTCCTTCTCCCGAGGCGGTGGCCCGCCACCGGGCGGCGCTGCGGGAGCGATTGGAGGCGGATGCCCGCACGCGCTGGGGCGGGATGTCACTCTACATTCAGGAAGAAGGGGCCACGCTCCCCATTGAGGTCTCCCCTTACCAGGCGGGCCGCTTGGGGCCGCGGGAGAACCTCCTCCGGCTGCTCCACACTGCCGGCCGGCTGCTGGTGCTGGGGGAGCCCGGCTCCGGCAAGACCGTCTCACTGGAGCGGCTGGCCTGGGAACTGTGCTCCCCGCCGGAGCCGGCGGGGCCGGGGCCGGAGCCGGCCGTGCCAGTGCTGGTGCGGCTGTTCCACTACGCCGGCACTTCGCTGCCCGAGTGGGTGCGGGCGAGCCTGCAAGAGACGGGCCACCTGCGCCTGGACGACGAGCGGGCGCTGGCCGCTTTCCTCCAGGAAGGGCAGAGCCGTTGCTTCTTCCTCTTCGACGGGCTGAACGAGGTCCCGCCCCCCTACCGGGACCGGCTGGTGGATGAACTGGTGCGCTGGATAGCCACTTGCTCGCGCCATCCGGTCGTCCTCACCAGCCGGTCGCAGGACGAAGTGTGGCGGCGGCTGCGCGGGGAAGTGAATCAAACGGTGGTCGTGCAGCCCATCGGGGACGCGCAGGCGCGAGATTACCTGGTGGCCCACCTGGGCGAGCAGCGAGGGGGGGATCTCTACGAGCGGCTGGACGAGCGGCTGCGGGCGATGGCCCGCACGCCGCTCGTGCTGTGGCTGATCAAGGAGGCGGGGGCGGTGGGGGAGGCGGTGCCGGGCAACCGGGGGGAACTGTACGCCCGTTTCGTCTCCCGTATGCTGCGCCGCGACACCGACCGGCGCATGGACGCCGGCATCCCGGAGCGGGAGAAGCGGCGGGCGCTGGCGGGCCTGGCCTACCACCTGGGCCTGGGCCAGCGGCTCTCCTGCCCGCGCGAAGAGGCGGTCGAGGTAGTGGCCCGGCGGCTGGGGGAGGGGCAGGTGGAGCAGGCGGACCAGGTGGTGGGGGCGTGCGCCCGGCACGGCTTGCTGGCGGGGGACGATCCGGTGTGGTTCGCCCCGCACCACACCGTGCAGGAGCACTTTGCGGCGCTGGCGCTCCAGGAAGAGGCGCAGCGGGAGTGGCAGGTGGGGCGTTGGGGCCGCCTGTGGAGGGCCGCGCGACGGCTGCGGGCAGGGCACGAGCAGGGCCTGGCGGGGCTGGCGGCGGATGACTGGTGGATGGAGACGTTCGTGCAACTGGCGGGGCTGCTGGACGACACGGACCGGCTGGCGCGGGAGGTGGTGCGGGTGAATCCCTGGCTGGCCTGGTGGTGCGTCGAGGAGGGGCGGGGGGTTGCGGAGGAGACGCGCCAGGCGGTAGCGGATCGCTCGATACGCTTGTTGGAATCGGAGCGGGTGGCGGACCGGCGGCGGGCGGTGGCGGCGCTCGCGCAGGTGCGGAGCGAGCGGGTGGTGCAGCCGTTGCTGCGGGCCGCGGCGGACCCCGACGCGGAGGTGGCCGGGCTGGCGGTGCAGGCGCTGGTGGAGATGGGGGAGGCGGTCCGGGGGTCAGTCGCGGAGGCGTTGCGGACCACTGACCAACGACTCCGGCTGGCTGCATTGCGCTATCTGGTGGAGCGGCCAGGGGATCCATTGTGTCAGCAGGTTCCGTGGGAGGAGATTCTGTATCAGCCGATGGTCTGGGTGCCGCCAGGGCCGTTCCGGATGGGCAGCGACAAGCGGAGGGATACGCTGGCGTACGACGACGAACTGCCGCAGCACGAGGTGATACTGCCGGGATACTGGATCGGGCGCTACCCGATGACGGTGGCCCAGTTCCGGACCTTCGTGGAGGCCAGCGGCCACCGGCTGGGCGATCCCCGCAGTCTGAAGGGGCCGGACGATCACCCGGTGGCGTGGGTGACCTGGTACGATGCGCTGGCCTTCTGCCGCTGGTTGAGCGAGAAGGCAGGGATACCGGTGGCGTTGCCCAGCGAGGCAGAGTGGGAGAAGGCGGCACGGGGAACAGACGGGCGGACCTATCCCTGGGGGGACGAACCTCCCGACGAGGGACGGTGCAATTTCGGGAACAACGTGAAGGAAACCACGCCGGTGAGTCGCTACTCGCCGCAGGGGGATAGCCCCTACGGCTGCGCGGAGATGGCCGGAAACGTGTGGGAGTGGACCCGCAGCCTGTGGGGTGTGGATTGGAAGAGGCCGGATTTCAAGTATCCGTACGATCCCGAGGATGGGCGGGAGGATCTGGAGGCAGGCCGCGATGTCCGCCGGGTGATGCGTGGGGGCGCGTTCGACGATGTTGCGTGGGATGTCCGGTGCGCCGCCCGCTACTGGATCGGCCCGCACGAGCGCGTCAGGGACGGCGGTTTTCGGGTTGTGGCATCCTGTGCGCCAGGCAAAACCGGCAAGGTGTAGTAGGTGAAAGTCCTATGCAGCCGAGGTCTGGCGAACCAGGCTGGCCTCCAGTCTGCGCAGAGACGAGCAATCGTTCAGGCGAAGCGTTGACAGGGGGACGTGCCACCTCCGGTCGCGGGTAATGTGAGGGGTGGCCCTGTCGGGCTGCAAGGCCGAGAGCGACGCCCTGGGAGAGCATTCTGGGGCGTCGTTCACATTGAGGTCGCGATCAGCACCTGGCACGAGCGCCAGTTCGTTGCGCTGGTGAGGGTTTCTGATTCCGCACTCCGCATTCCGCATTCCGCAATCCGCAGTGGGTAGCAAGGCATTCGGCACGCTGCTGGATCTCCTCGATGAGTGTGTGAGTGACGATCAGTTGGCCGGTTTCGACGTCCACGTCAATCGCCCCGACTTCACCGCGATCACCGGTGGGCGGCATCGAGAGGATGACCGGGACACGCCAACAGATACGCTCGCCGACGACCAGCCGCGGGGTGCCGCCGTGCATGTTCGTGCTGATCTCGTCCGTTGCCCCCGTCCCGGGGCGAATCGGGCGGGCATCGTCTTGCATGGGACGCCCCCGGGACGGGGGCTGTGAGCCTGATAAGTGGCGCGGCCCACCTGGAAAGCGCTCCAGCACCGCCTGTTTCACGGCGGTGCGGCCCACTGCAATGGCCGTCGCCCCAGAAGTGAGATACGCCCCCGTCCCTGGGGCGAATCGGGCGGGCGCTGTCTTGCATGGGACGCCCCCGGGACGGGGGCTGTGAGCCGATATGTGGTGCGGCCCACCTGGAAAGCGCTCCAGCCCCGCCTGTTTCACGGCGGTGCGGCCCAATGTGATGGCCGTCGCCCCAGAGGTGAGATGCGCCCCCAGGCCGGGGCGAATCGGGCGGGCATCGTCTTGCATGGGACGCCCCCGGGACGGGGGCTGTGAGCCTGATATGTGGTGCGGCCCACCTGGAAAGCGCTCCAGCACCGCCTGTTTCACGGCGGTGCGGCCCACTGCGATGGCCGTCGCCCCAGAGGTGAGATGCGCCCCCGTCCCGGGGTGAATCGGGCGGGCACCGTCTTGCATGGGACGCCCCCGGGACGGGGGCTGTGAGCCTGACAGGCGGTGCGGCCCACCTGGAAAGCGCTCCAGCACCGCCTGTTTCACGGCGGTGCGGCCCACTGCAATGGCCGTCGCCCCAGAAGTGAGATGCGCCCCCGTCCCGGAGCGAATCGGGCGGGCGCCGTCTTGCATGGGACGCCCCCGGGACGGGGGCTGTGAGCCTGATATGCGGGACGGGGGCTATGAGCCTGACATGCCGAACCTGGGCTGTGAGCTTGCCCCCGCCTGAATGTGGGTCACTGATGGCCACATCCCTCCGGCGTAGAACATAATTTCTAATCTTGGCCATAAATATGACGTAATCTGACATCTATTGGTGGTATACTCTGAGGCGGGGCGGAGATTCCTCGTCGCTGCGCTCCTCGGAATGACAGAGGGGAGTGGGGATTTCTCGTCGCTACGCTCCTCGGAATGACAAGGGGAGAGCGGAGATTCCTCGTCGCTACGCTCCTCGGAATGACAGGGGGGAGGGGGATTTGAACCTGAGGGCTGTGGTGTGGGTAGAATAGGCGAAAGGCTTGACAACCGGGAAAAGGTATGCTATAATGACTATTGTCATAGGGTACTAGGACAATAGACAGGAAAACAGGACCATGGACGTCAGAATCGAATCCAACAGCCCCATGCCGGTGCACGTCCAACTCAAGGAGCAGATCCGCTTCCTGATCCTCAACGGAGAGTTGGAGCCGGGGACGCGCTTGCCGACCACCCGCCAACTGGCCGGCTTCCTGCGCATCAACCGCAACACGGTGTTGCGGGTGTATCAGGACCTGGAGAGGGAAGGGCTGGTCGAGTGCTGCCGGGGGCGCGGGTGCGTGGTCGTCGAGAAACCCCTGGCGGTCGGTCCATCCTTGTCCGCGCAGCTCGTGGAGATCATTGATCATGCCATCGAGCAGGGCGGGCAATTGGGGATCAACCCGGAAGATTTTGCGACTTTTGTCTACGCCCGCTCCCGGCAGTGCCGGAACGTCCAGGTCAAGCGCCGGCTGATGTTCGTGGAGTGTGAAGCGCCCATTGTAGCCGCCCTGGCGCGGGCGATCCAGGACAGGCTGGACGTGGAGGTGGTCCCGGTCATCCTGCAGGACCTGCGGCAGCCCACCCCTGAGGTCAAGGAACAGTTGCGCGAAGTGCACGTGGTAGCCACGACGTTCTTTCACATCCAGGAACTCAGGCGATTGCTGGCCAAGACGAACAAGGAAGTCGTCGCGCTGGGCGTGAAGCCGCACCTGGAGAACTTGATGCAGGTCGCGGCGGTTCCCAAGGGCACGCTGACGGCGATGGTGTGTGTCAGCGAGCCCTGCGCGCTGGAGTTGAAGCAGTCGCTGGAGGACGCCGGGGTCAAGGGATTGGAGGCTGTCCTGGGCGGTGTGGATGACCTGCAGAGGCTGGCCCAGGTTGTGCGGGAGGTGCCGGTGGTCATCGCTTCGGATTTCGTGGCCGACCAGGTGCGGCCGCTGCTGGGGCCGGGCCAGCAGTTGATCGCCCTGGATTATACGACGCTCGACGAGGGGGCCTTTAACCTGCTCAAGTCGCTGATGACGGAAGACCTGCCAGGGGTGTAGGCAAGTTCTGGAAAGGAAACAGGCCGGGCACGGCCCGGCCTGCGAGGATGGGTGAAACGCGGACCGACCGTGCTGTGGCCGCAGTACGATCGGGCGGTATGGACTTGTGCGTCGTCTCCCTCGGGAGGCCGCCAGGCCACATACCCGCAGACGTTTGACCCGCGCGTATTGTATCACTTTCGGCGACCGATGGCAAGCAAGAAACCAGAAGGCAAGAAACCAGGTTTCTGGGAGAAACCTGGTTTCTCAGAAGTGGGAGGTGAGCCATGGGAGTGGAGCGGGCTGGCAGACGGATTCCCGCGGGCACGCGGGCAAGGAGGGTGCCAGCAAAGGATTCGCTGGACGTTCTCATGCACAAGGCACTTTGCTCATCGTTCGGCAGCGCGGTGCCCCCGCCGGCGGTGTGGGGCCGCATTCAGCGGGACGTCCTGCGCTCGCGGCGGAACGCTGCCAGGGGAAACCACGCTACAGCGTAAGATCTGTACAGCAAGGTAGGGAGGTGTGCGGTGTTCAATTGGTACGATGTTGTGGTACACCAGGAACGCAACAAGGACTTGCTACGGGAAGCGGAGCACTACCGGCTCGTGCGCCAGGCTCTGGCAGGGCGGGAACGGCACGACCACTTCTATTGCCGGGCGTTGATATGGTTGGGCCGCCGGCTGGTGGCCTGGGGAGTACGCCTACAGGCGCGACACGGTGCTGCCGTTGGGGCGCTTGATTTCGAGTGGCGCCCCGCTCCCCAGTGTTCGGTGAGCCGATGAGCGCCGGTGATCAAGAAACCGGGTTTTTCCCAAAAACCCGGTTTCTGGACGCCGGCGGGCGCTGGCAGGTGCGGCCGGCCGGCAAGTCCGACGTCGTGGCGCTGGTGGCGTTGCGCCGGGCGCTCTTTCAGGATATGGGCTAGCGGGACGAGGCTGTCCTGGAGCAGGTCGCGCAGGCCAGTGCCTTGACCCTGGGAGGAGGTAGACGATGCACGAGTTTCTGATCGAATGGTTGGCCTGCCCGGCCTGTCACGGGGCACTCACCTGGAACGTCGTCGAACGGCGCAAGGGCCGGATCGAGGAAGCCGAAGCGCGCTGTGGGGCGTGCGGCGCGCTCTACCTCGTGCGAGAGGGGATCGGCCTCTTTCTCACGCCCGACTTGCCGCGCAACGACCTGTGGGAGCAGATGGACAGCCGGTTGGTCCAACATCTCCGGGAGCATCCTGACGTCGAACGCCAACTGATGGACGTGCCGCTGGATGCGCTGGCCCCCGCCGACCGATTCTTCCGCGCACTGGTCCTGGAAGAACGCGGCGACTATGCTTTGGCACGCGCCGCAGCCGAGGCGGCCTATCCGCACCTGTACACCCAGGAATATCGTGCCTGTCACGCGAGCCAGTTCGCCTACACGCTCGCGCGCCTCTCGACGTCGGATGGCCCCATCGTGGACCTGGCTTCGGGCCGGGGCGGCCTGGTGGAAAGGCTGGCCAGGGAGGCCGGCAGGCCGGTCGTGGCTAGCGACTTCAGCCCGCGCGTGCTGCGGCGCGACCGGCGGTGGCTCGAATTCCTTGGCCTGTACCAGCCGGTCAGCCTGCTCGCCTTCGACGCCCGGCGCACGCCGTTCAAGGATGGCGTGGTCGAGACGATGACGACCAACCTGGGCTTGCCCAACGTCGAGGAGCCTGGCCCTCTGCTGCGCGAGTTGCGGCGCGTGGTCGGCGGGACGTTCCTGGCGATTTCCCATTTCTACCCAGAGGACGGCGAAGCCAACGCGGCGGCCATCCGCCAGGCCGGGTTATCGGCGCTGCTGTTCCGCAGGGCGGCGCTGGAGCATTTCGCCGCCGCCGGGTGGCAGGTGGAGGTGGCCAACCTGTGTACCGGGACCACGTGCCCTACGCCGGCCAGCGTGGTGCTTGAGGGGGCCGGCATAGATGGGCTGCCGGTGGCCGAGACCATGCTGGAATGGTGTGTGCTGGTGGCGCAAGTTCAATGAGGAAATGAGCCATGAGTGAGATAGTGCTGTTTGACTGGGGGGACACGGTGATGCGCGTGTTCCCCGAGTACGAGGGGCCGATGGCCGGCTGGCCACAGGTGGAGGCGGTGCCGGGAGTCGCCGAGGCGCTGCAGGTGCTGCGCCCTCGCTATCGCCTGGTGTTGGCGACCAACGCCGCCGAATCTGGGGCGGCGCTGGTGCGCGAAGCGCTGCGGCGGGTGGGGCTGGAAGAGCGTTTCGAGGCCGTATTCACGGCGCGGGAACTGGGGGCACGCAAGCCCGCTCCTGCCTTCTTCCAGGCGGTGCTCGCAAGACTTGGCTGCGCGCCGCGCGAGGTGGCCATGGTTGGCGACGAGTATCGGGTAGACGTGGCCGGGGCCAAGGCGGCCGGCTTGCGCGCTGTCTGGTTCAACCCGGCAGCACGGTCCTGTCCGGAGGCTCACCCGTTGTACGACGCCGAAGTGCAGGCGATGGCCGATCTTCCGGTCGCGTTGGACAACCTCCGCCTGCCGGACTGGGATGAGAGCATGGCGCTACTGGCCGGGCAGGATGCACCGCCCGGCGTGCTCGAGCATTCGAAGGCCGTGGCGGCGGTTGCCTACCGGCTGGCCTTCCGGCTCAGAGAGTTGGGGGAGCGAGTGGATCCGCTATTGGCCCATCGTGGTGGCCTGCTCCACGACCTGGACAAGATCACGTCGCGTCGCCTGAACCAGACGCACGGGCGGTTGGGAGCGCAGGTCCTCAGGCAGAAGGGCTACCCGGAAGAACTGGCGACCATCGTGGAGCGACACCTGATGTTCACCCTCCTGGACCCGGCCCGACGGCCAACGACCTGGGAGGAGAAACTGGTCCACTATGCGGACAAGATCGTGGAGGGAGACACGGTCGTCAGCGTGGCGGAGCGGTTCGAGGCGTTGCGCCAGCGATACCCGGAGCACGCAGAGGAATTTGTCCGCTGCCTGCCCGCCGTGCTCGAGTTGGAGGCGGAGATCCGTGGCCGGCTGGGGTGGCCAAGAAACCAGCTCTTTCCGTCAAGTCCTGGGACGCAGATGAACGCTGACGAACGCAGATGAACGCTGATTCTTCTGGTTTAGGAGGCTTACGAAGATGATAGACAAGTTGCTCGACCACCTGGGAGAGGAGGGCTGCAAGGGGCAGGTCGTGCCCGTACAGCACCTCTACGACCTGCAGGCAGAGCTGGAGGGGCACTATGCGGCGGGGTGCATTGACCAGGACGTGTACCAGGAGCACCTCAAGGTATTCAATTTCAGCCTCCCCGACAGCCTGCCCGAAACCAGGTCGCTGATCGTCGTCGCCATCCCGCAGCCGCCGGTCCGGGTTACGTTTGCCTGGGATGGGCAGCCGGTGCCGCTCATCGCGCCTCCCACCTACCTGCATTGGCGCAAGGCCGACCGGCGCGTGGAGGGCCTGCTGATGGAGGTGCTGGGCCCGCAGGGCTACCGGGTGGCCCCGGCGATCGTGCCCAAGAAACTGCTGGCGGTGCGCAGCGGCCTGGCTGCCTATGGCAAAAATAACATCTGCTACGTGCCCGGCATGGGCAGTTTCCTCGGCCTGACCGTGTACTTTTCCGACCTGCCCTGCCCGCATGATCCCTGGCGGGAGGCGCACATGATGGGGGCCTGCCAGGACTGCCACGCTTGCGAGCGCAATTGCCCGGTCGGCGCGATCACCACGGAACGTTTCCTGCTCCACGCCGAGCGCTGCATCACCTTCCACAGCGAGCGGGCGCGCGAGATCCCCTACCCATCGTGGATTGACCTCTCCTGGCTCGATTGCCTGGTCGGGTGCATGCGTTGCCAGCGGATCTGCCCTCAGAACAAGGACGTCCGGGAATGGGTCGAAGATGGAGTGGTGTTCACCCAGGAGGAGACCGCCCTTCTCTTGCAGGGGGTTCCACTGGCCCAACTGCCCGCTGCCACGATCGAGAAGGTGGAGCAGGGGGACCTGGTGGGGTTGCTCGACGTGATGCCACGGAATCTGGGAGTCTTCTTGGAGTGAGGGGGGAGATGAACGCGGATCGGCAGGATTAGCGGATGGAGGAACACGAGTGTCTCCACAAACTCAGCACGTGAGCACCGCGGCTGCGTTGCACTCGCACCTGTTTCACCGCCTCAGGCAGGCCACCGCGGGCTATCCACGCTCCTTCTGGATCCTTTTCTGGGGCATGCTGATCCAAAACGTTGGCATCAGCATGGTCTGGCCGTTCTTGACCATCTACATACGCCAGCGGCTGGGTATCCCGTTGACGACCGCCACGCTGCTATTCACGTTGAACTCCCTGGCCGGACTGGCCTCGACCTCCCTCGCGGGCCCCATCGTGGACCGCTTTGGTCGCAAGGGGGTGATGGTGGTGGGCCTGGCGGTCAGCAGTGTGGTTCAGGTGATGATGAGTATCGCCGGAACGCTGCCACTGTGGGGCATCGTGATGGCGGTCAGCGGGGCCGTTGGCCTGCTATATCGCGTCGGGGCTGACGCGATGGTGGCCGATATGATCGAGCCCGACCGGCGGGCAGGGGCGTACGCCTTGCTGCGCATGGGCGCCAACCTCGGCGTGGCGATTGGCCCCTCGGTCGGAGGGTTTGTCACTGCCCGCTCCTATGCCCTGGCGTTCTACATCGCAGCCGGGGCGCAAGCCATCTTCGGCATGCTGGTCTTGTCCTGCGTTGGGGAGACCTTGCCCCAGCGGCGGAATACCCTCGACCAACCCCAGGGCGATGGCGGCTACGGCCGGGTCCTGCGCGACCGGCCATTCCTGGCCTTCTGCGGGATCTATACGCTGACGGTGATGGCCTACGTGCAGTTGATGGTGCTCCTGCCCGTATATGGCAAGGAGAACTTTAACG
>Ga0315291_10008458_pt1 | contig 12652 bp, 4 predicted proteins | sample YL17G12_20_MG_FD_203070 | JGI IMG/M metagenome (GOLD analysis project Ga0315291, IMG submission 203070) | Sediment microbial communities from Yellowstone Lake, YNP, Wyoming, USA - YL17G12_20 | ecosystem: Environmental > Aquatic > Freshwater > Lake > Sediment | place: USA: Wyoming | collected... | reverse complement strand
GGAACCTCATCCAACTAGAAGGCCCGACGTAACTCATTGCTACGTAGGGGCTTGCGTGCGGAGGGCATGGGACTCGAACCCACAACCGGCAAGCCGGCACCTGATTTCGAGTCAGGCTGCTAACCAATTCGCGTACCCTCCACAAGCGGCGTAAATCATTGCTCTTTCTTGAGTTTCATCGCCGCTTGAAGCAGGCTAAACGTGTCGGTGTCGTGGTCTGACACCCGTTTTGACACCCGACACCCGTTTCCGACACCCCACCCGACACCCGCTACAACGATAGCTCGCCATGAAGAAGCCAGCCAAGCCTACGCCAGACTTCCCGCTGTTCGCCCACGGCAACGGCCAGTGGGCGAAAAAGGTCAACGGGCCGGCTGCGCTACTTCGGCCCCTGGGGCGATCCCCAAGCGGCCTTGGCGCGATTCCTTGTCACGACAGCCGAGGCATCAAACGGGCGTCGGCAAGTGGTGTCGGAACAGAAAAGCGTATCCGATTCCCCCCGCCGGGTCAAGGATCGCCAAAAGAAGCCGGCCAAGCCCAATCCCGACTTCCCCCTCTTTTCGCACGGGACCGGCCGGTGGGCCAAGAAGATTCGCGGCAAGTTCCATTTCTTCGGACCCTGGGGCGATCCCCACGGTGCACTGCGCCGCTATCTCACCGAGAAAGATGATCTGGAAGCCGCCCACAAGCCGCGGCGGGAATCGCCGGGCGTCACTGATGCCCTTACCGTGCATCAGATGGTCAGCCTCTTTCTCGAATCCAAGAAGCTCAACGTCCAGTCGGGAGAGATGGAAGAGAGGACCTGGAAGGAATATGAGAGCTACGGCGGGCGCATGATTCGGGTCTTCGGCGCAAATGCCTTGGTCGAAAGCCTCGGCCCCGCCGACTTCAAGCGGCTCCGGGCCGACTTCCAGAAGACACATAGGAGTCTGGCGTCGATCAAGGGCGACATCCGCAAGTCGAAGGTGTTTTTCAATTGGGCGGGACCCGGCACCAATGGCCAGGGGTACATCGACCGGCTGCCTCGATTCGGTGATGCCTTCAAACCGCCCTCCCAGACGGCCTTGGAGCAAGAACGGGAGGAGCGAGGGGAGCGGGTTTTCGCGGCCGAGCAGATTCGTGCCCTGCTGGCCGTCGCCGGGCCGAAGCTGAAGGCGATGATCCTCTTGGGCGTGAACTGCGGCTATGGCAACACCGACTGCAGGAAGGTGGTCATCGGAGAGGACCTTGCGGCACGCGGTGCAATGGCGCAAAAGCAGCGGCGGTACTGACAGTCCCGCGGGCGGCCGTTTTGTCGAGCGCATGCTCAGCGTGGTCGCTACCTGCCGTCAGCAGGACCGCCATGTCCTGGCCTTCGTTACCCAATGTTGCGAAGCCCAACTTCACGGCCGACATACTCCTTCCCTCTTACCCCAGCTCATACGAGCCCGCCGCGCCGCCTAACCCGCATTTCTCACCAGAGTGTGCCACTGCTTGACGTAAGGCAAGCAGTGTTGAGGGGTTCCGCCCCGCACTGCTTCTGCGAAGCAGTAGCACACTGTGATCCAACGTGGGGTGTTGGTGAGAAATGCGGGCTAACCAGCCGGTGAACGGACACCCTCCGGAGAACGGCGCGAAGTCGCAGTTGGCGTACCGTTTTTACTATCTGCACCGGGGCCCCGGGAAAGAAGGCGATCTAGGCGGGCTGGGCGAAGCGACTCACAAGGCCCCCCGGGTGGCGGGCGCCGCGAGCAACCGCTGGCAAAACCGCCGCCGGCCACCCGCGAAACGTCGGCGGGCGCGAAGCTCACGATGGGAGATTCCGCGGAACCCGGCCCGCTGTGCCGGCGTCTAAGAACTTGTCGCAAGACCCCTCACCCTCGGCCCTCCCCGCAGGCGGGGCGAGGGGAGAACGTTTTGGGATACGCAGTAATAGGCTCCAGAGTTCGGCACGAAAACCCTTCTCCCCAAATCGCAGGAGGTCTTCCCATGAAATCTGCCCATCTGCTTTGCGGCGCCCTGGCGGGCGTAGTCCTCTGGGCGGCCGGGTCGGCGGCCCTGGCCTCGTCGGGAGGCCCCGTCACCCAAGGTCGCCTGGATGCCATCGGCTCCGGGAGCAAGCCGCTGGGCTCCTGCCCGCTGAAACACACCGACGTGACGGTCGACGTCTCCGGCTTCATCGCCCGGGTGACCGTCCGGCAGCAGTTCCAGAATCCCTTCCCGGACAAGATCGAGGCCGTCTACGTCTTCCCGCTCTCGCAGGACGCGGCCGTCGACCGGATGACCATGAAGGTGGGCGACCGGATCATCCAAGGCGAGATCAAGGAGCGGGGTGAGGCCCGGGCGATCTACGAGCAGGCCAAGGCGGCCGGCAAGGTGGCCAGTCTCCTGGACCAGGAGCGGCCCAACATCTTCACCCAGTCGGTGGCCAACATCGAGCCGGGCGAGCAGGTCGACATCAGCATCTCCTACAGCGAGACGCTCGATTGGAAGGACGGCGAGTACCAGTTCGACTTTCCCATGGTGGTTGGGCCGCGTTACATCCCCGGCGGTGGCAGTGCGCCCGCGCCGATGACCATCGGCCAACCCACGGCGGAAGTGCCCGACGCCGACCGCATCACCCCGCCGGTCACGCCCGAGGGCACCCGGGCCGGGCACGACATCTCGATCACCGTGAACCTCAACGCCGGGCTGCCGCTGCGACGGATCGACTCAAAGCAGCACGCCGTCGAGGTGGATTATCCCCAGGCCGACAAGACCCGGGCGGTGGTCAAGCTGAAGCAGCAGCAGACCATCCCCAACAAGGACTTCGTGCTGGTTTACGAGACGGCCACTGACGAGATCCAGGACACGCTGCTGGCACACACCGACCAGCGCGGCAAGTTCTTCACCCTGGTGCTCCAGCCCCCGAAACGGGTGCGGAGTCAACTGATCGTGCCCAAGGAGATCGTCTTCGTCGTCGACAACAGCGGCTCGATGAGCGGATTCCCCATCGAAACGGCCAAACAGGCGATGCGGTTGTGCATCGAGGGGCTACACCCCAACGACACGCTGAATCTGATCACGTTCTCGGGCAACGTGAGCTTCTGCTTTGAAAAGCCGGTGCCCAACACCGACGAGAGCCGCCGCAAGGCCCTCGATTTCCTCGGCGTCCTGCGGGGCAGCGGCGGCACCGAGATGATGAAGGCCATCAACGCCTGCCTGGCCGGGCAGGACGACCCGGAACGGGTGCGGGTGGTCTGCTTTATGACCGACGGCTACGTAGGGAACGACATGGCCATTATCGACGCCGTGAAGCGCAACGCCGGCGTCGCGCGGGTCTTCTCCTTCGGCATCGGGCGGAGCGTGAACCGCTATCTGTTGGACGGGATGGCGCAGGCCGGCCGCGGCGAGGTCCACTACATCCTCGACGAGACCCAGGCCACCGGCGCCGCCGAGCGGTTCTACGAGCGGGTCCGCACGCCCGTGCTGACCGACGTCGAACTCGACTTCGGCGGCCTGGCCGTCGAAGGACTCTACCCCGCCCAGGTCCCCGATCTGTTCAGCTCCACGCCGGTGGTGGTCAAAGGCCGCTACAAGCAGGGCGGCCAGGGGACGATCACCCTGCGGGGCAGGACGGGCGAAGGGAAGTTCGAGCGGAAGATCGACGTCACCCTGCCCGAGGAAGAAGCGAAAAACGAGGTCCTGGCCTCGCTCTGGGCCCGGGCCAAGGTCGACGACCTGATGCAGCAGGACCTGGCCGGCATCCAGCGGGGCCAGCCCAACGCGGCCATGAAGGAGGAGATCCTCGGCCTGGGGCTGCGATACCAGTTGCTCACTCAGTTTACCAGCTTCGTGGCGGTCGAGCACCTGCGGATCACCGAGGGCAACACCGTGCGGACCGTGCCCGTGCCGGTCGAAATGCCCGAGGGCGTGAGCTACGAGGGCGTGTTCGGTCCCGGCGGAGGGCCGATGGCCGCAGGCATGGGGGGCATGGCGTTCAGGGGCGCAGGTCAAGCGTTCAAGATGGCAGCACAGCCAGCCGCGCGCGCCCCCGCGCGAGCCAAGCTGGCGATGAGTTATGATGGCCGCCGTGCGGACCGATCCGAAGCCGCCGACCAGGCCCGCTCGCGCGAGAGCCAAGCCGATGCGCTGGCCAAGCAGCTTGAGGCGATGGACAAGCAGGGCAAGTCGGACGACGAGAAGAAGCCCGTCGTCGAGCAGTTGCTCAAGCTCAAGCTGGCCGACGAGCTGCAAGGCCTGGCCGAGAAGGTGGCCAAGGAGGGCACCGACGGCAACCTGACCATCGGCAAGATCAGTGTCAAGGCCGGCCGCATCGAGATCCGCGTGCAAGTCGCGGCGCTCTCCGACAAAGTCTTGGCGAAGCTCAAGAAGCTGGGTTTCAAGGAACTAGCCCGGGCCAAGTCGGTCAACCTCTTGATTGGCACGATCGACGTGAAGCAGCTCGATGCGCTGGCGAAGTTGGCCGAAGTCCGCCGGATCGATCCGTCGGCGTAGCGGAGGACAAGGGTGGCCCGGCGGAAAACGAGGGTGGCTCGGCTTGGCACAAGGTGGGTGCCGCAGGCACAAGAAACCTCGGGATTGACCGGGAATTCGGGAACCGGCGCATCCGACCGGCAAAGGCCTGCCCGCGTATTTCTTGTCGCTGCGCGACCCAGCTAGAAAGCTGGGCCACCCGGCGGCTTGCTGGCCACTTGCCTTCACGTGCGGATGGGACTCTTTTGGGTTGTGCCAACGGGACGCTTCGCAAACCGTTGACTTCTGAAAAGGCGTTTGCTACGCTGGGAGCGGCTCTTTTGGGCGATAGGGGGCCGTCCACCGAAAGTCCGACAAGCGGGTCAGCGAATTGCGAGGTGGCCAATCCCTCTGCCCAAGCGGGCGTTGCAGGCCCCTTCAACAACTCTCACGCTCTATGGGAGGTCGGACATGGTGCCCTTTGGGAAATCGCGCAAGTCTGTGGAGACTGCTCCACCCCTGCGGGGTGGAGGCATGGTGGCTTCCGCAAGTCCCGCGCACGGTGTCTTCTTATCGGCCAATGCGGCCGTGTTCCTTGCCTTGATTACTGCCATTGGCCTTCCCGGGCTTGCGAGGGCTGCGGAGACGCAGCAGCCCAAGGACGTGGTCGACATGGTGATTCGCGCCATGGGGCGCAACTACGAACAGATCAAAAGCGCAGAGGTAACCATGGAGGTCAACAGCGAAGAGGATCGTTCCGTGCTGCCCGCGTATCTACTGAAGCCGGATCCGAAGCCTAGGCAAGATCCGAATATCCTTGACGTCTTCTCAGTGGCGTTCAGGCACACCGAGCATCTCGTCATTCGCGGCGAAGATTTGCGCTATGAGGTGCACCGGAATGATGGAATCTCGCAGACCACAGTCTACAAGGCGGGCAAGGTGTTCGACTACGTACCTACGACAGGGCAGCTAAACATCCGTTGGCGGCGCGACTTCCGCGTGCCACCTATCGACCCGAGAGACGTCGGTACGATCGACAGTTCGATGGCGCTGGCCGATCTGCTGCGCAGCAAGGAACTGGTGGAGGCAAGACTCCTGAAGCGCGAGGACTCGACCACCGTTGCCCGGGTAGTCCTCAAGTACGAGCGCGACCGAGTTCAGTACGAATTCGATTCGTCAGTTGGTTTCTTGCCCACGCTGAAGGTCGCGACCAGCCCTGACGGAAGCGTGAAAAGCTGGCTCCAGATAAGCTATCAGGACGTGCTGGACGGCAAGGCCAGGTTCGTCAAGGAGGCGGTCCGAAGGTCTTTTCCACCCGATGGCCCGAAGACCCCGACGGAGAAGGGATGGTACCAGCGGATGCGGTACACGGTCACCAAGCTTCAGATCAACCCAGAGGTCGACGATAAGGCTTTCCAGATCGACGTTCCTGTCGATACCTTCGTATACGACTGGACCAAGGGTGAAAGGCCTGTCGAGATCAGGCCGCCCCTGGTCAGGTAGGGAAAAGGCGTCAGAGACACTTCGCGGTCGGGGTCAGACGATCCCGTGCAGCGGGCCGCCGCGGGCGGCCAGGGCGTCGACCCGCCGGCTAACCTGCGGGTCTTCGACCAGCGGCGGGGCGTGGTGCGGCTTGGCTCGGGCGTCGATCACCAGTGAGCCGAAGCAGCCCCAGTGCTTCTGGGCAACGAACGACTCAATCCCGTAGACGTCCGCCGCCGGATTGCTGCGGGTGAACGTCGTCCAGAGGAAGTTGTCCAGCGAGCGCGCGGCGAACTCGCTGTCGTCGACCACCACGATCAGGGGAAATCCGTTCAGCGCGTCGTGGCGGTCGTAGGCGGCACAGAAACCCGCCACCGCCCGGTCCGCACCGTTGCCGTCCACGCGATACGCCGGTCCCTCGATCACCAGGATGCCGGGCAGGAACACGCGGGGATTCTTGAACCCGGAGCGTTCGGGCATCTTGATGCGGCTGTCGCTGGCCACGGGCAGCGCCCGACGTGCCGGCCCGGCGGCCGCGATCACCAGCTTCGAGCCCTCGTGGAGAGTGCCCGAGCTGTAGTCCAACGTGTCGATGGTGGTGCAGGTCTGGAAGTGCAGGTCGCGGCGCCAATCTACCCGCTCGAGCACGTGGCGGAAGAAGTCGGGCACGTGGTAGACGTTCAGTTCCGGCTGATCCTCGCCGGCGACGATCCAGAGGTACTTGGCCAGCGACAACTGCCCGTAGCCCAGCAGGGCGTTGGCCAGCGTGAGCAGTTCCCGCGGCCGCCGGGGGTCTTTGTAGGGCAGGTACCGCTCGCTGCCGATGGCCAGCAAGAGCGGATGGACCCCGGCCGCATCCACCGCGTGTATCGCCCGCACGCCCGGAATCGCCTTGGGGATCACCGGCCCGACCAGCTCGTGGATCAACTGGGCGAACATGGCGTCTTCCTGCGGGGGGCGGCCCACCACGGTAAACGGCCAGATCGGCTCCGCGCGATGGTAGACGTGCTCGACCCGGAGCACGGGGAAATCATGTGCCAGGCTGTAGTAGCCCAGGTGATCGCCGAAGGGGCCTTCCGGCTTCTGCCGCTGCGGATCGAGGTAGCCGGTGATGCAGAAATCGGCCTCCGCGGCGACGGGCAATTCGTCGCCCCGGCAGATCATCCGCACCCGGCGGCGCCCCAGCATGCCGGCGAAGGCCAGCTCGCTGACGCCTTCGGGCAGGGGCATGATGGCGGCCACGGTCATGGCCGGCGGCCCGCCCACAAACACGTTCACCCGCAGCGGCTCTCCCCGCCGGATGGCCGCGGCGTGGTGGGCGGCGATCCCGCGATGGAGTTGATAGTGCAGCCCCACCTCCCGGTTCGGCTCGTACTGCCCGCCGCTAAGCTGCACGCGATACATGCCCAGGTTCGAGCGGTCGAACCCGGGCCGGTCGGGGTCTTCAGTGTAGACCTGGGGCAAGGTGACATAGGCCCCGCCGTCGTCGGGCCACGAGCGGAGCTGCGGTAGTTGGTCGATAGTGGTCTCCTGGGCCAGCACCGGGCCGTTCTTGACCCTCAGCGGCCGGGCGCAAAAGGCCGGCCAAGGCGTCTTCAAATACAGCCTGGGCTGGCGGAACAGGTCCATCGGATCGACCTGCAAGGTCACCAACCGCCGCAGCACGGAGAGCGAATCGCGGAAGATGAACCGCACGCGGTCCATCGATCCGAATAGGTTGCAGACTATGGGGAAGCGGCAGCCGGTCGGCCGGGCGAAGAAGACCGCCGGCCCGCCGCAGCGAAACACCCGCCGCTGGATCTCGGCCGCCTCCAGGTTCGGATCGATCGGCGCTTCGATCTTCAGCAGTTGGCCGGAGACTTCCAGGTCTCGGAGGCAATCGCGGAGAGAAACGTAGCCCATTGGGAGTGGTCAGTTGTCAGTTATCAGTTGTCAGTCGTCAGCCAAGCTGACAGCCGACAGCAAGAGCGAAAGGGTGGCATGCTCTCACGACGCGCCGGCGTGGCATGCTCTCACGACGCGCAGCGGCGGGTGAGCATGTTGGGCCTTGAGGAGTTCAGAACGTACGCCCAGCCCAGCCACGGGCCCGCTATCTGGTCTGCCGCGTTTTCAGCTTCGTCGGAGCGGGCCCTCTCTTGAGCCGCTTCTGCAGATGCGCAAACCTCGTGGCCGGCATCCGCACGATCCTGCCGGTCTTTCGTGGGGTACCCTTGTTCTTCGTCATCGGCCGCCAACATCCTGCAAACTGACAACTGAAAACTGATAACTGACAACTGACAACTGATAACTGAAAACTGATAACTGACCACTCACTCAATAAACCGCTCCACCAGCACGGCGTTTTCCACGTTGAGGTCCTGGCCGCGGCGGAAGCCGACGGGGATCGAGCGGTCGAAGATGTAGAAGGCCCGATGCCGCTTGACCTCGCCGCTGTCGATCCCCAACTCCTGGACGAGCCTGTACCCGTCGGGGTACACGCTGGGATCGTAGCCGGTCGCTGCCGGCTCCACCTCGAAGTAGCCGACCGTGATCCAGATGGCGTAGACGTTCGACCGGGTGGTGACCAGGTTGCCCAACCGCTGCAAGCCCTGGTAGCGGAAATAGGGATTACGGTCGGTGTTGTTGTACAATTGTTGTGTGGCTGAGTACTCAAACAGCGGCTGGTTCGAGGGTGTGGCAGAATCCAGCAGGGTCTGGCTTCGCAGTAGCGTGGCATCGATTTCTCGGCCGGGCTGCAGCGTAGGTGATTGGGTCGCAGATATAGGCGGCACCATCTCTCCGCCGGCAAAGGAGCGGAACGGCTGCGCAAAGCGCGTCGGATAGCGCGCATCGAAGTCCCACATGTTCGCGGCGGTATACCCCCGGCGGCTGGCGACGAACTCACTCCACCGCCAGCCCGCCGTTGTTGTCATATCGGGGAAAAAGTTCATCAGCCCCTTCCATACATCCTCGCTGAAGATCGTGTTCAGGTTGATCCGCCCCGGCTCGCGGTAGCGGGAGATCAGGTTAAACGGCGGATGGAACGAGTGGCCGACCGCAGCAGCGAAGACCGTCGGATTGCCCTGCAACTCCGTCCCCACAAACCGCGAGGGCACGCCCACGTATTCCAGCAGCCGGTGCAACTGCGGGGAATTGCCGGAGGGCTCCGACTTGTCCGAATGGAAGAAGTCTGGCAGATGCGCGAAAGGCTGCAGGGGAGTCGAGTAGGGGTTCGCACCCGCGCCGGCCATGCCGAATCGCCTGTGCACGCCAGGACCGGTGAACTCGCTGGCGTGTGCCAAAAGCTGTTGGCTGCTGGTTAGCGGAACCAGCAGCAGCTCCAGGTGGCTGATAAATGGGCGGTTGTTCCACGTCAGCCAGGGAAAAGGCTCTCCTGGCGGGTCGCCCACGTAGGGAGCCGGATTGCCCCGCGGCAAGCCGAACGGATCGCTTAAGTAGCCCAGCGTATGATGCAGCGCCTTGTCAAAGTAGTGGTCGGTCGCGTCGCCGCGCACATTGTTCGTATTCGGCTTCGGGGGCTGGTCGTAGGGCTCCCGGGTCCAGAGGTTATTGGCGAGCGGCTGGTCGTTGCTCTGGCCGCGCTGGCGAGTGTAGAACTCAATCCCGTTGTCTTGTTCATCCACGATCGTGCGGGGCCCGTTATCCTTGGCGTTCGTGACCCCGTTGAAGGATGTCAGGTCGACTGCCGACGCGTCGATGGTCCGGTACGGATTACTGAGCGGATCGTAGCCCAGCAGCGGGTTGGCCAGCCGCTGCAGATGAACGACCTTCGCTTTCTTGTACGTGTCATTGTCTTTCAGCTTCACGTAGGTGCCATTCCACAGCCCTGGATTCTTCGTCGCGTCTTGCGGCTGATCCAGCGGCGGATTGTATTCCCCTGTACCCGTGTAGTCGTCGTATGCGTCCTCGGGCTCCGAGATGCTCAAGCGCCGCGGGGAGTTGATGACTACGGCTGTGGCCGAGCGGATGGTCATAGGAGGACCCAGGTCGTTGGTGTCTCCTCCGGTGGAGAAAACCGCCACCTGCGGTGTGTTGGGGTCTATGGCGGGCGTGAGCTCGATACGCCGGGAGGTGCCGACGTTGCTCGGATCCGAACCGGTCTGGAAACCCATGTACGTCGTGCTTGTCTTCTTGTCGGTCGGCTGCCCCGGCCCGATGACCACATAGCGTCCCGGCATCACCGGGCCGATCTTTGCGGCGTAGGTGGTGTCGTCCGGGCGAAACTGGATGTTGCCGCCGGGGGGCAAAGCTACCGTCGAGCGCACAAAATAGACCGCACGCTCGATCGTGGGGGGATCGCTGGGATCGTCCGGATTCTTGGCGGCTTCTTCCCGGTCGACGATAATCAGTCGCCACACCGGCGAGCCGCCAGACACCTTGGTCAAATCGACACCACCTGCGGGCGTGTTGTACAAATCGGTCGACTTCGGCTCGAGCGTCGTCCAGGGATTGAAAAGCTCGATAAAAAGCGATCCTTGCGGTCTCCACCTCTGGTCGAAGTCATCGTCATTGTCCGGTGGGCTGCCTTTCGGGTCGTCGGTGGTCTTCTTGCCAGACGAGTCCGTACTCAGGTCCTCGGTCCGCCGGTCGTGGAACGCCAGGGTCTCGGAGATCAACAACTCGGGCCGCTCGCAACCCCAGACTACGAATCTGGGATCTGCCGGAGGGGTCCAGCCGCCGGCGTCAAACGGATCGGGATCGAACGGAAACAGCGTCATGATCGAGTCGCGGTCGTAGAAGTCCACCACGTTGACGGCCCATTGGGCGAGGAAACGGGCCATCGCCTCCCGACCGCCCAAGGCCTTCTCCAGGTAGTCCGTGTCGGCCAGCAGCATCAACAGCACGTACAGGTGCCGGGCGTAAAGCTGCCGGGCCGCAAGCGAGTTGCCGGGCCTGCCGTCCGGGTCGTAGCTGAAGTCGACCGACAGATTGCTGCCGGGCCGGTTGTAAAGCGTCAACTGCTCGGGAGGGGGATTGGGCGGAATGTTGGGGTAAACGCCTTCTCCCGGCTCGTCCACCACGCCGTTGTTGTTATCGTCGCGGCCGTTGCCCAGCGGCCGGTTCAGGTCCATTTTGAGCCCCGCCAACACCTCCGGCGGCAGCAATTGCCTCATCAGGTCCGGTATGGAGGCCTCAGGGACGCCTCTCTTGAGCAGCATCGCCCGCAGCACCTCGCGCAGCGCCTTCGGCCGCGCCACGCTCGGGCAGGGCAGGTCCCAGCTTTCGGTGCTGATCGCGTGCCTCTGGGCCAGCAAGAGCAAGAACGCCAACCGGTTCGGCAGCCCGCCCGCATCGCGGTCGAACGGCCGCAGCAGCCGCTCCAGTTCAGCCACCGTGAACGGGGTGTCCACCGCCGGCCGGTCCGAAAGATTCAGTTTGTATGGGTTGTCGATCTTCTCATCGTTTCTGGTGGCCGGGTCGTTTCCTCCCATGCGGCAATACACGGGCCGCCCAGCAAGGTCCAGGCCGATCGCCCCAGAGCCGAGAGGGTTCGGAGGTGCCCCATACGCGCCCGAATCGTTGGGCATAAGCGTCCAATATGCCCCCCCGTACTCAAACCACTTATTATAGCTCAGCGGATCGAACTGCCATATCAGGCTGTCGAACCATGCACAGCCCGGGCGATTGCCTGGGTCGCGATTGTTCAGCGGGGGCGAGGGTTGGTACCGACTGGTCAAGAACCTGCCGTATGCAGCAACATCGGAAAACATGGATCGGAGGTTGATCTCGGCGGGACCGTACCCTTGGCCACGGGGGAGCGACGGGCCCGCACTGCCGGCAAAAACGAACGGGCCCCCAATCGGCGGCGCGAAAAAGGGGGTCGCCAGATCGACCGGCGCGTAATAGGAGTTTTCCGCCTGGGCCAGGCAGCCGTGGGCGTTGAGGTTCAGCCGCCCGTCCAGGTCCAGGCAGAGGATGGAAAACAGCGGCTTGTAGAGCCGCCCGTCGGGCGTCGAGCGGACCGGCATCCCCAGATCCACCCAGATGCCGTCGGGCAGCCCGTCGCCGTCGTTGTCCACGTCCCAGGCGTAGTCGCAAATGCCGTCAGGGCCTGGTTGCCCAAGTGCCTTGACTTGGTCGACGAATGTGCCGTTCCAGGCAGGGTTGAAAGGAAGCTGTCCGGGATTGCTCCCGGTGAAGTCCGGGTGGGCTCCCGGCAAGGGGCGGAGGATGACACGTCTTTGGAGCTCCAGGTTGGTGCTCCAATCTGCGGCCCGATTCATCCAATAGTTCACCAGCTCTGGCCGGTGGAGCGAGGGGATCGTGGTGGTCACGCTGCCGGTGGCCGTGTCGACGATCTGCGCCCCCAGGAGCATGTTCTGGAAGTCAACCGCGTCGTAGTCCTCGTTGGCCCCGCCGGGGGCTTTGAGGTTCTGCGGTGCACCGGGGAGCAGCGCCAGCGGGCTCTTCAAGACCGGATCCGCCAGATCCAGCTTGCCGGTGGCCGGATCGAACCCGAACCCCACACCGCTGAAGGGCGTCCCGTTGAGCACGTACCCGTCGCCCGCGCTGGGCTTGCCTATGGCGAAGGCCAGCAACTGGCACTTGCCGTTGGTGGGGCTGATGCCGACGATGCGGGTGCTCTGGCCGGCAGTCGCCCCGGTGAGCATAGTCAGCACGGCCCCTACCCGCCGGACCCCGCCTAGGATCGTGAATTCGACCAGTTGCCCGTTGCAAATCGTCGTGTCGAGGTCGCCGGCCACGACGCCGCGATACCAGTTGATCTCACCCGGGT
>Ga0315291_10008457_pt1 | contig 12652 bp, 9 predicted proteins | sample YL17G12_20_MG_FD_203070 | JGI IMG/M metagenome (GOLD analysis project Ga0315291, IMG submission 203070) | Sediment microbial communities from Yellowstone Lake, YNP, Wyoming, USA - YL17G12_20 | ecosystem: Environmental > Aquatic > Freshwater > Lake > Sediment | place: USA: Wyoming | collected... | reverse complement strand
TTTGGGATAAAAAAAATAAAGATTAAGTTGATTTTATAGTTCCAAGAACTGGCTCATATATCAAACCTTTGTCCATCAGAGAGTTTAGTACTTCTTCAATAGTGTCATTATCTAATCCTGCTTTTTCGCATTTTTCAGTAATTAGATCCCAAGGCGCCCCATCTTCACCTTCTACTTTTTTTATTATTTCTAAAACAATTTTTTCAGTTTCTTCAAAATTATCTGTTTTTTTCTCATTTTTTTCTTTAACCTGTTTTTCAACTAATTCTTCTTCCTTTTTTTCTTCCTCTTCTACTGATTCCTCTTTTTCTAAATAAGCGTTCTTTTTAGGTTTATCTTCTAAATCAGGTAGGGTTTCCTTTCTTGGTCTTAGATATTGTAATGACTCGTGTATAAGTCTTAGATATTTGTTAATATCAATATTACTGTAATTTTTTAATGCTTCAACTATACCTTCAGATAACTCTGTACTATATCCAAGTTTTTTTAATTCCTGAGTATTTGATTGCTCCATCTTCATTGCTTCCAAGATTGCCTCAATTCTATCTTTTGTGTTTTTAGAGGTTTCAAAAATCCACCTATCCCTGGTTTCAGCGCTAACCTCCATGATTTTCTCAGGTCGAATAGAAACATAAACAGTTCCTTCTTCAGGTTTGTAAGTTCGCGCTTTGCCTATAACAGCAACAAATGCAGGGACCTCAATTTTTCCAAGAGCATCAGTAACATCCTTTTGATATCGCCCAGAATAAAGAGTAAAAACACCTGTTGGATCAGATATATGCGCTCTTAGCAGTTCCCCTTCCTCAGATATTTTTTCAACATCCGTTAGTACTCCTATTACAAACAACCGATTAACCTTGGCACCTAGTGGTGTAACAACATATGAAGGGCTCATTTCACCTTGACCTTTTATCTCAACAGTTGAATCGTTAAACTCACCAGCAAAAACCCTCCAAGCTGTTTCACGTTTCATAATAACTCCTCAATTTCTTTGAACAACTTTTCAGCATCATCTTTTATGTCAAATTCTACTAATTTAACATCTTTTGCAATTATGTTGGTACCAAACTCATCACCTAGAGCATTACCTCTTAAACTGACTCTCTGAGTAAAAAGAGTTTTATTTATATCGTTTAACAACTCATTTTCATCAATGTCCTTACATTCTTCAAGAGTTTTTCCAAGAAGTTTCTCAGTAAGCTCTTTGTTTAAAACGCTACTAACAGAACCCGTACCATCATCCACAACCAGCTTAAGTCTTAAATCAATTTTACCTTCAACTTTTCCATGTACGCTACACTCATTGTTCTGTAGGGTTCGGTTACATTGTGAGCAGCGCATTATAACTCCAGAGCCAGGTCTAATTTCCATAACTGTTCCTTCGATTTCAACATCGACTGCACCACCTCTTTCCACTAGAGCATAAATTGTCATTTTACTTACTTGTAAATCTTTCTTTTGAATTTTACTTTTATCAAGTTTTTTAACAGTTGCTTTTTCATCAATAGTCAGTTGAGGAATACCCTTCCATGATTTTACATACCCACCAATTATTTTAAGAACATCTCCATCTTTTAGTTTAAAATCATGCCATGAAGTAAATTGAGCTTTTCCAGTCTCATCTGCAATAATTCCTGAAAAAACTTTTTTTGTTACACCATTTGTTTCAGTTTCTCTTGAATTTATTTCAATTATCCTAACTGTTATATCAACTGCACCAATACCTGAACGCAAATCTTTTACTTTTAATTCTCTTGGTTTCAAAGCACTTTCAGGCAGTTTATCTTTATCAGTTTTTATTACTCTTGCTTGATCTCCTAAGTTTAATTGAATACCATTTTGCCATTGTCTTGTATATGCATTTGATATTTCCACAACATCTCCTTTTTCAAAATCAAATTCACTACTCCAAGCAGTAAAAGAAATGGTGCCACTTTCATCACCCAATATACCATAGAATATTTTTCGGTTGTCACCTTTTACAGTTATTTCTTTAGGGTTTACTGTTATTAAACGACATAATAAATTTACACTTCGCTCGTTAGGTTGAAGATCAGAAATAAGTTTCCGCTCAGAAGATTTTCCAGTAGAAAAAACCGCAATTCCGCCAAACTTTTTAATTAAGGTTTGTTTAGCTTGATCAATTGGAACGCCATACTCCATAAATCTGCAAAGCTCTTTTTCAATTTCCTCTCTTGATACCTCTTTTTCTGTTCCGCTTAAAGCATTTAAAACATCGTCTACATGAGTTCCAAGATCATCCTTAACCACAAATTTTACCTCCCAGAAAAAGTGATTGTTTATTGCTATATCAATGTATCCTTATTTTTTTAATTGACTAGGGGACATAAAAAAGTTTTTTTAATTAACCTAAACCATAGATATTTCCTTTATCATCGATATCAATATTTTCAGAAATAGGTTTTGCAGGTAGTCCAGGCATTGTTGTAATTTTACCAGTCATTGGGACAAGAAATCCAGCACCTGCAGAGAATTTAATCTCTCTAACTGTGATTTTAAAACACTCAGGTTTACCCAACAATTTCGAGTCATCTGAAAGTGAAAACTGTGTTTTAGCAATACATATAGGCAGTTTATCCAAGCCTAGTTCTTCACACAGTTTAACATCTTGTTCTGCAACAACTGTATAACTAACTCTATCTGCTCCATACATTTTTTTTGCAATGGTTGCTATCTTTTCTTTAACAGGTTTATTTAGATCATACAGGTAATAGAATTTTGATGGATTATTATGTATCAAACTCACCAATTTTCCAGCTAGTTCTATTCCCCCTTCACCACCTTGTCCCCAAATGTCTGCAACTGCACAACCTAAATTTTTTGTTTTACAGTATTGTTCAACAACATCTATTTCTTCATCTTTGTCACCATTATAATGGTTAATTGCAATAAGTACAGGAACACCAAACAGCGATATGTTTTCTAAATGTTTTTCAAGATTAGATAAACCCTTTTTAACTGCGTTTAGATCTTTTCCATGACCATGTCTTTTCAATGCTTTTATACTTACAACCATTACAACCGCATCAGGTTTTAATTTACCGATTCTACAAACAATATCAAAGAATTTTTCTGCACCAAGTTCTGAACCAAAACCAGCTTCTGTAACAACATAATCTGCAAGTTTTAAAGCCAACTTTGTTGCAATCAAACTACTGGTTCCATGAGCAATATTTGCAAATGGTCCTCCGTGAACAAAGGCTGGAACTTTTTCAATGGTTTGAACAAGATTAGGTTTTATTGCATCCTTTAACAAAACTGCCATTGCTCCAACAGCTTTCAAATCTTTTGCAGTTACAGGTTTATTTTTATAGGTATATGCAACAATTATCTTGCTTAACCTTTTTTTCAAATCGTTCAAATTTTCAGATAGACATAAAATGGCCATGACTTCAGATGCAGGAGTAATAGCAAACTCTTCTTCATGAGGCACACCATTTTGTGGGCCACCTAAACCAACAACTACTTTTCTTAAAGCCCGATCACTTATATCCATAACCCTTGGCCATACAATGTATCTTGGATCGATATGGAAAGCATCTCCATAATGAATGTGATTATCAAGGAGACTTGCTAGTAAATTATGCGCACTTGTTATTGCATGCATATCACCAGTAAAATGAAGATTAATATCCTCCATAGGTAAAACTTGTGAATAACCTCCACCTGTTGCTCCACCTTTCATACCCATTGTTGGTCCAAGTGATGGTTCCCTAATGCAAAGCATTGTTTTTTTACCAAGTTTTGAAAGTGCTTGTGCAAGACCAATGGTCATTGTTGTTTTTCCTTCTCCTTCAGGAGTTGGATTTATTGTTGTGACAAGAATCAGCTTACCGTTTTTGTTATTTTTAATTCTATCAAAAATGTTTAAGGAAATCTTTGCTTTAAAGCCCCCCCAAGCAATTACTTCGTCTTTTTTTATTCCTATTTTTTCAGCAATATCATAAATATCTTGTAATTTAACTGATCTAGCAATCTCAATATCTGATTTCATAACAAAAACAAATTAATCAAGTCGTACTTATAAATTTGCTAATTATAATTTATCATTAACAATTTTCAATATCTCTGCAGTTTTTTTTCTAGTATTTTTTTGTAGTTCATTTAGTTGATCATTAATATTTTTTACAAACTTTTCATCTTTAATTGATTTCAGATTTATTTTTACATTAAGTATAGCTGCATTAACACCTGATTCTGCCATAATTGCAGAAATAGCTGCATCTGTAATAGAATTTTGATTTCCTTTTTCTGAAATCGCTTTTGCCAAATCCAAAATTTCCTCGCAGGTTCTTGCTGTTTCAAGAGGAACACCTGCTGCGGTTTTGTAACCATCTTGAATTGCTTTACTTCTAACTTCTATTTGTTTCTCTGTTTCTTTATGTAATTTAAACGCTTTCATAAGATTATTGAAAGCTTGGGTATCTTTGTCAACAAGGCTTGTTAATTTTTTTCTTATTTGTTCACTTTTATTTAGTATTTTTTTTATTTCATCTTCTACTTTTATGTATTTTTCTTTTCCAATAGTTAAATTACAAACCATAGAAGCAAGAGCGGCACCTAGCGCACCAGAAAGTGCCGCAACGCTCCCTCCACCTGGAGCGGGACTACTTGATGCTAGTTCAGAAAGAAAATCGCTAAGTTTCATTGATACAAGATAACCACTTTCTTCAACCATATAGTCTATTATTTTTTCTTCTGGTTTAAATGTATATAACTGAGAAAGACCAAGTTTCTCAACAGCAATACTTACATAATCATCCTCATTTGATATTTTAATACCCTCTTTTTTTGAGTAGAATTTACCTGCTATTACAAGTGACTCTTTTGGTACCAATCCAACTATTTCACTGCCGTTTACCTTTGCATCAAGTTTTTCTGCTTCATCTTTTATTGCTTCAAAAACATCATGCATCCCGACTTTGTGATAATCAAGTAGATTCATAGAAACCTGTGCAATGTTTTCGTTGTACATCATGCCACCGGCTTGTACTCCTTTAAAACGTCCTGGTATTTTCACAGGTTTACCGTCAATACCAATTACATCTTTGCCGTCTTTGTCTTTCTTTGTTACTCCACTAGTTCTAATTTTACCAGATATTTTGGCAGCTATTGATTTATCGTTTGTATTAAGATTGACGTTATACGCAATTAATATTTCCCTTGCACCAGTTGCTGTAGCCCCACTTTTAGGAACAAATACAGGTTTACCATAATCTGGTTTAAACATAGGATCTTTGAATTTTTCTTCAAGAGCTTCATATTCACCTTTCCTAATATCAGGTAGTTTAACTCTATCAGCTCTAGTTGCAGAATTTGCATACAAAAAAACAGGAATATCAAGCTCTTTAGACATCCATTCACCAAATTTCTTGGATAATTTCACACAATCATCCATATTTACTCCTTTAATAGGAATAAAAGGCATTACATCTAAAGCACCCATTCTTGCATGTTCCCCTCTATGTTTTTTCATATCTATTAAGCATACACCAACTTTTGTTGCTCTAATTGCAGCTTCAAGAACAGGTTCAGGTTCACCTACAAATGTATAAACTGTTCTATTAAAATCAGCACCAGCATCAACATCAAGTAACTTAACAGCCTCAACAGATTTTATAGCAACGGAAATCGCGTCAATAACAGATTTATCTCTTCCTTCACTGAAATTTGGTACACATTCAACGATTTTTTCCATAAATATACCGTAAAACCTTAATTGGGGTTTTTCTTTTAACTTTTTGGGAGTATAGAAATGGAAACTGTTGATATTATAATAAAAAATGCAAAAGAATTAATTACATTAAAAGGACCAAATAAACCCAGAACAAAAAAACAATTGGGCATTTTATCAATAATTAATAAAGCAGATTTAGCGATAAAAAACGGGTTTATTTTTGATGTAGGAAAAAATTTAAAATACAAGTCAGAAGAAATTATCGATGCGACAGAAAAAGTTGTAATGCCTGGTTTTGTTGATCCTCACACTCACTTAGTTTTTGCTGGTTCAAGAGAGTTTGAACTTGATATGCGACTAAAAGGTTTATCTTATGTAGAAATACATAAAAGAGGCGGAGGTATTTTCTACACTGTTTCAGAAACCCGTAAAGCTACATTAGAAAAATTGTTTAAAGAAAGTAAACAAAGACTTGATAGAATGCTTTCTTATGGTACCACAACTTGTGAAGCAAAAAGTGGTTATGGGTTGGACACTAAATCCGAACTTAAAATTTTAAATGTACAAAAAAAACTGGGTTTTTCACATCCTGTTGATATAATTTCAACTTTTTTAGGTGCTCATGCTATTCCAAAAGAATATAATCCAAAAGATTACGTAAATGAAATTATAAATGAAATGATTCCAAAAACTAAAGATCTTGTAACCTTTTGTGATGTTTTTTGTGAAAAAGGATTTTTTACAAATAAACAATCAAAAGAAATTTTAGAGGCAGGTAAAAGATTTGGATTGACTCCAAAAATACATGCTGATGAACTATCTGATACAGGGGGCGCGGCTCTTGCTGCTGATATTGGAGCTATAAGTGCAGATCATTTACTTTTATCAAATGATGTTGGGCTTAAAAAAATGGTGGATAAGGGTGTTATGGGTGTGCTACTTCCAGCAACCCCTTTTTCACTTATGCAAAAAAATTATGCACCAGCTAAAAAAATGATAGACCTTGGGGTTTCTATTGCATTAGCAACAGATTTGAATCCCAATTGCTGGAACGAAAGTATGCAATTTATTATACAACTTGCTTGCTTGAAGATGAAAATGACACCAGCTGAAGCAATAACTGCTTCAACTTTTAACGCAGCATGTGCTATTGGGCAGAGTAATAAAATCGGTAGTATCGAAAAAGATAAGCAAGCTGATATTATAATACTAGATTGTCCTAGTTACAAATTTTTAACATATCACTTTGGAGTAAATCTTGTAAAAACTGTGATTAAAAAAGGGAAAATTGTAAAAACTATTTAATTTTTTTTTATTTTTTTAATTCAGGCTCTCGTCAATTATTTTTTCTACAGCGTCTTCGTCTCGAGTTTCTAGTATCTGGCAAGTTATTTGATAAACGTCGTTTCTATAACTCAAATATTCTGGGTTAATCTCTATAAAATTTTCAACTATTTCTTTTATATTGTATACATTTTTCCCTTCTAAAAAATCATTAAGTTTGATTGTCAATCTTTTTTCAAAATTGATTTTTTGATAATTTATATGTAATTCTCTTGAAACAATTATTATTTCAAATAATGAAAGAAAGAAGAGAAACATCGTACAGGCAATTATGTAAGTTTCCTGTATCCTAAGAGCATGTTCTAATATAATTATATCAATAGTAAGAACAAAAAATGGTAGTATGAATGATAATTTTTCACCAAACGGAGATTTAGCTACCTCTCTTAAAAAACTTCGAGTTCTGCTACATCTGACCATTTCACTAAAAGGTAAGAAATTTTGTCTTATAATTTTTACGATTTAATATCTATTTTTTCCTTTTTATTATAAGCAATTTCACTGTCTATATTATATTGTAGTAATATTCCCCTTCCTCTTTTTGTTTTCTATCTATGTAAGAGTCAGGTTTATTTACTCTAGGTCTGTGACTTTCTTCGTCTCTTCTAAAAGTAATATCTACATCTTTTAAGAAACGGTTCATACCTTCATGAAGACTATAAGGTCCTTTTGCTTTACCATGTTTTCCAGGTTTTCCTTCAAATACAATCAATGCATCACTAATCATATCAATAAAATAAACATCATGATCAACGACAAGTGCTGATTTACCGGATTTTTCCATCACACGTCTAACGGTTCTGGATGTAATCATTCTTTGTTCACTATCTAAATAAGCAGACGGCTCATCAATTAAGTAAATATCCGCATCTTGCAAAAGACAATTAGCTGTTGCCACTCTTTGCAGTTCACCACCGGATATAGTTTCTATTTTTTTGTCAAGCAAATATTTAAGATTTAGTGGCTCGAAAATCTCTGCTGTAAAAAAAGAAGAAGTAAATAGTTGTTGGGCATTTTTCTCAAAAAACTCTCTTACTGTGCCGCTAAATTCTGGTGATATATACTGAGGTTTGTAACTGACTTTTAAAGTGTATTCTAATTTTCCTTTTGTTGGTTTAATAACTCCAGCAAGCATCTTTACAAAAGTAGTTTTACCAATAGCATTAGGCCCAACAACACCAATTATTTCACCTTTTCTAATGATTCCGCTTTCAATATCTAAAGAAAAATCAGCATAATCTTTTGTTAAATCACCATAAGAAATAAGTATGCTCATCTGTTGTCTATGTTTTGGTGATTGAGTAAAAAATTCTATTTTTTCTCCAAACCTTATATTTTCTTCCTTTAGATATCCCGATAAATATGTGTTTATTGCATGACGCACAACTCGTGGATGAGTTACAACCCCGTAAGCACCTTCATCTCCATATATAAGATGAACATTATCGCATAGGAAATCAAGAACGGCTAAATCATGCTCGATAACAAGAACCTTCTTTTTTTCAGATAGCTCTTTTATTATTCTTGCGACTTTAAGTCTCTGATAAATATCCAAATAAGAAGATGGCTCATCAAAAAAATAAAGATCAACATCTTTTAAAAGAGCAGCAGCAACTGAAACACTTTGTAATTCACCACCAGATATTTCACCTTTTTCTATGTGTTTATTAAGTATGTTTTTAAGTCCTAATTTTTCAACAACAAGATCAAAATTACCCAAGTTATCAGATTTTTTAAGGATGTCGCCAATTTTACCTTTCATAATTTTAGGTAATCTATCAACATACTGTGGTTTAACAACACAACTAACTTGGTTATTTGAAAGACTTTTGAAATGTTCATACAACTCTGTTCCTGCATAATATTCAATAATATTATCCCATGAATTTTTCTTTTCGTAATTACCAAGATTTGGTATCAATTGCCCAGATAATATCCTAAAAGCAGTTGTTTTTCCAATACCATTTGGACCCAAAACACCAACACAAGTTCCTTTTTTTGGTACAGGTAATCTAAACAATCTAAAACCATTTTTTCCAAATTGATGAATTAGATCTGTTTTAAGTTCTTCAGCAAGTCCTATAATTTTTATTGCCTCAAAAGGACATTTATGAACACAAATACCGCAGCCGACGCATAGCTCTTCAGAAATAACTGGTTGACCTCCATCACCTATAATAATGGTTTCATCACCAGATCTAACTCTAGGGCAATATTTTATGCATTCTTTTGAACAATTTTTTGGTTTACACCTATCTTTAATTAGTACAGCTATACGCATAATACAAAGTGCTGAGAAAATAAGGGTTATTAAAATGTTTTTATTTTGTTTGTACTCTTTTTCTCACTATTTTACCAAATTTTTTAAAAGAATAAACAACTTTAGATCTATTTTTATTTACGCAAATATTTGTATTAACAATTTGTAAATAATGCTCAAGCCCTTCATACAAATAACTGTCTTTATCAAATTGTTTTTTTTTATTTTCCAAATAGTTTTGTAGATTTTTCAAAACATTTACGTCTATGATATTTTCCAAAATTCCAAACCTAGAAACTATTTCTTTTTCTATTTCAATATCAGTACCAATTTCAAAATCAAGGTAATGGTTGAATCTTTTTTTCTCAGCAATAGTATCGATTTTTTGTGGATATAAAATGTAATAGCGCTGTGTTAAAATGTCTATTTTTTCTTTAATTTTTTTAAGAATTATATTATAATCAAAACCAGGATTTTTTCTTTTTACGCTATCTACTATTTCATTAACAATTTTTTCTTGTAAATTAATTTTTTTAACTCTTTTTGAAATATCCTCATTATAATCAATCGATTTTTTATTAATAATTTTATTCTGAATTATTTTTAACTTATTGTAAATGTCAATATAATCTTTTTTTATTGGTTCCAATAAAAAATCCATTTGTATTGGGCTGTTCCAAGCTGGATTAAAAGTAACATATTTTTCATCATGCAAGTCATTTATTATGTTTATACCAGTTCTATAAAATGATCCAACAATTATCAATTTTGATTTAGCTCTAGTAAGTGCCACATTTAGTTTATTTACATCCTTTAACGCAGGGTGATATTGTTTTGTATGGTCTTTAAGCCAATATGTAAAATCGTAGATAATAATGTCTTTTTCTCTGCCCTGATATTTATTAACCGTTCCTATCTCAAGTTCGTCTTTTAGATTAAAGGTTTCAATGAATCTGAATAATAATGAAACTGGATCGTTATCCATAAAATTTTCTTTATAATACGGATCAAACTCTGGATGCTCAAAAATAAATTTTTCGAGAATATCTACTTGGTAGTTAAATGGTGAAATTATACCAATTCTATTTCTGTAGTTTTTTTTAAAATCAGGATTTTTGTAAAAAGCATTTAAGAAACGAAAAAGGATAATTAAGTCAAGTGCAGCATTTGCTGTGTTACAATAAGATCTTGATCCAGTTTCACCAATACTTTCACAGAAATTAAGATAATCGCTTGTGAGTTTGTGTATATGAGTTGTATCAACCAAAACAACTTTATTTTTCGGCTCAAAAATTTTTTTTATAAAATCACAATGCTCCTCATTTTTGTAATTGCTAAAAATATCATCAAATTTTTTTATACTTTTTTCACTGGTTTTACATACAAGCTTATTTTCATAAAATTTGTCATTTGAAAATCTAATTATTTCTTCAGGGCTTCTATAATGATAAATTAGCTGTGTATGAAAGTTTTGATTATTTGAATTTGATAAATTATTCATAAGTTTATTAAAAAAAGGATTTTCAATTAATTTTTTGTAACTCTCATATTTTGGATGCTGTCTATTATTTAAATCTAAAAAAGGTCTGAGCTGGCAAGGATCACCAATAAGTACAAATTTTTTACATCTAAAAAGTCCCATTAATAATTTAGTTGTTTCTACCATCGATGCTTCGTCCACAATCATTAAATCAAATTCTTGGATGTTTTCAAAAATAGAAGTTCCTAGCATATCCAGTGTTGCACCAACAATAATAGAGCTATCAATAAGTTCGTCTCTACCCAGTGTACTACCTGATAATTTTTTTTGTAAAGAAACCTCATTTACTTTTGGGATTCTAATATTTCTTTGTGATCCAACTCTAATAATTTTTTCTTTGATACCAGGAATTTTTGGTTCAAGATCTATTAATCTTTCAATGACATTGTCAACAGCGACATTTGTAAAAGAAGTTATTAAAAGTCTTTTATTTTGTTTTAAAAAATGTGTTGCAATTTCAGTAATTGTGGCTGTTTTACCACAACCTGGGGGACCAAAACCAAGGTAAAACAAGTTGTTTTCATCAGAAATTATGTTTAAGCATGCACTAACTAATTCCTTTTGAGCATCATCTAAATTTGTATTGAAAAAAGTACTTTGCTTTTTTCTACTGGGTGGTGTTATTTCAAATGATTTTAATCTAATAGGTGAATCCAATTTTTCTTCAGAATAAATTTTTATAAAAAACTCTTTTAATTTTTTATGTTGAGATTTTTTAAATATTTTTAAATAAGCTTTGAGCATGTTTTGATATAAAAATGAGTTATCTATCGAATCAGCTACAGAAATTATGTCGTCAATCTTTATTTTTAAGTTTTTAGCAGGTATTTCTATATAACAATATTTTGAGTATAACTCTTTGATAACCCCAGGATATTTTTTACTTGATATTTCTACATCAACTGCATCGTTTTTACTAAAACCTTTATCATTAAAAGAAGTCTTGTCTGTTGGAGATAAAATCAAAATATTTTTTTCAAGACCTGAGACGAAACATTCGCATTCTCTTGGTGAATTTTTCCCACCCTTTTTTTCCTTTAGGTAATCCTCAATTAATCTTATTTGTTCTGGTAATTTCATTATTTTTTCTGATTTTATTTCTTAAATTTTAATTATTTGTTATTCTAAATACTTTTTAGTCTAGAAATTGTATTATATTCATATTTTTTGGTATAAATCTTTTAACAAATTTAGAAAAAGAAAAATATAAGTTCTAAGAAACGTTTCTAGTCTTAGTGGATGAGGAGATACTATGAATAAAAACGAAAATATTTACATTAAAATTGAAATTAGTAAAGATCCAGTTTCAGGTCAACTTAATCTTATAACAAGTTTTGATCCAGATGCTCCAAATTTTATTAAGGATGAAAATGGTTTCAGATGGGCTCCAACTCCTGAAGAAAGGGACTTTATTAATGAAGCTTTTGAAATGTTACTCAGAAAAAAATAAATATCACAGTTATAAAAAACTAAAAACTTATTTAAATAACATTTAAATTATTTTCATTTCGCAATATGATCTCATTGAACAATTTCTGCATTTATTTTGGTCATTGTGGTTTCTTGTAGGCAGTTCAGTTTGTAAAATATATCTCATATCTTTAATTGAATGCTCTAGCTCAAATCTAAGATTTGGATTAAAAGGTATTTTATATTGTTTAGATTTATTATAAACAAGCACTCCATATGGTACAAAACTTTTGTATGTTTCTTCCACTAGTTGACAATAAGCAGCTAGTTGAAGCACATGGTTTTTTTGTGGAAGGCTATGACCTCCTGTTTTTACCTCGACAGGTATGTATTGACTATT
>Ga0315291_10008454_pt1 | contig 12654 bp, 6 predicted proteins | sample YL17G12_20_MG_FD_203070 | JGI IMG/M metagenome (GOLD analysis project Ga0315291, IMG submission 203070) | Sediment microbial communities from Yellowstone Lake, YNP, Wyoming, USA - YL17G12_20 | ecosystem: Environmental > Aquatic > Freshwater > Lake > Sediment | place: USA: Wyoming | collected... | reverse complement strand
GCCGCGGCCTGGAAGGACGGCCTCTTCGCCGATGAGGTTGTACCGGTGCAGATTCCACAGCGCAAAGGTGACCCGCTCGAGTTCGCCGAAGACGAGGGAATCCGGGCCAACACCACTGCCGAGTCGCTGTCCGGGCTCAAGCCGGCGTTTCGCAAGGACGGCACCATCACCGCCGGGTCGGCCTCGCAGATCTCCGACGGCGGATGCGCCGTGGTGGTGATGAACAAGGCGAAGGCGCAGGAGTTGGGCCTGAGCTGGCTGTGCGAGATCGGGGCGCACGCGGTGGTCGCCGGCCCCGACTCGACCTTGCAGTCCCAGCCGGCCAACGCGATCAAGAAGGCGCTCGCGCGGGAGGGCATCGCCGCCGATGGGCTGGATGTGATCGAGATCAACGAGGCGTTTGCCGCAGTGGCGCTGGCGTCGACCCGGGAGCTGGGAGTGGACCCGGAGAAGGTCAACCGCAGCGGCGGTGCAATCGCGATGGGCCACCCGATCGGGATGTCCGGCGCGCGCATCACCCTGCACGCAGCCCTCGAACTCGGCCGCCGTGATGGCGGGTATGCGGTGGCGGCCCTGTGCGGGGCCGGCGGCCAGGGCGATGCCCTGATCCTGCGGTCCGGCTAACCCCCCGCAGCGCTACGAGAGTTTGCTGGCAGCGCCGAACACAGCCGTGTGATGTTGGTCATACGGGAGGCGCCCAGGGCTGACCAATGGGCCCGATGCTGTCACGACGGAGCAGAGCGACATCGCCGCGACGGCGGCCAGCGTTGCTGCTGACTTCTTCGTGGCCTTCACCCTGTTCCGTTTCGGCCAATCCCGTTGTCCGGAAGCGCCGCCTTATGCGGACAAGGCCTTCTGACGCTGCCGTGACAGACTTGGGGCGTGACTCGTCCTCGCCCGAGAACAGCGCCGGTGATGACCGGCGCGGTGGATCTTTCCGGTCTCAAACAGCGCGCCCAGCAGGGCAGTGACGGTGAAGTGCCGTCCGGCCAGCAGCGCGTGGAGATCACCGAGGCCAACCTCGAAGCCGAAGTGCTGGTTCGCTCCAGCCAGCTGCCGGTCGTCGTCCTGCTGTGGTCGCCGCGCAGCCAAGCCTGCATCGCACTCGTCGACGCGCTGGCGGGTCTGGCGGCCGCGGATGCCGGCCGATGGTCACTGGCCACCGTCAACGTCGACACGGTGCCGCGGGTGGCCTCGATGTTCGGGGTCGAAGCGGTGCCCACAGTGGTCGCCCTGGCCGGTGGACAGCCGCTGGCCAGTTTCGAAGGCCCGCAACCACCGGAGCAGTTGCGCCGCTGGATCGACTCGCTGCTCTCGGCGACCGCGGGCAAGCTCGACGGCGGCAGCGATGAGGAGTTACTCAGCGCCGACCCGGTGCTCGTCGCGGCCCGGGAGAAGCTGGACGCCGGCGACTTCCTCGCCGCGGCGGCGGCCTATCAGGAGATCCTGGCCGGTGACCCCGACCACGCCGAGGCCAAGGGTGCGCTGCGGCAGATCACCTTCCTCGAGCGCGCCACCGCGCACCCGGGCAACGCGGTCGGGGCGGCCGACGCGGCGCCCGACGACATCGACGCGGCGTTCGCCGCCGCCGACGTCCAGGTCATCGGCCAGGAGGTGGCCGGTGCGTTCGACCGGCTGATCGCCCTGGTGAAACGGACCGCTGGTGACGAGCGCACCCGGGTCCGGACCCGGCTCATCGAACTGTTCGAACTGTTCGACCCCGCCGACCCGGACGTCATCGCCGGGCGGCGCAACCTCGCCAACGCGCTGTACTGACCGCGCGCACCCTGCGCGAGCAGACGCAAAGTATTCGCGACACGCCGTACCTGAGGTGATTTCGCGTCTGCTCGCGGGAGAAGCAGGGCGTCAGGCCGGCTCCAGCCAGATGGCCGAGTTGGGCGGCAGCACCAACTGGGCTGAGGCCGGCCGGCCGTGCCACGGCTCGTCGACGGCCTGCACCGCGCCGAGATTGCCGATGCCGGAACCGTTGTAGATCGTCGCGTCGCTGTTGAGCACCTCGCGCCAGGCGCCGGCATTCGGCAGACCGAGGCGGTACTGGCTGTGCTCGTTGCCGGCGAAGTTGAATACGCAGGCCAGCACTGATCCGTCGGCACCGTAGCGCAGAAAGCTCAGCACGGTGCTGGCCGAGTCGTTGGCGTCGATCCAGGAATAGCCCTCGGGCCGGGAGTCCAGGCTCCACAGCGCCGAGCGGCTTCGGTAGATGGCGTTGACGTCGGCAACGAAGCGCAGGATGCCCGACGAGAAGCCGTGCTCATCGAGCTGAAACCAGTCCAGGCCGCGTTCCTCCGACCATTCGGCCCGCTGGCCGAAGTCCTGGCCCATGAACAGCAACTTCTTGCCCGGATGAGCCCACTGATACGCCAGCAGGCTGCGCAGACCGGCGGCCTTGACGTGGTCGTTGCCAGGCATCCGCTCCCACAGCGTGCCCTTGCCGTGCACCACCTCGTCGTGACTGATCGGCAGCACGTAGTTCTCGCTGTAGGCGTAGAGCATGGAGAACGTCATCTCGTGGTGGTGGTAGCTGCGATAGATCGGGTCGCGGCTCATGTAGTTCAGGGTGTCGTGCATCCAACCCATGTTCCACTTCATCGAAAAGCCAAGTCCGCCAAGGTTTGTCGGTCGGGTGACACCCGGCCAGGAGGTGGATTCCTCGGCGATGGTGACGATGCCCGGGGCCATCTTGTGCACCGTGGCGTTCATCTCCTGCAGGAACTGGACGGCCTCCAGATTCTCCCGGCCGCCGAACGCGTTGGGTGTCCAGCCGCCCACCGGCCGCGAATAGTCCAGGTAGAGCATCGAAGCCACCGCATCGACGCGCAGGCCGTCGATGTGGAACTCCTGCAGCCAGTACAGGGCGTTGGCGACGAGGAAGTTGCGCACCTCCGGCCGGCCGAAGTCGAAAACGTAGGTGCCCCAGTCGAGTTGCTCGCCGCGGCGCGGATCGGAGTGCTCGTAGAGTGCGGTGCCGTCGAAGCGGCCCAGGGCCCAGGAATCCTTGGGGAAGTGCGCGGGAACCCAGTCCACGATGACCCCGACCCCGGCATGATGCAGGCGGTCCACCAGGTAGCGGAAGTCGTCGGGGTCGCCGAACCGCGACGTCGGCGCGAAGTAGGACGTCACCTGATACCCCCAGGAGCCGCCGAACGGGTGCTCGGCCACCGGCAGCAACTCCACATGGGTGAACCCCTGGGCCACAACGTAATCGGTGAGCTGATCGGCCATTTCGCGGTAGCTCAGGCCGGGCCGCCACGAACCCGGGTGGACCTCGTAGGTGCTCATCGGCCCCAACACCGGGTTTCCCGCAGCCCGGGTGGTCATCCAGTCGTCGTCGTCCCACTCGTAGTGCGAGACGAACACCTTGGAGGCGGTGTGCGGCGGGACCTCGGTGGCGAAGGCCATCGGATCGGCCCGATCAGTCACCGCTGCGTCGATGCCGTGGACCCGGAACTTGTACAGACCGTCGGCTGCGAAGCCCGGCCAGAACAACTCCCACACGCCCGAGGAGCCCAGCACCCGCATCGGCGCGTCATTGCCGACCCACCCGTTGAATTCGCCGACCAGGCTGACGCCCTTGGCATTCGGGGCCCACACCGCGAAGGACACCCCGTCGACGACGCCGTCGGGGGTGCTGAACGAACGGGGGTGGGAGCCGAGGATCTCCCACAGACGCTCGTGACGGCCCTCGGCGAACAGATGCAGGTCGACCTCACCGAGGGTGGGCAGGAACCGGTAGCCGTCGGCCACGGTGTGGACGTGCGGGCGGCCGTCGGCCCCCGGATAGCTGACCTCGAGGCGGTAGTCGGCCAGATCGGTGAACGGCAGCGCGACCCCGAACAGGCCTGAGTCGATACGGGTCATCGGGTAGCTGCGCCCGCCGATCAGGGCCGCCACCGCCACGGCGTGCGGGCGCAGTGTCCGGATGACTGTGTGCTCGTCGTGGTTGGCGTGCGCACCGTACTCGTGCGCGCCGAGGATGCTGTGCGGATCGTGGTGGACGCCGGCGACCAGCCGGGCTAGTTCGCCGGGGTCGGGCGCGAGGTTGGGGCTGGCGAAATTGCGGGTCATCTCACTCCCGGCGCAGCAGGGCGGTCCGCTGCTCGTGCGGGATCAGCGGCATGGTCATGATGTGCGCGACCGCCTTGCCCGGCTCGAGGCGCACGAAATTGGATTGGCCCCATTGATGTTCTTCCCCGGAGATCTCGTCGCGGACCCAGAAGCGGTCATACGGGTGCATACCGAGCCCGCCCATGTCCAGCCAGAGCGTGCCCTGCTCGACGCCGAAGGGATTCAGGGTGACCACCACCAGCACCGCATCGCCGGTCACCGGGTCGAACTTGCTGTAGGCAATCAGGGCCTCGTTGTCGATGTTGTGGAACCGGATGGTCCGCAGCTGGCACAGCGCCGGATGCACCCGGCGGATGTCGTTGAGCCGAGTGAGGAACGGCTCCAGCGAGCGGCCCTCCGCGAGTGCGAGGGCGAAGTCGCGGGGTCGCAGTTCGTACTTCTCCGAGTCCACGTACTCCTCGCTGCCCTCGCGCACCGCGACGTGCTCGAAGAGTTCGTAGCCGGAGTACACCCCCCAGGTGGGGCTCATGGTGGCGGCCAGCGCCGCGCGGATGGCGAACATTCCCGGGCCGCCGTTCTGCAGGCTCTCGTGCAGGATGTCCGGGGTGTTGACGAACAGGTTGGGCTGGGCGTAGTCGGCGTGCTCGGCGATCTGGCGGCCGAACTCCTCCAGCTCCCACTTCGCGGTGCGCCAGGTGAAGTACGAATAGGACTGGGTGAAGCCGAGTTTCGCTAACCCGTACAGGCGGGCGGGCCGGGTGAAGGCCTCGGCCAGGAAGAGCACGTCGGGGTCGGTGGCTTTCACCTGGCCGATCAGCCACGCCCAGAAGTCCGGTGGCTTGGTGTGCGGGTTGTCGACCCGGAAGATCTTGACGCCGTGGCCGATCCAGTGCCGGACGACCCGCAGCACCTCGTGGTAGAGACCGTCGGCGTCGTTGTCGAAATTCAGCGGGTAGATGTCCTGGTATCTCTTCGGCGGGTTCTCCGCGTAAGCGATGGTCCCGTCGGGTAGTTCGGTGAACCAGTGCCGGTGCCGGGTGGCCCACGGGTGATCCGGCGCGCACTGCAGCGCAAGGTCCAGGGCGACGTCCAGACCGTTGTCGGCGGCGGCGGCGACGAACGCGTCGAATTCCTCGATGGTGCCCAGATCGGGGTGCACGGCGTCGTGACCGCCATCGGCGCTGCCGATCGCCCACGGTGAGCCGACGTCCCCCGGTTCGGAGGTGACCGCATTGTTGCGGCCTTTGCGGTGCACCGTCCCGATCGGGTGGATCGGTGGGAGATACACCACGTTGAAGCCCATGGCCGCGATCCGGGGCAGTGCTTCGGCGGCTGTGGTGAACGTGCCGTGCACCGGAGTGCCGTCGGCGTCCCAGCCGCCGGTGGACCTGGGGAACATCTCATACCAGGCGCTGCACCGTGCCCTCGGCCGGTCCACCCACACGCCGTACTGCTGGCCCCGGGAGACCAGTTCGCGCAGCGGGAAGCGGTCCAGCAACTCGGTCACCTGATGCGACAGGGCCGCCGCGGCGCGGGGCAGCGGATCACCCGGGCGGCGCAACGACTCTGCGGCCTCCAGCAGCGGGGCACGCTCGGCACGCGGCGCCCCGGTCGCGGCCCGCTCCAGTAGCGACGCACCCATCAGCAGATCGTTATCGAGATCCTGCTCGCCCTGGCCGGCGTCCAGCTTCGCAGTCACGGCGTGGCGCCAGGTGGCGATCGGGTCACCCCAGCCGTCCACCCGAAACACCCACAAGCCGACCCGGTCGGGGCGGAACTGGGTGTGGAAGACATCCGGCGTACGGCCCGGCGCCATCCGGTGCTGGGCGGGCTTGACCCGGGGGGCGGTTTCGGCGGCCGGGTTGGCGGCCGATTTCGTCCGGCCCGTTGTCCGGCCCACAGCGCCGTGCCCGACCTGGGGATAGACCGGACCGAGGTAGCGCACCACCAGGGTGGCCGCCACCGCCTCGTGGCCCTCTCGCCAGACCGTCGCGCACACCGGCACCAGTTCGCCGACAACCGCTTTGGCCGGGTAGATGCCGCCGGACACCACGGGTGCGACGTCGTCGACCTCGATACGACCCGGCACCCGAACACCCCATTTCCGTTCCAGCCCACCGGCTTGCTCACACGTCGGGCTCGGCAGCACCCGAACCCCTGGCAACCGCATCACCGTCGGTTCACACCGTAATGGCCACCGTAGTGATCAGGGACCGCGCCCGAACCCAAACGTCAGTAAGGTCATGACGCGTGAAAGCTCTCCGCAGGTTCACCGTTCGCGCTCACCTCCCGGCCCCGATCGCCGCCCTGGGTCGGCTCTCGACGAACCTGCGGTGGTCATGGGACACCGCCACCCAGGAGTTGTTCGCGAGCATCGACCCGCAGCAATGGGCCCGCACCGGGTGTGACCCGGTGGCGTTGCTGGGCGAGGTCAACCCGGCACGCCTGGACGAACTCGCCACCGACCATGAGTTCATCGAGCGACTCGACCACCTCGCCGCCGATCTCGATGAGTATCTGACCAAGCCGCGGTGGTATCAGGACATGCAGGCGCGGGCCGATTCGGTGCTCCCGGAAGGTATCGGGTACTTCTCGATGGAGTTCGGTGTGGCCGAGGTGCTGCCGATCTACTCCGGGGGTCTGGGGATTCTGGCCGGAGATCACCTCAAGGCCGCCTCGGACCTGGGGCTGCCGCTGATCGGTGTGGGCCTGAACTACCGCTCGGGCTACTTCCGGCAGTCATTGACCGCCGACGGCTGGCAGCACGAGAACTACCCGGCGCTGGACCCGCAGGGTCTGCCGCTGCGCCTGTTGGCTCACTCCGGTGGCGAGCCGGTGCTCATCGAACTCGCCATGCCGGAGTCGCGCGTCCTGCGGGCCCGGGTGTGGGTGGCCCAGGTCGGGCGAATTCCGTTGCTGCTGTTGGACTCCGACATTCCGGAGAACGACCACGACATGCGCAACGTCACCGACCGGCTGTACGGCGGTGACCAGGACCACCGCATCAAGCAGGAGCTGCTGGCGGGAGTCGGCGGAGTGCGGGCCATCCGCGCGTTCACCGCGATCGTGGGCCATCCCGCGCCCGACGTGTTCCACATGAACGAAGGCCACGCCGGATTCCTGGGTCTGGAGCGCATTCGCGAACTGATGGCGGCAGACCAGCTGGACTTCGAGACGGCGCTGGCCGTGGTGCGGGCCAGCACCCTGTTCACCACGCACACGCCGGTTCCGGCCGGTATCGACCGCTTCCCGGTGGAACTGGTGGAGCGCTACTTCGGCAACGACACCGGGCTGGTGTCCGGCGTGCCGGTGGAGCGGGTGCTGCACTTCGGCGCCGAATCCGATCCGTCCAAGTTCAACATGGCCCACATGGGGCTGCGGCTGGCGCAGCGGTCCAACGGGGTCTCGCAGTTGCACGGTCGGGTCAGCCGTGCGATGTTCGAAGAGCTGTGGCCCGGGTTCGACGCGCCGGAGGTTCCGATCGGCTCGATCACCAACGGGGTGCACGGGCCCACCTGGGCGGCACCGGAGTGGGTGCAGCTGTGCCGCGAGCTGGCCGGGTCCACCGAGGCGCTGCGGGAGCCGTCGGAGTGGCAGCGGCTGCAGCAGGTCGACACCGGCCACATCTGGTGGATCCGCAGCCAACTGCGCGCCAAGCTGGTGGAGGACGTTCGCAGGCGGATCCGTCGATCATGGCTGGAGCGCGGGGCGATCGAAGCCGAGTTGGCCTGGACCACAACGGCATTCGACCCCGGCGTGCTGACAATCGGGTTTGCCCGGCGGGTGCCGACCTACAAGCGGCTGACCCTGATGTTGCGCGACCCGGCGCGACTGGAGGCCCTGCTGCTCGACGAGAGCAGGCCCATTCAGCTGATCGTGGCCGGCAAGTCGCATCCCGCCGACGACGCCGGCAAGGCCCTCATCCAGCAGATCGTCCGCTTCGCCGACCGGCCGGAGGTTCGCCACCGGATCGCGTTCCTGCCGGACTACGACATGTCGATGGCCCGGCTGCTGTATTGGGGCTGCGACGTGTGGCTCAACAATCCGCTGCGGCCGTTGGAGGCCTGCGGAACATCCGGGATGAAGAGCGCGCTGAACGGCGGCCTGAACCTGTCGATCCGGGATGGCTGGTGGGACGAGTGGTTCGACGGCGAGAACGGTTGGGAGATACCGAGCGCCGAGGTGGTCGACGAGGAGCGCCGAGACGATCTCGAGGCCGGCGCCCTCTACGACCTGCTGCAGAACTCGGTGGCGCCGAAGTTCTACGACCGCGACGACAACGGTGTTCCCGGCCGGTGGGTGGAAATGGTCCGGCACACCGTGCAGTCCCTGGGCCCCAAGGTGTTGGCCTCGCGGATGGTGCGCGACTACACCGAGCAGTACTACGCCCCGGCCGCGGCAGCGTTGCGCCGGACGATCGAGCCGATTGACGGCCTGCCCTTCGGCCAGGCCCGCGAACTCGCGGCGTACCGGCAGCGGGTCACCGAAGCCTGGCCGTACGTGGTGATCACCGACGTCGATGCGACCGGACTGCCCGACACCCCACTGCTGGGCTCCGAGTTGACCCTGACCGCGACCTTGGCACTGGCGGGTCTGCGTGCCGACGAGGTGGTGGTCCAGGCGGTGCTGGGGCGGGTCGACTCCGACGGCACGCTGCGCAGCCCCCGCCACATCGACATGACCCACACCGGTTCCGGGGACAACGGGACCGAGATGTTCTCCGCGACCACTCCGCTGCCACAGGCCGGGTCCATGGGCTACACGGTGCGGGTACTGCCACACCACCCGCTTCTGGCTGGTGCCGCCGAGTTGCGCCTGATCAGCCTGGCCGGATCCGGAGACCCGGGGGAGGCCGCCCCGGCCGCCGGCCCGCACCTGTAAGTTGCCTCTGGATGTGGACGGAGGTCTGGTGAAGCCTGGGACGGTGCGCGCTGCAGCGCTGATGGCAGTGGTGGCGGCGCTGGTGGCCGCGGTCCCGGCCACCGCTGAACCCAATCCGCCTGGCCCGGATGTCGCCGCCCCGGCCCCCGCCGACCCGGCCCCCGCCGACCCCGCGATCGCCCCGGCCGCCGCGACGGACCCGGCTGCCCCCTCGGTGGCGCCGGTCGCCGCGACTGAGCCTGGCCCGCCGGTCGATGACGGCAAGGTCCCGTCCAGCCCCCCGCAGACCACCACGGCACCGGACGGATGGACCCTGACGATCTCGGCCAAGGACGAGACCCAGCAAGCCGCGGCGCCGCTGACCACCGCGATCTCGACGCGCGAGTACGTCGTCGGCGGCGTCTTCAACGGGAAACTTGCCGGCGACGGCGAGGACCCCAAGGGCGTCTTCGAGGTGGGTTACCAGATCGGCTGCGGCATCGACATGACCACCTCCAACGGTGTCTCGCTCACCGGCACCGCGGGCCTGAACCCGCAGATCGGCTACTTCGGGTTGGACTTCGGGAACTCCGCGGCCGACGGCATCACGCCTATCCTCGGCGCGAACCTCGGCGGTGCCATCACCGTCGGACTCAAACCCGGCCTCATCAATGTCGTCCCGGTCACCAAGAAGGAATACAAGGGCGCTGCGCCCTGGGTGTCGATCAGCAACTTCCGCATCAAGATCGACGGCTGCGTGGGCGAGTCGTTCATCCGCTCCTACGCCACTCTGATGAAGTCCACCGATGAGGGTGACGCGATCCTGTCCTGGTTCGGCGCCACCAAGAAGGTCTGACGCTCACGGGAACCGGCTGAAGCAGCGCTGCTCGTCGCCGAGCACCCCGACCCGGAACGCGTCGATGCGGGAGAACCCGGCGGGAACCGACTCGCCGTTGACATCGCCGGCCGCCAGGCCGTTGGTCAGCAGACCCGACACCGCCTCGTCGATGTCGCCCGCGGTGAGTGCCACCGTATTGCCGTCCGGCGTGGTGATCTCCTTGGACAGCTTGGTGGTGGCCACCCCGGTCAGGCAGGCGGTGCGCAGACCGGCCTCGGCGTTGTCCAGAGTCAGGCCGCCGCGTTCGTTCTGCAGCGCCATCATGAAGCGCGACACCAGCATCGAGTAGGCGGTGTTGTCGCCCTGCAGTTGGGGGCCGTCGTAGCCCTCGGTGGACGCTCCGGCAGCCTGTAGACCGGGCAGGTCGACGGTGATGGTGTTGCTGGCCGGACAGTACGACACCGGCGGGCTGGGCCGGGCGTCCGGGCAGGATGAGGCCGCGGCCGCGTCGAAGGTCAAATCAGGCGGGTTCTTCGGCGTGAACAGGATGTTCATCGCGTCGATGATTGCCTTGGTCGACGCCTCGGTGACCGGCAACTCACCGGTCTGGTCCGACGGCAGTTCCACGGGGAGTTCGCCGCGGCGCTGCTTGATCTCGGAAATCGTGATGCCCCCGCAGGCCACGGCCCCGTCGGTGAAACCGAACTGGAACGCCGAGATCCGCTCGAACGCCGACCCGTGCTCGTCGCCGGCGGAGTAGATGTCGTCTCCGCTCAGCAGTGGGTCGCGGAACGAGATCATCGCCGCCAGAAGGTTGTTCAGTCCGTCGCCGGTGCTCAGCGTGAAGCGGGGCGACTTGCCCTCGGCCACCCAACGCACGTACACCCCGGCCAGGCAGTCGGCCTGCTGCTCGGCGACCAGGGTGGGCACACCCTTGGGGTTCAGGGTGGCCATCTTCTGGATTGCGTGGCCGTACTCGTGCGCCAGCACCATGGTGATGGCCATATCGCCGTAGGCGTCACGCAGCGAGGGCATCAGGACGGTGCGGTCCCAGCCGATGGTGTTGTCCTCCTCGCAGAAGCCGGCGTTGATCAGTCCCCCGGTGCTCTCGTCGCAGAAGGTGCCGTCGTAGGCGTCGGAGTCCCAGGAGTACAGGGCCCTTACCGGCGTCAGTTCACCGTCGAAGGTGTCCGGGTAGGCGAACTTCCAGAACTCCTCGAGATCGCTGACCGACTGGCCGGCAAGCGTGTCGATCTCACCGCCATCGGTGCCGGTCACCTCGCGGGACGCCGGCTTGGCGTCCGGGCGCAGACCGGTCGGTCCGTCGCTCGCCTCCAGGCCGCCCACCTTGAACGGATCCTCGAACACCGAGACGGGCTTGCCCACGACCGCGCTGCCGCAGGCCGCCAGCAGCGCCGCGGCAATCGGCGCGATCAGGAGACGCGGCAGTGCACGGGGCCCTCGCATGCGACCACCATAGTTCGCCAACCGCACCGGACGCTCAGTCGACGGCGGGCTCGCGCAGCCGCCGCAGAGCGTCTCTGACCAGGATGGGATCCGTGGTGGTCCAGAACGGCGGCAGAGACGCGCGCAGGTATCCGCCGTACCGCGCGGTTGCGATCCGCGAGTCGAGCACGGCGACCACGCCCCGGTCGTCGGAACGGCGCAGCAGCCGGCCGGCGCCCTGGGCCAGCAGCAACGCCGCATGGCTGGCGGCGACTGCCATGAACCCGTTCCCGCCGTGGGCGGAGACGGCACGCTGACGCGCCGTCAACAGCGGGTCGTCCGGGCGGGGAAATGGGATCCGGTCGATGATCACCAGCGAGCATGACGGCCCGGGCACATCGACGCCCTGCCACAGTGACAGCGTGCCGAACAGCGAGGTTCGCGGGTCTGCGGTGAACTGTTCGACCAGGGCGGCGGTGCCGTCGTCGCCCTGGCACAGCACCGGGGTGTCCAGCCGCCCGCGCATGGCCTCGGCCGCCGCCCTGGCCGCCCGCATCGAGGAGAACAACCCCAGAGTGCGGCCGTCGCACGCCCCGATCAGGCCCGCGATCTCGTCGAGTTGCGGGAGCGAACCCGCCCCGCCCCGTCCCGGCGGCGGCAGGTGTGCGGCCAGGTAGAGGATGCCCGCTCTGGCGTGGTCGAACGGCGAGCCGACGTCGAGCCCCCGCAACGCGGGTGCATTTTTCTCGGCCGCGATTTTCTGGGGTGCTTCCGGTGCGCTGCCGGCGAGGCCCCAGGCGCCGGCCATCGCGTCGAACGACCCGCCCACGGTCAGCGTCGCCGAGGTCAGCACGGCAGTGGCGGAACTGAACACCTTGGCGGCCAGCAGTCCCGCCACCGACAGCGGCGCCACCCGAAGGACCGGTGTCGCCGGTCGAGACCCCCGCGGCTCCTCATGGTCCAGCCACACCACGTCGGTCCGGTCGGGGATGGCCGGGCCGAACGAATCCAGGATCCGCGCAGCGGTGTCGGTGACGTCGGTCAGCGCGGCGATCGCCTCGGCACGGGCGGCGGCGGCCTTGGGGTCCGCGGGCTTGGGATCGATGGCCGCCCGGGCCGCAGAGGCGGCGTCGCGCAGCGCGGTCAGGTAGGTGGCCAACTCGGCGTCGAGATAGTCGATGCGGCCGGGCTCAGCGTCATGGATCGCCGAGGCGAAGGTGGTCACCGCCGCCTCCAGTCGCTCCACCAGTTCGGGGCCGATCAGCCGACCGGCGCGGCGCACCATCACGCCCAGCGGTCCGGGGGTGAGTTCACCGGTGGCCACCGAGGTGATCCGGTCGGTCAGCTCGTGCGCCTCGTCGATGATCAGGAAGTCGTGCTCGGGCAGCACCGTCGCCTCGGCGATCGCGTTGATGGCCAGCAGG
>Ga0315291_10008452_pt1 | contig 12656 bp, 8 predicted proteins | sample YL17G12_20_MG_FD_203070 | JGI IMG/M metagenome (GOLD analysis project Ga0315291, IMG submission 203070) | Sediment microbial communities from Yellowstone Lake, YNP, Wyoming, USA - YL17G12_20 | ecosystem: Environmental > Aquatic > Freshwater > Lake > Sediment | place: USA: Wyoming | collected... | reverse complement strand
CGATCAAGGTGATCGAACTACTTCGCGAAGCCGGGGGCGAGGTGTCATACCACGACCCCTACGTGCCGCGGTTCCCGAAGCTCCGGGCGCACGACATCGAGCTTAGCTCGGTGCCACTGACCGCAGAGACGCTGAGAGCGTGCGACTGCGCGCTCGTGCTTACCGACCACTCGATGGTTGACTGGCAGCTAGTGGCCGAGCACGCGCCCCTCGTTATCGACACCCGCAATGTCTTCCGAGGGCAGGACAAGCGCCGGCCGAATATCGTCACAGCCTGATCGCGGGACGCCATGCCCTACAACTTCTGTCCATCGTGCGGCGCCGTTCTTGACCCGCGACTCAGCGGCGCGGCCGGCGGCCGTGTTTGCGCGCGCTGCGGCTGGGTGGTCTATGACACACCTAGGCCGTGTGCCGGCGCGCTGGTCATCCACGAGGGCAAGCTCCTCCTCGTCCGGCGCGCCACCGAGCCATTTCTGGGGTGGTGGGACATCCCAGGTGGGTTCCTGAACCCGGGTGAGCATCCTGAACTCGGCGCAGTCCGCGAGCTGGAGGAGGAGACGGGTTTGGCCATTGAGCCGGTGGGCCTGGTCGGCATCTACCCCGGCACATATGGGCCGGACCAGACGCCCACGCTAAGCTTGGTCTACCGGGCGCGGGTTCTGGGGGGTCGGGAGCGCGCCGCGAGCGATGCCGCCGAGGTTCGCTGGTTCAACCTCGATGAACTGCCGGACGAGATCGCCTTCGACTGGTCGCGGGACGCCATTCGCGCACTGAGGGTGATACTTGCGCACGAGGCCGGTTGAGACGAGTGGCATCAACCCCCGGTCGGCAGAGCATGCTGAACGTCTCTCGGGGCGAAGAGGCAGAGTCTCCTGCAGCCCCGAGGGGATTGCACAGTCGCATTCACATGTGGGGTGGACCCCGCAATGGCGACAGCAGACAGCGAAGAAATGCGAGGGCGGTGCAGAAGTAGCGGTAAGGGAGAAGGGTACATGCCCAGGATGGTAAGACGCCCATGGCACCCTCGCTAATGCGTGGGTGGGTTGTGGCCACCCTTGCGCTACTCGCGGCATCTCTGTGGTTGCTCCTGTCGCTGTTTCCTTCGATCGGCAATTCGCCGTACGCTGTGCCCGCATGCACTGCCCTAGTCAGTGCATTCATCGTGGTTCATGCGCCGGGTACGGCGCAAGATCGGAGGGCAGTTCGCGGATGCTTCGCCGCGGCTCTGGCATTCTCGATCGCAGACCTGTATTATCTCGCGCTGATCGAGTCTGGGTATGCCGCCAAAGCAGTCAACCGCGACTATAAGCTGCTCCTGATCGTGTTGCCTTCGGTGTTCATGCTGATCATATCAGGGCTCAGCTGGCAGTCGTTCACGCGAGGGGTCAGTGGTATCGATGTGTCTGAGTTCGACTTCGTCGGAAGAGCAGTCGCCTTCGCGCTATGGGTGCTTCCGTGGGTGGGGTTTGCCGTGGCTTCGGTTCTGGCAGGGCTATCGCTTCAGGAACGCTAGCTCCGTTTGGGCCGGCAGCAGTGAGGCAGAGCTCTCGGCATCGCAGCGCCCTCATGGGATTATGGCTGTCCGCGGCACAGCCTCAGCCGGCACCAATGCTCCCGCGTGGACCGAAATCGTACTCGCCCCAGTGGCCGCGCTCAAGCACGAGGAACGGGTCGAGGACCACCTGCCTGCGCATGAGTGGTGCGGTCTCCTCGGGCTTCACAGAGGCAAGCTCGCGCGGCCCCCCAAGGACGATCAGAAGGTCGGAGTCCCGCAGTGAGCTGGTGTAGGTTTCGGGGTCCATGGTGGCGCTCGGAAGGCGCACTACCAGCGCTCTGCAGCCTCGCACCTCGTCTGCTAGGTGATCGGCGAGTTGCTGCACAAAGTCGGATGAGCTGGCAATGCCTTTGAAGCTGCTGTCGGGCGCCAGCAGAACCACCTTCGGATCGGTGATGCCGGAAAGGAGGGACCGGGCAGAAGACAGCACCCGCCGCATAAGCTCCTCACGGGCGCCCTGGCTGGCAGTTGCGAGCCGCATCCTCAGAGGTGCGTCGCATGCGGTAACGATGGGAGGGAGGCCGCACTCAAGGATGCTCTCCGGCCGAAGCGGCTTCGTGCTGGCGCGCTGCTCCGTCCGTCGGATGATCCCCAACAGGGTCTCTGGGTCAACTCCGTGTTCAAGGGCCATAGTGGACAACTCATAGGCGCCGGTGGCTCGTATCGCCAGCATCAGGCGGGAGGCGATGTTCGCTGTCTCGGCGACTCGCGGCTCGGCCTCGATGAGCTCACCCTCCACAAAGGATGAGTAGATCGCAGCCACTTGGCCGTAATCCTCCGCGTGCGCGCCAATAATGCGTGAACCGCTCACCATATCATAGAGTCGGAACCCGCAGCTCAGTGGCTCGGATATGCAGGCCACGCATAGGGAGGCGGCTTCCGCATCGGACAGCGTCTCGCTCAACAGGCTGCGCAGCGGGCCATCGGTGGTGCCAGGGGGGACCAGGGACTGCAGGACCACGATGGTGCTCGGCTCAAGGTGTGGCGCAATCGCCTTGACCCACGGGCGCAGGACTGCCTTGGCATCGTCGGAGCTACAGCAGTCAGACCAGGCGTCTTCCGGCACAGCGAGTATGAACACATCCGCCGCCTGTGGCTCGGCACACAGCCGGAATCCCTTCCGGTTGAGCGCGCCGGTGACAAGGGTACGGATAGTCGGTTCAGCGGCTTCTCGCTGCACGTGCGCCGGATCGTTCCAACTCGGAGAGAGGTCCGCGCTGCACACCTGGTCGAGCTTCAGCGCGAGCAGCGCTGCCGTTGGGATGCCGGAGCCTTGCTCCCCCAGGACGCATATGGACTGCGGCGCTTCCGGTCCTTCCATCTTCTTCCTCCGTCGTCGACTTCGGCCGCACCTATGCGCGTCCACCTCCGCCCTCTGACCCGCTCTGCAGACACAGCCCAGTCTAGCGACCGGGAACGGCACTCCGCACCAGGTGGCTAGCCCTCTCCCGCGAGCACCGAGGGACCCCCAGGGCACACAGGTGATAGCGGCTCCCGGGCTTTGCCGCAAAGATTCGCCCACTGCGCGCCCGAACCTGCCGGCGACGAGATGCAGTTCGCCTCCGCGCTGTCTCTGCCATGCAATGTGAACCATGCCATGCTTGGGCGCACCCGGTAGCTTCGGAGCATGACGGCTTGCAGCATCAGGTCGTCAGCGAGGCAGCACTCGCTGGCACCCGTGGGACGCGTAGTCTCGTCCGAAAGCCGGAACTCCGCCTGCACTTGAGGACCTTGGGAGTCCCGGACGAGGGCTTCTGGCCAGGTCCGGAATGGCGCCCCTAGCGCCCGACTGCCATTCTGCGATAGGGACTTCCGCGAGCGACGATGGCAAGCGGCGGGTCGGCGTTGTAGGTGAGAGCATCCTGCATATGGAACGATTAGGGCAGCCTGGCTGACCTTGTTCTCCCGGCCGGGCAGCTGCGTCCGGTCTGGCCCGTGCCAGCCGAGGAAGGGATGCTATGGGCCGTAACAGATTCCCTCTGCTCATGGCCATAGCAGTGCTGACCGTTTGTCTCTCCATCGCCTCCGGCGAGGCTACCGCAGGCCTCCGTTACATCTGGGCCGTGGACGACGGCGAGAAGGTGTTCCAGGACGACCTCGACCATCCCCTCAAGTCGGGCGGTGCGGGCAACTCCGTCTGGGACGGTGCCACCGTCAGCCTGTTCGGCGCCCGCAACGAGATCGTCGCCTTTCAGGTGATCCTCGAGGCGAACAGCGAGGGCGCGCAGACCGTAGACGTCACCGTCTCCGATCTTGTGGGCGACAAGGGTGGCGTCATCACCGGGAGCCATCCACTGCCGGCCCCCAACGACTACATCGGCGTTGGTGTTGAATTGTTCACCGAGCACTACCTGAACGTCACCCAGTACTCCTACTACGATCCGGGTTGCGGTGGCTTCTACACGACCGCCGCCGCCAATCCTCAGATCACCGGCTGGATACCTGACGCGCTCATCCCCCTCTCGGCCGCCCCAGGCATGGGAGGCGCTCCCTTCAACATCGCGGCCAACATGAACCAGGGTGTGTGGGTGGATATCTACATCCCGAAGCTTGCGCCCCTCGGCCTTTACACCGGCATGCTTACCGTCACTGTCAACTCGGTGATCGCGGCGCAGTTGCCCATCCAACTCCAAGTGCTTGACTTCACCCTGCCCGACGAGACCCACTACCGATCCATGCTCTTCTACAGCCGTGAGAACATCGCCGCCCGACACGCGACCGGCTGTTGCGGCGAAGGTGGAGTGTCGTTCGAGCCCGGCAACGTGTAGGCCGACATGATGTCGCGGAGGAACTCATCATCCGGCACAGCCTGACTGCGGCGCCGATCTAGTCGGCCTGCTGCCGTGTGCTTCCGCCCCGGCATCTGTCTCCTCCCTGGGTCTGCGGCACCGTGCGCGATGGGGTTCTGCTGCTCTGCATGTTAGCAGCCCGTAAAGTCGGCATCGCGGTCAGCCCGGATTCCGGTCACTCGACCGGACGGAGTCGTCTACTCAAGGCTCCGGCGGACCGCCGATCCCGTGTGCCCTGGCGGACACAGGGGCAACCGCAGTCCGGCTGGCACTCCGATATCAGGTTGGCCTCACAGCCCTCGACGGGGATACCCGGCATCTGTAGACCGCCTGAGGAACAGGCGGCAGGCCGGTTGCCGGATCACCCAAGCCACCGGCCCCTGCCATCGGGTTTCCGGGCAGGGGCCGGTGGAGCCGCTCACCTATGGGTTGTTCCATACCGACGCTAAGGGTTTAGCGTTGCCTGCCGCGGAAACGTGAGCTCTGCCGGGTGATGAACTCGTCCCGAGCGGTGGTCGTCGCATCCGGCAGTTCGCCCTCCGGGCCTGAGCTACCGCGCTTTCGCCATGCCGGGCATCAGACCCCCGCTCGATAGACGCGCTCCCGGGAATGCGAGTGCGTCCGGGCGGCGCACTCCCGGCGCGCCACCGCGATGACCTTGGCTTCCTCAGGTGTGATTATCGCAGGGTGAGCGTCTTCTACCACGACCCAATTCTCCGGCGACCGACCCAGACCGAACCCACCGTGTGGGCGCCAGACAGCGTGCCCGCAGTATTGCACAAGACAACGGGGTCTCAGACGATGGTACCATCCCGTAACTGTCCATCCTTCTGCACGCGGCGGGATGCCGACATCCCTGCAGAATCCGCAGATCTGGGAAACTGTGGCACCGTTTCCGGCAAGCTCCACGAGGCAGTGCCGGACCCATTCGTGCTGTGGGCGCCCCGCGGTGATCGCGTCGTCCAACAGCCATATCTGCTTGATGATCGGCTGGTTCAGTCGCCGCTGGCCGCGGACCAAGTTCACGGCTTTGTACCCGACCGGAGGATCTCCCCCGTTCTTGTAGCACCACCCTGTCTCGGGGTCCCGAGTGGCTATGTTCGCCCGACAGCCCTTCCTCGCGTGGAAGCTGATCTCCCGGCTGTAGGCTTCGTTCTTAGCCAGTGTTATCGCCTCCATGAAGACACCGGTCGGCGTACTCAGGTCCATCTCGGGGTCATTCAGGGACACAACCCGCACGCCCGCTCTGCGCAGCTCCTCTATAAGCGTCTTCGCGCGGTGACGGTGCCGCGAGAACCGGGACAGCTCGTGCACGATAATCAGCTCGACCTGCGGATCGTGTCGGGCCCTGTCCAGCATACGACGAAACTCGGTACGCCTGCGCTCGTGCTGGTACGCGCTCTGCACCTCGTGGAATTCCCCCACAATGTCAATCCCGCGTGCCCGAGCGTAGGCGCGGATCGCAGACAGCTGCGCAGCGATAGACAGGCCGCCCACGTCTTGCACATCCGTCGAGACCCGCGCCCAGGCAAGCGCTCGAGGGACGCTGCTTGCCCGGCCGGTTGGCCCATACACAGCGTCGGCGAAAGCCCTGATCAGGTCTGCTGTAACGGCCAGGCCGGCATCATCCGCCGAGTTCCTTGGCGGGATGGCAGCCTTGACAGGTAAGCGCATTGGCGGCTCCCTGTTCAGCTCTAGCGGCACAGCATTCGTCCGCGGGCACTCGCTGTCGCGACCTGGTCTCGGAGCGCCGGGCGACGCCCCTCAGGTTGATGGGCATGGACGTGCTCGTCTGCAGGGGCGCGCGGCCGGAAACCGCCACACGAGCGCTGCGGCAAGCGCTGGACTATGCGCTTTGCACCAGGTGCCGGCTGCCGTCGGACAGGTAACATCCTCGGGGATGCGGTAGACTGCTTCCACCACGAGGCTGTCCGGATTGAATTCCACGCGCTCCACCCAGCGTCGCAGCAGCCTCTTCAACGCTGCCCGGTCAGCTTCTCGGAGTACTCGGCGGGCAGTGCTGACAGACGAGGCAAGGGCCCTCCCATCGATGCGCGGCGGCCGGTCGACGAAGCGTAGTGCGCCGCTGCCGCCTGATCCGACTGTCGGCAAACGGTTCTGCTCTGGTGTGTGTGGCGGCTGAGAGTCAGCGGCCACAGATTCAGTTGCCGCACCTGCTTCGGCAGTGACCCGCGGCCGCTCGCAGACGTCTCCGCCCGACTGCTGCTGCCGCCAGGCGGCGACCAACTGTCGGTTGAGTTCGCGGACTACCCCGCGCTCGCGCAGGTGCTGCAACACCGCCTCGAGTCCAGCTATCACGCCAGACTCGACGGCCTTGCCATTGACGTTCGTTCGCCGCCCACAGCCCGCGCGGGCGTCGCCCAACATACGGGTGCGGCAAGTGTAACGATCACCAAGGTAGCCGACCATGCTCCTGCCGCATCGCCGACACCGGAACAGGCCTCCGCTGATCAGATACCGTAGAGAGGAAGCGGCAGTGAAGCTCCCGTGGAGCTTCCTCAGGCTCAGGTCCCGCCGCACGGCAGCAATGGCGCGGGCCTCCTCCGCGGTGATGATGGCAGGATGCGCGTTCGGGGTGATGGCCCAGTCCTCTGTAGGTCTTGTTCGATGCTGGTTGTCGTGCACGCCCCAGACGCCGTGGCCGCAGTACTGGAGCAGTGATCCAAGAGTCAGAAGCGAGATCCAGGTCGTCTGATCCCACTGGTGCGCTCGGCGCCTCGGCGGGATGCCCACCCGGTCGCAGAACTCACAGATCTCGCCGAGCGGCGCCCCTCCACCGGCAAGCTCGACGAGGCAGTGCCGGACCCATTCGTGCGTCGGCGCTTCCGCGATCACCGTGTCGTCAAGCAACCATATGCGCTTGACGATGGGTCGACTTGGCCGGCGTTCCCCGCGGATCAGGTTGACGGCTCTGTACCCCCAGAGCGGATCGCCACCATTCTTGTAGCACCAACCTGTCTCGGTGTCCCTGGTCGCTATGTTCGCTCGGCAACCCTTGGTGACATGAAGCCCGATTTCTCGGCTGTAAGCCTCGTTCTTCGCAAAGGTGAGCGCCTCCATGAATACGCCTATCGAGGTATCCGGTTCGATCTGTGGCTCTGTCACGGAAACGACGCGCACTCCCACATCGCGAAGCTCGGCAGTCAGAGCTTCTGCGCGAAGGCTGTGCCGGGAGAAGCGAGATGAGTCGTGAACGAGGACCAGCGTGATACCCGGATCTGCCATGGCCGTGGCGAGCATCCTCCGGAACTCGACCCGCATCTCTTCGTGCCGAAAAGCGCTGGCTGCCTCGGAGAACTCCCCCACGATGTCAATCTCGTGCCTGTTAGCGTATCTTCGGATCTCGCGGAGCTGCTCCGGGATGGACAGCCCTTTTCGCTCCTGCATGCCTGTCGAGACACGGGCCCAGGCAACTGCGCGTTGAACGGGCCGAGGCTGTTCCTCGGCCATGCTCTCGATGCCACCGACGAGCTCGGTGAGCAAAGCTCTCGCCGAGAACGATTGCCGGTCATCTGCCACGCCGGAATCCCGCGGGGCCATTGCCTTGCCGCTGGCACCTGAGTGGTGCATTCCTCCCAGTGTTGAGCCGCGATTTCGCTTGCTTACAGCCAACCCGACGGTTGCTCTTCCTGCCGGCCGGTCCCATGGTCAGGATCGGCTTCTGGGCCGTTCGGTCACTTGCACTCAGGTATACCTTCCGCGGCTCGCTTATAGCTAATCCTCGGACAGGCCGCGCAAGCCAAGCTAGCCGATTGCGGTCGGAGGAGCGGGTTGGCTTTGGGCGGCGATACGCCCGCGATGCGAGGGTCTAGCTACCTCCGCGCTCGCACCCGGCCGGAAAGTCCAGTTCCCTGCCAGCCCAGGCATTGCTGCGCGCTACCGCAGGCGGTTTCGCGAGCGCAGATGGTCGGGCCTGGTAGCGAACGGCCACGGGGCGGCCGTGTCCGGCCGGTTTGACGTCCTTCGGGCGTCGACTCGCGTCGTGGATGACTGCCCTAGTTGCGCAGGCATCCGTTCCGACTCACCCTATCTTCGGGCGCCTATCGTTGTGCCGCAAGCAGCATGGCGCAGGGGCTGTGGGCATAAAGCCCATGTCGTGGTGGCAGGAGCCACCAGCAAGCCCCCGAACTGTCTTACATGTGTTTGTGTCTGGTCAGAGGCGAGCCGGGCATCGGCTCTCACGTTGCTGGTGCGGTCGTCGGGCACGGCGAGGCCCCGAGCATGGGGAAGTGCAGTGGACTCCGGGCCTTGCGCGCTAAAGCCGAGCTTCCCGAGGCCGCTACGCGCGATCCTGCAGAGCCCGCGCGTCAGGCCCGCCCACGAGCCCAGCTAGCGGCGAGCCGCTGCGAGAGCGGCTTGCTCTGACCGCAGGAGCAGAGCTTAACCCGTGGGCACCCGCAGGAAGCGCAAGGCCCCCGCAAACCGGACTAGCCCTTCCGCCGTGAGGGCGCGCCGAAGACCCGGCGAGCGCGACTGGCCGCGGCTCATCGGCGAAGCAATCCTCATCATCCTCGCGTTCGTCATCCCCGTTGCCACCAACCGCTTCTCCAGCAACCCCGTTGACGCGAAGGACTTCGCTCTCGGGATCGGCGTCGCCCTGGGGCTCGCCCTGGTCCTCATCACCAGCCTTGCTCGGGGGAAACTGCGGTGGTCGTCGGTGCGTCTCAATGCTCTCGTAACAGCCTACCTCGTCGTCGCCGCCGTCAGCGTCATCTACTCGCACTACCGCTTCGCCACCATCTCCGGAGTGGCGAAGCTCGCCGGCAACGTCGGCCTCTATTGGCTGGTGGCTCTCGCGGTGCGAGAGATGCGACAGGTGCGCCGCATTGTCGGCGCCGCGGCGGTAGCGGCCGTGGCGGTGTGCCTCTACGCCTTCGTCCAGGCCGCGGGCAAGGACCCGTTGCACTGGGACACTTCGGCGACGCGCGTCTTCTCGTTCCTCGGGAACGCTACCTACCTTGCGGGGTTCCTGGTGCTCGTGATGCCGCTGGTGATCGCGGCGGGCTGGCCGCGCCGCGGGGGAGGCGCCGCGCCCCGAGGCGCGGGTGCCTGGTTGCTTTTCGCCTTCTCGGCGGTCGTGGCCGGCATGATGCTCGTCTGTCTCTACCTCACGATCAGCCTGTCACCCGCCATCGGCCTGCTGCTCGGCGTCGGCATGGCTGTCTTGCTGGTGGTGATCCGGGGCGGCCGGCGCGCGGTCCGGATCGCGGTGCCGGCGGTGGCGGCCGGCCTCGCGGTCTTCCTGGCAGTGGGCTACTTCGGCTACACGCGGTTGCCCCGAAGCGAGAAGAGGCGCGTCCAGCAAGTGCTGCACTTCCAGGACCCGTACGGCACCGAGCGTGGGTTCATCCGCGGCGTCGGCGTTGACATCTTCAGGGAGCGCCCGCTCTTCGGCCGGGCCTATGGGACCTATCCCATGTACGGGCTCGAGAAACTCTCTCCAATCTGGTACGGGGAGCTGCAGAAGCCCACGAGCAAGATGCTTGTCCCGAACTACGCGCACAACGAGTTCGTCGAGGTGCTGGCGGAGACGGGCGTTATCGGCGGCCTCGTCTTCCTCGCGCTGATCCTGCTTGCCTTCGCGGGTGCGGTATGGGTATCCGTTCGGCATCCTGAGCCCGACTGGGCGCGGCTCGGCTTCGGCATCACTGTCGGCATGACCGCGTTCATGGTCCAGAACATGTTCGGCGTCACCTTCCGCGAGACAGGCGCCGTCGCGTTCTTCTGGCTCTCGCTGGGCCTCCTCGCGGTGGCGCAGGCGCGCATGCAGGGCCCGGCTGAGGGCGCGCCTGGCTCCTCAGTGCGAGAGCGCACCTTCCGCCCCCTCTCGACCGTGCCGATCGCGGGCACCGTGATCGCCGCCATGATCCTCATCACAGCGCTGGCCTGGCTGGGAGTGAGACCGCTGAAGTCGAACGTTCTGGTGCGACAGGCGGAAGCGGCGGCCAAGCAAGGCCGGCACCAGGAGGCGGCGCGGCTGGGAGACAGGGCGCTCTCGCTCAACCCTTATTCCGTCCGCGCCTACTACGTGGTGGCCTTCGCCTGGGGCAGCCTGGGCGATACTGAACGCTCGATGGAGGCGAACAAGAAGGCGCTCGCCGTGCTGCCGGGCAATGCCAGCGTCTACTACAACCTGGGCGTGAACTACAAGCAGCTTGGGCGGCTCGAGGAGGCACGCAAGAGCTTCGCCCGCGCCATCGAGCTTATGCCCACCTCCATGCGCCATCATGCCGCGGTGGCCGAGACACTGCTCGAGATGGGCCGGTACAGCGATGCCTTGCCATATGCCGAGGAGGCAGTCCGGCTTGACCCGACGAACGCCGGGGCGCGGCTGCTGCTGGCTGATATCCAGTCGCGCCGGGGCGATCTCGCCGCCAGCGCCGCCCAACTCGAAGAGGCAGCCCGACTGGCGCCAGACGACCTTTCCGTGCTGCCGAAACTCGCCCAGTTCTACCTCCGGCTGGGGGACTACGGGAAGGCGATCACGACCTGTGACCAGTGGCTCAGGTTGAGCCCCGACAGTCCGCGGGCCTACGCGCTGCTCGGCGTCTCACGATACATGCGGAAGGACTATGTGGCTGCCAGTGCGGCCCTGCGGCGGGCGGTTGAGTTGGACCCGAACGACCGTCAAGGGCGGCTGCACCTTGCCTTCTCCTGCCTTCGGCTCAAGCAGTACCCGCTGGCCAAGACCGAGCTGCAGTGGCTGGCCAGCAGATACCCGCAGACAGAGGAGGGAAAGAAGGCCGCCCAATTGCTTGAGATGGGCAGTCGACAACCGGCGAGCGGAACGCCAGGGGGCAGCTCCACCGCTGTGCGCTGATGGGCGCGTCTGGCGGCACACACAGCACTGGCCGCTGTCCGCGCCAAAGCACCAGTCTGTCTATGTTAAGTGGGCTTGGGACACCGGCTGAAGTGCTGAGACCGCCGACATGACCCTTTGGACGGCACCGCGTCGGCGTACGCAACTTCAGGAAACGGGACACCAATGAGTCCTCGGGGCATCCGGCAGGCCGAACGCAGGTCGCGCTGGCGCGGTGAAGGGTACCGGGTTCTGAGCCAGCACCGGTCGCGGTCAGCAGAGGAAGTCAGGCGGCGAGTCGGTAGGCGGTGACCTGGGTGTCGGGGAAGACGCGGCGCTCGATGTTCGGCGGCAGCGTCTTGGCTGACTTCTCAGGTTTGGCCCACTGCTCGCCGCGATGAATCAACGAGGGGACAGCGCCGCCCAGCGTGGCATGGCCGCGGTAGTCGTTGTAGTAGATGGCGAAGTCCCGCAGCAGTTGGCTCAGATGATCCAGACCCCGGATCACCGGCACACGCTTCAGCCACTCGTACTTCAAGGTGAGGATGACCCGTTCGGTGACCGCGATGGAGCCATGCTTGCCGACCGCGCCGAACCGCCGCTTCACGTCCCACCGGACGAGCAGGTCCCGGAACGCGTCAGAGATGAAGACTCCCTCCTGGTCGCTGATCAGGTGCCGGGGAGCGCCCTGCTGGGCGAAGGCCTCTTCCATCGCGCCGACTACCCACCCGGCGTTGGGTCCCTCCAAGGGCCAACAGGCGACAACCTTCCGGGAGAAGTGATCGATCGCCACCAGCACCCAGGTGGGCCAGAATCCCCAGCGCAACACCCGCGTCCGATCTACGCTCCACACGTGGTTAGGGTAGCGGGCGACGATCTGCCGGGGTGTCGCAGGAGCCTCCTGGGCCTTCGCCGTCGCCGGCGCGTTCTTCGGCTTGGGCTGCAGCAGGATGTTCCGGACGGTGGAGGCGGCCACGAACACCCCCAGCAGCCAGACAATGTTTGCGATCCGGTCCCGTCCGACGTACAGATTCGCCTCGAAGATATCCCAGATCATCCCCGCGAGCTCGGCCGAGGTCTTCCGCGGGCTCTCCTGCTTTGCCTTGGGCTCCCCCAGATCGCCCTTCTCGGCCGCGTGCAACCAGCGGTAGAGGGTGGACTTGGCAATCAGGAAGTGCTCCGTCACCCGGCTCCGGGGAATGCGGTAATACTCCATGTGCCAGAGGATCCGCAGCCGCTGCAGCGGAGTGTAACGCTTGCGAACCGGAGCTTCCCCGAACCGGTCCTTGAACATCCGCAGCTCCGAGTTCAGCCGGCGGTTCTCGTCGCGGAGCCGCGCGATCTCTCCCACCTCCTCGCCGGCGGCGACGGCCCGCTGCAGAAACGACAGCCGCTGCTGACTGGCAAACTGGGCACTCAACACCATGGATCGAACCATCAGGGCCGCGGCTGTTTGGATCACCTCCACAGGGACACCCTCCACAAGCTGAGA
>Ga0315291_10008451_pt1 | contig 12657 bp, 8 predicted proteins | sample YL17G12_20_MG_FD_203070 | JGI IMG/M metagenome (GOLD analysis project Ga0315291, IMG submission 203070) | Sediment microbial communities from Yellowstone Lake, YNP, Wyoming, USA - YL17G12_20 | ecosystem: Environmental > Aquatic > Freshwater > Lake > Sediment | place: USA: Wyoming | collected... | reverse complement strand
TTTTCCTTTTTGCCAGAATTCGAGGAAAAAAGCGACAAAGATGCCCACAAAGAGCCCGAGCACTCCGGCAATTACGATATTTAATTTTTTGTTTGGTTTGATAGGCGCCCTTGGTTCATAAGCTAAACTGACAATTTTTAACAAATCTGCTTCAGCAGTTTCAGTAAGTCGTATTTCTTCAGCTTGTTTATAAAAAATATTATACAATATTCCTTTTGCACTATGTTCTCTATTTAATTGGGACAGAATTAATTTCTTTTCAGTTAATTCTTCTCTTAGACCTTTTAAACTTATATTGAAATCATTAATATTTTTTTCCAATTGATTCTCTTCTGCTATTAATGAATTAATTGAAATATTTGTAGAAATTAATTGTTCAGCTAAATTATAATAAATTGGGTTTATTACTTCGCTAACATAAGTTAGGTTAGCAATTTTAAGATTAGCATCTGTAATGTTGGATATTAACTGTTGGAAAAATTGGTCATCGACTATTGATTTATTTAATTTTAATATTTTATCTTGTTCGATTAACGCTGCAGAAACTTGTTCTTTCTCTGCACTTTCTTTTTCAAGAGATAATTGAATATCAATCAATCTTGATTTAAAGCTTAATATTTTTGTTGCTTTATAATTAATTTCATCTTCTATCGTTTTTACATAACCAGTTTCATTAAATTCTATCATTTTCTCTTCAATTTCAAAAAAATCCTGCTCGGCGTGTTTAAATTTATCTTCAACTCCTATTTTAGCTTTTTTTACTTCATCGAAATATAATTTCTTATTTTTCTCTACGAATAAAGTTGCCCAGATATTAATTATGTCTTTGGTAAGTTTAGGATTCGCAGCTTGTAAATTTATTTTTATAAGATTGGCATCCTTTGGTATTTCTATAGTAATCATTCTTTCTAAATCATAAAGAATTACTTCAGTGGGTGGTTTGTCTAAATTTAATTTTTGCATTAATTCTTCTTCGATTTCAACATCTTTAATTAAGTTTTTATAATCTTCTATAGAAATTTCATCTATTAGTGAATTTATAATTTTAGGTTTTGAAACTGCTATAATAGCATTGGCTTCATAGACAGGTTTTAAATAAAAAAAACTTACCAGGGCGGCAGTGATTACCGCAATTAGAAAGATTAAAATAATGATACCTTTTCTTTTTAGTAAGACATTAATGTATTCGCGCAAATCAATTTCTTCTTCTTCCATTTTTAATACCTCCGTTTTATCAGTATTTAATATATTCTATATATTATATCGTATTTATAATTAATTAGATAATAATTACTAACTAGTAGGCTGGTATTCAATTGGTCAATTTCACCCCCACCTTAGTCCTCCCCCCTCAAGGGCTGACTTTTACCCATACATGACACGGGGAGTATAATTTAGGGTCCCGCTCTTTGCAGCGGCTTTGTGATTCTATAGAAAGCCACCATATCATCAAGCCGCTGTAATCCACGCCATAGAGTCGTTGTTCCGGGTTCCTTGTCTGACTTACGTCCTAAAAATCCACCAAGTGAGGCTATCATCCGCACTGCTTCTCGAAGAGTGGGAGGTTTTTTCGGAAGCTCAGTGGTATTATTTACATATACATATAAAACCTTCCATTCCTCCTCCTTAAGAAATCTATCACAAGGAAGATCAGGAGTCTTCCTACCCTGCATAGTCAAAAAGAAGATACGCCAGGCCACTACCATATCGATGGCCAGGCAGGTTTCAATATCTTCTGCATTATCAAACCGGCGATCTTCAATCCGACAACCACTCTTTAGGGTTCGGTGATAAACCTCTATTCCCCAGCGGCGAGTATACCACTTCAATCTCTGCTTGGCATCATTGAAGTTCGAAACCTCTACCGTGGTCAAAAGCATCCATTCCAGCGGTTCGGTAAGTTCAGATGGATAGAGAATCTCATGCGCGTATACAGCATGTAACTCAATCGGCGGCAGTTTTTTACCCCTCGGTGGAGTAAGAGTAATCTGGGAAAAACGTATCTCCAACCTTGCTGTCCTTGCAAGACGTGAACCCTTACGGGGAATAAAAACATCACAAAATCCAGAAACCGGCTCGCTTCGCATCTTATCCCAGAGATATTCTTCTTCGACCTTTCTCCTTCGACCCCGGTCTGCTCGAACCAGTAATTCCGGCCCATCATGGTCTAAAGCGGCCTCATAAAATAACTCATATATGTCAGCCTCACGATCTCCTACGCTTATAAACATCGTATCAGGACATAGCTTCTGTATCTCAGATACAGCTCGATAGCTTTTGAGCCATTTTATGCTCTCTTTTTCTGAAGTAGGCAATTCTTTACGTTTTTTGCTCTTACCTGGCTTACCACGAGCCCAGCATTGCACATCAAGTAATCCTAAAGGGCTACCATCTACGCTAAAGGCCATAGTATCATGTAAGATAAGTCCCCTGGCCTTATCTTTTGTAGTATTTATAGGACCAAGTCCTTCTGTTTTAAGATGAGCGGTGTAATTAAGGATGGTGGTATCCTGTACGGCCAATATAATATCGTGATCTTTGATACGTTGTGCTGTCGCCTCAATATGAGACTTGAGCAATTCTCCCATATTCACTCGCCTATTATCGAAAAAACGATAAGCTGCTTTTGACTTTGCTATAGAACCATTACATGCTTGGGGTACCAGAGCGCCTGGTCGAGCAAAAAAATCCCTGGCTATTATATGCAGCCGACTTTTTAGCCTATTATCAAAAAACTCCACTGTCCCAAATTCCTCTTCCACCCAATCAATGGGATCTAAAGGACGTGGTCTGACTCCCAAACCTGTTTCCGGCTCGCTACCTAGGATGGATCGCCAGTCTGATTGAAGTGGATAAACATATATATCCTTTTGCCCCTTGCCAACTTGATCTCCTTTACCTTTAGCCCTCCTACCTGACGTCTTCCCTACTTTTATCCAATTAGCCGCCCGATAACAGGTTCCTTTAAATTTTCCCGGATCTACAAAGGTCTCCAATAATACCGGCTTATAATTATATCGTTTTAGCCAATCATTACCAAGACGTTTGATGCATTGACTCAAAATATGAGAGGCAAGATTTACTACATGAACACCCGGAACTATGAGGAATCGACTATTACATACCATATACTGCAAATTATTAACTCTTGCTGCTTCAGACCAGCCGATCCAGTTATCTCGATCCTTTAAGGCCCAGGAAGCTGCACTAAAACTCAAAGCCCCAACCCACCCAAATGAAGTTAATACCAGATAGCGAATCTGTGCACCACACAAAGGACCGCTTCCTAAATAATGATATCTATTCATCAAGTTGTTCCAAATACCGGATAACTTGCTATAACAATTTGGCACCTGAATTATTTTAACTGCACCCAATTTACTAAAATTGCCATCAACTTCTGCAACTCCAGAGACTTCCACTGGTTTACTGTCCCTTCGTTGGTGAAAGGAATATTGAACCAAAACCTCAGGCAGTTGAATCATTCCTCGCCTATCTAACTCTAATAGCGCTTTTCGACAACTCACCTCACAAGGTTTACCATTAGGGGACCTCCAATTTAACCATCCACAAACCCTGCGAGATAAAGCACTACGGGAAATCTCCGGCTCTCGCTCAATCGTCGCCTGGACCCGGCTTATCACCTCTTTATTAAAGTATTGACCACATATCTTCATGCCCCCTATGATATTCCATCTTTCCCCCCGTGTCAAGTGTGTCCAAATGTCTGCCTCAAGGGGGAGGAGATATATTGATTTAATCTTCGCCCCTCAGGGAGGAGATTTACTATTTAGTTATCTGTTTTATCTGGTTGGGATTTTAGTTTTTCCTGGGCGATTTTTTGAAGAATATCCATGGAATATTTAGCCTCTTTGCTGTCCGGATCAAGCGTAATTACTATTTCTAATTCTTCCTGCATTTCTTCTACTCTATTTTGTTGATAATATACTTGAGCTAACCCATAATGGGCGTTAACAAAATCAGGATCAATCTTTAAAGCATTTTTAAAGCTTTTTTCTGCTAATTCAGTTTTTTCCTGTTTATTATATACACTTCCTAAAGTGCTATATAATGGTACCATTAATTTTTCATCCTTTTGATATAAAATGGCTTGCTTCAACTCAATCATTCCTTTATCTAATTGCCCAGTATTAATATAAACAGCAGCCAAATTGTTGGGTAAACCAGGGAGATCAATATATTTTTGTGCTTTCTCAAAATATTTTACTGCTTCATAAAATAATCCTTTCCTCATCAGTGAATAACCGATATCATAATATCCCTGACCAAACCAGGGATCCCATCTTACTGCATCTGAACAGATATTAATTGCTCTGTCCCAATTTTCATTTTCCAACTCTTTGGTACTATGGTACCAATCCACTCTTGCCATAAAAGGTCGAATTAAAGTTATGATTAAAAAAATAGAAAAGGAAATAATCATAATTTTTAAAATTAATTCGAAAGAAAACCCTCTATCAAATTTTCTTTTCTTTTTAAACCTTTCTTTAATTTGGTTATTGTCTTTATTTATTACCATTGACAATCCCAAAACAATCCAGAATAAAATAATGGAAGCTGGCAGGTGAAAAGGGAAACCGAATAAGCTATCTACTAATATTGCTACAATTGCCCCCATTAGTCCAATTAATATCCCCCGCTTATAATCATCTCTGGTTTTATGCAACATTTTTATTCCATAATTAAAATAAATAACCATTAGCCAGATAAATATACTTAGACCAATTATCCCAAGTTCAGTCCATAATTGCAAGTATTCATTGTGAGCTTTTTCTGCAAAACCATAGGGGTAAATCGTTCGGTTTTGTCCCTGGTCAAAGAATTTAGCTTGATATCTTAAGGTATTATATTTGAAAGTCCCCAGTCCTGAACCAAGCAAAGGCCGGTCTTTAATCATCAATTCTGTAAACTTCCAAATTGCAATCCTTCTCCTAAAAGATGAATCCTCGCTAACTTTTGAAATTGAAATTCTTTCTTTAAATTCTGAAAGATTACTTCCCGACTCATTAATAGGATGCGCCATTATAAATAAAGCTGTAATAATAATAAGAATAAATTCGACTATAAGTACCACAATCTTGTTATTTTTGTAAATAAATTTCTTCCCTTGAATTTTAAGAAAGAGAAGGAACATAAAAATCAAGGAAACGGCAAATCCCAAATAAGAGCCTCGGGTAAAAGTAAAAATTAGGCTCTCTCCCATTGTAAAGATCGCAAATAATAAATAAATATTAAATATTTTTTTTCTACTTACCAGAAAAAAGTTTATGCTAATAGGTAAAGGGATAATTAAATATTCAGCAAAATAATTGACATTACCAAAAAGACCGGATACTTTTTGCCTGCCAAAATTACCTTCCCAGAAAGAAAAATCGATTCCAAAATATTGTAAAATACCATATATGCCGAATAATCCACCAATGATAGATATGACTGTAAGAATTTTATCTACATGTTTCGGATAATTTAGGTTATTTATAATAATAAAATATAGACAGGGCCCCATTAAAAATAAAGGTAATTCTTTTATGCTCATTGTAAGATTATTTGACCAGATTAATGATAATAGACAAATAATTATGAAACAAAAGATAGGAAGATTTAAAGAAAGATTAACAAAATGGAAATTCTTTTGACTGATTATATTAACTCCCCATAACATTAAGCCAATCACAATCAATACCCCGGCTGTAGCCTCTTTTATGGGATTATACTCATCCATGCAATGTAAATAAAAAACTATGGGAATTATAACAATTAACGATAATATTATAATTTCAATGGATTTAAAATAAAAAGATTTTTCATCAAAATTTAAATACGATTCTTCTTTATATTTCATTTAATACATTATCCTTAGTATTAATTGATTCACCGTATTATTAAAATATTTGGTCTTTGATTATTTTTTGTCTTTAATATTTGTTAAGATAATTTTAGCATACCCTGCTTCCTGGCTATCTGGAGCAAGCTCAATTACCTTTTGCAATTCAATTAAAGCTTCGTTGGATAGATTCTGCTTTAAATAAGCTCCAGCCAGACCATAATGAGCATTAACAAAATCAGGATTTATTTTTAAAGCGTTTTTAAAAGCTATCTCTGCCGGTTTATATCTTTCCAATTGCAAATAAGTATTTCCTAATTCACTGTACAAAGGAAGCATTGATTTTTCATCAGGTTGATAGGAAATAGCCTGCTTTAGTTTAATTGCTGCCTCATCCAGCATACCATTTTTCAAATAAATAACAGCTAAATCTAAAGGCAAATCGGGATGGTCAATATATTTTTCCGCTTTCTCTAAGTATTTTTTAGCGACTCCATATAATTCCTTATTTTGCAATATTTTACCTGTATCATAATATATTGCGCCTAAATATGGGTCCCATCTTAACACTTCTTCATAAATTTTTATAGCTTCGTTCCAATTTTCCTTTTCAATTTCTCTGAAACCCTTATACCAGTAAGTTTGAGCTATAAAGGGACGGGCTATAGTAATACTTAGAATTATAGCTAACAGGATTATGGATAAATATAAAAGAGGTTTAAATCGATAGATATTATCATTGTCTTTATCTCCTGCTTTTTTTTGTTTTTTATCAAAACTAATGTTTTCTACTTTTTTTTCTGCTATATCAAAATCTTTTTGTTTTAAATTAGTTTTATCTGCGTTCACTTCTGCTTTAATTGTTACTATAGTAAGACCCAAAATCAACCAAAACATGGCAGTATTAGTTGGTAGATGCAGGGGAAACCAGAATATCGCATCTATTAAAAAAGCGGTTACGCTACCCATCAATCCAATTATTATACTCTGTTTATATTTGTTTTTTATGTTTTTTAATTTTTTAAATCCATAATTAAAATAACTAATTATAAGCCAGATAAATATCCCTAAACCAATTATGCCTAATTCTGCTCCTAATTGTAAATACTCGTTATGTGCTTTGTCTGCAATACCATAAGTATAAAGAATGCGGTTCTGTCCTTGGTCAAAGAATTTCGCCTGATATCTTAAAGTATTATATTTAAAAGTTCCCAGCCCTGAACCAACTAAAAGATGGTTTTTAATCATAAGAGTAGTAAATTTGTAAATTGTAGCTCTCCGACCAAAAGAAAATTCATTAATAAGCTGAGTAATTGAAGCTCTTTCTTTAATATTAGAGATAATTGTACCTGATTTATTTAATGGAGTAGGAATAACGATTAAAAGGGTTACTATAATAATTACAATCAGAATAAGGATGGGTAATTTCTTGTTTTTCTGAATAAATCTTTTGCCCCCAGAAAATATAAAAGCACCTATCATAAAAATTAAAGAAATTCCTATAGCCAGATAGGGTCCCCGAGTAAGAGTAGCCAATATAGCTCCAACCATAGCCAGAATTCCTATTAATAAAAAGGTTTTTTTAATTTTATTTTTGTTAACGAAAAAAAGAGAAATTGCTATGGGTAGAGGAAGTATTAAATATTCAGCAAAATAACCCACATTACCAAAGAGTCCAAAGACTTTTCCCCTTCCATAATTCCCAATCCAGAAAGCAAAATCAATGCCATTGTATTGGAGTATACCATATATACCAAATGTCGACCCTATAAGAAGTACTACGCTGAGGATTTGATTAATTTGTTTTTCGCTATTAATATTATTAACTATTATAAAATAAAGTAAGGGTCCGGCTAAAAAGAGAGGCAACTCTTTTAAGCTTACAAAAAAACTGTTAGACCAAATTAAGGAGAGAACGCAAATAGCTATAAAACTTAAGATAGGAAGGTTAAGTGGTGTAGAAATAAATTTAATCTCTTCCTTATTTATCATCCTAAGTCCCCAAAACATTAAGCCGATTATTACTAAAAGCTCTGCAGTAAGTTCTTTTGCTGGATTAAATACATCTATACAACGTGGATAAAAGACTATAGGGACTAAAATAATTAAAGAAATAATACTGATTTCAATGGCTTTAGTCCAGAAAGATTTATAATCTCTTGTCGAAAAATTTATTTCTTTTTGTTCCATTGTTTCTTTAAACTCCCCATTTAGTTACTCAGTTATCCGGTTAGCCAGTTTACCAGTTAAGATTAAAATCAGTTGGCTGGTTAAAATGTTTAGAGATATTGAACCTCTTCATTAATTTTTAATGTGTTCGTATAACTTTTTGTTTGTGATTTTAAATAGGTAATCAGTCCATTAATTAATTTACCTATTTTCTGAGCATGATTGTAATAAGTTTTAAAATCTTCATTGTTAATATAATTTAAATCTAAACTGAGGTATAAATCATTTTGAACTTCAGATATTGAAGCTCGGGCTATCACTAAAAAGCTTATAAATTCTTTTGTAGTTCTTCTGTCAAAACCTTCAGCTATATTTGACATTACAGAAACAGCGGCCCTTCTCATCTGTGAAGTTAAACTATATAGTTCTTCCTGGGGAAATTCTTTAGTTAATTTATATACATTATTGGCAAATTTTCTTGATTCTTGCCAAATAATTAACTCTTCAAAGGACTTTACAGTCGACAAAATTTATTCCTTTCATTTATTTTCATTCAAATATACTATTTATAGTTTTCCTATTTAATTTCCTAAACCGGGTAACCGGTAAACCGGGTAACAGGATAACAATTAGATTTCCACCATTGATATTATCTTCCAATCATCGTCTTCTTTCTGTAAATCGACATTATACTCTATTTTTTCATTATATATAATTTTACATAAATACCAAAAAAGGCATGCTTTTAGAGAAATATTAATCTCCATTTTGCCACTGGCGTATATACCGGTTAATACTAAATCACTTTCAGGGATAGTAACCTTTACTTCAATTTTAAAAAAAGATAAAGGATCTAATAAATCTTCAACCTCTTCTATCTTTAAAAATAATTCCTCTGGTAAGTTGTTAATATGATTATTATAGGTTCCGCCATTGGAATCAGAGTAATCATAAGAGACATTTTCCATAAATATATCTACATCTTTTTTCTCAATAGCCTTTTCAATATTTTCAGCAATCTGCATAATCTGAGCTTCATCTGTAGAAGAACCGATACAACCAGTCAATAAAGATGAAAGTAAAAAAATACTGATTATTGTCGCTAAGATTTTTGTTTTGTTTTTTATAGACATTTATAACTCCTCGTTAGTCTACCAATCTAATTAGTTGTTAGCATTAAGAACAAGATGCGATTAGGGTGAGGAAAACGACTAATTTGTCTGGGTAACTAAAAAGTTACTTATTAATTTTCACTGGAAGGGCGATGGTAAGGTAAATATATTCTGTGACTTCTTCTTTACCTACAACTTCCAGTGTTTTATCTCTTAAAATCGTTACCGCTAATTCTTCTTCCGTTTTCGGTTTTAATTTAAGATTAGAATATTGGGGAGAGATATAATCAACAGAGCTACTGATTGAAACAATATTCAGCTCCCTATTTCCTAAATTTTTCAAGATAAATTTTCCTGCTGTATCTTCTTCTGAAGCAAAATCATAATTAAGTGTTACTTCTTCCGGTGATATGCCGATTCCGGAAATTTCTCTTTCTTTTATATATCCTGATACTGTAATAAAAAAAGTTTCGTTCTTGGAATCATTACAATGAAATCGAATGGCTTCCCTCACTTCGCCTAACTTATGCTCGGTAGAATTATAAGTCAAAACAAATTCAAACTTATCATTGGGTAGAATTGTTAGGGGTAAAGTAAAATTATGTTCAATATTATCAAAAATAACCAAATCATCAATTATTAAATCTGCATCTCCAATATTTTCTATTTCTCCCTTAAATGTACAAACATCTCCTTCTGATATAAGCCCTAACTCCCATAAATCTTTAGTCACTTTAATTTCAGGCTTAGTTAAATGCTCAACATCAACTGTTACTCTTATATTTTTCTCTGGTTCTTTTTCATCATTTGTTTCGATATAAATTGCTTTACCTACGGTTCCTTCGTAACCACTGGTATCAAAAGTTACTGACAATTCCGCTGATTTTCCTGATAGTATTTCATTAGTAGATAATGATGTTTTTATACATCCACATGATGCTCTTACTCGATCTATATATAAAGTTTTTCCCCCTTCATTGGTTAAGATAAAAGTATGAGTGGGTTTTGCATTCGCTTCCACCTGCCCAAAATTCCATTCCTCTTCGGAAAGTACTAATTTTGGCGGTAGCTGTGATTTGCTTGCTATATTATTGTATATAAAAAATGCTCCAATAATAATTACAATTACTATTAAAATAAAAAAAAATCTTCTTCTATTCAATCTTAATAAAACTCCCTTCTCTTATTGGTTTGATGATAATTATTAATAAACATTAATTTGACTATCAGCAGTTTTTCCTTTATAAGTCGCTTTAATGTGGTATAAGCCATAATATTTTGGACCTGGAGTAAAAGAAGTTGTAATTGACCCGCTCTCGGGATTTAAGGTCCAGACTGTACCACAGGCAAGACATTGATAAGAACAGCTCCAATATACTTTGGAAGGGTCTACAGATATAGAATACCCTTCTGAATCATAGGCTTTTACGGTAAATGTTTTAGAAGTGTACATTTTTACAGTAGCCCAGGCAGGAATAACTTTTATATAGTTTACTGTAGCGCTGTCATAATCAGGAATAATAAACGAAGAACACCCACTACTTAAAATTAAAAGTAAAAATATACCAAGAGCTCCCATTAAAATAATTAATTTTCTTTTAAAATTCACGGCTAGACTCCTTTAAATTCAGTAATATGTGATAAGTAATCTATATTTTTCACCACGACAACGCCGTGGTGCTACACATTTAATATAATATTTCATAATGCAATAAATTATTAATAATTATTTTAATCAGTTTAATCAGTAAACTGGATAACTGGCAAACCAGGTAACCAGCTAACCAGCTAACCAAGTTATTCTACGTATTTTGCTTGCAAGATTTCTTTGGTAGAACTACCCTGAACAAAAATCACTCCATGCATATTACCACCCCAACTAAAATCTTCTAAAACAAATTCAAAGCTCTGTTCTGCTCCAGCTGCAAGAGTAACGCCAACCTCTGTGGTGTCTTTAATAATTTTAGATACCATATATTTCTCACCGGTTATGCCGTTATCTTTGAAAATCATTCCATTTATCACTAAATTATTTAGGGTAGAGGTGCTTATATTTTTTATGCTCCCCGATAAAGTAGTATTTCCGGAACTCTCTGTTTTGCTAACATTTATACTAATCTTTGCTTCTTTAGCCAACTCTGCTACAATCTTACTCTTAAAAGTATAATAAGATCCGGTTAGCCAAATCCTTTGATTTGAGCCATTAAAAAAGGTGTTGGGTGTTGTTCTCTGGTTGATATCTGGTAAATACCAGATATATCGCTCGTTACCACCAATAGTAATTGCACCTCCCCAGGTTCCTATCTCTACTAAAATCATTTCACTACGGTCATACTCCTCTGCTAATTCTTCAAGAATGGGTTCAACTATAATACAATAAGGGCAATGGCTGGTAAACAGTTCTACCATAACTACTCTGGTAACCGTTTCAGGTTCTCCTTCGCCCTCGTCTTCTCCTTCTGTCGGGGTAGTGGGAGTACAACCGACAAACATAAAGACTGCTAAAGTAACCATTAATAAAATTAACAATATTTTTTTCATTCAATTATCTCCTTTCGTTTTACGTTAATTATACTTAAATTAATATAATAATACAAATAATATTTTGCTATAATACATAGAAAAAGGGGGCATTAATGCCCCCTTTTTCTATGGGAATATAATATATATTCTCATAGTATTACATTTCAGCAATAATTCTTATTGAGCAGCAACAGCAACAACGGTTCCACAAACGCCATCTAGGTTAGCACATGCACCGATTACAAAATCTGCTGTTCCCGCAACTGTTGACCATTCTGTACAATTTGCATGTATAGCAGGAGTGTCATTTACGTATTCTGTAACAGATACGACAGCACCTGAATCTATTTTTACCTTTGCATAATAGTATGTTTTATTTCCTACTTTATCAGCAAGAGTAGCTACTAAAAAGAAGTCATAAGCAGTAAGATCGTTTCCTACGGCCTGGTCCGCGTACATCTTAACGTAAGGATACTGAGCATAGATGTCAAAACAAGGTATTGTGCAATTGATATTACAACCAGTACTTGTGCAAGTAGCTATCGGTGAAATACAAGGAATATCACAGCAAGTACCGAATGGATCAGTTTTATATAAATCAAATGTGGCTGTATTTAACCCTGTGCAAGAATCACCACAACATGTAGCACAAGCAGCTGTTTGTGTTACAAAATTTATATTAACTCCACCACATGAACATCCTGTTGACGGGTATTTACGAATAAGAATTTCGCTGCAAGCACCTTTAGTATCAACTGTGTAGGGGTATTTGCAAGGTGCACAGGTTGCGCAGGTTACAACATAAATATATCCTGTAGCACAATCTTCATCGCCCTTAAAGTTAAATTTCCCAGTATAAACTTTTTTGGTAGCATCTGCAGACATAGATACTTCTTGTGCGGTCTCAGGAACTCCAACAGGATTTGCTTTGGTAGCTGTATCACCATCTAACTTTGCACCTACGTATACTGAAACTGGCTCAGTTGCCGCGGCAAAGGTTACAGTAAT
>Ga0315291_10008448_pt1 | contig 12662 bp, 7 predicted proteins | sample YL17G12_20_MG_FD_203070 | JGI IMG/M metagenome (GOLD analysis project Ga0315291, IMG submission 203070) | Sediment microbial communities from Yellowstone Lake, YNP, Wyoming, USA - YL17G12_20 | ecosystem: Environmental > Aquatic > Freshwater > Lake > Sediment | place: USA: Wyoming | collected... | reverse complement strand
GGGTATGACGGGACTAGGAACCTCGCGATTTAATGGTGGTGGAGATGAGGGGGTGGGTGGCTCGCCGCACGCGACGGCGACGCCCGCGGGCAGTGGGTTGCCTTGATTCAGTAGGTTGCAACATGAACGAAAGGGTCGGTTGTTCAGACCTCTGTCTCGCTTCCTCGCCCCACACTCCACCATGCCCCCGCTCCGCCGCCCAGGCGCCACCCAGGCGGCCTCTGAAGTGGACGTGCCTCCCCCACGCCCCATCGCGGGCTCCAGCCCGGCCGCCACGGCGGCCCTGCTCGAGTCGACGTCTGGCTATCACGTCATTTTCCCCGACGCCAAGCCGCCCACCCCGATGGATGACGTATCCGCCTACGCCTCCAAACAACTGCGCCGGTAAGTGAGGGAGGCGATGCATTCGGTGGAAGGGTGGGTTGACAGCGGAAATGCCGCGGGCCGTGCGGTGTGAGAGGGACGACAAAAAAAAGCAAGCCGCGAATGCGAGTCGAGTTTGGCCGGGCTTCTACTCTAGTAAGCCCGCTTGCGGGGCCGTCTGCCCCGCCCGCCGGTGTGAATGTTGCACACAGGCTTAGACCAACACGCAGGCTCCCCGATGAACTGGTCATGAGGGTGATTTGATGGCCTTTGAGCGCCGTGGCCGCCCTGGACACACGCGCATTTTATCCAACCTTGTACCAGGGAGAGCCCTCAAAGCCACCTCCAACAACACCCGCACAGCCGCACGCCTCCTCGAGGGGGCGTGCGGCTGTGCGAAGCCGCTTCCAACACCTAACAACACCCAACACAGCCGCACACCCCTTACAAAACCCTCCCAAAACTTCTCCATCCATTTTTACACACCAGCACCAAACACTATTTCACCTCCCGCACACCCTGGGACCACGCCGTCTCCGTCCTACCCGCCCTGGGCTGGGCCCGCACGTACAAGCCGGCCTTTATCATCCCAGACTTGCTGGCGGGCATGAGCGTGGCCGCCCTGGTCGTCCCACAGGGCATGTCGTACGCCAAGCTGGCGGGGCTGCCCCCCGTCTGGGGCCTGTACGGCGCCTTTGTGCCCGTCATGGTCTACGCCTGCCTGGGCTCCTCCCGCCACCTGGCGGTCGGTCCCGTCGCGGTGACGTCCCTGCTGCTAGGGTCCGGCCTGCCCAGCACGCTGCCACCGGGCGTCCTCCCCCAGGCCGACCCCAACAAACCGGACGACCCGGCTGCCCAGGCCATCTACAACCAGGCCGCCATCCAGGTCGCCCTCCTGGCAGGGCTTATGTACACGGCCGTCGGCCTATTGCGCTTGGGCTGGGTCACCAATTTCCTGTCGCACTCCGTCATCGGCGGGTTCATGTCCGGCGCGTCCGTCATCATCGGCCTCAACCAAGTCAAATTCCTGTTTGGCTATGACAGGCTCCCGTCCCCCCTGCCCGGCGGCAAGCCCATCTCCTTCCCCCGGGCCGACAACCTGCAAGACAACCTGGCCAACCTGTTCTCCAAGGACTGGCTGGCCCAGTTCAAGTGGATTGACCTGGCCATGGGCCTGGCCTGGCTGGCCATCCTCATCTTCATGAAGGAGGCCGGCAAGCTGTCGCGCCGCCTCGTGTGGCTGCGCGCGTTTGGGCCGCTGAGCGTGACCATCCTGTCCACCGCCCTCACGGCCGGCCTGCGCCTGGACCAGATGCCGCACAAGGTAAAGACGGTCGGCATCGTCCCCAAGGGCCTGCCCCACCAGACCGTCACCCTGTGGTTCCCCATGGAGAATGCCGGCAAAAAGGCGGGCCTGGCCGTCTTGGTCTGCCTCATCGACGTGCTGGAATCCATCAGTATCGCCAAGAGCTTGGCCATCAAGAACCGGTACGAGTTGAATGCGACCCAGGAGCTGCGGGGCCTGGGCATCGCCAACCTGGTCGGCGCCGCCTTCAACTGCTACACGACGACGGGCTCCTTTTCGCGGTCTGCCATCATGGACACTGTCGGCGCGCGCACCCAGCTGGCCGGCCTGACGGGCGGCATCATCGTCATGCTGACCTTACTGGTCCTTACCCCGCTCTTCCGCCTCATGCCCAACAATGCCCAGGGCGCCATCATCATTTCCGCCGTCATTGGCCTAATCCAGGTGAAGGAATGGTATTTTTTGTGGCGCATCAACAAGTTTGACTGGCTGGTCTTCAACGCAGCCATGCTGGGCACGATGTTCTTGGGCGTGGAAATGGGCCTCGCCCTGGCGGCGGGCGTGTCTGTCGCGCTGGCCCTGTACAAGTCGGCATTCCCGCACACGGCCGTCCTGGGGAGGCTGCCGTCCACGGCGGTGTACCGGAATGTCAAACAGTACGAAGACGCAACGACCGTGCCTGGCCTGCTCCTCGTCCGCATCGACGCCCCGCTCTTCTTTGCAAATGTGGCGCCCGTCGCGGACGCCCTGCGCAAGTATGAGGCCCGCGCCAACGCGGAGGGCGCCGCCGGCGCGGGCGAGGCGGTGCGGTGGGTGATTGTCGACCTGTCGCCCGTGACCGACCTGGACGCGACCGCCGTCCACTGGCTGCGCGAGTGGGCCCGGGACTTATCATCCCGGGAGGTCGGCCTTGCCCTGGCCAACCCGTCCCGTGTGGTCGCGGACCTAATGACCAAAGCCGGCTTGGTGGACAGCATTGGCAAGGAAAACATTTACGTGCGCATGCACGACGCGGTGGCGGGGTGCCTGGCCAAAGGCGTCGCGCTGCCCGGCGCGGAGGGTGGTGCTGGTGGTGAGGGGATGGATGGGGGCAATGCCGCTGGCGGCTCGCCCGGGAATGGGGCTGCGGGCGCGGAGCCAGCTTTGACGGCCAAGCCGTCCCCGCCACCCGTGTCGAGCGTGTTTCACGGCGTGTAAGTAGCAGGAGGGAAAGTTTGAGGAGATGAACAGGGGAGATGGGTTTTGATTTTCTTTTTCTTTTGTATAACATGCACTCATGAAGCACACGCACACACATCACCGCCGCCAGCGCCCCTGATCTTCACGCAAAGTGGTATATGAGGGCGCGAAGGGAGGAATGGATGAAGAGAGAGGGGAAGGATGGAGAGACGGGTGGTGTGTGAGCTGCGCTGGAGAGAAGCAAACACACGCACCGCGTTGCGTCACGTCGCTTGCCCACTCTCTATCTCCCGATCTTCCTTACGAAGGAGGGCAGCCACAAACAGGGCGCACTGACTCCCAGGCCAAGAACGAGAGAGACAGGAGCTGGAATTCGGGCGCGCGGGGCGAGCGCTCGCTGCTCCGCCAGGGGGGGGCGCACTCAAAACCTGTATCTGGGCGCGCGCGCGCGCGCACACCTTGTCCAACCCCACCTCAACCTCCCCACGCCCCACACCCACACCTTCGCACTGCATGCATGCGTCCCACCCTCGCTCTCGTCTCTCTCGCTCACAGCCCCACGCTCGCCTCCCACTTGGGCAGCTGGGCCAGGACCAGCAGAGTCATGACCGCGTGCGGCGCGATGCGGACGCAGTAGGTGGGGAAACCCGTGTAGAAGGCAAAGGGCCCCCGCGCAGCCAGCGTCTTGGCCGCGCAGTCGATGGGGCCCGTGTACGGCATCTTGCCGTCCGGGCCCGCCTTCATCTTCTGGATCTGGGTCTTCACATAGTCAAAGGGCAGGGAGCAGGCGGCCGCGAAGAAGCCCGCAATCAGGGACCCGCCGACGACTGCGGGCTGGCCGGGATAACCCGCGTCAGCAATCATCTCCTTGACCTGGTCGTTCGAGGCGAGCATGCCCATGTTGAGGGCCATCGCCCGCACGACGGTCGGCCCGGCCCCCCGGAACAGGCCGCCCACGCCGTCCTCCTTGACGATGCGTGACATGGCGTCGACGACGCCCTTGTAATTGCGGCGCTGGGCCACGGGCAGGGTGGAATCGGCCTGCATGCGGATGAGGGTGAGGTCGGCGGGGGACCCCACCAGGGCACCCAGGCCGCCCGCGGTCAGGCCAGCCACCGCTTTCTGCCAGAGCGGCAGGGGCGCGCCCTTGTTGGCTTCCTTCAGGCTCTCGGACAGGGAGTTGAAGATGCCCAGCCGGGCGGTCGTGTAGGTCGCCTGGCGCAGGATGCCCGCGGACAGGCCCTTGTACAGGGCGCCGAAGCCGTCATCCCGGATAATTCCGGCGGCGACGCCAAACTAGAATGAATGAGGGTGGGAGGATGGCATGGTGAGGAGAGGGGCGATGCGCGAGGAGAGAGGTTGGGGGTTGGGTTTTCGAGGGCGCGCCCCCATCGGCGCTGGTGGGACAGCCACCGCGGGGGCGCCCTGCCCGTCCTCTCCCCCGCCCGTGCGGCTGACCCATGTCCCTGGCATGCATCGCTCACGTGCGTCAGCCTAACTAGCCTTCTCAAGGATGTCCAGGGCGGGCCTGATCACGGCCCCTACGAAAGGCTGCCATGCCCAGGGAGCGCAGCACTGGGCGCTCGGACCGGCGGCGCGCCGCCGGCCGCTTGAGAGGGGGATGCAGATGCCAGCGGCGGCCGACCAGAGGCGTGCACCGGTGCCACAACACACCCCAGGCATACGCATGGCACTGCATCACACGCCCGAGTGCATGGCCAGGCAGAGCAGGCCGCAAAAATGGCGGCAAACGGGCCGGCAGCGGAAGCACCGCTAGCGTTCTCTCGGCGCGCGCAGCAAAAGAAATACGGCGCAACCACCACCCCCTCCTCTCTCCTCTTTTTCCATTCGCACTCACCGGCCCGCCCGTCGCGCCCAGTTGGAGCCGGACTTTGACCATGTCAATGGGCTGGATAATGCAGGTCGCGGACGCGCTAAAAAGAGGAGGAGGAGAGAGCGGGGCGTGAGCAGAGAGGAGGTCGAGGCGCACGGCTGGCAAGAAGACACACACACACCTCTCTCTCTTCACAAGCTCTCGTACCCGGATAGGCCGCCATTCAAGTAGGGCTTGATGGCCTTCCAGGCCGCGGGCGGTTCGGATTTGCCGGAGGACATGGTGCGAGTTTGGACGGGTAGGGGTGAAGGGCGGCGGACTTCGAGGGAGCAGACTCGGGTATGGCTCGAGTTGAGTTTTCCTTTCTCTCGCCAGTCGAGAGTTCTGCTCTGCACAGCGCGCACCATTGAGCCGGGTCAGCCACGACCCAGCTACACGCTGCCCTCCCTCGGCCACTCACACGCTACCCCCTCTGACAGAGAGAAAGCATAGAGAGCGCCAAGGCGCCCGCCCCCCTTTCCTGCCCCGAATGCCGCCGCCGCCTCCGACGGGCGACACGGGTGATGTGAGTCGCGCTGCAGGTTCAGGAGCAAGGGGGCACACAGCTTGCGTGCCCAGGCCGAGCGTGGGCATCGCTGACCATACGCGCGCAGGGTGGGTGGAGGCGAGAGAAAGGTGGCAGGGGGGGTGGCAGCCACGCGCAACCAAAAAAAAACTCACACTCACACCACCACCCAGGCCCTCGCAGGCGTCGCCGTCCCGCGCTCCGCCGAGGAGGCCATTGCCGCCCTGAAGGAGCGGGGCATGGGCGTTTACGCTCCTCCCCGACCCGCTGGACGGCCCACCGCCGCCCAGGGTCGGGCCGCGCTGGCCGCCAAGGCGAGCGCCGGCCCACCAGGAGGCCCCTTGCCACCCCCATCCGCCGACTCCAAGTCGGCCGCCGCCACCGTCGTGGAAGCCCAGCTGCGGGCGCGCCTGGCGGCCATGCAAGCCGGTGCAGCCGCTTCCCTGGATGCAGCTGCCTGCCACGGCCGGTGCGCGGCGTTCGGCAACCTGGCGGGTGCGGTCACGGCCGACGCGCTGACCGCCCTCCTGGAATCGACCATGGGCGCCGCCTTCCCCGCTGCCGTGGCGGGCGGCAAGCCCGCCGTGCTGCGCATCCTGACGGAGCCGACCCGCAAGCTGGCGGTCGTCGAGTTTGCGACGGAGGCCATGGCGTCGGCGGGGGTGGGCCTGTCGGGGCAGGTGGAGCTGCTGGGCAACACCCTGACTGCCTGGGCCCCGCCGCCGCCCGTCCTCCGCTCCGCTGGGGCCGTCGCCGCCTCTGCGGCCGGGACGGCGGCCCTGGAATGCTTTGCGTCGGGCGACTTGGAGGGAGCCCGGGATGAGCTGGAAGCGGCGGGTGTGCACCTGCCCGGGTGGGACAACCCGTTGCTGGGAATGCGGCCGCGGACGGGTGCGGCGGCGACAACGCCTGGTGGTAAGCGCGCAGTGCCAGCTGCTGCTGCTGCTGCTGCCGCTCCCGCCCCGCGCCCTTCCAAACCCACGCACGCCCTTCGCATCGACGGCCTCCTACCTGATACCGTCCTTGCGGACGCGGAAGCCCTGACGGCCGTCCTGACGGACGTGGCGGCTGAGTGCGCCAAGTATGGGGAGGTCGTGCGCGTCGCGACAGGCGACGCGCCGGATGCAGGCAGCGGGGCGCACCACCCGCCGTCCGTCCCGATCTTTGTCGTCTTTGCCAAGGCCGCCTCCTCGGCGGTGGCCCGCCTGACTTTGGCGGGGAAGGCGTTTGGCGGCAGCCTGGCGCGGGCCGGCTTTTGTGCGGAGAGCGAGGTGCCGGCAGAGTGACGGGTGTGTAAAAAAGAGTGGTGGGTCCAGAGCAAGTGTTTGCGTCTCTCTTATCCGCCGCCCGTGCGGGGCGTGTGTGCGTGATGCCGTTGGGTGTCGCAGTAAGCGCCTGTGTCTCTCATATTTGTTGCAACCTCCCTCCTCTCTCTCTCTCTCTCCTAAACCCCGGCCTTTTCCATCTCCTTTACCATCACCGCCCCACCTGCCACGACCCCCGCCACCACTTTGCGTTTCCGCTTGGACCGGGTGGGGCCGCTCGGCGGCGGCGGCGCTCCCGCCGCAGCAGCTGCGTCGGCTGCAGGCACCCCCTCCTCACTGCGCGCGTCCACCCGCCGCTTCTCCGCGTCCGCTGCCGCGGCGACCGCGGCCTGCTCCGCCTTGAGCGCGCGCGTGGTCGCTGCCAGGCTCATCTCCAAAAACTCGGGCGCGGCCAGCGCGCCCGCGGGGCCCGCCCGCCGACCCTGCCCGGGCCCGATGGCCTGCTGGAATTCAAAGGCGGTCGCCCCGCCCAGCTTGCGCAACCAGATCTGTTGGGCGGAGGTGAGGAGGGTGTTGGCGAAATAGTAGAGCGCCAGCCCGGCGGGGACGTTGAGCGCAAACCAGCCAATCATCAGGGGCAGCAGGCCGATGAGCCCCTTCCCGAACAGCGCGCCGGGGCTGGTATCATCCTTGTCCGCGGTGGGGGTGGGCGATATGATGGCGGAGGAGGCGTACTGGGCCAGGACCAGGAGGACGGGCAAGACTAGGTAGGGCGCGGCGGCCGCCCACCCCACCGGCGGGGCGTGTGTGATCGGGTCCAGGGGCAGCAGCCAGGCCGTGCCCGTCCCCGCCCGCTGGGCGGCAATCGTGGTCGGCCCCGACAGGGAGGGGATCCAGAAGAAGCCGTCGTCCAGCGTGCCGTCGGACGCGACGTTGGAGAGCGCCCGGTAGAGGCCCCAAAAGATGGGTAGCGTGAGCAGGGTAGGAGCGCAGCCCGCGCTCGGGTCCACGCCCGCTTTCTCGTACAGCGCGCTCTGTTCGCGCTGGACCTTGGCCCGGTCATCCCCGTACAGGCGCTTGATCTCGTCGATGGTGGGCTTGAGCTTGGCGACGGCCAGCGAGGATTCGACCTGTTTTTTGGTGAAGGGCAGGGTCACCACTTTTGTGGCGGCCGTCAGGGCGATGATGGCCCACCCGTACGAGTACGGCACGCCCGCCCGGGCCAGGCCGATCTGGAAGGTGTTGAGCGTGGCTTCCAGGGCGTTGGCGACGGGCGCCAGCCAGCCCGCGTCCTGGCGGCCGGCGGCGGTGGTGGACGAGGTTGCGGCAGCAGCGGCGTCGGCCAGGTCGGCCAGGAGGGCATGCGCATGCGGGGGGAGGGAGTGAGGCGACGCGCTCACCACCTCACCCGCCGATGCCAGCAGGTTGGATGGGGGGCTATGTACGCTCAGAGCGGCGGCCAGCGCGTCCAGGCTCTCCACCAGGCCGGGCAGGGCGTGCGGGAGGGCGGGCAGATGGGCGGCGGCGGACCGGCGGCGGGTGGCGCTGGTGAAGCGCGCAGGGGGTGGAGGGTGTCCCGTCAGGCTCAACACGCCCGTGGCTCGTGTAAATAGGAGGCGTGGCCGCATGACCGGCATAGTTGTGGGGCAGGGAGATAGCCGCAAGGCGTGTCGGCGGGGCGATAAGGGAGAACACTTCCCTCTTCTTATCGAGAGACTGACTGCGGGGCCGGGCCAACCCAAAGCTCACTTTCAATTTTCTGCAGAATTCATCATGTCCACCTCCGCCGCCGACACGGCCAAGGCCGTCGACCTGTCCACCGCCCTCACGGCCGCGACCGAGCTGACTGACGCGTCCGCTGCGGCGACCGCCCTCCGGGCCATCGCCCTGGCCACCCCGGACGCCGACGGGCCCGAGTGCGTCAAGGTGCGGGAGGCTGCAGTCGCGGCGCTCTGCGCCAACCGGACGGCCGCACGGGATGGGCCCGGCCTGGCGGGCCTGCTGACCGACCTGCGCCCCCTGTTTGCAGCCATCCCGAAAGCCAAGACCGCAAAGCTGGTGCGGGGCGTGATCGATGCGATCGCCAAAGTGCCGGGCAGCGAGGGCTTGCAGGTAAGGAGTGGGAGAGCAAAAACGAACGCAAAAAAAGGAAGCGCTGCGCCCCATGTGGAAGGGGGGAGGGCCTCGCGCAGGCGTAGGGTAACCCCGACGTCCGATCTCGCTTGGTGTGAGGGTGGGGAGTGCCAGCAAGGGCGACGGCGCTCGGCGCGCTCCCTGAACGTGGCGGGACAGCGATGGGGCAACGCGAGCGCGCGTCCCTTTCTTTCGAGACTGTGGGCGTGCGGCGTGGTGGCCCCACAACGCTCCACCGGCCTCCACACGCCCACCGCCTCCCGAGGGGGCGGTGGCCCAGTCGCCCAGCCCGTGCGCCCGTGCGAGATCCAGGGCGAAAAGCGGACCCGCCCCCCACCCAAAAACGCGCGCCTCTTTTTCGAAGACCCCCCCCCCCCCACCCTTCCCCCCGGGGCGCGCCCGATCCCCGCTCGCTCACACTGGTCTCAACCTCCTTCCAGCTCGCCGTCTGCCGGGAGGTCTCCGCCTGGGCCCGCTCCGAGCGCCGCACCTTCCTGCGCCAGCGCGTCGACGCCCGCCTGGCCTCCTTGCTCCTCAGCACGGGCGGGGCGGGCGGCCGGCCCGACCCGGGCGGCGCCCTGGCCCTGCTGGCCCCGCTCCTCTCGGAAGTCAAGCGCCTGGACGACAAGCTGATGCTGGTGGAGGTCCACCTCCTCGAATCCCGGGCGCACGCCACCCTGCGCAACCTGCCCAAGGCCCGGGCCGCCCTGACTGCCGCCCGGTCCGCCGCCAACAGCGTGTACGTGCCGCCCAGCCTTCAGGCAGAGATTGACGGCCAGTCGGGCGGCCTCCACGCGGACGAGCGCGATTACAAGACGGCCTTCTCCTACTTTTACGAGGCCTTCGAAGCCCGGGCGGCCCTGGCGGGCGGTTCGGGAGCGTCGGTCGGCGGGTCCGCGTCCGGCCACGCCCCGCCCGCCGCAGCGGGCGACCCGGCGACCGCCGCCGCGACGGCCGCGCTCGCGTCAATGCTCCTGTGCAAGGTTATGACGGGCGACCCGGCGGACGTGCCGGGGCTAATCGCGGCCAAGGCCGGCGTCCGCTTTGCGGGGCCGGCCGTGGACGCCCTGGCCGCGGTGGCGACCGCGGCGGCCGACCGGAGCCTGGAGGGCCTGGCCGCTGCGCGGGCGGCCTACCCGGCCCACCTCGATGGCGACCCCTTCATCGGCTCCCACCTCGCCCGCCTGGCCGACGGCCTGCTCCAGTCCAACCTGCTCCGCCTGGCGGAACCCTTTTCCCGGGTCCAGGTCGGGCACCTGGCATCCCTGATCGGCCTGCCCCACGGGGTCGTGCTGGCGAAGCTGTCCCAAATGATCCTGGACGGAGCGTGTGCGGGCACCCTGGACTCGGAGGCCGACTGCCTGGAGCTGTTCGAGGAGGGCGGGCCGGAGGCGGAGGGCGGGGCCTACGCGGCGGCTGCGGACGCGTTCGCGGCGCTGGGCGGGGCGGTGGACGCGTTGGCAGCGCGGGCGGCGAAAGTGGCGGCGTAAGAGAGTGTGGCGTGGCGGCGAGAGGAGAGCGGGGAAAGGGAGGGGTTGGACGGGCAAGCTTTTTTTTCCTTTCGACACACTTCATTTTTCCGCCTCCGCAACATACCACGCGGCTTCTCGTGCACACCTAATGCCACCATTGCGCCGGCGGGACGCAGTGGCTCTGGGCACCGCGACCGCGGCAAGTGCGTTCTGGGCGTGGTATTGGTCCGAGCATGGCCCCGTGCAGGTGCCACGGCTCGTCGGCGGGGAGACCGAGCTAGGCGCGGCTGTGCGGGCACGGTGAGTGGGTGGGGATCGAGTGGGAGCGGCACGCGTCGGAGCTCGGGGCATCCGACCTGCCCAGGTGGTGGGGCTGGGTCGGGAGGCGCGCGGGCCGAGGGGCCGAGGGGCCCCATTGGTCGTCAAAAGTCAATTCATGGCGCCCGGTCAGCACCACCTTCTCCGCGTCCGCCGGCGGGGCGCCCGGAATCGCACGCCTCGATCAGCCCCGGACTTGGAAGAATAGAGGGGGTAAAACGCTATGCCTGGCGGGGTGGGTCGCATCAAAAAGGACCGCCCACCGTCGCCACCCGGCGTGTCGAGAGGAGACCAAGCCGAAACCGCCGGCCGCTGTCGGGCCGCCAACCTCGCGTGCTCTCTCCTTCCCGCGGCCCTCCCGCGTGCGCGCCGCCGCCTGCCCCCACCGGCGCGGGGAGGCCTACGCAAACACGCCCGACGACCCAGCGAGCGATGCCTGATCACCTCTCTCCCTCTACCCCCACACTGCACCACAGCTGCCCCTCCCTCACCCACGCCTACCGCCCCACCCCATGGGCGACCAACCCCCACCTTCAAACTGTCCTCACCCGCATCCGCGGCGCCCTGGCCGCGCACCCGGGTTACGCCCGCCAGCTCCTCACCTGCACCTCCACGGGCGGCGTCGCTGGCGCGCTGGACTGGTTCCGGGGGTCCGACTCGCCCGACGCGGCGCCGGGCGACGCGCCCATCCTCCTCGTCCTGCATGGTCTGGGCGGCGACTCCCGGGAGGGCCACTGCCGCCACGCCTGCGCCGCCGCGGCGGCCTGTGGTTGGCGGTCGGCCGTACTGGTCCACCGCGGTGGGTGGGGCCTGCCCCTGACGTCCGCTGCCCTGTCCACGGCAGCCCACACGAACGACGTCCGGACCGCGCTCGCGTCCGTCTCTGACCGCTTCCCGGGCGCACCCCTGCTGGCCATCGGGTACTCCATGGGCGGCCTCACCCTGACCAAGGCCCTGGCCGAAGCGGACACGGACGCGGGCACGGCCGGCTACACCCTGCCCCGCCTGTGCGCGGCGGTCATAGTGTCCTCGCCCTTTGACCCGGCCGCGACGGTCGCGGCCGCCGACGCGGCGCCCGCCTGGTCGCCGGGGCGCCTGTACGGCGCCTTTTTGGAGGCCAAGGTGCGGGCCTTTGTGGCCCGCCATGCGGACGCGCTGGCCACGCACGGCGGCCTGGACGTCGAGGCCGTCCTGGCGGGCAAGCGCGGGAGCGCGGACAGCGGCAGCAGCACCCCCTCCACCTCAACCGCGAGCCTGGGCGCCGTGAGCGGGGGCGCCCTTGCGACCCTGCTCGACTCGCTCGTCGCCGCCGGCGGGGGCCCCCACCCCGACCTGGCCACCGCCGCGCACGCCGCCGACGCGGACGCCCACATCCCGGCCATCCGCACGCCCACGCTCTTCATCACCTCGGCAGACGACCCGCTCGTGGGCGGGCGGCGAGCCGCCGCCGAGGCCGCCGTCGCGGCCAACCCGTCCACCCTGCTGGCCGTGACCGCCCGGGGTGGACACCTTGGGTTTTTGACCGGACCCGCCGGCGTGGTCGGCGCCTCCTGGGCGGAAGGGACGGCCGTCGAGTTCCTTTGCATGTTTGCGCCAAGGGGGGCCGCGCTGCCTGGTGGCTCGCCCACCACCACCCCGGCCTCCTCACGTGCCGCCCGCGAGGCCGCCGACGCCCGTGCGTCCGCGTCCGCGCCGGCGCGTAGCGGGCGCGTACCCGCCCGCCCGTCCCCCTACGCCCGGCCGGGCGAGGCGGGTGGTGGCGGTGGCGGCCGGGGCGGGCGGCGGGGCGGAGTCCGGACCGACCACCTCGGCTCGCCCATGACATCACTGGACCGCTCCCGCGGCTCCACCCCCGCTCGCCGCCCGGGCCTGTCCCGGGTCGCAGCCTCAGCTGCGGGTGGCCTGGCTTCCCTGGTGACCGGGGACGAGGAGTGCGCCTCCCCGGCGGCGGGCCAGTCGCGGGCGGCCACGCCCCGGCCCCGCTTTTTTGATGAGGGGGTGGAAGCGGCCGACGGTGACGCCGCCCTCCCTTCGACCCCGCCCCGTGCGGCGGACGTCGCGGCCGCCCTGGGTGCCATTGCAGCCGACCGGGCGGGCGCGGCGGTGGGGGCTCTGGCCGGGGCGGCGTGGGCGGCCGTCAGCGCGGCTCGGCGGGCGGCGGCGGTGAGGCCACACAAGGGGGGGGGGGGGGGGGGGGGCCGCCGCCGGGGGCCCGCGCGCGGCCGCC
>Ga0315291_10008447_pt1 | contig 12663 bp, 7 predicted proteins | sample YL17G12_20_MG_FD_203070 | JGI IMG/M metagenome (GOLD analysis project Ga0315291, IMG submission 203070) | Sediment microbial communities from Yellowstone Lake, YNP, Wyoming, USA - YL17G12_20 | ecosystem: Environmental > Aquatic > Freshwater > Lake > Sediment | place: USA: Wyoming | collected... | reverse complement strand
CATCTGGACTTTGCACAGCCTTTCTTCTAAAGTAGTCCAATTATGCTGAAAGCGTTTAGACTGGTTGCGTGCGTGGTGGTTTTCTCGGCTGTTTGTCCTATCCCCCAGTCGAAGGGGGCGTTCGCACCATGGGCGTCCAACACTGACCCCACGGACATTCCTAAACGCCACGTCCAGGACGTCACCACCTCGCCTTTCACCTACAACACCACGCAGGGCGGCACGATGGACGGAAAAATGTGCACCACGCTTCCCGGCGTATGGGAGCCCTATGAACAGACTTGGGAGTCAAACCGTTCGATACGCATGGAGAACGTCGGCGCGGCAAAGGTGATAAACCCGTGGCTGAAGATAGGCCCCATCGACTTCTTCTCCCAGCAGACTATAGCGAACTCGGTTGTGGAGGGACTTTCAACCGAAAGGGAAAAGGCCCTCGCGATTTTCTATTTCTACATAACCCATCGCTACCACAAAGGCAATGGGGACAACACAGCGCAGGGCGACGTTTCGCAGGCGATCAACGTATTCGGTTTCAACACCTGCGGAAACAGCACCCTGTGCATATCGGACCTGCTTGACAAAGTCGGAATGCGTGATTGCATATTCAGCCATTGCCCTGGCCACGTCGTCCCGCAGGTTTTCTTCGACGGCAAGTACAACACGCTTGACGGCGACATGGCCACCTTCATGCTCATGCGGGACAACCACACCCTCGCCAACGAGTTGGATTTGGTGCGGGACCACGACCTGATAAAACGCGTGCATCAGCATGGAATTATGAGTCCCATGAATCCTCTCAAGAACAATGAGGACTACGCGCAGTATTACACATGGGAGGGGAACACGACAGTGCAACTCGACGGCTGGGCCTGGTGGAATATGGGCATGGTCCTGCGTCCGGACGAAGCCCTTGAATGGAGGTGGGGGCATGAGACTCCGGTGAAATATCACGGCGACATGGCGGGATATCCCCCGATAGTTCCAGACACGATCTATAACGGCCTCTGGGAATATGCTCCGGACTTCCATAACGATTCGCAGTGGCGGGCTGGAGCGACCGTGACGAACATCACCAACAAAGACGGTGTCCTCACGGCCACGGAGGGAGGTACGGGCACCATCCTTTGGCATATGAAAGTGCCTTATCAATTCGTCGGAGGCACCCTTTCCGCCTCGGGCGACGGGTATGCTTTCGAGATTGGTTTCCTGGACCCGAAAGATTGGAGGAAGACCGTTTACATGCCGCTGGCGCCGTTGGCCGAGTTTGACGGCAAGTTCAAAGGCCGCACAGCCGACGAGTACGAGTACTGGCTCAGATGCACCTTGACGGGCAAAGCTTCCTTGAGCGCCGTCAAAATCAAGAACGACATCCAGATGGCGCCTCTGGCCATGCCGTCCATGACCGCGGGAGACAACAGTTTCACGTACTTGGAGCACACGGACAACAAGACCGGCGCAAACGCCGATAGGAATCTGAGGATCACGCATACCTGGGTCGAAAGGTCGAAGACGCGCCCTCCGAAAGCGCCCGACTCTCCCGTCTATCCGGCCAACGGCGGCGAGAGCGACGGCACGGATGTGGTGTTCCAGTGGAACGCCGCCACGGACCCAGATGGCGACGCCATAACGGATTATCATTTCCAGCTTTCGGACCGTCCCGACATGAGATGGCCCATGTCTCCCAATTTCGACAAATACATTTCCAAGACGGCCGACAAAGGCAAGACCTACTACACGCTTCCGCGCCCCGGCCTCTTGACGCACGGCAAGACCTATTACTGGCACGTGAAAGCAAAGGATTCAAACGGCGTCTGGGGGCCGTGGAGCGGTACCTGGAGTTTCACCGCGCAGGGGCCAGCGTATCCCCTGGACGTAGCGATCAAACACAACCCTGACACCGGAATAGGTACATTGACATGGAGCGCCAATCCGGTGGGAAGGCCACCCGCCAAGTACAGAGTATATGGCAGCGATGAGAAGGGCTTCACGGTCCATGACACTCCCTACGAGGTCAATCTTGGCGACACAAAAGAGCTCGCCAACCCTTTCCCGGCCAAGTTCGTGGCCGAAGTCACAGGCACTTCACTGGATGTGGTCGGAGTCGGCAACGCTCTTCCGAACGCCAACAAAGCCTATTACCGCGTCGTGGCGGTGGATACCAGGGATAAAAGAAGCGGGGATTCGGATTATGTCGAAGCACCCCGGCCGTTCATATACAGCGCACCCGTCACGAGCGCGCCCGCGGGCCAGCCTTATAGCTATCAAGTCAAGGCCATCTGTTCCCTGGGCGACCTCACGAGAAGGGATGCCGCCAAGCCGAAGCCCGGAGCCAAATTCTGGAAGATCGAACCTCTGAAGTTTTCGCTCACGCAAAAACCGAGCTGGATGAGCATCAACGCCGACACCGGGCTGATAACAGGCATGTCAGACGGGACGGGCGGGACGGTGACCGTTAGCGTGACTCTCACGAAAGAGCACCGGCTGGTGCATGACAAAGATAGTATCGTGTGGGGGAACGAATATGAACAAAGCAAAACCTATGAGAGCGTCGGACCCGTGATACAGCAGTTTGTCGTGAACGGCACGAAGGATAAATGAGCCCACAAGCTGATCAAACCGCTTCGTGGGTGTTTCTCTCGTCAGCAGAAATGGCACAGATTGCGCTTGTCAAGCGGCCGTCGGACCGCCTTGTAACGGCTGAATGTGCCACAAACGCTCTCTGAAAAGGATGGCATGTGGGACAGGGGTGACAGGGCGGAGATGATCTCAACGGTGTCTGCCTCGTTGCCACGAGAGAAGCGGAGGTCTGTGCCTGAAACACTGGCAGACTCTTCCCATGTTCAGAAAGGAAGAGTCACGCCAGACAGTCTATGCGGCGGTCTGGAGGCGATCCACGATCGAGATCCGCTGTACACAGACAAGTTCGAGAGCATTCTCAAGACCACCGGCGTGGAGTCAGTGAAACTACCGCCCCGAAGTCCAAATCTCAACGCCCACGCGGAACGGTTTATCAGGTCCATCAAAGAGGAATGCCTCGATCACCTCATCCTATCTTCTGAAGACCAGTTGCACTATGTCCTGTCCGTGCCATAGATGATTTCGATAATGTCTACGTTACCGGCCAGATCTCCAAAACTACACAAGGGCAATGCAGAAATGCCCAACTCCGTGCTATCCTTTCTCAGGGCCCGAACTGGCCCACAATGCTGTTATATTGTCATCGACCCTCTTGCCATAGTACATTCTTGTGAAACACCGCTGAACCCTCAGGCCGGCCGCTTCAACAAACCTCACAGCATCGACATTCCCCTTTGGCACGTCCATGAAGACCATCTTGCCCCGGCAGCGGCTCAATGCATCAGATAATAAAGGCGGACCAGCATAGGTCACAGCCACACATGGCCCGACCTGGATGGCATTGGCGCCGGGACGGATCGTCACGTACCCTTCGACTGTGCTCTGGCGGCGCACAATGCGCAACCCTTGTGGGAATTCACCGAATAACCTAACGAGCATTTTTCCACGGTCCGTCCCTGTCTCCTTCTTATCGAATTCCACTATATCCTGATAACTCCCTGGGGCCAACTCGGTTACTATCTGCGACGCCGGGTACTGCGAAGCCATGCCCTCATACCGGGCCAGCTCGTATTCCGGCATAAAGCCCAGCTTTTCATACACAGGCCGTCCTGCCGGTGTGGCATCGAGACGGATGGTCAGAACACGTCGGCCTTCAAGATAGTCAAGGGCATATCGCAGCAATCGGGTCCCGATGCCCCGGCCGCGGGCGTTCACATCGACCAGAACCATCGCTATCCAGGCGACACTTCCAAGTACACAAGTGGTGGTCGTTCCCACAGCACATCCATCCAACTCAGCGACGAAGCAGCCATCGGGGCTCAAAATGCATGAAACGCAGCCAGTCGGCTTCGGTCTGGTTCCACCGGGCCTGTCGCGACAATCGAAGACCAAGCTCTCGGTCTTCGATCTTCATCACTCTGATGTGGATAGCCTTCATGAATCCAAGCCAATTCTCAATTCGTGGAACAGATCTATTCTGCGAGCCCTACATCTGACACGTCCATGGGCAAATCCTACGGGCCATACGGCGCAAGAATCCGCAGGAGTGGTTCGAGGATAGCGTATTGTACCCCACTTGACCATAGACATTCAAGCGTAATGCCACAACGATGTATCTACGCCGTATCGGCTCAGCCCTCGTTTTACCCTTCATATTCACGATGAATGCAACGATATTGCAATTGTCCAGCCCATTCAGGTAAGATGACACGCCGTAGCGTATAGGACCGCAGTTTATGAAGGTATATGAAAAATCGCTGATTGAGGAGACTCCGCCATGAAGGCGCTGAGGCATCTCTTGCTGATCGTGATCCTGCTACTGAGGGGTGGCACGCCAGTTCTGGCTGAATCCGCTGTAGTTTCTGTCACGGTTGAACCGGGCAGTGCCGGTGGCGATACCGCACTGACCTTTGCCCACGCTTTCCAGCAAGGTGATATCTCTGAATCGCTCGCGGTACGGTCTGGGAACCAAAATCTTCCCGCCCAGGTTGATGTCAAACGTCGATACGCCGACGGCTCCGTCAAGCATGCGATAATTACAACCACGATCAGTGGGATGTCGCCGGGTGTGGCGATGCAACTCGATCTGTACACTGAACGGGCCTCAGCGCACCAAGCGTCCAAATTTGTCTTGCCTGAAGGATTTGAAGCCGAGGTTGTGCTGACGTTCCCGGATGGTAGCGAACGTCGAGCGTCCGCGCGCGAGTTCCTCACGAAGGCTCAGGCCGGAGAGCAGGGATTCACCATTGCTCCCTGGCTGTCGGGTCCGTTCGCCAGTGAGGTCCAGTTGATTGGTTCGCCTGTTGGCAAGGACGGCGATCGCGATCCAGATCTGCTGGTTGTGTTCGGGCTGCGTGTTTTGTCCGGAGGCAGGGCGGTACGAACCGAGGTTGTTGTCGAGTCGCCGTGGATCGATGTGCCGGGCAACGTCCCCTATGATGTCCGCCTCGCTGTGGGCGGCGAAGAGGTCATGGCCACCAAGAACGTTGGTTACTGGCGGCATCAAATGCCTTACTGGCTCAAAGACGGCGATCGTAATCTCGGGCATTTCGCCCACGGGCGATGGCGCAAGGTTTTCTGGTGGCCCAAGCCGCCGGCGGCCGCGTATGTGCGGTATGATCTGTCCTATCTCTGCGGGACAGGGCTTTTGCCCCCGTACGACTGTGACGTGGTGATTTCCGAGGAAATGATCGGCTGCAACATCTCTGCGTGGGCCGAGTCGCCGCGGGGTATTCTTGAAAACGGCGTCATCATGGCTTATTTTCCAACAACCGGGGGACGTGAAGACCTCGGCCCTTGTCCGACCTGGACCACTCGGTATTGGCTAATGGGCAAAGCTATCGCCTTGAGCAGAGCCGCAAACGCTTAGCCAGACAGAATAAGATCGAAAGGTAAAATTGTATCTTGACAGCCAGGGTGGTACTGGCTATAATAGATACTTGGTGGTACATTTTTGTTCCGCCAAGTGGTACACTTTTACTCCGCCGTTTACAATCTGGGAAATATCGGTCTATCTGTTCTTAAAAATCTGAGGGGGTGCAGGAATGAGTACGCAGGCAATTTTGAAGGGTCTGTCATGGCTGACGGTCTGGCTTGCAATTAGCTTGTCAGCGACAGAAGCAGTGGCTGTGCCAAATGCTAACGGCAGCTTACGATTCACCCTGGTGCCCATGCGTCATGAATCTACCAAGGCCCAGGATGGCTCTGACGTCATAAAAATGAAAGGATTCGGCCGGGAACTGTCGCCGGGAAATCCGGTGCTGCCGCGCAAAGTCTATAATATTGCGATCCCCCCGAATGTCATCTGGTCAAGCATAAAATTGAAAGTCATCTCCGCCAATACTCATGCCCTGGAGGGGACTTACGATCTGCAGCCTGCCGGCCCCTATATGGCCTCTGCGGGCGGCAGGATTAAAGAATCCTGGGGAGCGTCGAAAAAAATTATAAATGGCAAAAACGCTGATATCTATGAGGTTAATGCCAACTACCCTCTGAATCCGGTGAAACTGCTTCCCTATGGACAAATGCGCAAATGGAAGTTTGTCAGGGTAAGTTTCAGCCCCTTCCAATATAACCCCGTAGCAAAGAAGCTGTTCCTTACCGAAAAAATCGAGCTCGAGCTCAGCTATAGCCTTTCTGACGAGAAAATGGCTCAGAGCTTAATTTCTGACACGGTAATGGATGATGTCGCCGCGCAGACCTTGCTTAACTATGATCAGGCCAAAGCCTGGTACAATCCGGAGGGGTCGGTCGGTGATTTGGCGCTGTCCCAGGCAGCAACTTCAGGCGCCTACCCTTACGTCATAATCACCACCAACGCCATTGAATCGGGGAGTAATAAGCTCGCTGATTTCATCGCCCATAAGCGTCGCCAACAGAATGTCTTGGTGGTAACCGAGGATGATTTTGATGGTTTGACCGGGCCCCCCCCCAACCACCGGGCCGAGAGAATCCGGCAATGGCTGATCAATAATTACGCCAGTATGCGGATCATGTATGTCCTCCTGATCGGAGACCCGACTCCTTTTGATGAGTTTGGGAGAAACCAAATTCCCATGAAAATGTGCTGGCCCCGGTACGGCGAAGATGAAGACAGAGAGTCGCCCACGGACTACTTCTATGCCGACCTTACCGGCAACTGGGACAAGAATGGCGATTATTCCTATGGCCAGTACGGGGGCGACTATGATGTCTCAGGAGGGGTGGATTTGGCGCCGGAAGTTTATGTGGGCCGGATCCCGGTTTATTACAGTAATTATACCGACCTGGATAACATCCTGCAAAAGATAATTGATTATGAGACCGAACCCATTGGGGATCTTAACTGGCGGCAAAGTATTCTGCTCCCGATGAGTTTTCAGCTCAGCAAAGTTTGGGGATTATTTACGGTTGATGGGGCGGAGTTGGCTGAGCAAATGAAGGATGACTATCTGGATGACGCGGCCTATAGCTCCTGGCGGATGTATCAGCAGGGAAACGGCAAATGTGGAGATGATTCCGACAGCGATAGCGAGGAAGAACTCCGGGGCGGAACGACGGTATATAATCGCTGGGCAAGTAATGACTTCGGCATTGTCTGTTGGTGGGGGCATGGCAACACTACCCAGGCTATTGTTGGTTATGATGACTGTGTGGATGGAATTCTTATGGCCAGTTCTTATACTGCCGGGCTTGATGATGACCATCCCTCCTTTACCTATCAGTGTTCCTGTTCAAACGGTTGCCCTGAGGATTGCAACAATCTTCAATATGCCATCCTGAAACAGGGCGGGATTGCCACGGTAAGCGCATCCCGAGTCTCGTGGTTCCATCCATTTCAGAGTTATGGTGAGTTTGATGATGGCGAAAAGACGAACGCCGGCATCGGCTATGATTATGTGAAGAATTTAATTGCCGACGCCTGGTTCTCGACTGCCGGAATAGCGCTGTATTCGGCCAAATCTTCCGGTTCTTGGCCCGACAGCCGTGAATGGCTGATGAACGAGTATGACTTTAATCTCTACGGCGACCCATCAACCAGCCCCAGTTCCCATGCCCGGCTGACGGTATACACCGCTTATGCCAGCGGTGTCGGAGGCAATACCGCCACTTTAAGTGGTCAACTACATGATATGGGAACCACCTCCACGGTTCAGGTTTCTTTCCTGTGGGGGAATACCAATACCTTCCCCATGGCGAATGAGACCCCTCCGCAGATTATGACCGCGGCTGGGTACTTCTATGCTTCGCTGACCGGCCTGACCCCGGAAACCACCTATTACTTCTACGCCAAGGCGGTGGGAGACAAAACGGTTTATGGCACAACCGGGATTTTCATTACTTCGTCTGTACCACCCCGGGTGGGCACCAACTGGGTTACGGATATAGCCGCCAACGCCGTAACCTTGAATGGGGAGCTGGCCTCCCTGGGATCAGCATCGTCAGTCCAGGTTTTTTTCGAATGGGGTGATAGTACGTTGTACGGCAACCAAACCCCGCCGGTGACTATGACCACGGCCGGGCCGTTCAGCGCCCGCATCAGCGGCCTGGTGGCGGGAACCACCTACCATTTCCGGGCCAAGGCAGTGGGACAGGGCACGGGCGTGGGAGGTGAAAGACCCTTTATGGCTGGGGCCATCCTGCGGGTTCCCAGCGACTATCACACCATCCAAATCGCCATCGATGTGGCAAACCCGGGCCAGATAATCATGGTTGCGGATGGCACTTACAGCGGTACCGGGAACCGGGACCTTAACCTACTGGGCAAACGCATCACTCTCCAATCCGAGAACGGTCCCGCCAATTGCATCATTGATTGCCAATACTCCGGGCGCGGCTTCAATGTCCACGGGGAGAATCTGGATACCGTGGTATCCGGGTTTACGATTAAAAATGGCTTTGCCTTCAATTCACCCGGAGGGGGACCCGGAGGGGGGATTTACTGCAGCAGCGGCTCCATTATTAACTGTAATATTACCAATTGCTCAGCCGTTGACGGTGGCGGGATTTATGGCGCCGCCTCCATTATTAACTGTAATATTACCAATTGCTCAGCCGCTTTCGGTGGCGGCGGGATTTATGGCGACGACTCCTTGTTCATCAGCGACTGCACGGTCAATGGCAACACCGCCAGCATTTCCGGGGGCGGTATCCATTGCAATGGCGCTTTAACCATCACCGGCTCGAGCATCAGCAATAACACGACATCAGGGCAGGGCGGGGGGATCACTTGCAGAGATTCCTCCACCATCACCGCTTGCACCATCAGCGGCAATGAAGCGTCCGGTACTGATGCCATCGCCGGCGGGGTTTATTGCTATGAGAGTATGACCATCCGCAACTGCACCATCTCCGGCAACCGGGTCTACCTGAACAGTCCAGGTCTGTCAGGCATGGGAGGGGGGATCTATTGCAGGTACAATACTATTATCGCCGACAGCCTGATCTCCGGCAATGAAGCCACCGGCATTACAGGCGGGTCCGGCGGCGGGATCAGTTGTTGGGATTCTACCATCATCCAAAACTCGATAATTACGGGCAATAAAGCCACGGGCTCCTACGGTAATGGCGGAGGGATATTTGCCGGAGGTACCCCCAGAGGTACCCCCATACTCACCAATTGCACCATCACAGGCAATCAAGCCCCCGGCTCGGCGTCTGCCGGCGGCGGGATTTCTTGCTACGGCTCCCCTATCCTGACCAACTGTATTCTCTGGGGCGACTCTCCCAACGAAATGCAGGGCGGCTCACCCACCGTGACCTACTGTGACATACAGGGCGGGCATGCTGGAATTGGTAATATTAACGCCTTTCCTATGCTTACTAATTATCACTTGGAGTGCGGTTCTCCCTGTATCGATGCCGGTAACAATAACGCCCTCCAGATCTCCCCGCAGGATTATGACGGCGATCCACGAATTTCCGATGGCGACAGCGACGGGACAGCGAAAGTGGATATCGGAGCTGATGAGACCAGGTACCGGCGCCCCTTGCTCAGCGACGGAAGCGTTTCTCCCGCTAGCGGGGATCAGCACACCATCTTCCGGTTTGTGGTGAATTACTTTCAACCCGATGTTTATCCGCCGACGGTAAAAGATGTGGTGATCGACGGCACGGCCCATACCATGTATCTCCTGAGCGGGTCGCCGGCATCCGGGATTTACTATTGCGATACCACGCTGCGCCCGGGAACGCAATACTACTTTTCCTTCAATGACGGACATGGATGTTCGGTACGACTGCCGGCCACAGGAAATTATACCGGCCCGCTGGTCAGCAATCAGTGCCCGACTCTAGCCAATGGTGACGTGGATCCCAACAGTGGAGATGCCGCAACCGTATTCCGATTTACGGTCGATTATTATGATGCGGATGGCATGATGCCGATAGGAGCAAATATCATAATTGACGGAACCTGGAAGACGATGGCTGTTTTGAGCGGCACACAGGCACATGGGACGTATTACTATGACACTATTTTGGGCCCAGGGACCCAGTTTTATTTTTACTTTGTTGATGGAGGCGGGTGCACCGCGCGACTGCCCTCCACCGGCAGGTTGCCCGGACCTACGGTGACCGGCCTTACCCTTTATGTCCCGGATGACTATCCTGGCATCCAGGCGGCGCTGGATGGTTGCGTTTCCGGTGATACGATCATCGTGCGGGCGGGAAGATACACCGGGGCCGGTAACAAAAACCTTGATTTCAAGGGCAAAGCCCTGACCTTGCGCTCCGAGCACGGCCCGTTTAACTGCATCATTGACTGTGAAGGAAACGATCGAGGATTTTACTTCCACAGCAATGAGCACGCCAACTCGGTGGTGAATGGCTTTACCATCACCAACGGCAATACTACCGGCTATGGTGGGGCAATTTATTGTTATCAGGCCTATCCTACCATAACTAATTGCTGGATCATTGGTAACTCTTCCTCGCATGCGGGTGGCGGTATCTGCTACTATGGCTATTCGTATGGCGCTTCAGTCAGTAACTGTGTTTTTGCGGGTAACTCGGCCCTAAATGGTGGTGGTATCGCTATCGGAATTACAAACCCAACATCGCTCGCAGATGTTGCTATCTCCAACTGCACCCTCTATGGCAACGCAGCCACAACTGGTGGGGGAATTTGGGAAATGAGCCGCGGCAGCATTACTTCGAGCGTCGCTAACTGCATTTTATGGGGTAACACCGCTACTAATGGATCGCAACTGGCTAAGACCATAGGCGGAATAATAATTAACAACAGCGATATCCAAGGAGGCCAGTCACAGGTTTATGGCTCGGTTACCTGGGGGAGTGGCAATATTGATCTTGACCCAAGATTCGCGAATGTTCCGGCCGCCAACTTGCGGCTGTTACCCGGGTCGCCTGGTATTGACACCGGTTACAACATAGCCCTCCCCATATCATTGACTACCGATCTTGGCGGCAGTCCCCGATGCATGGATGGAGATGGTGACAGCGTCGCAAACGTCGACATGGGCGCTTATGAATTAATTCCCGGTGATCTTGATAGCGGCGGTTCTGTGAACATGCTCGACTTCGCCATGTTTACAAACCAATGGCCGGGAACGGACTGTACAAGCAATAATAACTGGTGCCTGGGGGCCGATCTCAATCATTCCGGTTTAGTGGCTTGGGAAGATTTGTGTTTATTGACTGAAAATTGGCTTATTGGTGTTGCTCCGTACGACCTGGGTGTCTATGAGTTCATCGTGGGTGATATAAATAGAAGTAATTTCGTAAACCTACAGGATTTCGCCATGTGTGGGGCCCAATGGTTGGAAACGGGCTGCGCCAGTGATAATTTCTGGTGCCAGGGAGCAGATCTCAATCATTCGGGGTCCGTTGCTTTGGACGATTTATGTTTATTTGTTCAGAATTGGCTCATAGGGATTGCCCCCTAGTCCCTATACAAGCGTGACTTTTTTGATTTTGTCACAGTTGGATTCATGAAAAAGCTCGAAATGCCCCGAAGACTTGCATATAAAGGCTGTATAGAAAGTTAAGGCCAAAAGCAACATTTACACGCAAAAAAGCATTTCGAGTGAAAAAGAAAATAGCAAAAGAACTAAGGCGACGCAAGCAGAGAATTCAATATCGTCTGCGTGATATCAACTGGAAGGAACAGAGCAAGCCCGCCGGTGATTGGGTGGGCAAGCCGATGTTCGCCGCGGGGAACATTCATTATGACATGGCCGGGCGAACTCGCGGCTTGGCTTATGGTGGTATAAAGGCATCTGGGGCTATCATCCGTTGCTGATTTCGCTGGCCAATACGGCAGAGCCTCTATACTTAGTCAATCGCAGCGGCAATTGCGTCAGCAGTGCCGGGGCAGCGGCTTATCTTGATCAAGCCATTGCCTTATGCCTTACGGGAGGCTTTAGAAGGATTCTTACGCGTGGTGATACTGGCCAATGAACGCTGTGATCAGGAGAATCTGATCGAGCAGCTCAAGAACGGCGTTGCGGCGTTGCGTATGCCGGTTGATAATCTCGTGAGCAACTGGGCACATAAGGTGACGGCGTCACTGACCTGGACGCTTAAGGCGTGGTTCGGTTTGTCACTCGGCGAGAAGGGACGCTGGCGGCAGAAGTATAAATCGCAGAAGCAGGCGGTGCTGAAGATGGAGTTCAAGAAGTTTCGCAACGCCATAATTGCGTTGTCCTGCCGGATTATCAAGACCGGCCGAAAGATTGTGTATCGCATACTGTCGTGGAATCCCTGGCTGGCAGTATTTTTCCGTGGATTTCGGGGATTGCGATATTCACCCGGCTGATGCGGCCGGGAGAATTGAGGTCGCGGTACGTACGCCGCGACGATTGTTGGGCCTCTGGGAACCTCGGAAACGAGTGCGATATGGTGCGATGACAATTTGGAGCGGCAAACTCAACCAGCCAGCCGGCTGGGCCACGAAAGTTGTGTCCGACTAAAACGGCCGACTCCGTCACACGGAAGCCTAAAAAAACTCGCTTGTTTTGGGACTAGCCCAGCTTCCGCACTTTGGGCGTAAAATCTTTGGTTTTGGGTGAAAAACCCAGAAAGTTTTCACTACATCTGGTTCATCTTCTGTTCGGCTACAGGTAAGTGGGTCGGTAGATTCAAGCC
>Ga0315291_10008445_pt1 | contig 12663 bp, 9 predicted proteins | sample YL17G12_20_MG_FD_203070 | JGI IMG/M metagenome (GOLD analysis project Ga0315291, IMG submission 203070) | Sediment microbial communities from Yellowstone Lake, YNP, Wyoming, USA - YL17G12_20 | ecosystem: Environmental > Aquatic > Freshwater > Lake > Sediment | place: USA: Wyoming | collected... | reverse complement strand
ACCTCGTCGAACATTCCTTCGACCTGGAGGAGGGCCCTTCCGATGAGCGTCCCCCCCGGGATAGGCAAGTTTGCCTTGTCGGCCCTCATCCTCCGGCTTTTCCCGCCGGCGAGGATAATGAGGCTCGCGCTTTTTCGTCCGCGGCCAGGCTTCTTACCCATAATAAGACATCATAAACAAATCCGTTAATTTGCGAAAGTCATCGGCCGTTCAATATGGAATGTTATTCTTGCGTTTGGTGCGGGTCGTTCTGTAGAAGGTTGGTCCGAGGCCGCATGGAAGAAAATAGAGAAAAATCCAATATTTTGGATATATATCCATATTTTCATATTGGCCTTCTCGGGAAAGGACCTTCGGCGTTTGCCTATGTTATTGATAATAAATATATTAATATTATGGCGGGTTTTGGCTCGTAATTTGCATGGAATTCCTAAGGAGGAGGATCCATGAGACATAGGCTTTTTAAGTTCAACAAGAGGATCGTCTTGGTCGTTTTTGTTTTGGCCGTTCTTCCGGCCGTTTTTCCGGGGGTCTGTGCCGCGCAGGGGTCGGGCCTGATCTGGCCCTGGTGGGGGCCCGACGAATTCACTTACTTCACGTTGCCCATCGGCGGCTGGAACGTCCTCGGACCCTCTTCCGTCCGGGGAACGGCGATGGGGGAAACGCTTTTGGGGAACACGGGTCCGGCATCGGGCTTCTTCAATCCCGCCATTTCCTGCCAGGCGGAAGAGGGCCATTTCGACCTGAGCTTCAGGTACGCCCACACGGTTTATAAAACGAATTATCCCTCGCCCTTCTTTATCCAGATGGCGATGCCTTCGCATGACGATATGGTCTCCTTCGCCAGGAATACGGAAAACCTGGATAGGGTGGGTATCTCCTTGCCCATCGGAGATTGGACGTTAGCGGCCAACTATGGGCTTTTCCAGGAGTTCAACTTCCCGGATATCAAGCCCGAATTCTATTCGTACTTGAGCGAAGTCACGCAGTCCGGGAAGCTCCGTGGCGCCAACCTGTCGGTGTCCCGTTCCCTGACCCGCTCGTTCTCGCTCGGCGTTTCGGTCTCCTACCTCTTCGGGGATCTCTCCCGGTCCCAGACGGTGCCGGGGCTCTATTGGATTCTGGAAGGGATCGCCGAGGGCGGAGGATCGCTTCCGCCGATATCCGAATTGGACCGATTGATGGCCGAGACTTACAGCGTCGAGAAATTCAGCCTCGATTTCGACGCCCTGGCCTTCAACCTCGGATTGACTTTCCAGGCTGGGAAGGACTGGACGATCGGTCTCCTTCTCCGGCCGCCCTTTAATCTCAACGTGGACGCCAACATTCGCGTGACCTATGGTGATCCTGCTCAGCCGCCGGTTCACAGCGTCGACGAATACTCCCTGAAGCAGCCTTTCGTCGCGGTGTCCAGCGTGTCCTTCAGGCCCGTCTCAGGATTCGAGCTCGCAGCGGACCTTTCGTATTGGGGATGGGGGCAATCCTCGGCCCCTTATCAGCAGGGTTGGTATTACAGTCCCGCGTTTAAAAGCGTCCTCAAGCTGAACTTGGGCGCCGAATACCGGATCGATTTCCCCGCCGGCCGCGTCAAAGGGCTGGCCCTCCGGGCCGGGTATATTTATGATCCCCAACCCTATCAGTATGCGGAGAGCTGGGCCCGGAGTTTCCTGACGGGGGGTTTCGGCCTTTCCCTGGGCGATTTTGAGATCGAAGCGGCGGCCAAAATCGGCTTCGCGGCCTCGGAACTCGGCCGATTCCACTCGAATATCTTCCAGATCGGCGCCGGGTACAAGTTCTGATAGTAAGGGAATAGAAAGAATCCGGCGGGAGCTTTTGTCAAGAGGGTCACGCCGATGACGGCGACACCCGAGAGGATGGTCGCCGGCACCCACTCGGACACGGCGGCTTTTAGCGAGGGGATGGTGATGCGCGATCGATCTTCGTTAAATCAATCTTCGTAATCGTACCAGCTGCGCCTTTTGTCCTTGCCGTTGACCCCGTTCGCGTCCAGGGCCCACATGCCGCGGCCGTGGGTGGCGATGACGACGATGTTCTCCCTGGGGTGGATGATCAGGTCAAGGACGTAGACCGTCGGCAGGTCCCCGCCGAGCACGGCCCATGTCTTCCCTTGGTCCGCGGACACAAAGACCCCGCCGTCCGTCCCGACGTAAAGGATGTTCTTGTCGACCGGGTCCTCGCGGATGACGTTGACGGGCCCGCAGGGGATTCCTTTTGATATGTCAACCCAGGTTTTGCCGTAATCCTTGGACATCCAGACGTAGGGCATGAAGTCATCGTCGCGCTTTCCGTTTTGGGTCATGTAGACGGTCCCCATGTCAAAGGCCGAGGCCGCGATCCGGCTCACCCACTTCTCGTAGGGGAGACCGGCCGTGATTTCCTGCCACGCTTTTCCTCCATCTTTTGTCACCCAGACCCGGCCGTCGTCCGTCCCGGCGTAGATCAGCCCGTACTTGAGGGGGGACTCGGAGATGGCGAAGAGCGTGTGATAAGGGATGTCGCCCATCTCGGAGGCGGTGTTGTAAGTCAGGTCGGGGCTGATGCGCTCCCAGGTATCGCCGCGGTCGAGCGACCGGAAGACGTACTGCATGCCGTGGTAAACGATTTCGGGGTTGTGGGGAGATAGGATGAAGGGCGCCATCCACTGTCCTCTCAACCTGGGCTCGTTCTCGTAAGTGCGGGGGAGGAGGTCCTTCGTCGTCTCCCAAAATCTGCCGGGTTGGCTGAGATCGGTCCGGGAGATCGTTCCATAGAACCCGGCCGAGTAAACGATATTCGGGTTCGTGGGGTCGATGGCGTGGTTGGAGCCTTCCCCTCCCGGAGTGCTTTCAAAGGCGACGGCGGGGATCTTGTCCCGGCCCTTGCTGAGGTCGACGACGCTGCGGAAGCTCCCGTGGTCCTGCATCGAGCCGAAGACGTGGAACGGGGTTGCCATGTCGAAGTTGAGGTTGAAGAACTGGCAGACGGGAAGGACGTCCTGGAAGTAGCGCCAGTTCTTGCCTTGATCGTAGGAAACGGCGAGACCCTGGTCGAAACCGTTGAGCAGGTAGTTGGAGTTTTCGGGGTCGATCCAGAGGGCGTGATGGTCTCCGCCCGGGCTCTTGACGCGTTTGAAGGTCTTGCCTCCGTCCGTCGAGACGTTCAGGCTCAGGCCCATGGTGTAGACGGTGTCGGCGTCGTTAGGGTCGACGCGGACCTGGCCGAAAACCCAACCATAGGTGTTGGAGTGGCGCTCCATGAATGTCTTCTGCTCAGGCGTCAATCCGCTCACCTGTTTCCAGGTCTCGCCCTTGTCGTCCGACCGGAGGACCGTTGCCCCCTTGATGATTCCGCTCGAAGGCTGGCCGTAGGTGTTGGTCAGCTCTTCGCCGGTCGGCCGGCGGGATATCTCGTAGTTGTCCACGAACGCATAGAGGACGTTCGGCTTGGTCAAACAGACGTCGATCCCCGTCCGGCCCCTGAACTTCGCCTCGGGAAGGCCGTTCGTGATCGGTTTCCAGGTCTTGCCGCCGTCGGTCGTCTTGAAAAGGCCGCTTCCGGTATAATCGGCGAAATTGCGCGGGTCGTTCCACTTGTAGCGGATCCTCTGCCATGTGGAGGCGTAGAGCGTCTCCGGGTCGGAGGGGTCTACGATCAGGTCGATGGCGCCGGTCTTATCGTCGACGAAAAGCGTCTTCTGCCAGGTCTTGCCGCCGTCCGTGGTCTTATAAACGCCACGGTCGGGGTTCGTGGTCCACTCGTGGCCCGAAGCCGCGACGTAAACGATGTCGGGGTTTTTAGGATGGATGACGATCCTGGGGATCGTATTGGTGTTCTCGAGGCCCATGTGGGCCCAGGTCTTGCCGGCGTCCGTGGACTTGTAGACTCCGATTCCGGCCTGGGAACTGCGGAAGATGTTGGCTTCGCCGGTCCCGACCCAGACGATCATCGGATCGGACGGCGCGACGGCGACGTCCCCGATGGCGGCCGAGGGGCCCTTGTCGAATATGGGGTTCCAGGTCGTCCCTTCGTTATCGGTCTTCCAGAGACCGCCCGAGGCCGTGGCCGCGTAGATCGTGTAGTTCTTGCCCTTGGGGGCGACGACCGCGACGTCTATCGTCCGGCCGCTGATGTTCTTCGGGCCGATCCACTGCCACTTGAAGTCCTTGAACTTCGAGCCCTGGGCCATCTGGGCGGACTGCTCGAAGCCCTTGAGGCGGACCTGGGGATCGGTAGATTGGACCTGCTGGGCTTTCTTGGCCTGTTCGGCGATGCCGGTCAGGCTCGAAGCCATGACGAACAGGATGATGAGGGCATGAAGAAAATAACGGGATCTTGGATGATTCACGGGGACCTCCTTCACGATGTGCGAAGGGACAGTTTAAGAAGAAAACGAAGCCAAGTCAACTCATGAAACGGTCCCGTAAGAATCTCTTTTTATGTGATTAGGTGTTGTCTGGAGGCCGGTCGGGGGATTCGTCGGCACGCTTCTTTGCCCCTGCGAGGGAAAGTGCGAGCGGCCTGGAGCCGCCCTTGGCCCCCGGCCCCCGGGGAACCAGTCCCGTCGGTTCCCCCCATCGGATAAGCCGACGGGTCCCCCCTCCGCTACGGGGGCTTACGGGCGGCATCCAGTGCCGCCCGGTAAGAATTTAGCCCTTATTGATTCAACCACACGAAAAGAGATGCTTCCAACGGTCCCAAAATTGCCGATAGGACGCGAGTCGGAATTCCGGGTATCACCATAAGTCGGCGTCATCGATTGAGAAGAAAGAATCCTATCGGCAATTTTAGGACGGTTCCGATAAAATGATATAATGGTGCGTTATGCCGATCAGGAAAGCCCGGAGGGAAGATCTCTCCCGTGTCAGGGAGCTGGCCGAAGGTCTCGGACTGGACTCCCCGGGCATGGAAGACGATACGTTCTGGGTTGCGGAGGACAACGGACGGATCGTGGGGGTCTGCGGGCTCAAGAGGCATTCCGACTGCCTTGAACTCTACGCCCTCGGCGTCGAAGAAAGCGAGCGAGGGCAGGGGATCGGCGGCGATCTCGTCCGGACGCTCGTCCGCGATGCCAAGGGGGACATCTATCTGGCGACGGTCACCCCGGGCTTCTTTGAACGAGTGGGCTTTTCCCGGACATCCGAGTTTCCCCGTTCCATGGTAAAGGGCGGGGAATGGTGCGAGGGCTGTGACCGGGCTCTTTGCACGGTCATGATGAGAAAGGCGGAATGAAAGCGCCCGTATTCCCGGAGTTCAAAGCGGTCGGTCTCGAGGACAGGTCCGTCATCGCGGAGATCATTCAGGGCCACCCGTCCGCGGCCTGCGAGGTCAATTTCACGAACATCTTCATCTGGAGGCATTTCGAGGGCTCGCGATACACCTTGATCCGGGGCAACCTCTGCGTCCTTTGCGAGCCTCCGAACGAGCCCCCGTATTTCCTCCAGCCGGTGGGGGCCGCGGACCTGGAAGCAACGGTCCGGGACTGTCTTGAAATCGCGCCGCGCCTCTCCCGTGTCCCCGAGGACTTCGTTCTCAAGCACTGCGGCGGGCTCCGGAGCGAGGCCGACCCCGACAATTTTGACTATGTCTACAGGACCGGGGATCTGGTCCAGCTGAAGGGCAAGAAATACGACGGCAAGCGGAACCGCATCCGGAAGTTCGAAAAGAGTCACGTATTTCGTTATCTGCGGCTGACGCCCGGGCTTATGAACGGCTGCCGCCGGCTCTTCGAGGAGTGGTTCACGGGGAAAGCGAACGGGGATCCGGCGATCCACGCCGAAAAGGAGGCCATCCTCGAGGCCCTGGCCGGTTTCGAGGTCCTGGGGCTCACGGGGGGGGCCGTCGAGGTTGACGGGAAGATCGTCGCGTTTTCCATGGGGGAGGAACTAACCCCCGATACGGCCGTCATCCACATTGAGATCGCGGGCCCCGAGTTCCCCGGCCTCGCCCAACTGATCAACCGGGAGTTCGTCAGAAACGAATGGGCCTCGTTCGAGTTCGTCAACAGGGAGCAGGACGTTGGGATCCCGGGCCTCCGCCGGGCCAAGCTCTCATACTATCCGCATCATCTGGTTAAAAAGTATACCATCACGAAGTGAGCGCCGGCGAAGAGAAAACCCGAGGCCGGGCCATGTTCTCCGGGGCGAGGTCCGTGCGGGCTTCGCGGTCCCGGAGCGGACGGGCCCCGGCATCAGGCCATCAATGAACAGATGGCGGCGACGTTGACCATGTCGTCGGCCGAGCAGCCGCGCGAGAGGTCGCAGTAGGGTTTGTTCAATCCCTGGACGATGGGCCCGACGGCCTCGGCGCTGGCCAGTCGCTCGGTCAGCTTGTATCCGATGTTGCCGGCGTCCAGGTCCGGGAAGATGAGGACGTTGGCTTTCCCGGCGACCGGGCTGCCTTTACACTTGCGCTCGCCGATCGAAGCGACGAGGGCCGCGTCGACCTGCATCTCTCCGTCGAGGAGAAGGTGGGGCGCCTTCTCCCTGGCGATCTTCGTGGCGCTGACGACCTTGTCCACGTCGGGATGGCTGGCCGAGCCCTTGGTCGAGAATGAGAGCATGGCGACCTTGGGCTCCTCGCCTGTCACGGCCTGGAAGTTCCTGGCCGAGGCGATGGCGATGTCTGCGAGTTGGGCGTCCGTCGGGTTGGGGAGGACGGCGCAGTCTGCATAGCAGAGAAGCCTCTGCGGGAAGACCATGATGAAGAAGCTCGAGACGGTGGAGATCCCGGGCGCCGTGCCGACGGTGTGGATGGCGGCCCGGATGACGTCCCCGGTCGAGGAGATGTTCCCGCCGACAACGGCGCTGACCTTGTCCGTGGCCAGCATCAGGCCGGCGAAGTAGAGCGTCGTTTTGGCCGCCTCGACGGCCTGCTCCACCGTCCAGCCCTTCGCCTTTCTTTTCTCGAACAGGAGGTTCACCAGGGCATCCTTCCATTCGGATGTCAGGGGGTTGACGATCTCGATGCCGTCCAGGTTGAGGCCGTTGTCCCTCGCGATCTTGAGCAGGGCGTCCGGATTTCCGACGAGCATGGGGACGGCGATCTTCTCGGCCTTCAGGGTCAGGGCCGCCTTGAGGGTTCGCGCGTCCTCGGCGTCGGGGAAGGCGACGCGCAGGTATCTCCGGGACGCCTTTATCCGGATGTCCTGGATGAATGTGTTTCCGCTCATGTCAACGACTCCTTTGCATTCGATCTTTCTTCCTCAATCGGGGGAGGGCCAGGGCCGACGGCGCCAGGGCGATCCCGCCCCGGGCGGTGCATCGGAGTTCGGCCGGGAGCATCTTTCCCGAGTCATAAACGGCGTCTATGGTCTCGTCCAGCGAGATGGGGTTCCGGTATCCGCCCAGGATGAGGTCGGCGCAGACAAAGGCGCTTGACGCGGCCACGGCGTTCCGGGTGTGGCACGGGATCTCGCACATCCCCTGGACGAGGTCGCAGACCGAGCCCATGGTGTTCTGGAACGCGATCGCGGCCGCGTCCGCGGCCTGCCGGGCGTTCCCTCCCGCGAACTCGACGACGGCGGCGGCGGCCATGGCCCCGGCCGCTCCGATCTCCACCTGGCAGCCGGCCACTTCCGCGGCGAAGGTGGCCCTCCGGGCGACGATGAGGCCGACGGCCGACGCGGCCAGGAGCATCAGGGCCGTCCTCCTGTCGCCGACCCTCTTCTCTTCGGCGAGGGTTACGACGACACCCGGCAGCGCCCCGGCCGCTCCGCCCGTTGGAGCGGCGCAGACAATGCCCATGCTGTTTGTGATGTGCATGACGGCCATGGCCCTTGCGGCCGCCCGGGTATGGAGTCCCCCGATAGGCGTTTTCCCCGAACGCTCGGCGCGGAAGACACGGCCGGCCGAAGGACGGAGGAGCTGCATCGCAATCCCCTTGCTCGCGAGGCCCCGGGCCACCGATTCCCTCATGATGGCATAACGCCTCAGGACCTCGGACAGGACCTCTTTCTCGGACAGTCCCAAGATGCGGGCTTCGTAGGCAAGGGCGATCTCGCCCAGAGAGCGGCGCTCTTTCGCGGCGGCCCGGACCATCTCCGCGGCGCTCAGGAAGATCGGTTCGCCTTTCCTGACGTGGAAGACGGGATCGACAGTCCATGTCTTCTTGACGGCGGGAAACGACTTGAGCCGCCCTCGGATCCTCTGCGTCGCCGGAGCATCTTTCCGGAAAGACAAAAGGACTTCGCGGCCTTTTGCCCGCCTGAAGGTCGCTTCCGTCGACCGGCCGGACGCGGCCATGATCCTCTTGACCGCGGCCTCGGCCCCGCGGCCGGCCAGGACCACGGTCTCGTGGCTTTTTCCCTTGATCTCCACGGGCCTTCCCTCGAGCTCGGCGATGACGAATCCGCCGCCGCCCGTGGACTTGGCGGTGATCTCGAGCGTTCCTCCGTTAGCCGACGTCATCCGGATCCGGACCATGTTGGGGTGGTCGGCCCTGACAAGCGGCGCGATTTCGAAACGAAGCTTCAGCCCGGACCGTTTCGCGAATTCCAAGGCCTTTAGAAAGCGCCTGTCCGTGATGGGCCAGCCCATGAGGCCGGCAGCCAGGGCCAGGTCCACTCCCTGCTGACGGTAGGTCCGGGCGTAGGACCCGTCCGGGTCAAAGGTGAAGGACGCGGTCCGCGGCTCGTCCCCGAGCAGGGAGCGGGCGGTCCTCCCGATGTGGTAAGAGCCCGCGGTATGTGAACTCGACGGGCCGTGCATGACAGGGCCGAGGACGTCGTTGAGGACACTGATGAATTCCATGATCGCTCCACAAGACATTGTAGCCGAATGCGGAGCGATCAGCAATCGCCCCTGCCCGTCCTCCCGTCGTCAGAACCGATCGAAGAAATCGTGACCCTTGTCGTCGACAATGATGAAGGCCGGGAAATCCTTGACCGTGATCATGAAAACGGCCTCCATGCCGAGCTCGGGGTATTCCAGGATCTTGGAGTCCGTGATGCAGTCCTTGGCCAGGCGGGCCGCCGGGCCGCCGATGGATCCGAGATAGAATCCTCCATGTTCCCGGCAGGATTCGGTCACGACCTTGGAGCGATTGCCCTTGGCCAGCATAACGAGGGAGCCGCCTTTTTTTTGGAAGACGGGGACATAGTCGTCCATGCGGCCGGCCGTGGTCGGACCGAAGGAACCGGACGCGTATCCGGGCGGTGTCTTGGCCGGGCCGGCGTAGTAGATGATGTGGTCTTTGAAATATTGGGGCAGGTCTTCCCCCCCGTCGAGACGCTCCTTGAGCTTGGCGTGGGCGATGTCCCGGGCGACGACGATCTTCCCGGTCAGGAACAACCGTGTCGCCACGGGGTGCTTGCCGAGCTCGGCCCTGATCTCGGACATGGGCCGGGTGAGGTCGATCGCGACGGCTGGCGTCTTCATCTCCGGGATCCGGGTCAAGTACCGGGCCGGATCCGTCTCGAGCCGCTCGAGAAAGATGCCGTCCCGGTTGATCTTCGCCTTGATGTTGCGGTCGGCGTTGCAGCTCACGCCCATGCCGATCGGGCAGGACGCGCCGTGGCGCGGGAGCCGGATGACGCGAACGTCCAGACAGAAATATTTTCCGCCGAACTGCGCGCCAAGTCCGAGCCGGCGCGACGACTCCAGAAGTTTGGACTCGAGCTCCAGGTCGCGGAAGGCGTGACCCGTCGGGCTCCCCTTCGTCGGCAAGTGGTCAAGATAACCGGCCGAGGCGAGCTTGACGGTCTTCAACGTCAGCTCCGCGGATGTCCCGCCGACGACGAAGGCCAGGTGATAAGGCGGGCAGGCCGCCGTCCCCAGCGTCTTCATCTTGGCCGTCAGGAACCTGGGCAGTGTTTCCGGGTTCAAGGTGGCTTTTGTTTCCTGGAAGAGGCACGTCTTGTTCGCGGAGCCTCCGCCCTTGGCGATAAAGAGGAATTCGTAGGCGTCGCCCTGCGTGGCGTACAACTCGATCTGGGCCGGGAGGTTCGAGCCGGTATTCTTCTCGTCGTACATGGTGAGGGGCGCGTTCTGAGAATACCGGAAATAATTCCGGGTGTAGGCGTTGAAGACACCCCGGGACAGGGCTTCCTCATCGCTTCCGTCCGTCCAGACGGCCTGGCCCTTTTTCCCGATAATAATGGCCGTCCCGGTGTCCTGGCACTGCGGGAAAACGCGCTCGGCCGAAATGATCGCGTTCTGAAGGAGCTCGAGGACCACGTATTTGTCGTTGTCGGAGGCCTCCGGATCGTCCAGGATCCTCTGAAGCTCTTTGAGATGAGACGGCCGGAGAAGGAATGCCAGGTCACGGAATGCCTGCTCGGCCAGGTCGGCGAGCCCATCGGGACCTATCTTGACGATCTCCCGGCCCTCAAATAAAACCGACGAAACATGGTCCTTGGTCAAGAAACGATATTCGGTCGTGTCTTCACCCTTGGGAAACATCTCCTGGTAAATAAACTCGGGCATGACGAAAGACCCTCCTTTCGAAAGTCGCTTTGATCCGGTCGCCCGGCCTCCGCCGGGGCGTCTCACGAAGAAAGTTTCAGAATCCCCCACTCAAAGCCTTTTTCGAACGCCATGAGATTCAACGGCCCCGTGCCCTTGGGGACGGACGTCTCGATGGCTTTGCGCATGGCGTTCTTGGAAACGAGGCCCGTGACGGCCGTGAAAAACCCGGCCATGACCATGTTGAGGACCACTTTCCTGCCCAGCTCTTCGGCGATCCGGGTGGCGGGGATCCCGTAGATCTTGACCGTCGGGGGGACGCCCGTGGGGTCGACCAGTTCTTCTTCAATGAGCAGTTTGCCGTTGGGGTCAAGCTGCGGGGAGAATTTTACGAACGCCTCCTGGCTCATGATGACCATGACGTGTGGCCGCTTGACGTAGGGATAGAGGATGGCCTGGTCGGAGAGGATGACCTGGGAACTGCAGGAGCTGCCCCGGGCCTCCGGTCCGAAGGATTGGGTCATCGTGGCGTTCTTCTGGTCGAAAATCGACGCGGCTTTGCCTATGACGTAGCCGGTCAGGATGACACCCTGCCCGCCGAAACCACCGATCTTGACTTCTGTTTTTTCCATTTCATCCCTCGTAAAGCTGGTACTTTTCGCCGATCACCTCTTTGAAGTGTTTGTTCATGGCCTCGAGGTAGGTCGGCCGCTCGATATCGACGAATTTGCCGACGATGATCCTGTCGCGCAGCCGGATATCCACGTCTTTGGTCTTGGCGTCGTTGCGGATCTCGCTATTATCGCAGTACCAGCGAAGACGATCGAGCCCGTCGCCGAATCGCTGCTGCCGCTCATATATCGTCGGGCAGGGAGCGATGATCTCGATGAAGGAGAATCCGGGCTTGTTCAGGGCCTCGACCATGGACTGCGTCTGGTTATAGATATGCAGGGACGTCCAGCGGGCCACGTAAACCGCTCCGACCGACTCGGCCAGGAAGGGAAGATTAAAGGGCGTCTCAAAATTGCCCAGCGGAGAGGTCGCGAGAACGGCCCCTTCGGGTGTCGTCGAGGCCAATTGGCCGCCGGTCATCGCGTAATTGAAGTTGTTGACGCAGATGACGACGATATCGATATTCCGCCGGGCGGCGTTGATGAAGTGGTTGCCGCCGATGGCGATGATGTCGCCGTCGCCGCTGAAGACCACGACCTTGAGCTTGGGATTGGCCAGCTTCAGCCCGGTGGCGAACGGGATGGCCCGTCCGTGGGTCGTGTGAAAAGAATCGGTCTTGACGTAACCGGCCACACGGCCCGTGCAGCCGATGCCGGAAACAACGGCCACGTTGTCCAGCGGGATCTTGCACTTTTCCAGGGCCTTGGCGAAGCAGTTGACGCTGACACCGATCCCGCAGCTGGGACACCAGATATGGGGCATGCGGTCCATCCGCATGAAATTGTCCATGGGATGTTCGGCGGGGCAGCCCGCCGCTTGCTCTTTGGCAGCCAGTTCGAGTTCGTTCAAGACCGACATTTGTACGCCTCCATGATTTTCGCCGCGATGTCCTCTATGGAATGGACCGTGCCGCCGCCGTGTCCGGCCAGCAGGACCGGCGCTTTTCCGCGGGCGGAGCGCTCGACCTCGAGGAGCATCTGGCCGTAATTCATCTCGGCCACGACCATGGCCTTGCCCTGGCCGGCCAGCTCGTAGATCCGTTTTTCAGGGAAGGGCCAGCAGATGATGAGCCTCAGCATTCCGACCTTGATCCCCCGGCTTCTCGCCAGGGCGATGGCCTCGACCGCGACCCGCGACGTGATGCCGTAGGAAACGACGACGACATCGGCGTCCCGGACATCGGTTTCTTCGAGGTGATAGATCTTGTCGGAGTTCAACCGGATCTTGTTCACCAGCCGGTGGACGAGGACCTCCTGGGTCTCGGGGCTCATGTCGGGATAGCCCCGAAAGTCGTGGGTCAGTCCGGTCACGTGGAGCCGGTACCCATCGCCGGCCTTGAACATGTCGGGAACGAGGTCCGGGCCCGGCTTATAAGGGAGGTATTCGTTCGGCGGGAGATTCGTGAACCGGCGCGGCCGGATCTCGATCTGGTCGGCGGGAGGGATGACGACCTTCTCCATCATATGGCCGACGCACTCGTCCATCATCATCATCACCGGCACCCGGTACTGCTCCGAGAGGTTGAAGGCGTCGATGGTCAGATCGAAACACTCCTGCGGCGAATTGGGGACGATGGCGATGATCTCATAAT
>Ga0315291_10008442_pt1 | contig 12666 bp, 10 predicted proteins | sample YL17G12_20_MG_FD_203070 | JGI IMG/M metagenome (GOLD analysis project Ga0315291, IMG submission 203070) | Sediment microbial communities from Yellowstone Lake, YNP, Wyoming, USA - YL17G12_20 | ecosystem: Environmental > Aquatic > Freshwater > Lake > Sediment | place: USA: Wyoming | collected... | reverse complement strand
AGGTCTCCACACAGGGGGGTGTAAAACCTATTTCGCCAACATCACGCAATATAATCGGTCCCCACGCCGCAGAAAAATACAAAAAACCTCAAATATCGAAAATCTGCGAAAGTTGGGCTAACCAATTGGCGACCAAATTGCTTTTAAAAATGCTGTCCCAAGTCCATTGTAAAATGGAGGCTATGTTGGATAGAATGCAATTAATTAAAGCTAACATGACTACCAACTCCCTCGATAAAGCAGCAAATCTGCGCAGCGGGGGCAATTCTTTAAACCTGACTTTTCGCCCCGTCAGATGATTGTCGCCGTATTTTTATAACCCGCCCGGCGATTTTATACAATGCTTTTAGCTGTAGCGCCGGACTTTGATTTTACTCCTCTTTGCAGGCATTGGGAAATGAAATAAGCCTTTGAAAATCGCGGCGGCATGAAACATCAAAAAGTCATGTATGAGCACCGCGCACCCTGCCCCGAGGGGGTCCCTTCGGGAAAGGGTGAGCTATAGATGGTTTGTCGATTGGCGGGCGGTTCGAAACGAATTCGCGGGAATCTCAGGAAAACATATTGCGGCGGGATAATTCTCAGGCAAGCAAGACCATCCGCCTTGACTCACGCAAATGTTATTGACCTCACCCATGATCGCTCAACCCATCCGCCTTGACTCGCGTGAATGTTAATTGCTCGCCTTGACGAGCTGCTAAAAATGCAAAGACTGACTGATCGAACTTCAAATCCGCGCGTGGGGGAAACGAATGCAGGGGCCCTGAACGACAAAGATTGGTAATGTCTACGCGGGCGGATCAGGGGTGGGTCTTGCGGGCGGCATACAATTGTTCTTTTTCTTACTTATTGATCAAACCCGCCTTCTTGACTTCATCGGCTTTTATGGTACTCATCTGCCAGAATGCCCTTGTACTTTAACTATGCGCTCCTCTTCATAATCCCCTCTTCACTTATTGCTGACCATCTAATGCTTTGAGCCTCCGGGGTCAAATCTTTAACCTTTAGTTTTCGATCCACCCGCTCGATCTTCCGCTGCGCAGAAGGAAAATAAAACCAACACTCATAATCAACAAAGGCCCTGTATAAGCGGCCCAAGGATTAATTCTACTCCTCTTTGCATGCGGTGGAAAATGAAATCGGAGAAAATTTGTAATGGGACAGTTATGGGGGTTGGATGTGATATTATGGTGGTGTAGGGGCACGATTTATCGCGCCCGGGTTCGATAACTCGAACCCCTACAGATTCATACCACCCATAAGTAACCCATTACGAAAATTTCAGGAAGAATAATCGCCACGGGAAAAAACCTCAAAGACCAACCCCATCCTCCTTGACACGCACAAATCTTAAATACACCCTAATATGCGGCGGCCAAAACCACGAACGTCCAACACCATCCGCCTTGACTCACGCGAATCTAATTAATCCCGCCACTGGAAGGAAATCAGCAACGTTCTCCTGAGACTAAATGGAGGACGGCAGCTACGAGAAGATCTACGGGAAGTGGTTCGGCCCGAGGAATCCATAGCGCGGCACCAGGGCGCCCGGCAGCCGGGATGCCCCCAGGGAAGCGGCCTACCGCTTTCCCCTCTTCTCTTCGCGCTTTATCTCATTCCACCTCTTGACGACCAGGGCGGACGAGGTGACCCTCGCCGAGCCGAAAACGTGCGGATGACGCCTCTTAAGCTTTTTGACGAGGCCCTCAATCACATCCTCTATGGTAAATCTCCCGTCGCGGGCCGCGATCTGCGCGTGAAACATCACGTGGAGCAGAACGTCGCCGAGCTCCTCCCTCATGTGCGCGTCGTTCCCTTTTCTGACCGCATCCGCGAGCTCGCGCACCTCTTCCCGGAGCTGGGGGAGGATGGAGCGATGGGTCTGCTCTTTGTCCCAGGGGCACCCGCGGGGGCCCTGGAGCGTCGCGAAGACGCGCTTGAGTTCCGTGAACTGCCTATTCGACTGGGTCATGGGGTCAAATCTTTAAACTTGAGTTTTCGCCCCGTTAGCGAATTTTTGCCTTAATTTTATAACCCGCTCGGCGATTTCATACAATGCCTTTACCTGTAGCGCCGGACTTTGATTTTACTCCTATTTACAAGCGGTGGGAAATGAAATAAGCCCTAAAAACCGAGTCAGCTTGAGTGGCTCGTTAGCCGGTTCTGATGCGCTGCCGTATACCAATCCAGAAGCCGCCTTATCATTGTTTGATATTGCGTATGGTGCTTTTTAGATTCTTTTTTGAAGAAATCTACGCTGGCCTTGCTGAGGGCGATAGTGACTTTGACCTTCTGCTCTTTGAAAACAAGATTCTCGGGTGAAGGCAGAAAATCTTTAACCACGCGATATTCGCCGATTGGTTCATTGATGTATCTGATTTTCTTCTTCATATATCTTCCTTCCTTTCCGCCAGTATCCCGCCCCAAATATACGTATCACGCCGCCTCGATGTGTAAAACGAACTGTAATAATTCCCTCAGCTACCCTGCCAAAACAATAATATCTCTTTTCTCTTCCACTGTGGCTGAGGTCTTCGGCGATGACACGTTTGGGATCGGCAAAGGCATACTGGGCTATCTCGAATGGGAGGCCGTGTTTTAGCTGATTCTGTTTGTTCTTATCTTCATCCCATTCGAAGCTCACCCATTTCATGATATAAGGTTATCAGATGCTATGGGACATAGCAATACAATTATACATATTTTTATATGGATTTATACCCGGCGAACAATAATTAGACTGATTCGCATAACATGTGGAATTTTAGTTTTCTGCCCACATAAAATCGTGAGAAACCGCAGTGGGATGAAACATCAAAGAGTCATGGATGAGCACCACGCACCCTGCCCCGAGGGGGTCCCTTCGGGAAAGGGTGAGCTACGGATGGCTTGTCGATTGGCGGGCGGTTCGAAACGAATTCGCGGGAATCTCAGGAAAACATATTGCGGCGGGATAATTCTCAGGCAGGCAAGACCATCCGCATTGACTCGCGCAAATGCTAGTTGTGTGGATTGCTAGAGAATAGCTAATCTGTGAATCATCTCGGAGATAAAGGTTTGATACTTAATTCCAAGCTTCTTCGCTCGGTGTTTGATATTACTTAAATCCTGACTGTTCACGCGAATATTCAATACAGCATCTTTTCTCCGCCGGGAAATCGATTTGGAAATTTCTGAAACTTCCTCCCTCGTAACATCAACAAATTCACCTTTAAGTAAGGCACTTTCGATTTCCTTCTCCTGCTTTGTCAATTTAATATTTCTCATCACTGGATTCCCTCCCTATATATTCTCTTGTATATTTCCTGCTCGGGAACAGCGTCTTCAGGAAAATACAATCGCCTTCTATAATGTATGGCACTATCCATACATACCCTTTGTGCTTGAACAACATGATGCGCTGATTCTTCCTCGCTGGATGCTTTTTAACTCCTATTAATCGCGCTCCCAGGATCTCTTCAAATGATACATCCCGCGTCCTTTTTAATCGCTCATTCTTCAGAATACTCCACTTTATTTCTGTCATAGTATAACGTAATACGATTGTATATACAATCTATTTCTTTGCCATCCAAAGCGGGAGATAGCGCCCGGCTATTGACCGCCAAATCAAGCCCCAGGGCCATGCCCCGCAACGAGGCGGCAGCGCGGTCAACTCTTTAAACTTGATCTTTTACCCGTCAGCATATTATTGCCTTACTTTTATAACCCGCCCGGCGATTTTATACAATGCCTCTACCCGTAGTGCCCGACATTGATTTTACTCCTGTTGGTGGGCACTGGGAAATGAAATAAGCCCTAAAATGTGTGGGGGTCGGTTTCAGTAGAGTAACACCCCCCACCCTCGCCCTCCCCCTCAAGGGGGGAGGGGAATAAGATTTAATCACACGCCGTAAATGAGCTCTTACCTTAAAAAATCGCGGCGGGATGAAACATCCAAAAGTCATGTATGAGCACCGCGCACCCTGCCCCGAGGGGGTCCCTTCGGGAAAGGGTGCGCTACAGGTATATTGGGGATATTGCAGCTCTTCCATCTTGACGCGCACACGCGAGTTGATGCACAATAGCAACGCAATGAGCCCGCATGATCGCCGGATGATGCCCGGATGCACCCACTCCCGCGCGGCGGCGCGGCGCACGCTGCACGCGCTCGTAGCCTTCCCATTTCTCCTGGCGCTCCCGCTTCATGCCCGCGGCGCATCCGGGGAGCCTCGCGACGAGACAGCGCTCTCCTCTCCGCCGGAGCCGCTGCCCGTCCGGGTAGAGACTGGCTTTTTCCTGTTGAACCTTGCATCCGTTAATGAGCGCGCGGAAACATTTGATGCAGATGTGTATCTCGATTTCAAGTGGCGTGACCCTCGCCTCGCGTTCGTTCCAAAGACAAAACGGGACGCAAAGAAAATCTATACCGAAGAGGCGGCGGAGGACAAGCTCAGAGAAATATGGTGGCCCGAAGTCGAGTTTGTGAACACCGCCGCTCCACATTTTAGTAACAGGACTCTGGTTATCAACGCGGACGGAACAGTTAACTATCAGCTTGGCGTCAACGCGACGTTCCACACCCAACTCGATCTCAAGCGATTCCCATTCGACCAGCAGGAACTCCCAATAAGGCTTCAGTCATTTCTCTGGGATAAGGGCGCCGTCCTTTTCGCGCCTGCCGCGAAAAGGTGCGGTCACTCCGAGGGAGATACGGCCGACGATCTGACCGTCATGGGGGTACATACATCGGTTTGCTCGGCTCGCCTTCCCGGATGGGATGAGGAATATTCCGAATTCGACGCCCTCATTACCGCGAAGCGCAACTATAGCTTTTACATATGGAGAATCTTTTTCCCCGCAATACTCATCATGGCGATGTCGTGCACCGTTTTTTCCGTGAATATCCAGGACCTCCACGACCGCGTGGCAATAAGCCTCGCCTGTCTCCTGTCCTGCATCGCCGCCCAATTTGCGATCAGCTTTAACCTGCCGAGAATTTCGTACCTCACCCCCATTGACAAGCTCTACATGATCACCTACGCGTGCATCGCGATCGGCGTTGCCGTCAGCACTCTTGAATATTATTTCTACAAAAGGAATCACCGGCTGTTCACAAAGTGCAACAGGCACGCGCGCTGGTTCGTGCCGCTGCTGTACCTCATTCTGCTCACCGGCATTGTCTTATTCTAACCTGATCTAGAGATCAGAATAATCTTCATACTTGATAACTCATTGAATTGTAGGGGCTTGATTTATCAAGCCCTTTTTCAACGCGGGTTCGATAAATCGAACCCCTACAACAGGGGGATGAATAATTCAGGCTAAGGGCGGGGAGGAGTTCCCCTTACTACCGCGCGAGGACCGCGCACGCTGCAGCGGCGCATGCGATCAGGAAACTCCCCGTGATATCCGCCGTGGAGAGAAGAAACTTCCTTGCCTGGAACTTCTTGGCGCAGTGGTTTGCCACCGGCAGGCGGACGAGCAGGACGGCCGGCACGAGCGCGAAATACAAATGCCCCCCCGCCATGAGCGCGAAGAGCACACCGCGTTCAACGACTCCGTAATATTTCGAGAAGCCATCAGGCGAGAGGGTGCCCTCGGGAGCATCCAGAAATGTGCGCGTGGCTGAATCGAGCAGATAGACCCCGCCAAATGTGGCCACGAGAAAGAATATGGACGTGGTGATTACCCCCGCGTGATCGAGCCTCTGAATAATACTCCCCTGAAGCTCGGGCAGCCACGGGAGGGGGGTCATGAATACGGTGGTGATCGCCGCGATGTGCATCGCCTGATCAAGGAGGAATGTCCATAGATCATTCCGGGTGCCCAGGCGGTCAAGCAAGGCCACCTTAAGATAATCCACTATCAGATGAGCGCCTGCGAGTGCGGAAATAAAGTACCAGAACGACCTATAACCGATAAGGGGGTAACCCGCGAGCGCCATCGTACCCAGGCAGATGAGGGCGTGGGGGAACTGTCCCGCGAGGTATCTCCTCTTCAGCCGGTAGATCTGCGCGGACTGCAGTGGGAAATCGGCGACCAGGTGCGCCAGGATCAGCAATTTAAAAAGCAGCATGGATATTTATCAGCGTGATCTATTCATCAACTCTGATGTAAACATGCGTTCAATATCCCCTCTCCCTCTGATGGGAGAGGGTTAGGGTAAGGGTGAGGGTGATAAAAACAGTTCCTGGTTTCTCGTTGCTCGTTACTCGTCACCAGAAACGAGCCACCAGAAACTGTAGTTCACACCCCCACCTTTCCTCCCCCATCGGAGGGGGAGGGATAAGTGAAGCAACACTCTTACATTACATTTGCTCCAGGGCGAGAAGGCCGATGAACTCATCCGCATCGATGGCGGACGGTGAGGCCATGTAGTGCGTTCCCAGGACGTCCCCGGCAACCGGGGTGATGGCGCCGCGAACCGCGCTGCCGTTGATCTGGAGCACAACGTCAATGGAGCCGTCGGAGTAATACGTCTTGGAAACCTCTTCGGCACCCTGCACCACCCCCTTGACCGCGATATCAACCTGATCGTTCTGAACCGCAAAGTTCTTAAGCGTGGTTGAGGAGGTTACCACGGTGCCGTATATCTTCTCCGCGAGCCGCCGGTACCCGTCCACCGTTGCCGCCCGCTCGGTGGTGGCGCGGATAAATCCCCCGAAGGCACCGGCGTATTCCGTGAGCGATACGGGGGTTACATTCTTCCAGACCAGCGCGATATCCCGATTGATGATTTTCCGCACCCGCTCGAGCGGGTACTCAAGCCGCAACGTCGCGCACCGATCGCTCTTCTGATAGTCAGATTTTATCACGGGAGCGCTACTGGTGCTGTCGAGCAGCGCCTCGCAGATTTTTGGATCCTTGTTCATGAGGTCGCCGACCGTCTCCTCGCCCGAGAGCCTGATCATCTCGAGCTTGTCAATGATCTGTTTTTGAGCCCGGTAGCGCGCCTCCCCCATCGCCCAGCGCTCGGCCTCCTGGGGGTTCTCGATCTCCACGGGAGCGATCACGTTCACCTCGGCGCCGATGACGATGTTCCCGAGGCTGGGTTTCGGGTTCTTGAGGCGTTCCAGCAATTCCTGCGCATCCTTGAGAGGCACCTTCGGATCGCCGAGCCTCTTGATCAACAGCTCCTTGGGGGGCAAACCGGTCCCCTTTGCCCTCAGCAGCGCCGTCGTCCATGGGGCCACGGTCGTGCGCTGCTCGGGACTCACGTCGACATATTTCTGGGACTCGCCGACCGCCATGACCTTCACCGTGCCGCGTGAAACAGCCACGCGCGTCGCCTGTGTCCTCTCCTCCGTCCCGAATGAGAATGCGGTTCCGCGCACGGCGGCGACCGCGACGGGCGACTTCAAACTCAGGCGCGTCCCCGCGGGGAGCTTGTCCAGCTTGGCGATGATGTCCCCCTTCAACAGGCCAAGATCGGTCAATTTCACCACCGAGCCGTCGGGATCCTTCGACTCCCTGGAGAGCTGCTCGATCTTCAGGAGCGAGTTCTCCCTGAGCCGGAACTTGTTTGGCGGATCGAGCTGCATATCCGCATAGGAGTTATTGGAGGTCCTGAGCGAATCTGTCGCGACGAGCGCTGTCCCCACGCCCGCAGGCGACCATGCAGTAGACGGCGGCTTCAGGCACTCGGCCTTGCGGTACACCTTGATGAGGGAGACCGCCGGGACTGTTCCTAGAGCTGCATAGAGCGCGAAGGGAATGCATATCCCGAGTCCGATGACACACGCACGAGTGACAGCCTTCACGAGAATTCCTCCCCGCCGATACCATTTCCCCAATCGGCGATTTTTATTGGGTTTCTACTTTCGGCAAGTGTATCACAGCACCCTCGCCCCGCCAAGCGGATAGAGAATCGGATAGTACTGGGACAGTTATAGGGGGTTGCCGTTTACGCGGATGAACGCTGATACACCTATATAAAATCAGCGTGTATTTGCGTGTATCCGCGGCAAGAAACCTTGACTTAGAACTTCGGGTTTGACCCTGAGATGACTCTCAAATTACTTCGGCGGAATCCGCCGAAGCATACCCGACTACGCTAGGCATGCCTACCTGCAAGCTTCGTCGGGTTATCCGCCGCATTCATCCACGGCTAAAGCCGTGGTTTTCTGCGTAGGCGGATAAAAAATTGTCATTGCGAGTCCCGCTTAGCGGGACGAAGCAATCTGTTGTCTACCATAGAGTTGAGATTGCCACGTCCGCCTCGCAATGACAACCTCAATGCTGATTTTTTCACACCTTCTGACCCATTACATCGGATAGAGAATCGCACTCCGCACCGCATCCCCGACACGGCACGCGGATCTGCAGCGATCAGCGATTGAATTATTCCCCGATTATGTGTAGAATGCCACACAAGGATCGCACACATGAAAATGAGATATGTTGCCACCATTCTCATGCTCCTGAGCCTCGTCCTGGTCACGCTCATGAGCCGGACCGGCGTGTTCAGGATGTATGAAAATAAGACGATCGATTCCCGCTTCTCCTGGCGGCACGGGGTGCGGGGACCGGTCTCGTGCCCCGGAATCCGCATCATAGGGATTGATGACCAGACGCTCCTCGCGCTGGGCGGCCGGTGGCCGATCCCCTGGCGCTGGCACGCCCTCCTCCTCGAAGCGCTCTCCGACAAGCTCCCCGCAGTGGCCGCTTACAATATTCTCTTCCCCTCCGCCGAGGGGCAGGAGAAGGACGACGAGAACCAACTCGTGGAGGCGACGCAGCGGCTCGGCGACGTGGTGTATCCCTACTATTTCGAATTTGCGGAAGACGAAGCCGCACCTACCTCGCCCTCCGCATCCCCTCCCGAGCGGCTGGCCGACAGGAAAATCCTGCAAAAATACTCACTCGCCGACGTGGAGGGCGACGTTGGGTCCCTCCCCCGAACATCTGAGGTCACCATTCCGGTAGCGCCGCTCGCCGCACATGCCGCGCTCGGCTTTGCAAATGCACAGGGAGACGAGGCTGACGGCGTGGTTCGACGGATGCCGCTCGTCCTCCGCTTCGAGGGCGGGGTGTATCCATCGTTCTGCCTCATGGCGGTCCTCCGCTACTATAATATTGCGCTCGATGATGTCCACGTCGCGCTCGGCAACCGCATCGAATTCGATGTCCCCGAGGGCCCTCACATCTCAATCCCCATTGATACCCAGGGGAGAATGCTCATCAACTTCACGGCCAAGTATAACGAATTCAACCACAGCGTCTTCTCCCAGGTGGTGCAGTCCTTCGCCCGCCGCCAGAAAGGCCTGGGCGCGCCGCTCGACCTCTCCGACTTTGAGGGGAAGCTCGTGCTCGTAGGGCTCACGGCGACCGGCGTCATAGAAGCCTACACGAAGCCGACCCCGCTGGATCCCGAGAGCCCCTTTCTCACCGCCCAGGCGAATGCGCTCAGCACGATCATCTCCCGCTCATTCCCGCGGGTTCCGGGATTCTGGGCGGTGACCGGCCTCCTGCTCCTCCTGGGAGCCGCGGTGAGCGCGATCACCTCTTTAATGAAAGCCGCAACGAGCCTGATACTCTCGGCGATCTGCCTCTGCATCTTTATCGTCATCTCATATTGGCTCTTCTTTGCCCGAACAATCATTCTGCCGCTCGTCTCCGGAGGATGCATGGTGATCTTCACCTATACCTTCATCACCTCATACCGCTACGCCACCGAGGAGCGGCAGAGGAGGTTCTATCGGGGTGTGCTGGGGAAGTACCTTTCGCGCAACGTGATGGAGACAATTCTGGAGAATCCCGGTGAGCTCAAGCTCGGAGGAGAGCGCAAGGAGATGACCGTCCTCTTTGCCGACGTGAGGGGCTTTACCAAATTTTGTGAAGGGAGCCCCGTCGAGGAGATCGCTCCGCGGCTGAATGAACTCCACGAGAAGATGACCCAGATTATCTGGCGATATGACGGGACGCTGGACAAATATATGGGAGATGGGATCATGGCATTCTGGGGGGCGCCGCTCCCCCAGGAGGATCACGCGCGGAGGGCGGTCCTCGCGGCACTTGACATGACCGAGGAGCTCAACAGGATGCGCCCCTCGTGGGAATCGCGCGGCGTGGAGCCGTTCTCCATGGGGATCGGCATCAATACGGGAATGATGGTCGTCGGGAACATGGGATCAAACGAGTTCTGGAACTACACGGTCCTGGGAGACGAGGTGAACCTCGCCGCCCGCCTCGAAGGCCTCACGAGGAGCCATCAGGTGGATGTGATCATATCGGAATTCACCTGCCGCCTCGTGCGCGACGTCGTGGAGGCCCGGCTGCTCGGCGAGGTAACCGTAAAGGGGAAAGAGAAGCCGGTGGTGATTTACGGGCTGGTCGGGAAGAAGCACCCTATCTCATCATCAGGGGGGATATGACCGATGGAGAGCGTCACACGGCGAGAAGATCCCGCACCGATCAAAGAGAAGATCGCTGAACTCGGAGCCCTCCAGGAGCAGCTCCGCGCGGCGACTCATAAGATCGCCAGTCTTTCCGCGCTTGTCGAGATAAGCAAAATCATCAACTCTACCCTCGACCTGGACACGCTGCTCACCATGATCATGGAGATCATCAAACAGGTGCTCAACGCCGAGAGCGGGTCGCTCCTCCTCATCGACGAGCGCGGTGACGAGCTGCTCTTCAGGGTCGCCCTTGGCTCCAAGGGGAAGGAGCTGAAGGAGAAGTTCCGGCTGAAGATGGGACAGGGGATCGCCGGCTGGGTCGCCACGCATGGCGAACCGCTCCTGGTCCCCGATGTGAGCCAGGACAAGCGCTTTGACCCCACGACAGACAAAACACTGGGGCATAGAACCCGCTCCATCCTGTGCGTGCCACTGCAGGTACAGGGAAAAATGCTGGGGGTGCTCGAGGCGATCAATTCAAAGAGCCCGGGAGGATTTTCCCATGACGAGATGGAGCTCTTCCTTGCGTTTTCGAGCCAGGCTGCCGTCGCTATCGAGAGCGCGCGCCTGCACGCGCGCCTGCTCGAACAGCAGCGCGTCGACCACGAGCTCAAGATCGCCCATCAGATCCAGCAGAACTTCCTCCCCTCGTCCTTTCCGAAGATTGCCGGCGCAAAGCTCTACGCGAGGACCGTGCCGGCATGGGAAACGGGCGGCGATTTCTTCGATGTCGTGGAAATGGGAGAGGGGCGGGTCGGGGCGGTGGTCGGCGACGTGTCGGGGAAGGGGGTCCCGGCAGCGCTCTACATGGTGAAGGCGCTGAGCGAGTTTCGTTTTCGCTCTCCCGGCGCCCTGGGCATCGACAGGATGCTCGAGGCGCTCAACGAGAGCCTCTTCGATCACAGTACGAGCGGCATGTTCGTCACGCTCCTCTACGTCGTGCTGGACACCGTTGCGCGCACGCTCTCCTACGGCAGCGCCGGCCACCTGCCGCTCATGAGGAAGACAGGCGGGGGCGGCAGCGTCGAGCTCCTCGACCAGGCAACGGGCGTACCCCTCGGGGTCACCCGTGGCGCACGCTATATGATGCACACAGAGGCACTGGAAAAAGGTGATGTGCTCTTCCTCTATACTGATGGTATTATTGAAGCACGGGACAGGAAGGGACATGAATTCGGACTCCCACGTTTGAGGCGCCTCCTCTCCTCCGGATGGGCGGCGGGGCCCGAGGCGATGGTGCGGCGTGTATTGCGGAGTGTCGAGCGTTTCTCCCGGGGGATGCCCCAGTACGATGACCTCACGGCAATGGCGATAAAGATAGGGTAGGCGATGACCGCGAAACAAATACCACAGGACATAATCTCAGTCACGATCCCGAGCAATCCAAAATATCTGCGGGCTCTGCGCGCCCTCGTGGACGAGGTGACATACGAAATGGGATTTTCGGCAAAGGCAAGGAGCGAGGTGATCCAGGCGATCATCGAGGCGTGCACGAATGTGATCAAACACAGCTACGAAGGGAATTTCTACAAGAAGATCATACTAATTTTGAAGCAGCTGCCCGACCGGCTTGAGGTTATCATCAAGGACCTCGGCAGAAAGGTGCACCCGGCGCGCATCAGGCATCGGGACATCCACGACGTGAAACCAGGCGGCCTGGGCGTGTACATCATCAAGCACTCCATGGATATGGTATGGTACGATATGACGCCGCGAAAGGGGACAGAGCTGAGAATGGTCAAGTTTCTTAGAAAACCCAAGCATCCTCGCTGAATCAGTGGCTCAGCCCACCCTGAATCCCGCATTCCCACTTGCTGATGATATCACTGAGGGAGTGTTCCATTAAGAGGATTAGCCGCGGATTTGTACCTTCAATGGTTAAACAAATGCAACCGCGGATCGGGCGGATTGTGTGATAGACGTTTCACCACGGAGGCCCTCAAAACAGCAACTACAGTTTCTCGTTTCTTGTTACTAGTAACTAGAAACGAGCCACCAGAAACTGTAGTTCACATCCGTGTTCATCTGTGGCTAACGTAGAGAGTTAACCACGGAGGCACGGAGGCCGCGGATTACCGCAGATTTCAACCTTCCCCACTTTACACTTTAAGCCTTATACTTTGGTTTTCTTCCATTTCGTGTGGATAAGGGGTCATATACTGGAGCCTTATCCTATCATTGATCGGGTCGGGCCTGCGGGATTGCGCCCGCAGACCCTCCCACACCACCGGACATGCCGTTTTCAGCGTCCGGCGATTGAACCCAGCGACCATAGCTGAATCGCAGG
>Ga0315291_10008441_pt1 | contig 12667 bp, 9 predicted proteins | sample YL17G12_20_MG_FD_203070 | JGI IMG/M metagenome (GOLD analysis project Ga0315291, IMG submission 203070) | Sediment microbial communities from Yellowstone Lake, YNP, Wyoming, USA - YL17G12_20 | ecosystem: Environmental > Aquatic > Freshwater > Lake > Sediment | place: USA: Wyoming | collected... | reverse complement strand
CACCCATTCCTGGTCGCCGTGCACGTTGCCGCCGGCCGGGCCGAAGACCACGGCCGGGATGCCGTGGCTGATAAAAAACCGGGCGTCGGAGGCCGCGTGCTTCTTGAGGAACCCGGGATCATGGCCCAGGACCGCCGCGGCCGCGTCGCGCAGGCGCTCCGGGCCCGGACCATACGGGTCTGCATAACAAGCGGGGCTGTGGCTGAGGACCCGGACTTCCAGCTCCGGCGCCGCCTGTTGGATCCGGGCCACGATCTCTTCCGGAAACTCCGAAGGCAGGTGGCGGATGTCCACCCGCAAGGCGCAGCGGTCGGGGATGCGGTTGATCGCGTCTCCGGCCTGGAGGATGGTGGGAGTGAGGGTGGTCTTCCAGGCTTCCGGCTCCGGGTCGCCGAACAGCTCCCAGACTTGGGGGAAAGCCGCCATCATATTCAGGATCGCATTGTCGCCTTCCCAGGGCCGGGCGGCATGGCCGGACTTGCCTTTGGCCGAAAGCTCCAGCCGCAGCGCGCCCTTGGCCTGGTTCGCGATCATCAGGCCCGAAGGCTCGGCCGAGACCGCGAACTCGCAGCGAAAGCCCTGGTCCAGGATATGACCGGCGCCGTGCTCGCCGCCCACTTCCTCATCCCCGGTCACCATCAGCGCCACCGCCGGCTTCTTCTCCCTGCGGGCCAGCTCCGCCATCAGCACCATCAGGGCGGCGAGAGCGGTCTTCATGTCCGCGGCGCCCCGGCCCCGGAGCAGGTCCTTTTCCCGACGGGCGATGAAGTCCTCCGCCTTGGCCTCCACCACATCGTAATGCCCGTGCAGGCAAAGCCAGGGCGCTGCCGCCGAAGGCGTCGCCACCAGGGACCTCACCCCTGCCGATTCATACGGCCTCACCTGGAGGCCGGCATCTGTTAGAGATTGGGTGATCAAGTCCGCGCAGGCGCGACGCGCTTCCGGGTTTTTGGCCAGGGTGGGAAACCGGATCAACTCCCGCGCCAACTGGACAATTCGATCCAACAACCCGCTCGTTCCTTCCGGCCCAGTATAACCGATCGGGTCAAAGCGGGCAATGGATCAGGCGGGTCGAAGAATTTTGGGAATCCCGCTGCGCCTAAAACCCATTTTTATGACGCAGGCCCAGCGCTCAACTTTGATTGTTAATTGTCAAGGGCTCGAAACTATGATAAAGTCCGCGCCATGATCATCGAGAAAAAACACTTGACCGGTTCCCGGAACCTGGACAACGTGGATTTTTGCATCATCGGCTCCGGAGCGGCCGGCGGCGTGCTCGCCTTTTACCTGAGCCGGGCCGGGAAAAAGGTGGTGGTCCTGGAAAAAGGCGCCTACTGGCCGCCCGAAGAACTGGGCATGCGGGAGGTCGCTCTGTCCACCCGCCTGCTCGCCGCCGACACCTTCAAACCCACCAGCGGCCAATACTCGCGGGTGAATATCCTCCACGGCGAGTGCTACGGCGGCGGCACCGTGTCCTCGGAGAGCGTTACCTGGGATTTCCCCCGGGTGATCCAGGAAGACTGGGCCAAGCTCGGACTAACCAGTTACTCGCCGGACAACCCCAAGCTGGAAGAATACCGGCTGGAGCTGCGCCGCCTGCTCGAAGTGCAGCCGGTGGCCGACGAGCACCACAACCCCAACAACCAACTCCTCAAGATCGCTTGCCGGCGCGAGGGCATCGAGTGGGCCTCGGTGGATCGGCCCTGCTCGTTCTGCATGCGCTGCGGCTTTTGCACCCAGGGCTGCCGCTACGGCCTGAAGAACGACTCCGCCAACACCTTCCTCAAATGGGCCAACCAAAAGGGCGCGGATGTTTACACCGGCGCCGAAGTGACCCGCATCCGGGTGAATTACCCGGAAGCCGGCGACTGGCCCTGGTCGGAAAAGCTCCGGCCGGCCAATCCCGCCCGCAAAGCGGAGATTGAGCGCCAACTCCAGACCCGGCAGGCTCCGCACCAGGGACACAAGTTCACGGTAGAAGCCCGGATGACCGACCGCAAGCAGAGGCTGCCGCGCGGGGTGGAACCGGAAGCGCTAAGCCTCACGGTCAAGGCCCGGCACGTCATCGTCAGCGCCGGCGCCATCGCCAGTCCCCGGATCCTCCTCCGGAGCGGCTTGAACACCAACGGCCGGGTAGGCAAAGACTTCACCCTCCACTCGGGCGCCTTTACCCTGGCACGGTTCCAGGATAGTGTCATTGACTGCAACGAAGGCATCAACGACACGGTCGAGTGCACCCACTACATGGACTTCCACCGCGACCGGCCTTATTTCGAGCCCGAGCGACACGGCTTTTTCATCGAGGCCGCCGGCTCGCTGCCCTGGGGCATTGCCAACCTCTTGCCCGGGAGCGGGACCCAGCACCTGGCGCTGATGAAGGACTACCGCAAGATCGGGGGCATGGAGGTCACGGTCAAGGGCGACGGGGTGGGCCAGGTCACCGAGGACGCGATCCTTTACGACATCTCGGACCACGACAACGAGCGTCTGATCTTCGGCTCGCAACTGGTGGCCAAGCTCTTTTTCCGGGTGGGCGCGGTCGAATGCTATCCTTCCTTTCCGGGTATGGTGCTCCGCTCGCCGGAAGATATCAAATTGATCGAAAACCGCCAGGGCCGGCGTCGGCTTGGTTTCAAGAACAAGCAATCCCACCTTCACTCCGGCCATGCTTTCGGCGGCTGTATCATGGGCCGTGACCGCAAAAGCTCGGTGGTGGACGAGCGGTGCGAGGTGCACGATCTCAAGGGCCTGTTCGTGTGCGATGGCTCTTCCTTCCCCACCACCGTGGGGGTCAACAACTGCCTCTCGATCATGTTTGTGGCCCGCAAGACCGCGGACCACATTCTCGGCTTGGCCTGATATTTTCTTGATCTTGACACCGAAGTCAGAGTAGCTTAGAATTGCTAGTAAAGGGGGTACGTTAAGATTTTAACTACAGGAGGAAGAACCTCATGAGAGTACCATTTAATCTGGTTTTTACAGAGGATAATGATGGCCAACTTGAACCCAAACAAAGAATTCGAGTAAGTGGGATTGAGTTTGGACCCGGAGTCAAATTTTCCAAGGGGGTTTCTTTTGGCGGCATAGATTTTGTGCATTTTAAAGGGAGCGATTTGGAAGTTGAGACCCATGGCGACCTGTTAGTAATTAAGGGTATTTATTGAGATGGCAAAACAAGAACCCAGAGTAAAAGCTCCCGATCCAAACGAAGAATTTAGTAAGCGCTTTGATCGGTTGTTTTACCTTGTCATTGGAGCGATGCTTATTGGTTTCATTACTTTATTATTTATAGTCGCTGGAATGGTGATAGAAACCTGGAGATTCAATTCTTATGTGTATAAAGAATCCCAACAATTAAGGTTGCAAGAGGAAATTATTAAAAATACTGTCGAGTAACAAAAATTGATGTTGGAAAGTTTGCAAAAGGTTCATCGTGATCTAGAAAAACTAAACGAAAGCAAAAATACTAAACTGTAAAACTTATGATTTGCCTGGCCAGCCCTGCGCTTTGGGGGTGCTGCAAAAGCTCTTGGCCGAGCTGCCCAAGCTGGGAGAAAAGCTCAAGCAGATCCCGCCGGAAACCAAGTGAATTGAAATGGTGACCCGCTCTCAGTCTGATAGATGAAGCGACCCCTCTCTTTGCTCGCCTTTGACTTCGGCGCTTCCGGCGGCCGGGCCGTGCGCGGCCGCTTTGACGGAGCCCGGCTGGAGCTGGAGGAAGTTCATCGCTTTCCCAACCGGCCCGTGACCGTGGCCGGGACCATGCACTGGGACGTGCTGCGGCTGTTCGAGGAGCTGAAGGCCGGGATCGCGGCCGGGCTCAAGGCCGCCTCCGGCCGGCTCGCCTCGCTGGGCGTGGACACCTGGGGCGTGGACTTCGGGCTGCTTGACCGCCAGGGCCGGCTCCTGCAAAACCCGGTGGCTTACCGCGATCCCCGCACCGACGGGATCCTGGAGCAGGCCTTTGCCCGGGTCCCGCGGCGGGAAATCTTTGAGACCACCGGCATCCAGTTCCTCCAATTCAATACCCTCTTCCAACTCTTTGCGCTCAAACAAGCGCGCTCGCCCGTGCTCGAAGCCGCGGACCGCCTGCTCCTGATGCCCGATCTTTTCAACTACTTCCTGACCGGCGAGATGAAAAGCGAATTCACCAACGCCACCACCACCCAGGCCTATGACCCTCGCGGCCGCGCCTGGGCCTTCCCCTTGCTCGAAAAGCTCGGCCTGCCCACCCGCCTCTTTACCGAGATCGTGCCCCCGGCGACGCTGGTCGGAAAACTCCTGCCCGAGGTCGCGGAAGAAATCAACGCGCCCCGGCTCCCGGTGATCGCGCCGGCCACCCACGACACCGGCTCGGCCGTGGCCGCGGTCCCGGCCGACGGCAAACAGGCCTGGGCTTACCTGAGTTCCGGCACCTGGTCTTTGCTCGGCGCGGAAGTCAAAGAACCCGTGCTCAACGACCAAGTTCTCGAGCTCAACTTCACCAATGAGGGCGGAGTCGGGGATAGCTTCCGGCTCCTGAAAAATATTGCCGGCCTGTGGCTGATCCAGGAATGCCAGCGGGTCTGGTCCCGGGAGGACGGCAAGCCGCTGAGCTTCGAGCAGATCAACCGCCTGGCCCGGCAGGCCAAGCCGGGTGCGAGTCGGGTGGACCCGGACAGTCCGGATTTTTTGCGGCCGCAGAGCATGCCCCGGGCGATCCAGGAGTATTGCCGAAAGACCGGGCAGAAGGTGCCCAAAGATCGGGGTGCGATTGTTCGATGCGCGCTGGCGAGTTTAGCCGATAAATATAGGCAGGTCCTGGGCATGTTGGAGCAATTGCAGGGCCGCCGGGTCGAGGTCCTGCACGTGGTCGGCGGCGGCGCCAGGAACAAGCTGCTCTGCCAAAGGACCGCGGACGCTTGCGGCGTCCCGGTGCTGGCCGGTCCGGAGGAAGCGACTGCGGTCGGAAACCTCTGCGTGCAACTGATGGCCCTGGGCAAGCTCGGCTCGCTCGAAGAGGCCCGGGAATTGATCCGGGCGTCATTTCCGATCAAACTTTATCAACCGAGAGGAACAGGTGATGGAAATTTATGAGGCGATCTTTGGCCGGCGCAGCATCCGGGCCTTTCGGCCGGACCCGGTGCCGCGGCCGGTGCTGGAAAAGATTCTCACCGCGGCCATCTGGGCGCCCTCGAACTCCAACGTCCAGCCCTGGGAGTTTATCGTCCTGGCCGGCCGGGCCAAGCAGGACTTGGATGCCTTTTTAGACGGCTTGCTGAAAAGCGCGGCCCGGTCGGACTACGACCCTTCGCTTCCTGAGGAGGGTTTCACCTTGCCGGCCCAGTTCCGCGAGCGCAGCCACAAACTGCTCACGACCATGGTCCAGGAGGTGAAGGCCGCGGGGGGAGACGTGGGCAAACTCTCGCGGGGCAGCTTCAACTTTTTCGGCGCGCCGGTTGCCATCCTCGCGGCCATGGACCGGGGCCACGGGCTCGGCCCGATCGTGAGCGTGGCCGCGGCCATCCAGAACCTGCTGCTCGCGGCCCATGCCGAAGGTCTCGGCACCTGCTGGGAAGCCATGCCCTTGATCTATGCCCACCGCATCCGCGAGCATTTGGGGCTCTCCGAGCGCAAGCGCCTGGTGGCCGGGATCGCGCTCGGCTTTCCGGCCGATTCTCCGGTCAACCGCTTCCGCTCCTCGCGGGAGCCGCTGGATACCTTCGTGGACTGGAGGTTGTAAGGGATCTCAGGCCAGCGGCTGGGGCTCGCGCACCACCATCACTTCCTGGATCGCCCGGGGCGTGGCCTCGCGGACTACGAAGACCAGGTCGCGGAACCGAATCTGTTCGCCCGCCTTGGGAATATGGCCGAAGCGGGAGAGGAGGAACCCGCCCAGGGTCTCGTATTCGCCCTCGGGCAGGTCCAGGTCGAGCACCTCGTTGATCTGGTCAATCTCCATACGCGCCTGGATCAAGAAGCGGCGGTCGTCGAGCTTGCGAAAAAGCCGGGCTCGGCGGTCGTGCTCGTCCTCAATCTCGCCCACGATCTCTTCCAAAATATCTTCCCGGGTGATGATGCCCCCGCAGCCGCCATACTCGTCCACCACCACCGCCAGCAGGAAATTCTCTTTTTGCATCCGAGCCAGGGCGTCCTGCACCGGCATGCCTTCGGGCAGGTAAACCGCGGGGCGGACCAGGTTCTTGATCGGGGTTTTCGGGTCCGGGGCCTGGAGCAGGTCCACGCTGTGGAGGACTCCGACCACGTTATCCACCCGCTCGGCAAAGACCGGGTAGCGCGAGTGCATTTCTTTGCGCACTTCTTCGAGGGCCTCCGCCCCCATGATCTCCTGGTCGAGCGCATGCACCTGGATCAGGGGGATCATCACCTCGCGCACCAAGGTCTCGGCGAAGCGGAAGACCCGGCCGATCATCCGCTGCTCATGGGATTGCCGCTCCACGGAACGGCCGGAAGTGGTCAACAGGCTCTGGATCTCTTCGCGGGTGACAAAAGGGCTGGCGCCATGGTCGCCGCCGAGAAGGCGCGTCAGGACTCCAGCCAGACCGGTTAAAACCGCGAGCAGCGGCGAGAAGAGGCGGGAGACCGCACGGAGCGGAAGGAGCACGCGCGGCGCGATCCGGTCGGCATACTGCTGGAAATAGACCTTGGGGATCATCTCGGCGAAGAGCAGGATCAAAGGAGAAATGACGAGCAGGGTGTAAAGCTCGCCGATCTCGCCGTAACGGCCGCGGAAGAAAATGGTGGCGAAGGACACCGAGACCACGGTGGAGAGGTTGGTGCCGATCAGGGTGGTGCCCAAGAGCCACTGGGGCCGGTCGTGGAATTCCTGGACCAGGCGAAGGAGCCGCGAGCCTTCGGCCGCGCGCTGGCGCAAGAGTGCCTTGTTGGAAGCGACCACCGCGATCTCCGAGCCGGAAAAAAACGCCTCCAGCACCAAGCACAGCCCCACGATCAGCGCCAAGGTGCCCAGGGAGATCACGGCGGTCCCTCCCGGCCCGGATACATCCGGCTGACCTCGATCCGATGGATGGCGGCGCCCCGCACTTCCCGGACCGTAAACTTGAAGCCGGCCTCGACCAGCGCTTCGCCCACCGCCGGCGTCCGGCCGAACCGGTGGAGCAGGAAACCGGCCATGCTCTGGACGCCCTCGGCCGAAAGCTCGGCCACCATCCGGGTGTTGAACTCGCGCACCTCCAGCCGGCCGGAGATGAGCATGCTGCCGGAGGGGAGCGCCTCGAACTCCTGCTCCTTGGCCGGCTTGCCGGTCTTGCCGAAAATTTCTTCCAGGATATCTTCGATGGTGACCAGTCCGACCACCGCCCCGAATTCATCCACCACCAGGGCGAGGTGGACCCGGCGGGTCTGGAACTCGAGCAAAAGCTCGTCAATCGGCTTGGTGCGGGGGATGAAGAAGGACGGGCGCAAGAGCGGCGCCAGGCTCTGGACCGGGGCCGCGGCTCCGTAGTTGAAGGACTTGAGCAAGTCCTTGGTGGTGAGAATGCCGATGATGTTGTCGGGATCTCCGTGATAGATGGGGACCCGGGAGAAGCCCCGGCGCCGGATCTCGCGCACGATCTCAAGCAAAGGCAGGGTGTCGGGCAGGCAAAAGATGTCGCGGCGAGGCGTCATCACTTCCGCCACCTTGAGGTCGCCGAACTCGAAGAGGTTGTGAAGGAGCGTGGCCTCGTCGGCCTGGAGCACGCCCTCGTCCTCCCCCATCTCCACCAGGCCCAGCAACTCCTCGTCGGCAATGCCGGCCGCCGCGTCCCGGGCATCCACCCCCAGGCCGCGGAGGACCAGGTCGCTCATCAGGCGGAGCAAGCGGCGAAGGGGATAGATCGCCCGCGAAAAGGCGAGCAGGGGCCAGGCCGCCTTCCGGGTCCAGCCGGGCGAAAACTTCACGCCCAGGGTCTTGGGCAGGATTTCTCCGAAGAACATGATGAGCAGCGCGGAGGAGACGATGCTAATGAGGCTGACCCAGGTGGACCGGTCGCCGGGCGGGAGCCAGAGCCGGCGGGCGCCGGGTTCGAGGAAGAGCATGGCGTAGAGGGCCGCGACCAGGATCGAGATGCTGTAGTTGGCGAGCTCGTTGCCGATGAGCACGGTCGCGATCAGGCGGCGGGGTTGGGCCAGGAGCTCTCGGATCCTTCGGACCTGGTTCGGATACTTTTCTTCCCAGGGCCCCAGGCGAAACCGGCCCAGGCTGAAAAAAGCCGCTTCCGAGCCGGAGAAGAACGCCGAGACCAGCAACAGGCCGGCCGCGGTGAAGAGCCGAAACAGAATTTCCGACTCCACGCTCAAGGCCGCTCCGGGAAATGCTCGAAGCGGGCGGAGGGCGGCGGGAGGATGGCTCCCCCAGGCCCGACCAGTTGGATGACGGGACGACGGCTCGCGCGGAGCTGACCGATGCGGGTGATAGCGATCCCGGTTTCATCCGCCAGCCGGGCCAGTTTCCCGGCCTGGCCCGGCGCGGCGGTGAAGAGGAGTTCGTAGTCCTCGCCGCCAGCCGCGGCCAGGGCCAGCGCCTTGCCCCGGGGCGCGCCCCGGACCCGAAAGTGACGGCGGAAACAAGGAGAGAGCGGGAGCGAAGCCGCCTCGATCCGGGCGGCCACGCCCCGGCTCTCCTCCAAGAGGTGGCCGAGGTCGGTGAGGAGGCCGTCGCTCAAGTCAATCATGGCCGAGGCATAAGCCGCCAGTCTTCGACCGAGTTTCACGCGGGGCGTAGGATCGAGCAGGCGGCGGACCGCGGGATGGCGGGCGGACCGGTGTCCGCGCTTCAAGAGCTCGAGACCCCAGGCCGCCTCGCCCAGAGCGCCGGTGACAAAGATCTCGTCCCCGGGCCGGGCGCCGGAGCGGAGCACGCACGGGTAGCGGCCCTGCTCGCCCAGCACGGTGACGGCCAGAATTATTTTCCGGGAAGCGCAGGTGTCGCCGCCGATCAGCTCCACGTCATGTTCTTCAGCCACTTCCAGGAATCCCCGGCGCAGGGCGTCGGCCTCGGCCACCGACGTCTTCGGCGGCAGGCCCAAGCCGAGCAGGGCAAAGCGCGGGACCGCGGCCATGGCGGCAAGGTCGGAGAGGTTGACCGAGAGCGCCTTGCGGCCGAGCCGCCGCCAGGGGTGCCAGCGGCGCTGGAAATGGACGCCTTCGATGAGAAGGTCGCAGGTGATGATCTGGGGAGAAGAGAGCGTGGTCAGGGCCGCGTCATCGCCGATCCCCAGTTGGAGTCCGGCGCTGCGCGGCCGACAGGCACGGCGGATACGCTGGATCAGCCCTCGTTCGCCTATCTCACTAAGATCCAACCTGCTCGTGCCACGGGTTTTCAACCCATGCCTCGTGCCACGGGTTTCCAACCCGTGCCTAACGCGCCGCGATCTTGGCCCGGCCCGCTTCCGAGGAGCGTGCCGGACGGATCGCTTGAGTGCTCTTGGCCCGGCGGGCCCGGCGCGTCTTTTTCGAGCCGGTTTTCCGGGTGAGTTTGCTCAGCTCTTTGGTCCCGTCAACCAGGGCCACCTCGAGCACGTCGTCCATGGTCTTGGCAAAAATGAAGTTGATCTTCTCCCGCAGGTTCGGCGGGATCTCCTCCAAGTCCTTGCGGTTGCGCTCGGGCACGATCACGTTGCTGATCTTGTTGCGGAGCGCGGCCAGGGCCTTGTCTTTGAGCCCGCCGATCGGCAGCACCCGCCCCCGCAGCGTGATCTCGCCGGTCATGGCGATATCCTTTCGCACCGGGATCCCGGTCATGGCCGAGACCAGCGAGGTGGCCATGGTCACCCCGGCGGACGGCCCGTCCTTGGGGATGGCGCCGGCCGGGACGTGCACGTGCACTTCCTTGCGGTCGAAGAAGTTCTCGGGCAGGTTGAACACCGGCGCCCGCTTCTTGGCATAGGACAGCGCGGCCTGGGCCGATTCCCGCATCACCTCGCCCAGGTGGCCGGTCAGGATCAGGCTCTTGGCGCCGTTGGTGATGCTGGCTTCCACCTGCAGGATCTCGCCGCCGGTCGGCGTCCAGGCCAGGCCGGTGGCCACGCCCACCTCGTCCTTCTCCTGCTCTTCCTCAGGCAGGAAATAGGGCGGGCCCAGGTAGGTGTGGAGGTCGGCCGCCGTGATCTGAACTTTGTCATGCTGCCCCTCGACCACCTTGCGCGCCACCTTGCGGCAGACGTTGGCAATCTCCCGCTCGGCGTTGCGCAGGCCCGCCTCCCGGGTGTATTGGCCGATGATCCCCTCAATCGCCTCGTCGGTGAACTCGATGAGCTCAACGTTGATTCCGTTCTCGGTCATCTGGCGGGGGATCAGGTATTGCTTGGCAATGGCCACCTTCTCTTCCAGGGTATAGCCGGGCAGTTCCAGCACCTCCATCCGGTCGCGGAGCGCCGAGGGCACCGGGTCCATCTGGTTGGCGGTGGTGATGAACATGACCCGGGACAGGTCAAAGGGCATGTTGATGTAGTGGTCGCGGAAGCTGAAGTTCTGCTCCGGGTCCAGCACCTCCAAGAGCGCGGCCGAAGGATCGCCCCGGAAGTCCATGCCCAGCTTGTCAATCTCGTCGAGCATGAAGACCGGGTTGTGGGTCCCGGCCTGCTTGATGCCCTGGATGATGCGGCCGGGAAGCGCGCCGACGTAGGTGCGGCGGTGGCCGCGAATCTCGGCTTCGTCCCGGATCCCGCCCAGGCTCATCCGGATAAACTTGCGGCCCATCGCCCGGGCAATGGACTTGCCGAGCGAGGTCTTGCCCACGCCCGGCGGGCCCACGAAGCAGAGGATGGGGCCTTTCATTTTCTTGTTGAGCTTGCGCACCGAGAGGTATTCGAGAATGCGCTCTTTCACCTTGTCCAGGTCGTAATGGTCCTCGTCCAGGATCTTCTTGGCCTTCTTCGGGTTGAGGCTGTCCTTGGAAAACACCGACCAGGGCAACTCCACCAGCCACTCCAGGTAGGACCGGACCGTGCTCGCCTCCATGGCGTCCGGGTGCATCATCTCCAGTTTCTTGAGCTGCTTGTTGGCTTCCTTGTCCGCTTCCTCGGGCATCTTGGCCTTGGCGATCTTCTCCTTGAGCTCCGCGATCTCGGCCCCTTTCTCGTCCACCTCGCCCAGTTCCTGCTGGATGGCCCGGAGCTGCTCGCGCAGGAAATACTCGCGCTGGGTCTTGTTCATCTCCTCCTTGGCCTGGTTCTGAATCTTGGCCTGGACCGAAAGCAGCTCCACCTCCTTGTTCAGATACTCGTTCACCTTTTGCAGCCGCTGCCGGGGCTCCATGATCTCCAGCAGTCGCTGGGCTTCTTCCACACCCATCCCGATGTTGGCCGCGATCAGGTCACAGAAGCGGCCGGGGTCGGAGATGCTCTCCAGCACCATGACCAGGTCGGGCGACATTACCTTGCCCATCTGGATGATCTTTTCCAGGTTCTCCTTGACCGTGCGCATCAGGGCCTGCACTTCCAGGGAGAGTTCACCCGGGGGCGGCTCCATCAGCATCTCCACCCGGGTGAAATAGGGCGGCGTGGCCTGGGTGAATTCCTTGATCCGCGCCCGGGCCAGACCCTGCACCAGGATCTTGACCCGGCCGTCCGGCAGCTTGAGCATGCGCATGATCATGGAAGCCGTGCCCACCGGATAGATGCCTTCCGGAGCGGGGTTTTCGTCGGTCATCTGTTTCTGGGCGCAAAGCAGGATCATCCGGTCCTTGCTCAAGGCGTCGTTGACCGCGGCCACCGAGCTCTCCCGGCCCACGAACAAAGGCAGGATCATGAAGGGGAACACCACCACGTCCCGAACCGGCAGCAGCGGCAAGACCTCGGGAATCTGGATCTGCTGGCTTTCCGGCTTGCTTTCCCCATCACTGCCGGGAGCCGGCGCACTGGGCGGCGTTGGGGGTTTTTCTTCATCAGCCATTACGACTCACCTCGCTCGATACCGGGTTACGACTCAATCGGAATATTCTGGCGCTGGCCCCGGCGTTCGCTGATCTTTTGAAATTCCACGGTGAGGATCCCGTTGCGATAGCGGGCCTTGGCCTTCAAGGGATGGCAAGGCTTGGGCAACTCGATCTGACGACGGATCCTCCCGAACTTCCGCTCCAGGCACAGATAATTCACCGGGCCCGGAGTCTTGGCCTCTAGGTTACATTCCTTCTTTTCCACCTCGATGAAAAAAACACCTTGCACGGTATAAAGCTGGATCGCCTCCCGCTCCACCCCCGGCAGTTCCACCTCCAGACACAGCGTATCACTGGTCTCATAGATGTCCACCGGCGGGCTTAACAGCTCGACGTGCTGCATCAACGGCTGTTCCCCTTCAAAGATACTCTGCCATAACTCTTCGGCGTTCTTTTCAAAGAGCAGGAAATTTTTCTTCCACTCGGGTGACCGCTTCATCGGTTTATCCAACTGATGTCTTTTAAGAATGTAGGACACGACCCCTTTATTGTCAAGGGACAGCCGGCAAGATAAGCTCAGGCCCAAACGAGGGCTGGCAGCGGAAACCAGTGGAACGTTTGCTTGAATCCGGACACGAAACAGGTTCAGGTTCAAGTTCAACTTGCCTCTTCACTGTGCACTGTGCACTATTGATGATCGCAAAATAGATTGACAGAAAAATCCTCTTCGCTGGCTGGATTTGCCGATTCTGGTTGTCATCCAGAACCCCGCCCCAGGCGGGGTAGGGG
>Ga0315291_10008440_pt1 | contig 12668 bp, 24 predicted proteins | sample YL17G12_20_MG_FD_203070 | JGI IMG/M metagenome (GOLD analysis project Ga0315291, IMG submission 203070) | Sediment microbial communities from Yellowstone Lake, YNP, Wyoming, USA - YL17G12_20 | ecosystem: Environmental > Aquatic > Freshwater > Lake > Sediment | place: USA: Wyoming | collected... | reverse complement strand
CTGGTTGCGGAGGCGGCGGAGGCGTCGCATCGGGGACGGCTTTTTTCTATGACACTCCCACGAATACAGTCAGCGTCGTTTGGGACGCGAGCATGCCGGCAATACACGCCAATCAAAATGTTTTAACGGATGGATTACTTGCGACTATGCAGGGAGTAGTAGCGGGCAATGCGGCCCCGGCATCTACGACGGCCATTATAACGTCGTCGGCCAGTACCGGGACTCTGTATGTCGGAAGTGACGACTCAAATAATGTTTTTTCAGTTGATACTTTTGGGAATGTATGGGCGAGTGGGGCGTATCAATTTAACGATCCGGCGCTATACATGAAAGAGGTCAGCGGGCGAATAGACGTCCATGCCGGAACATCGTTTTACATAAACGGTGATACTACATCGTCAAACAACTATGCCGGGAAGGTCGTAGGGAACACAACGGCAAATGTTATTCCCAATCCCGGATCAAGCCTGACAACTGGAGCCGCGATTATTGGTGTGCAGTCCAACGGAACGGCTAATTCAGCGGGAATGATGGCTGTTACAGAGAGCTCCGGAGCGCCGGCGTTATTTGCCAGCATGTACCACAATACCGGGGCCCATCCCGCTATATTCGCCGAAAGTTATTCAAATGCCGAATTTGGGAATGTCATGACGGCATATCAGAGAGCGGATACCGCAAGCACGAATGTTTTTATAGCGTACACAAAAAACGAGCTGGGAAATGTTTTCAGCGCGATGGATAAGGATACCGACATCCCATCAATGTATATTACCGCGGCTGGGAGTATCTACGCGACAGGTACCGTACAGGTGCAAGGACATACACTCGCTCCAGTGGCGTGTGCCGCGGGTACAGCGGGTGCGATTTCGTACAATGCGGCGGTCAACGGCCTGTGTTATTGTAATGCCTCAAATTGGGTTTTAGCAAAGGACGACGCGAACTGCGGATTGTGGTAAAAGGCGAATCATGGAAGAGTCTCTACGGCTCGCGACAACTTACGGGTTTCCGCTGTTATTCTCGGTCGCGGTGATCGCGATCGGGGTAAAATACGCGCCGGCGTTTATACAGGCTATGGTCGCGCTGAATGTCACGCTGGCGAAGTTACAGGAATCGGTAGAATCAATTTCAGGCGTGCCGAGCGCGATCGCGGTGCTCACTCAGAAGATTGACGATATTTGTAACGGGAAAGCGGAAGTAATAAAAAAATAGGAGGTCCGGTCGTGGCGATTGACCAAGCGAAGTTGAGAAAAGAGATTCGAACGACGGCAAATGAGATTTATCGGACGCTCGTGAAGCCGATCCTGATCGCGACCGCCGCGACGCTGTTCGCAAAGTACGCCGGCAAAGCGGCCGCATGGCTCGGCAAGCAGGCAACGGCGCCTGCGCCGGAATCTCAGGTTGAACCAGCCACGGCGATCCAGCCGGCGGCCGACAGCGCTCCAAAACTCGAAACAGATCACGAATAACTGAATAACCGCGGGAGTGGTCCAATGCAGGGCGCCGGATTCCCCGATTCATCCCCTCCGGAGATTGCAGGCTCATAACCTGCCTCCCGCTTTGAGATTTACCGAAAGGAGGCAACGCAGAATCGCGCAGGACGCACGATCTCGGATCGTGACGATACTAACATCGGCCGGAAGCCGAAACGAAAGGGAGCGGTGAAGAAAATGGCATTTGAAAGAGTAACAGGTGTTCCACAAAAAAGTTATAAATATCAGAAAGCTCCATTTTGTCATTTCAACAAATGGGGCATTCTCCAAATGAACAAGGGTTTCGTCACTGAGCATAAGCTCGAAAAGAGAATGGCCGTCGAAGTATTTTTCGATGCGAAACAACGCAAGATCATGTTAATCTTTGTCGCGATCTCGAAAGGCACTGACATCATTCCGATCACACATCAAAAAAAGGGAAGTATGTCAATTTCGATGAAATCGCATCTTACCTATTTGGGTTTTGTGCCCGGCGCGTACAATATGCCATATCAATTTTCAAAACTCGATAATCTGATCCTCGATCTCTCTGGAATGCCGCTGGCGAAAGACGCGACGCATGAGGCCTCCATGCCAAAAGCCCAAAAGGCGGTGAATTGATGATTCAACGAGGTTCTTCCGTCAGATATTATTCTATTTTAAAAGATCGTTCATCGTTTATTGTTACAAAAGCTCGCAGTGATCCGTTTGATTCTCCCAACGGAAAAGTAATTTTTCTTTACGGCAAAGCCGGGTATGTCTTATTATCTCACTGCGAGGAATCAATTTGTGAATCCGTAATAGGGGGGCCGCCTGATCCCGGCGAAAAAGTAATAACTTTAGGAGGTCCCGAGGACTAACTCCGGCTGCAATTCCAGAATTTCGCAACCGGCTCCGCAAACAGTAAAACCAACGCAAGCGCTAACGCAAGAAGCTCCCTAAATTCATAGGGAGCTTTTTTTTATTTCGCCGTTTTCACCAACGCAAGCGCTACCGGCTCCGCAAACGGGTACGCTAACGCTCTCGAGGTCACTCTCGAGTCAAAATGTTAGTATGTGGAAAACGTGTGAATGTCATGTCGCAAAACGGCTTTTTATTTTGCATATCCGTAATAACGATGCTCCCACAAAGGCACGTTTCCGGCGATTCGCCTTTTTTTCGCAGTCCAGCGCTGCAATTCATACTGCCAATTCCCGAAAAACCCAAACGCTCATGGGGTCAGCCGTGAGTCGAAATACACAAAAAATCTTTTATTTACTGGTGTTTTTAATGTTTAAATAAATAAAGTAATAAAAACAAGAAATAATTTAACGATTTTGCGGATTTTAAAGGAAACGGCTTGACAAACTTGTACAACAGGCGTATTTTAAAGTAAACGGGCATGAGGCGACAATGGCCGAACTGATCCTCCACTTAAAAGATTTAAAGGCGGCATGTTCAAATTGTGGTGAACTGATCGAGTTCGAAGGTGAGCAGCAGATCGAGCAGGGCGGGATCGTGGACTGTCCGAAATGCGGCGCACAGTTTCTTATCGGCGTGCTGGTTCAACTTTTTTCACAGGTACAACTAAGATCGAATTATATGCAGCTCCTCGGCGCGATCGGAATCGAAAAAGAGATCGAGGACTATTTAAACGAGCTCGAAAACGAGCCGGAGCAGGATAATGTCTTACACCTCCAGCCGGGACAATAATATGCAGCAATATGCCACAAAGCTCGATTTCTCCGACTACAGAAAAAAATTCAGCACGTCAATCGCGATCTGTGCCGAGCTGGTACGCCGGTACCGCTGGAATCCGGAGATCAGGACGGCCGCGCTCCAAATCTTGAATCAGGCCGGCGCCGCGGGACGCGACAAGATCGCGGAGATCGCGGCACTGTATCATTTCGTGCGAGACGTGGTACAGTTCCGCGGCGATGTAAATGACCTGGAAACTTTACAGACTCCGGTCTACACACTGACAATGCGATCCGGCGACTGCGATGATAAGGTGACACTGCTCAACGCTCTGCTGGAGGCGGTCGGCTACAAAACGCGCTTTGTGACGCTTAGCCAAAACGCAGCCGGCGCCATGTCACATATTTATTCACAGGTGCAGCTTCCGGATCAAAGCTGGCTGAGCCTCGAAACGGTTCGGCCGGTACCGATGGGAACGGAGCCGGAAAATTTTACAAAGCGAGCGATCTATGCGTACTAATGCAGCAGTAATACCGATGAGCCTCGGACCTCGTGGTCAGTATGTATATACTCCCGCAAACCTTGATTACAACATGAGCGGTTGGCTGAAAACTTTGTGGCATAAACCGCTGAAAGCGCTCGGCCAGGCGCTGCCGATCGCCGCGGCGTTCATTCCAGGCGCCGGTGTTTTTCTGACTCACGCTCTCGGGGCCACCGCGGCAGCGGCTATCGCCTCGATAGGCACGAGCATGGCGGTTTCAGAGGCCATGCAGCAAATGGGGTCTGGCGCCGTGCAGCCGCTCGTCTCGGCGACGCTGCTCGCAAACGGGACCGATCCGACGCAGGAGAATGTGAACGCGGCGACGAAGCTCCTCCAGCAGCAGCTCGCGGCGAACGGCCTGCAGTCAGGGCCGGCGACAACGGCCGGCTCGATGACGGTTGACGAAATGATAAAAAAATACTGGATGTTCGGCGCGGTCGGCGTCGGCATTGTCGCGCTGATTTTGATTACGAGGAAATAATGTCAATAATTTGGAAAATACAATATTTTGTCTGGTGGCAATGTCTTTTGCACTACCCGAAAATTTTAATTAAACTCCAAAAAAGACGCTGGAGAATAAGGGAAAAAGACAAATTATATTTAGGCAATCGAAGTGTGGCTTCGTCAATATATTTTTTATGGGGCTATCGTGTATAATCAGAACATGGGCAGCACGCTCACTAAAATTTTAGGAGACACGCCGGCGACGGCAGCGCTACAGGCGCAGCTCGCGGCGCAGGGAGTAACCATTCCGGGCGCCACAACCGGAGCACTGACGGTTGACGAAGCAATAAAAAAATACTGGATGTACGGAGCGGTCGGCGTGATCGCGTTGATCTTATTGCTGAGGAAATAAAATGAACGATCTCGCGGCGATAATGTTCGGCAATCTAATCATAATGAGTATTATCGCGATCGAGCTTGCATACATAGGCTCAAAGCTGACGATGAGGAAAAAATGAGCTTTGAAATGTCGGACTCAAAAGCAGAAATGCAGGCTGCCGGCACGCAGGCGCTCCGGGAAATAATGGCATTTCAGCAGTCAAACCCCGACAAAGCCTCCGCGATCGCTGCCGCGCAGACGGCACTCAGCAAAATGCTGTTATATGACGCTTACTGGCCTAATTTCAGCAGCATACTGCTCGCAACGGCAACTTTTAGGATTGCGCTGACGACAGCGGTCAAGGCGGGAGCGCTGGTCACTGAAATAATTCCGGAAAAGGCGGTACCATTTTGGCTGACGTTTGCACAGCTCTCGGATCAGCCGATCACTCCGGATATTACGTCTGAGGGAAAACTGAGTACGTCGTCGAGCGCGAGCCGCGACGCCATAGGGCAGGCGTATGTTGATTTACAGGCAGTTTTTCGTGCGATACTTAACCAATCACCGCTTCCGGCTCCGGCGCAGGCGTCCAGCGTGACGCCTGCGTCCGCGAGCGGCGGCATTTCAAAATACTGGCCGTATGCCGCGGCAGCCGCGGCTCTGTTGTTGATATTTGTGATGAGGTGAATCATGGACGACGTTTCAGGCGGCTGGTCGGTCCGTCCGATCAACTTTTCTCCTTCTACACAAGCGGCGGCAGCGGCGCCAAGCTCCGCGCCGTCAACCGCGGCCGATAGTTTCACAATTAAAAAGAATTACGCATATCTGGCCGCGGCTCTTGTCGCCGCTTACTTTTTTTTTCGGGGTGCATAATGGGATACTCACAAAATATGGGCTCGATCGCGGCCGGCGTCGGCGCCGCCGGAACGGCGATCAATACTTATACGCCGGCTGTTTATGTGCCGGCAAAATCAGCGATTGACTATAACGCTATAATCGGAACACTGGCGACAGCATACGCGCAGCAGCTCGGACAGAAGCTTGGGCAATCAGTCCAGCCGACGATCGCGACAGCTTCAACGGCGCTGCCGGCCGCAACGGAGGCGGTCGCGCAGGTCCCGGGCTATATGTATATTGCCGGCCGGTACGTCAAATCGGAGTATGTTTACGCCGGCGCGGCAGGCGCGATCCTGCTGCTGCTGCTCGCAACGACGAAAAAGAGGTAATAATGCTTTACGGCAGCGCTCAAAACATGGGGAGTATAGGCTCGATATTTCAAAATACTATCGAGCGGCTACAGTCTCAGATTGCCGCGGCACAGGCTGAAACGGCGCGGATCGCCGGCGACTATGCTCCCGGGACATTGCCTCCGATCGTCGCAACGACACCTCCAGCGGTAACAACGCCGGTGATCATATCAACAACAGGGCAGGCAATCCCGGCGCCGGCAGCGGCATCGGTCGGTAGCACGATCGCCGGAAACACTTACTCGATCGCCGGACATGCGATCAATAAAAATTACATTTATGCAGGCGCGGCCGGGCTGGCGCTGCTGCTGATTCTCGGTAGAAAAGGCGTTTCCAGCGGGAAACACAAAAAATAAAATACCGTCGGAAGCGGTGAAAGGATAGGTAAATGCCAATAACACAAGACGCTTTAATTTTAAGGGTCAAGCCGGAGGCCTCGGTCGTTTACTGTTTCGCCTGTGGTGACGTGATCGGCTCGAAAACATTTATGGTCATTCGAGCCGAATGTCGAGCGAAATGCAAACGACAGCTAACATGCGCCAATGCGATCAAAATGAACAACTCCGACATACGGAGAAAACATCAGGAGCGAATAGATGCGCTATGTAACGCTCAATCTGTCTGACGCGACGACTGTTTACACTCAGTCGCAGGTAACCAGCATGAGTAATATGCACTCTGTCACGATCAACAATTTATACAGTTCAGTCCCGACAGCTTATGGACTGGCTAAGATGCAGACAGTTCTCAGCAATCTGCAGCTCGATCCAGCGACAAACCCTCCCGAGTGGATCGCAACGCTACAGGCTCGAATTGACGACTATGCTCGACGGCTGGCCGAGGCCTCGGCTCCAGCTCCTACACCACAGATCGAGCAGGCGTCATTCCGCGCACTGCCGGCAGTCAAAACAATGTACGCCGAAATGCAGGCGCTTTTCGGAAAACCGTATACCCAGGAAGTTGCGGCAAGGATCAGTCAGATTTTAAATACTTTTAACAATTACATCGGCGGCTATTATGACGACAACGCCGACGCTCGCATTTCAACGCAGTGGATATTACAGATGCTGTCAGCGCTAAGAAATTATGTTCAGATGGGATCGGCGCTGTTGAAGCAGACGATCACCGTACAGACTCCGGAGGCCCTGGCGCAGACGCCGGAACCGGGGCCGGTTCCGGAGCCGACAGTTACAATACTGCCGGTCGTCGAGCCGCAAAACTTAATGATCCAGCCGGGCGCGGCGCCGTCAGCGATCGCAAAGCTCGAAAGCTATTTCAAAGGCACTTATTCGATCGCGGGGCACGCTGTAAGCAAAGCGCTTGTGCTGGGAGGCGTCGCGGCCGCGATCGCGCTGTATATGATGACGGGAGACAAAAAATGAGCGGTTACAGGCGTCACTATTCGATGGGCGAAGTTTCGTACACGCAGGCGCAACTCGATCAGATGAGCCATGATCCCGGACTTGGTTTCGGCATGTACAATGCGATCTACATGGCGACGCCGAGCAGACCGGGAAATTATTACATGGATAAGATTTACAAGCTGCTCACAGGTCCGGATTCGCCTGTCTATCTCGACGCGGCGACGGCCGTCGCGCTTAAAACGAAACTGCTCGCATATCAGACGCGGCTCAGGGCGCTCGAGGCCGGCCAGCCGCTGCCTCCGATCCCGGCAACGGTGATACAGCTTCCGACAGTTACAAAAGGCGCCATGCAGACAGTCCAGCAGGAGGCCGGCGCCGCGGCGCAGGAGGTTAAACAGGCCGCAACGTCCGCGGGGATCGCCGCTCAGGACTGGATCGCCGGCACGTCAAATCTGTACGGCATGAATCTGCCGAACAAATATATACTTTACGCGCTGGCCTGCGTCGGCGTGGTTATGCTGATAACGAGGAGGCAGCAATGAGATATGCCATGCACGATATAATTGCAGATGAGGCGGCCGCAGCGACACAGGCAAACGCCGCGTATATTCAAGGCGTGATCGCCGGCTCACAGGCGCAGCAGAATATATCACCGCTGGCCGGAAACGTAAAAATCGGTAGTTACGAAATCAGCAAAATAAATCTTGTCGGCGGCACGATACTGATCGCGCTGCTGGTGATGATGAGGCGTCAGTGATGAACGAAGCAGCGGCAGCCGGATCGCTGATCGCAGGCGCGAAGGGTTTCGCGCAAGGGATCACTCCGGCGCAAAAATCGCAGGTGGACCAGCTTTTCAGCATGACGCGCTCGATCTCAGCTGACCTCGGCAGCTCAAAGCTGAAACTTGATAAAATGAACGCGCAGCGCTCGATCCTGCCGGGCGATTTTGTCGCGGACCTTGATCGGCTGACTGGCAACCAGACGGCGATCGCAACCGCATACGGTGAGATCGTCAAAGGGCTGAATCTGCTCGCGCAGCGCCTCGGCCTCCAGCAGCCTCAACTGAGTTTCGCTGTTTTCGAGATCGTGATCGGCGCGACGCTGCTCGCGGCGCTGTTATCGGTGTTATGGCCGTATATTCACTCGGTCAACACACAGGCCGACGCGCATAAGCTCGAAGTGGACACGAAGGCAAAGGCATTTGACGCGCTGGTTGCCGGTAAAATATCGCCGGCCGATTATGCCTCAACGGGAACGGTGACAGCTCAGGACTGGAAAGTTTTCGCAAGCAAAGCGCTGCCGTATGTCGCGGCGGCCGTCGCCGGGATATTCTTAATCAATAACGTGATCCGGCCGTACATGGAGCGGCCGGCGCCACGGAAAACAACGCGACGAAAGAAAAAATAATTATGGTCTGAGCCAGCAGGAGATCATGAGCAGAAAAAACATGAAGCCGAAAAGGATAGCCATAAGATGAAACTTTTGTTTGTACAACTGAGCCTCGGCGTACCAAAAACCGGCAGGGGTTTCATCGAATCTTTTAACAGTAGAATTATGAAACGGATTAGATTTCATCTCCAATCACCTCTATAAATAGTATCCGGTGATAGGGTGACATTTACAATGAAAGCGAAAAAAAAATCAAAGAATCCGGGCGGTCGGGTGCCGCCGGTGATCGGGCCTGCCGTCGCGGAGGCTCGCGAGCGCATGTCCGAGCTGTACGAGGCAATCGCGCCGAAAGCGATCAAACAATACGGCAAACGCGGTAAAGAGGTCGCTGCACGAACTGCATGGACACAATTCAAGCGTGAATATCGAAAAGTAGCAGGACGCTGGATCAAACGCAAAAATCCGCTCCCAGCCGATCCGGCGAAACGCGGGAAACATAAAAATGCGGACGGGCCGGTCGTCGCCGCGGCCAGAATGTTTGAAAAAGCGCATTGGGGACTCAGACCAAAGTTTGGCAGCAATAAAAAAATAAATGTACCGAAAGCGGTCGCACAGATCGGAAAGCTGACGGCGATCGAATATGAAACTGCAAAGGGCAACGAGGGCAAAGGCGTATACAGACATGTTTTTTCGGCGCCGCTCCCGGACCTCTGTTCGAGTCCGGACGGCAAGCAGCTTTTCATACTTGGGGGTGGGTACAAAGTAAAACCGGAGGGAATAGTACATTGATACACTCGATAGTCGTAATGAATCCGGCGAGTCGCGCAAATATCGGCGGCGGCCGCACGCATAAAATAAAAAAACACGATTCTTATAAACGGAAAGGAGGCAAACGCATGGCAAAACGTCACAGACGAAACGCGCAGCCGGCAGCGCTCAGGAGGTATTGGGCGACACATCGGCGCGGCGCGAAACGGCACAACGCGAAACGGCACAATCCGCGCAGACATTACGCGGCATACCGGGCGCCGCGACGCCGCTATCGCCGCAATCCGGTTAATTTGCGCCGGGCAGGCGTGCAGATCAAGCATATCATACCGATCGCGGCATCGGTCGCCGTCGGCGTGGTCGGATCGCGAGCGATCGCGAATCTCGCGCTGAAAAACAGTTCGGCGTATCTCCGCGCAGGCGCTCAGCTTGTGATCGGGCTGCTCGCGGGGATGCTGACAAAAGGCATGAAGCAAAAAGGCATCAGCGAGGGACTCATGCTCGGTTCATTCGCATCGGCGCTGCTAACGGCAGCGGACGCGGCGACTGGCGGGAAATATAATCTCGGAGACGAGTATTACTATGTCCCGGATAACGTCAGCAAGTATCTGCCGCGCATGGACGGCTACACAGGCGCAAACAGACAGCTCAGCGGGTACACAAGCAGCGCCGGCATGAGCGATATGTACAGGGCCAGCCGGATATACGGCTGAGGAAAAATCTTTTCTGGAGCGGTGAAAACTACGGAAAGGAATCAATGACATGGCCGATACAGGATTAACTCCTTACGGGGCAAGTACCGGAACGGCTGCCGGAGGCGTCGCGTTTAACGCACATCAGCCGATCTGGGATACATCGGAGTTCAACCAGACCACGCTATCGATCCTGTTTTTTCAGCTAAATCAGGGTCAGGCGCTGCCGATCTCCGCGATCAGGAAAGACAAGACACACACGAACATGACGCTGGCCGGGCAGCTTCCAGCCGGTCTTAGCTTCAAGGTTCAGGCGATCCGGCTCAAGCTGGTTGACGAAATAACCGGCATGGGTGGAGCCGCGGCCGACGCGATCCAGCAGCGCCTCCGGGTGTTCGCGGGTTCGCTGGTCGAGTTTAAGCTGCTCGACAAAATCGTTTTCTCGATCCCGGCCGTATTCTGCAATCCGGGCGCCGGCGTGGAATTTTTCACGTCGGAGGCAGCAAGCTCGGTGCAGAAGGGCCAACTCGGCAGCAAGGACGCCAGCTCGATCATGCTCCTGCAGGAGCCGATCATAATCGCCGCGAATCAGAATTTCCAAGTGGAAATGACGCTCCCGGCGCTTATCGCTCAGCTCACTGTAGCGCATCAGATCGTCTGCCTGCTCGACGGCATGATGTTTAAGCCGACGCAGTAATATCGGCGCGAAGTAATTTTAAGGAGGTTCCCACTATGAAAGGGGAACAATACAACACTGGCCGAGCCAGCGAGCCGATATTGCGCTATGTCCACATGCCTAACGGTACGCTCGAGCTGCATCGGGTCCGCGAGGTAAGATTCGACTATCCGACAACGATCAATTTTGCGGCAGTCAATCAAAATCTCAGCCTCCCGATCCAGCTCCTACAGGTCGCGGACTTCGAGGTGTTCTACCTACAGGACACTCATGCGTCGCTCTGGTTTGTGCAGCTCACTGACGGATCTACAAATGCCGCAATGAGCAGCCAGCCGGTGCCGGCGCAATCAATATGCGGTACGGGCCAGCTTCCGGGAATATCGCCTGTTACGTTTGTGTTCAGAAAAGCCGGTTCGATCTTAATCACAGCTATCAACGGACCGATGACGGCAGCCAATCCCGGAGTTTTCACGCTGGTCGGCGCTCACATTTACGACGAAGGGCCGGCGAACATACAGCAATAAGGACGTGAGGCTATGACTATGAGGCGAGTCAGGCCGGGCCTGCCGTACCGCGGCGATCCGCGTCGCGGCGGCACAGTGCCGGCATTTAACGATCCGTCAATGCGGGGCGACTTTGCAGCCGGCTCGCAGACCGCGTTTTCATATCCCGGAGCTCGGGCTATTACGATTTCCCGGCTTATGGCTGAGGCTGCCGCCGGAAATACGGCTTCCGGCGCAGCCGCGGCCAGCGGGATCGCAGGCCCGGGAGGCGTCAATGGCGATCTCGAGCGGCTCCTCGGACTCGGGCCCGAGGCCGGCCGCGGTCCGTCAACAGGACTCGCTCCGGGACTCGGCGGCGCGATTTCCCGGCTGCCGGACGTCGCGTTTCAGCCTCAATCCGCAATCCCGGTCAGTCTGATACAGGTGCCGATCTCCTGTCCGGCAAATCTGACAACAACGGGAGGCGTCTGGACCACACTGCTGACATATCAGGTCAGCGCACTGCGTAAACTGATCGTCGCTGACGTTTGGCTCCGGTTCAGCAATCCGTATTTTGCACAGGTGGTCGAGGCCGATCTGTTTGTTGACGGGTTTCAGATCGGCGCGACTGTCAGGCTACAGGAAGATGCGGAGGACGCGATCGGGATCAGGGCGGCCGCGCTCGGTCCCGCGACGGTGGAGCTCAGGGCGATCAGCGACGTGCCGGCTACAAATTGGGATACTTTTATCGAGGCGGCGATTCTCGGCTGGGACGTATTTGACGAATGGCCGCGCAATGAAAGGTTACTATTCTAATGACCGTATCCTCGAAAAAAGCATTTAAAGAGATTCAGATCCAGCACGATATTGTGTCCGTGATCGAGTATGAAAGTTTCGCGCTTGCCGGGATCGCTGCTCCCGAGGTGCCGCATTTCACGCTCGACAGCAAAGTGACGTGCATCTCGACTGAGTTCGGCCGCTCGATCCCGCTCCCGAAAGCGACGCCGATCGGCGTGCAGGCCGTCGTCAATAGCAAGGAGCTCGAAATTATTATTGATACGCCTCTGGTGCCGAACTACTGTCTGGTTACGCAGATATGGGAGAATCCTGTTTTCGCCGGCGTGCCGATCCTCCGGAAAACGGTTGTCTCATTTCAGCCTCAGACGGAGATCAAACATACCGCAATCAACGATATTGTCTGGATACTGGTCAACAACATAAACATACCGGCAAACAACCTGGTCGGCTGCCGGCTGCACTTACTCGCGAGGTTATCAGGATGAGACTGCATGTGTCTGACGGATTCTCCGATCTCGACGCAATCCTATATACTGCCGATGAGCTATGGTCCAACATTAATGTGCTGGCTGCCGGTGAGCTGGTAAGCGCCGCTCAGTTTACGATTGCGACACGGCTCAATCCGTCGCTCAATTTGGTTTGGACTCTTGGCGGCTCGACAAATTTCGATGTGTATTTTAGGTTATACGATGTTCCGGGTTTCGCCGGCGTCGCAATCGAGGACGTACCGATCGCCACTGGC
>Ga0315291_10008439_pt1 | contig 12668 bp, 16 predicted proteins | sample YL17G12_20_MG_FD_203070 | JGI IMG/M metagenome (GOLD analysis project Ga0315291, IMG submission 203070) | Sediment microbial communities from Yellowstone Lake, YNP, Wyoming, USA - YL17G12_20 | ecosystem: Environmental > Aquatic > Freshwater > Lake > Sediment | place: USA: Wyoming | collected... | reverse complement strand
TTCACGTCCAGCACCTCGCCCGCGAAGTAGAGCCCCTTCACGAGCCTTGACTCCATCGTCCTGCCGTCAACCTCGTCCGTCTTCACCCCGCCGGAGGTCACCTGTGCGTCCGCGAAGGTGAGCGGCGCCCTGATCGCTATCTCCAGGCCGGTCAGCGCCTTCACGAGGCGATTCCTCTGCTGGCGCGTGACCGAATCCGTGGCGGCGTCGGTATTTAAGCCCACGACATTCCGGATGAGCACCTGGGCGAGCTTCTTCGGCAGTATCCCGATCAGGCTGTTTCCGAGCGAGCGCTTCGGATTCTTCCGCCACAGCGCCACAATCTTCTCTTCCGCCTGCGCCGGCGTGAGGCCGGGGAAAAAGTTCACGGCGAGGTTAGTATGTTTCCGGTGGAGGTCTCTCACAATGAAGCTGCTCAGGTAGAGCACCGCAGGGCCGGAAACCCCATAGTGCGTGAAGAGCATCTCGTCCCGCGCGGAGGCGATCCGTTTCCCACCCTGGACCGCCGCGGCGTCAACGGTCGCCTTCACCCCCTGGAGATCGCAGAGCGCTTTCTTTTCGATCTCGAGCGGCACGAGCGCAGGGAGGGATGGGACGAGCTCATGGCCGAAGTCTTTTGCGAAGGCGTAGCCGTCGCCAAGTGCCCCGAGCTGCGGATAGGTCAGGCCGCCCGTGGCGATGATGAGCTTCCGACCGGTGAACATTTTATCGCCGGTGCCTCGGACAATGAACTCCCCGCTCCCGGACCGCGAAACCTTCTCCACTCTCGTGTTCAGCGCCACGCCGATGCCATGCGTTTGGATCTCCTCCTTGAGGATGTCGAGAATTGTGGAGGCCTGGTCGGTCACAGGGAACAGGCATCCCTTTTCCTCCTCCTTGAACTCAACTCCACAATTTTCTAAGTAGCCGATGAGGTCGCGGTTCGTGAAGCGGGCGAAGATGCCGTGGAGGAAATGGAGGTTCCCCCCGTGGTAGTGCTCGGGTGAGATATCACGATTCGTGAGGTTGCAGCGGCCGTTGCCGGTCTTGAGCAGCTTCCGTCCCAGCATGAAGTTGTGCTCGAGGATGAGGATGCGGAGCGGCTTCTTCGCGCTCCGGGCAGCCGTGATCGCCGCGAAGATGCCCGCCGGCCCGCCGCCGATGATGAGGATATCCGCTCTGTCGCTCACAGCATAACTATAGTAAGGATAGGCGGTGCTGTCAAACAGGGGGAACAGCAGATTTCAACGAGAACCACAGATTCACACAGATGCTCACCACGGTAACTGGTTTCTCGTGACTCGTCTCCAAAATATGTGTTAATGGGATCCGCGTGCATCCGTGCACATCCGCGGCTAAAACCGGGTTCGATGCCTCAAAACTCCTTTCCTCCACCCCTGAACGCCTGTTACACTAACGGCATGAACACGCTCACAAATCCAGCATCGCTGAAAGAGCAGCTCTCCGGGGACAGGAAAATAGCAGTCCTCTTCGTTATGAGCATGTGCCCGTTCTGCCGCAGGTTCAGGCCGATCCTTGAGGCGTTCGCAAAAAACCGCGCCAAAGACTTCGATTCCCTTACCGTCATCCTGGATGATCAGGACAATCCCCTCTGGGAGGAGTACGGCATCGAGGTGGTGCCGACGGTCATAATCTTCCAGGGAGGGAGGGCAATCTCGCGCCTGGACGGGAGACCCGGGGAAGGACTTAGCTCGAGAGACCTTGAATCACTGTAGCGCGCTGCTTTTCTTCAGGGACGGATAAAACTTCCTGGCCGAGGGGCATAGGTGGCGTATCACACACCCGGGGCATAGCGGCTTTCTCGCCTGGCAGACCGCTCTCCCGTGGTTGACAAGGATGTAGTTGAAGTCGCGCCAATCCATCCTCGGCACAATCGCCATGAGATCCCGCTCTATTTTATCGGGATCGGTCTCCCTGCTCAACCCGATCCTCTCGGAGAGCCTCTTCACATGGGTGTCTACGGCGATGCCTTCCGCCTTCCCGTACCCGCTCGAGAGCACGATGTTCGCCGTCTTGCGCGCCACTCCGGGGAGGGTGATAAGCTCCCCCATGGTATCGGGCACACGCCCTCCAAAATCCTCGACAATCTTCCTGGATGCGGCGATTATGTTTCGTGCCTTGTTCCTGAAAAAACCGGTGGAGCGGATCTCCCCCTCGAGGACCAACTGCGCCGCCTTTGCAAAATCAGCGGGGCTCCCGTATTTCCTGAAAAGGGAAGGCGTTATTTTATTCACCCGCTCATCGGTGCACTGCGCGGAGAGGATTGTCGCGATCAATATCTGGAAGGGAGTGGAATGCCACAGCGCGGTGCGGCTCTCGGGGTAGGTTTTGCGGAGCAGCTTTATAATTTTCTTTACTTTCCCATGGGCAGATTTCACGGCGACCATTATCCTTATTCAGGAGGAGGCGGCTCTACCGGCCCGGAACAGCACACGCAGCCCCCATCCGTCTCAGCTCAGTGTACTTGAGCCTGATCTATTCATCAACGCGAGACCGACCTGATTCAAATGCGCGGCACTACCTCGTGCTGTAGGGGCTTGATTCATCAAGCCCGTCTCAATGCGGGTTCGATGAATCGAACCCCTACAATAGGCGAATGAACAACTCGGGCTAGCCCACCGGAGAGAATTGATCCTTCCCCGCGCCGCACACAGGGCAGACCCAGCTGTCGGGCAGCTTCTCGAACGCCGTCCCCGGGGACACACCGTTATCGGGGTCCCCCGCAGACGGATCATACACATAGCCGCACACGTCGCAGATGTATTTTTTCATGTCTCCTCCCGTGGGCCCTCCCCGCGGCGGCAATCGCAATACCCCCCGCAATCAGCCTACCGCGACCTCAAGCACCATCATGGCCGCAAAACCCAGCATCGCACCCATCGTGGCGAAGTCCCTGTTGCCGCTCAGTTGGGATTCCGGCACCACCTCTTCCACCACGACGTAAATCATCGCTCCGGCGGCAAACGCCAGCGCGTAGGGTAGCAAAAACATGGCGGTGACCACAAGCACCGCCCCCGCGACACCGGCGATCGGTTCAACAGCTCCCGAGAGCAATCCGTACCAGAAACTTTTCAGGTGGGACAGCCCCTCGCGCCTGAGGGGCATCGACACTGCGAGCCCCTCAAGGAAATCCTGGAGGCCGATGCCGATGGCGAGGGCAATCGCGCCCGAGAGAGAGGCTGAGGGAAGTCCAGCCGCCACCGCGCCGAAGGCGACACCCACCGCGAGCCCCTCGGGGATGTTGTGGAGCGTGATGGCCAGAACGAGCAGGGTCGCTCTCCGCCAGGAGGTCTTCATACCCTCGGTCTCCTCCATGGGAAAGCCAGGCGGGAGGTGGGGGATTATCCTGTCAATGACCCTCAGGAAAACGCCCCCGAGGAGAAAGCCGGCCAGGGGAGGGAGCCACGCAGGGAGGCTTTTCCCTGATGACAGTTGTATCGCTGGAGCGAGCAGCGACCAGAAACTGGCAGCGATCATGACGCCGCCTGCGGCCCCGAGCATGCCGTCGAGCATTTTCCGGCTCAGGTTACGAGCGACGAACACCATGCTCGCGCCAAGGGTGGTCATTCCCCACATAAAAGATGTGGCGAGCAGCGCTTGAATAACGGGGTTCATATTCTCCATGCGCTCCCGGGCGCATATGTGTTCAGGCCTTCCGGCGCAGTATGTACGTCTTCACGGTGAAGGCGGGACAGTATGACTCCTTGGCGCGCCTCAGCCCTTCAATGCCGAGGTCCTGTTCACGGTTGATATACTCATACGCTGGCGACAGGTACCGGGCCGTCTCCCAGTTTATCACCTGAGCCGATCCCTTGACCTCGCCGTCGTATTTCTCGAAGTGCACGGCTGCGGTATTTTGGTTCTGCCGGTCGAATATCGAGAACGCGATCACGGCCCCGTTATTTCTTACGACGAGTCCCTCCAGTTCCAGGTCGCCGAACTTTTCCATGGCGCGCTTCAACGCCGAGCTCTCGTGCGTGAAGCCGAGCCTCTCGCAGTTCTTGACCTCGCACCACTTCTCGGCGAGCACAAAGCACTCCCCCGCATGGCGCGCGCTCATCTTCTCGCACGCATAGTCCGGGTTATTGCGCAAGAACTGGGAGAGAAGGTTCTTCTTCTTGTGCAGCTTGCGCCCCTTCAATTCGACGAGCGCCTGAGCGGCGTAGACGTAATCGGCATTATCCCTGTCCACCTCCGCCGTGAAATAATTGTTGAGAGACTCATTTCGCTCCACATACTCCGCGTCCACGAGCACAAAATTTCCGCTCGCGCCCTGCCGGATCAACCGATCTGAGATCTCGACCATTTCGTCCACGCTGCACGCGGGGCCGACCGGCATCAGGAGAAAGTCATCTTTCCCGCCGTACACCAACAGCCGCTCCCCGTAGAGATTCCATCTGAGATCGTATATCTCGCCCCACGAATAGAGGTTCGCGAAATTATAATCGCACGACATCTTCTGGGCCGCGGCGAGGAGCGGCTTCACGCGCGCGCCGTCGGCGATCTCCACCGTCTTGAATAGTTTCAGATCCAATTCACTCATCGCCTCTCCATATCATCGGCGTATGGTCCTTCATCCGCCTGAAACCGAGCTCACGGTAGAACCGCTCGAGGCCGGGCTCGGCGATGAGGCCGATCCAATCGATCCCGCGCCTTCTCAGATAGTCAACGATCGTGATGATGATCTTCCTGCCCACGCCCATCCCCCTGAACTCATTCAGGACCGTGACATCCTGTATGTACGCGTCGCCTGCGCCATCGGAAAGACTCCTCCCCATCCCCACCAGCCGCTTCTTGTAGAACGCCCCCGCCAAGCAAAACGAATTGCGCACCAGCGAGTTTATGCACGACGCGCGCTCCGAATACCCGGGCTTCCACCACCCCGCGTCTTTGTAGAGGTGCACCAGTTCCCTGCTGTTCACCCTCCTGACAATTTTTACTGATATCTTGTCCACCGCGGGGCACCTCCCCCTCCACGCGCCCGTACTGCCATCTTTCTCAGATTCCCAGAGCGCTCCTTATTTTCTCCTTCTCAAATCCCACGATGATCTCACCCTCTATGTCCAGGACCGGAACGCCCATCTGGCCCGATGCGCGCATCATCTCCTGCGCCTTCGCGCGGTCGGCGGAGACATCGTTCTCCTCGAACACGATGTTGTGCTCCTTCAAGAACTGCTTCAGCCGTATGCAGTAGGGGCAGGTCGGCGTACTGTAGACTATCACTCTCTTTGCCATCTCATCCTCCCGCGGCCGGCTCTGAACTGGTCTTTCTCGCACAACGCATGGAGCACCACGCTCAGATCTCCTCCTTCATCTCCCTCAACTGCGCCAGGTGTTTCCGCTCCTCCGCGATGATCGCTTCGATCACCGGGTGGTCATGGTCGGGAACGACCCTTGTCATCCCTGTATAGAAGACAATCGAATCATTCTCAAAACCTATCCCGAGGTCCACCGCCTCGCGCTCGCTCGCAACCCGCCCACCGATTTCCTTTCCTTTGCCCCTCTGCGCGAATACGTGTTCGGCGGCGAGCGCCCTCATGTATGAAATGTACTCTCCGGGATACGATTCAGGGGGCTCGTATCTATGGAGGTGACCCCGCATCTCCTGGAACACGGCCATGTGCCTCTCTTCCTGCGCTGCAAGATACGTGAAGATATCCCGGACCTTCGGGTTGGGCAGCCGGCCCGCGAGCGCAGTGTAGAAATCCTTCCCGTTCATCTCTATCTGGACTGCAAGCTCCGCCACTTCACCCGCACCGAATATATTGCCCATGATACCCCCTGCATAATATATGGCTCACCACGGAGGGCGCGGAGGACACTGAGAATGAGCTGCAATTGCCAACCAGGTCTCCGCGAGCGCTGTGGTAAACAATTGAGTTATACCTTCGCGGAAGCGAGCCGCCGCCCCACCCCATACGCCTCCCTCACATAATCCGGGTGGGCGCGCACGCTCCCCTTCTCGTCGACGCCGGGACAAAAGAGCTCCCCATCATAGTGCGCGTTGACCGTCGCGCACCAGTTTTTCACAATTGACCTCGCGTTTTCGAAAAAATCACGCCTGCTCGACGCGCCCACCGAAATGAAGGCGCACGTCTTCTGCCTGCTGAATATCTCCCTCTTCAACCGGTGCCGTGCGATCCATGCGCACTGAAAGCGGTCGATCATCATCTTTGTCTGCGCGCTCAGGCTGCCAAAAAAGATCGGCGAGGCAAGAATGAGCGCGTCCGCCTCCCTGACTCCGGCATAGACGACCTCCATGTCGTCCTGTATGACGCAGCTGCCATCGTCGTTGATTCTCTCACACTCCTGGCAGGGGGCGTACCTGAGCGCATTCAGGGAAATCTTTCCCGTCCTGGCGCCACAACTCGCTGCTCCCCTGAGTGCCTCGTCGAGCAGGATATCGGTGTTCCCGCCCGCCCGTGGACTTCCATTGATGCCGAGGATGTACATGGTCTGGTGTTGAGGGTTGATGGTTGAGAGTTGAGGGATAACATATCCCTCTCACTCCAGTTTTTCACCCCCCCCGCGCCGCGCCGGGATCTGCCGTCATCCGATGTGCGCCGGGGTAAGATCGACGACGTCACTCACCTCCATTGCGATCAGGTACTTGGGTCCGGGGAGGAGCGCTTCGGGATGGCGGGGATGCCCCTTCTCTCCCTGTATGTTCTTTATAATCCGGTGAGTGATGCGGCTGCTGAGCCTCCGCTCCCACGCCCTCAATATATGGGGTCCGGCCTCCTCCAGTTTCACTATCCGCCCCGTCCCCTTCAGGCAGTACCCCTTGAAGTGGTGCTCGTCCACCACCGTGACGCTCAGCCGGGGATTCTGTCCAAGATTGCGAGACGTTCCCCCCCGGTAGAGATCGAGCAGATAAATCTCACCACCTCTGCTTATTTTTACCATCCCCTTGCATGAGCTGTGCGGAGTTCCGTCACTGCCGACGGTCGTCACAATCACGTAGTGCTGCTTGTTGAAAAAGCGGATTATCTCATCGGACAGCCTCTTCACGGACTCTCCTTCCTTTTCCCGGGCGACACGTTTCCGGGGAAAAGGACGTAGCCACGCACGGGTTCGACATTGCCCTGCATCAAAACCTGCCGGCGATGAGGGCTCCCAGAATCGCACCGACCACCGTGCTCACATACGGATTGCCGGTGAGCGGGCACGCGCCGGACGCGCACCTGCCAAAATAGCCCACCAGGAAGCCCAGTCCGCCACCGATAATGATCCCCAATAGAATTCTCATGTACGCGCTTCTCCTCTCTTCACCCCTACTATGATATATATGCGAAACGCATTTGAAAAGCATCCTTTTGTATAATGGGACAGTTGTGTGGGGGGAGCCGCAGATTTACGCGGATGAACGCTGATACACCTGTATAAAATCAGCGTGTATCTGCGTGTATCCGCGGCAAGAAACCCTGACCACTTAAACAATCCTTTCCATCTGCGGCAATCCATTGCTGGATTCACCCTCTAACTGATCCATTACCTTTTTGCGGCACGGGTGCGGATTGAATCGTTCATTCGAGGGGTACACTCGCTGACCCGACATGCCGCGGGATCAATGCGCACATCATTTAATCATCCGACGCCTCATAAGGTAGATACTGCCGTAGAAGAGGGCGACCGCGGGGACGATGAGGATGGCGATGCTGATAGCGGGGTGCGGCGGGATGTGACCGAGGATCAGCGCGCGGCAGACGGCGACCGCGTGGGTAAGCGGGGAACAGCATGCCAGGGCCCTCAGCCACCAGGGAAAGCTGTCGAGGGGGAAGAATATGCCTGAGAAAAAGAAGAGCGGTGTGATGATCAGTTCGAAAAAGTAGCTGAAGAAATCGAAGGTCCGGCTCAGCGACGTCACGAGCATCGCGAGGCTCGCAAAGTGAAACCCGACAATAAAAATGAGCAGCGGGACCAGCAGCGACCACCAGGAGTGCACCAGGCCGAATGCCGCCACCACCGCGAACATGAGCACCCCGCTGAAGAGCGCCTTGCTCGCACCCCAGACGATATCCCCCGCCACCGCATCCTCGAGATTCACCGGCGTGACAATGATGGCGTCATATGTCTTTAAATGAAACATCTTTAGGAAACTCGCATAGGTGCACTCGTACGAGGCGGCGAACATCCCCGCGGAGACAATGACGCCCGGGGCGAGGAACTGGACGTAGGAGACGCCCTCCATGTCGCCGAGGAATTTTCCCAGGCCCAGGCCCATCGCGAGCAGGTAGAGAACCGGGTCGCCCAGGTTGCCCATGAGGTTCACGTAGATGTATTTCATGAAGGAGTCAAAGTCCCTCTGCCACACCTTCCAGAATCGTAACGATATCCTAATCAACGAGGTCCCTCCCCGTCAGTTTCAGGAACACGTCCTCGAGGGTCGCCGGACGCCTCAGAATGCGCCGGTATCCCTTGTCCGTCAGGTGTGTGAGCAGGGGCCGGCAGTCGTCACAATAGAGATATATCTTCTGATCCGTCCGCTCCACGGTCGCGCGGAAATACGTCAGGTCCCGCATCACCTTTTCCTGATCCCCGCCCGAGAGCACGAGCTCGAGCACCTCCTCCCCGATGAAGCGCCGGACCAGGTCCCGCGGCGGACCCGTCACCAGTATCTTGCCGCGGTCCATCACCGCCACGCGGTCGCACAGCTCGGCGGCCTCCTCCATGTAGTGCGTGGTCAGCAGGAGGGTGACGTTCGCCTTCTTCAGCATCCGGAGCTTATCCCAGATGAGGTGGCGCGCCTGCGGGTCGAGACCCACGGTCGGCTCATCGAGGATGAAAAGCCGCGGGTCATTGATGAGCCCCCTCGCGACCAGCAGTCTCCTCCGCATCCCCGACGACAGATCCTCTATCGTTGAGTGCTGTTTCTCCGTGAGCTGCACAAAATCGAGGAGTTCACGGCCGCACGTGGTCGCCCGCTCACGTGTGATGCCGAAATAGCGGGCATACACCGTGAGATTCGCGAGGACGTCGAAGTCTGCATCGAGGTTGTTGTCCTGCGGGACGACGCCCAGATCTTTCTTGATGAGCTCCGGGTTGACGTTCGGGTCTCTCCCGAGCACGCGAAGCTCGCCGTCCGTCCTCGGCGTCACGCAGTAAATCATCTTCATCGTGGTAGTCTTGCCCGCCCCGTTGGGCCCGATGACACCGAAGCACTCGCCCTCATGCACCTCGACGTCGATGCCCGCGACGGCGAGGGTATCCTTGTACTGTTTGACAAGATTTCGCGCGGATACTACGGGAGTCATAGGTGTCCCTCTCACACGTCACTCTCTACGGCACACCGCCTCGCCCCGCACCCCCATGAGCGGGGAGAACACCGAGGGATATTCAAAAGTGCACTACATCCTCTCTTTAAGCAACGAGCTTATTTTCGCTGCGCGGATGGGCAGGGCCATCTTCCCGGCCCCTGGCGGCCCCTCGAAGAGCGGTTTCTCGCACCTGTACAGGGTGCCGAGGGCGATAGGCGCTGGGGAGTTGTAGTCCCACTCGCGTATTTTTCGAAATGCGGCTTCATGGTCACCGGGATCGTGATTGTCAAGCTGGAAGACCCTTTTGTTGTAGTCCGCGTAAAGGTTGTAGAAGGTCACGCACACCTGAAGGACATCGACGAGGGCGAATCCCCGGTGCGTCACTGCTTCTCTGAGGGTCTGTTTGAGGAGGTCCATCCTGTTCGAGTACCCCCGCGCGATGAAGCTCGCCCCGCTCGCGAGCATGAGCTCCAGCGGATTCAGGGGCAGCTCCCGTGTGCCCCGGGGAGTGGACTTTCCCTTGAATCCCAGGGGAGATGTCGGCGTGTACTGCCCGGTGGTGAGGCCGTATACGCGGTTGTTGTGAATGACCATGGTGATATCGACATTCCGCTTCGCCACGAACACGAGGTGCTCCAGACCCTCGCCGTAGGAATCGCCGTCTCCCGCGAATCCGATGACCGTGAGGTTCGGGTTGGCGAGCTTTATCCCCTCGGCGACCGGCGCCACGCGCCCGTGGATCGCGTAGAAGCTGTTCACGTTCAGGTAATCAACGATCTTCGCATGGCACCCTATCCCCGACACGAGGACGACGTTCTCCAAGCCGCCCTTCTCCTCGCCGATCGCTTCGAGCATCGTTGCGACGGCGTTCAGGATGGCGAAATTGCCGCAGCCCTTGCACCACGTATTGACCGCGGAGGTGCCCAACGCGCGCACGCCCATCACGTCACCTTTGCCAGTTCTCCCTCAAGCTCCTCGAGCGAGAACTGCCTCCCGTCATACTTAAGAATGTTATCGTTGACGGTCACTCCATGACAGCCCAGGAGCCTCACAAACTGCCCGGTGATATTATTCTCGATGCAGATTATCCTTCTCACCCCTTCGAGAGCTTCTTTCAATTGGCCGATCGGAAACGGCGCGAGGAGCGGCACATGGACTACCTTGGCGCCAAGGCGCTCGCCCGCTTCAATGCAGACGCCCTTGTTCGACCCCCAGCAGATGAGCGCGGTGGAAGCACCGCGTTCGCCGTAGATTCTGACTCCCCTGTACCGCTTCACCTCCTCTGCGAGATGCGTTCCCTTGCGCGCCCGTTTCTCCTGCATCATCTTCGTAAGGGAAGGGTCTTCCGTGGTGATGCCGTTCTCGTCATGCTCGTAGCTGTCCACCTTCACCACCGCCCGCTTATCCGGCGGGAAGGCGAGCGGAGATACACCGGTCTCGGTATTCAGATATCTCCTGTACAGTCCCTCTCCATTCCAGAGCGCAGCCCCGCCCTCTGGGACTTCTCCCGCAGATGCGATATCAAAACTATAGGTCCCCTCGCACGCTGTCTTATCCATCAGTATTATCGATGGAATCTGATACTTCCAGGATAGGTTAAGGGCGATGGCCGACCAGTAGTAGGCCTCCTCTGCGTCACCGGGCGCGACGACAAAACGGGGAAACTCCCCCTGACCGGCATTCATCACAAAATGCAACTCCGTCTGACTTGTATATGTCGGCAAACCCGTGCTGGGACCCGGTCGCTGGCCGACGACCACGGCGATGGGAATCTCGGCCATCCCTGAGAGGCTGAACCCTTCCGTCATGAGGCAGAAGCCGCCGCCGGACGTGCCCACCGCCGCGCGCCTCCCCGCATAGGCATAGCCGAGCGCCATCAGCATCACGGCGATTTCGCTCTCAGGGTGTATCACCGTGATATTGAAATCCTCAGCGACGTGCGCAAGAAAATGCAGAAGGCTCGAGCTCGGCGTCATCGGGTAGGCGATATAGGCATCGAGCCCCGCGGCAACGAGACCGAGCCCGCACGCTTCATTCCCGCTCACGAGCGGCAGCACCTCCTGGCCGAGCGGCTCCAGTCTCTCGCCCGCTTCTGCGCTCTCGAATCCTCTGCGGGCGACCTTCAGGTTCAGCTCGAGCTCTCGCGGGATATCTTTTGTGAAGACCTTCTCGAGGACACTCCACTCTATCCCCGCACTCCTGGCGAACGCGCCGATGAGGCATGAGTTGCGCGTGAGCTCGGGGGCAGATGCTTCTTTCACAATCGTTTTCAAGGGGAGGCCCAGCCCTTCAGCGCTGGCTGAATCCGAATCATAGATGAGCCGTGATTGGCTTCCCAGCTTCGCCCTGTGCTTCTCGATGGTGTCCTGATTCAGCGCAAGGAGATAATCTATCCGGTCGCGGCAGACGCCGATTCTGCTCTTCGCTGCCCTCACCAGGGAGAAGTTGTGTCCTCCGCGTATCAGGGAAGGATAGTCGTAATTGACGTAGATTCTGTAGCCGAGCTGGGCGAGCAGCCGCGCGGCGAGCAGCCCCGCCTGATTGATCCCATCGCCGGCCTGGCCGCCGATCAGAACAGAGAGCTCATTCATGATGGGTGAATTCCGTTGTCCCCCGGCGTGTCGCATATGGCCACTATATCACATACATCCTCGTCCGTGAGGTCGCACCAATTCCTGTAGACCTGCGCGACCGCCTGGAAGAATCGCGGGATCTCCAGGATTACGACTTCGTCCACGATCCGGCGAATCTCCCCGGCCACGTCAGCTCCGGCCACGGGCGCGGCGACGACAATTTTCTTCGCTCCCCTTTTCTTGCAGAGCATGATCGATGCCCGCATGGTTGACCCCATGGCGATGCCGTCGTCAACCAGTATGACCGTCCTCCCCTCCATGGGGGGGAGCGGCGCTCCTCCCCTCAGCACCTCTATGCGCCTCGCAATTTCCCGCCGTTGATCCCGGGCGATACGCTGGACTGCCGCCTCGGGCACCCGGCCCACCGCATCCTTATAGATGAAGGTGCTCCCATCTTCCGCAATCGCGCCAAAACCCGACTCGGGATTGTCAGGGAAGGGGAGTTTCCTTGAAACGATGAGCGAGAATTCCGCGTTCAGATGCTTCGCGACTTCGAAGCCGACCTCAGCGCCTCCCCTCGGGATGGCGAGGACCAGCACTCCCCGGTTCCTGTACTTTGAGAGCGCTCTCGCGAGCTTCTGGCCGGCGTCCCTCCTGTCCCTGAACATGATTCCTGCTTGAGTTGAATGAGCACCTGATTAACCTGATTGCGCTGATGAGAAGTTAATAAAAGCGGTTCTCTTCCGTTTTGTGTGGGTGATCTACGCTGCAGGCTGAATCAGCTGCGAATGCGCTACAGGTGCTCGTGTCTGTTTTTAGTCTGTAGGGGCTTGATTCA
>Ga0315291_10008437_pt1 | contig 12671 bp, 11 predicted proteins | sample YL17G12_20_MG_FD_203070 | JGI IMG/M metagenome (GOLD analysis project Ga0315291, IMG submission 203070) | Sediment microbial communities from Yellowstone Lake, YNP, Wyoming, USA - YL17G12_20 | ecosystem: Environmental > Aquatic > Freshwater > Lake > Sediment | place: USA: Wyoming | collected... | reverse complement strand
CCCCGAGCAAGACTTGGAGGGATTCAAACGACTGGTCTCAGATTCGGATTTTCGACCTGACATGTTGAAGATCTACCCTTGTCTCGTCGTGCGCGGGACCAAGGTATATGACTGGTGGCGAAATGGTGCATACATCCCCCTTGACGTCGAACGGGCAGCAGATCTGATTGCGAATGTCAAAGAATTCATTCCTCCTTGGATGCGAATCATGAGGGTCCAGCGTGAAATTCCGGCGAGACTGATTCAGGCCGGACCCAACAAAGGAAACCTTCGCGAACGTGCGCTCATGTTGCTGAGAGAAAAAGGACGGCGCTGCAGATGTATTCGGTGCCGCGAAGTAGGCCACCGAAGAAATAAGGAGCATGTGGAACCAGACCCTGAAAATATCAGACTCATCAGAACATACTACGAATCGTCGGGTGGCGCCGAGATCTTCCTCTCCAGAGAAGATCCAAAGACTGATACGCTGATAGCGTATCTTCGCCTTAGGATTCCCTCCCAATCGGCACACAGGATCGAGATCGGTTCCGACCGATCAGCGATCGTGAGAGAACTGCATGTATATGGTCCCGCGGTCCCCGTCGGAGAACGTGATGCGGCCTCTTGGCAGCACAAGGGTCACGGGATCTCGCTCCTGAAGGAGGCTGAAAGACTGTCAACTGAGGAGTATGATGTTAGAAAGATCCTTGTCCTTAGTGCACTTGGGACCAAGGCGTATTACTCGCGTCATGGCTACTCTCAAGACGGTCCATACATGAGCAAATGTTTGTGCGAGTAGCGAGTGCTCGCACAGGTTTTAACTCTCAGCCCACTGTCACCTATTTGGGAACTCGCAGCGGGTGAACCACCAGATGCAGGAATTGACCGGATACAAGGGGCATGCTCTTGACTTGATCAAGGCCGCCGGCGCTTCTATCGGAGACAAGGTGAGACTAACAAGAGAAGAAGGGGAGAACGTTGAGGGCCTGCTGATGCCACGAGTGGCTGGCAGAGATGACGCTCATATTGTGCTGAAACTCGCGACTGGTTACAACGTCGGTGTCAAGATTAGTGAGAAGACTCGGATTCAGGTTCTTGGCACTGGTGCAAAGCCTGCGCTGTCCAAACCACCTACGCCGATCTCAACGAAAGGTCTTCCACAGGTGACGATCTTCAGCACAGGTGGGACAATCGCCAGCCGAGTTGACTATCGCACAGGCGCGGTTGAAGCAACACTATCGGCTGAGGATCTCTACAGCTTCGTTCCCGAACTAGCATCAGAAGCCAACGTAAGAGCGAAGGTCCTCTACAGCGTATTTAGCGAGAACTTCACCACGAAGCATTGGAAAGAAATAGCAGAATCGGCCAGCGAAGAAATCCGGTCGGGGGTATCAGGCGTCGTGATCGCCCAAGGCACAGACACACTAGGCTATTGTGCGGCGGCACTAAGCTTCGCACTTCAATCCAGCCCCATCCCTATTGTCTTTGTTGCCGCCCAGAGATCCTCAGACAGACCGAGTTCAGATGCGGCGACAAACCTGATCGGAGCGGTAAGCGTGGCAGCAAGAGCACCGTTCGCCGGGGTCGTTGCGGTAATGCATGCGTGGCTATCTGATGACATCCTGGTGGTCCACAAGGGGACCAAAACACGCAAGTGTCACACGAGCCGTCGCGACGCATTCAAATCGATAGGCGCCGCTCCCATAGCTCGTTTCCATCTCGAAAGTAGAAAGCTGGAGATGCTGGAAGGCGACCTCCCCGCCCGAGGGACATCAGAGCTCGTCTGCAAACCAAACTTTGATGATCGCGCGGCGCTCGTCAAATTCTATCCGGGTTTGGATCCGGGCGTCATCGACTGGTACGTGGCGAAAGGCTACCGCGGCCTGATCCTTGAGGGAACAGGTCTCGGCCATGTGAGTGCAAGTTGTTATCCCAGCATCGAGCGGGCTGTTGAAAGTGGCATATTTGTGGGCATGACTTCGCAGTGCCTGTGGGGAAGGGTTGACATGAACGTCTACTCGACAGGCATCGATTTGCAGAAGATCGGCGTTCATCCCCTAGAAGACATGTTGCCGGAAACTGCGTTTGTGAAGCTCATGTGGGTGCTTGGCCAGACAGACGTTCCCCGAGACATCGTGGAAATGATGCACACAAATTTAGCCGGTGAGATCAGCCCAAGAAGACTGGAGACCACGGAAGATGACAAAGATCACTGACTACCACTCCATAGGCCTCAAAGTAGGGATTGAGATCCATAGACAGTTGGATACTGAAAAGAAACTATTCTGCGATTGTCCGACGACGATGTCAGAAACGGTGCCATCAGTCCGTTTCCTGAGGAGACTTCGCCCCACGCAAAGCGAATTGGGCCAAGTAGATCCTGCAGCACTCTTCGAGTTCCAGAAGGGCCGAGCAGTAATCTACGAGGCTGATGACCGCACATCATGTCTAATTGAGATGGATGAAGAGCCGCCTAAAGACCTGAATCCTGAAGCCGTAGAGTTAGCCCTCGCGGCATCGATCCTGACACATGCGAAACCGGTCGATGAGATCCATGTTATGAGGAAGATTGTGATCGACGGGTCGAATACCACGGGGTTCCAGAGAACCTGCGTAGTAGCAATGAACGGGTGTGTCATTGTAGATGGGAAGGAGATCCCGATTCAACAAATATCCCTTGAGGAGGATGCCGCGCGGAAGACCAACGAATCCGGGCTCACAGTCAACTATAGAATAGACCGGCTTGGCATCCCCTTGATCGAAGTCTCCACCGGGCCCGCTATCACGTCGCCCGAGGAGACAGAGCGAGTCGCCAAAAGAATCGGAGACATTCTCAGAGACACCGGCCGCGTTAAGCGCGGACTGGGAACAGTGAGACAGGACCTCAATGTCTCAATTCGAGACGGAGCGCTGATCGAGATAAAGGGCGTTCAAGAACTTGACTTGCTCTCCAAAGTTATCAGCTACGAGGTATCCAGGCAAATAGAACTACTGAGAATCAAAGACGAACTGACCTCCCGCGGGATCAAAGAAGCCCAGCTTGTTGGCAGATTCGTTGACGTGTCAACGGTCTTTTCCCATACGGAGTCAAAGCTTGTTCGCGAAGCCCTTGCCTCCGGAGGCGTCGCGCTCGCCGTGAAGCTGCCGGGCTTCAATGGGTTGTTGGGTAGAGAGCTGGCACCCGGGCTTCGTCTCGGCACAGAGATGGCAAGCAGAGCGAGCTTCTGGGGGAGGGTTGGAGGAATCTTTCACACGGACGAGCTTCCCGCGTACGGTATATCGGAAGAGGAAGCCCTCTCGATGAAGCGAACTCTAGGTTGCGGCGAGCTTGACGCCGCAGTCTTGGTTGCCGATCGCAAAGACAAGGCAGAGGATGCTCTCACAGCGGTCATCGAGAGGGCGCGCGAAGCACTGTCAGGTGTCCCAACCGAGACTCGCACGGCTGTTGCAGATGGAACGACAAGGTACATGCGTCCACGCCCGGGCGCATCCAGGATGTACCCCGAGACAGACGTGCCTCCAGTTGAAGTCTCACAGGAGCAACTCGCACAAATCCAAGCAAGACTGCCTCCGCCGCGCGAGGCGGTCATGCAGCGGCTGTTGACAAAATACCAGTTGAACAGCAAACTCGCAAATCAGTTGATCGAATCAGACTATCTCGACGTGTTTCAGCGAGTGTGCTCCGAAGAGGGAATTGCGCCCAGCTTCGTGGCAACAGTTCTGACTGAGAATCTCAAGAACCTTAGCCGAGAAGGTACCCCTATTAGCGAATTGACATCCAGACATCTGGAATCCGTCTTTTCCGCAGTCCGTGTGGGTACAGTGGCGAAGGAGGCAGCGCCCTCAATCTTGGCTTGGCTTGCAAACAACAGTAATCGTACTGTCGAGGATGCAATCCAAGAACTAGGGATGCGGATGCTCTCCGAAAGTGAGCTCTTGAAGATCGTAGATAGGGTCATTGATACGAATGCCGATCTAATCAGAGAGAAAGGCGAGGGCGCCTATGGAAAGATCATGGGATTGGTCATGAGCGAAGTCCGAGGCTCAGCAGACCCAGCCGCAGTAACCAAGCTAGTTAAGACAAGAATTGGAGACAAGATACGGAAGAAGTGATGGGATAAGACGGTTCCACTACTTCCAGAGTATCTCTTCGTCTTTCAGTACATTGTACCCAAGTCGTCGGAACCGCTCTATGTCGTGCTGGAGAAACAGCGTTAGGGCCGTCTCAGTCAACGCCTCTTGGAAAGGCTCCCCGCAGACGCTGCAGACCTTCTCAGACATCTTGTTCGTAACTTGAAGCCCATAGAGTCCGTTTGTCAGGATGGCCACCCCGACTTGGCTGTCATCCGGGTGGTTGTCGATGTTTGAGCATTCGAATACCATCCAGGTACTCCATCTCTCTTCGCCCAAGAACTCCAACCTTCAGATCTCATATGTCCATGATGAAGCAATAATAATACTTGCGCAAAAGAGGGAAAGTCTCGTGGCGAGGCGCCCCATTTATTCCAAGAACTCTACGTCGTCGATCACGCCATCTTGATTTGCGTCAACCCCTGATACGACCCGCGCGACGACTTCGCGGTTGAAGACATTTCCGGAGGCTATGTCTTCAGTGTATTTCACGAAGGCCATGATCGCAGCTTGGGTTCCTGCAGTCTCATTACCCGCGAGAACGATCACTCTTGAGTCGGGATTCATCGGATTTCTGATCATCTGAACCGCGCCGTCTTGAGGTTCAGCATACGTGCGTTCCGAAATGGTGGACATTATCACGTCGGTGCCGGTCAACTCGTACGTAATCGGAAGAAACTCGTTCATCATCATGGCGATCGTGTTCACTCTGGGGCTTCCAACTAGGATCAGGTTGCCCAGGATCTGTTGTTGATTGAGCTCGGTATCGAGTTTGACTACGTTCGTTCTGGCAAGCGGAAGGAGAGATCCTAAGAAGAAGGCAAGATAGGATGCATGATAGCCGCCCAGGTCCCTTTCTCTGAAGATCCCGTGTTGATCAGGGCTTCCTACCACAACATGCCCATTGAAGACGCCGTTGACAACATATGGCGCAAGCAATCTTGTGCTAGCCTCCGTAAGAGCAGCCTCCTCGGTCTCAGAGCCTGATTTCTCTAGCTTGGACGCAATCACAGCGATCGCCGCGTGTTCGGCGCGATAGTATTTCGCAACCGCTCCCCGACGCCGCTCGCGCCTCTGCAGCCGGATAAACCCAGCCTTCTCCAATTCCTTCAAGTGGTAGCAGACAACTTGTTGACTGGCATTCAGCTTCTTCGAAAGTTCACGTGCACATTGGTCAACTGTCGCGAGCTCTTGGAGGATCTTCCAGCGCATTGGCTGAAGCAGAGCTTGGGCCGGACTGGGATCCTCGAAGACTTTCACCGGGATGGGCTGTCCGCCTCGTCTATCTTTGAGTACTAGGTAGGACATCGAAACCAGTCAAGGGGTTCATACCCGATTACTAAAGTCGTTTCTTGACTGGTCCGTGCGTGAAGACTCGGCAATAGGTCCTCGTGATGTGCATGAGTTGCATTGCAGAACAAGGGGATGGGTTGGCCGGACGAATTTACCAAATAGTGAGTAAATACGCTTTTTCGCGTAAGGCTTATCAATCGGCCGCCTAGCATTGCCGTCCCGAACATGTCATGCGCCTCTATACTGCTACGGCAGGTAGACAAGTTGCCTTTGTGGCGTCTATGGGCGCCCTTGGAAACGTTCTTGCGCTTGTCACCCTTTCGATTCCCACGCCGGTAGGCCAGATCGCATTTGACTTCTCCCATATTGGAACACTCGTCGTAGCACTGTACTGTGGGCCTCTGCTGGGTGGGATGACTGGGGCAATAGTTGGTATGGCGCCATACTACAGGTTCGGTGTGGCGGGGGGGTTCGGACCTATCTTAGGGTTAATGATCATCCCAGGAAAGTCACTTACTGGAATCTCGGCCGGATTCCTCGCAAGAAAGCTGAGGCCTGCTCTCGCAACCGTAATCGGATACGTACCGGAGGCTATCTTCACATTCTCCTATTTTGAGTGGGTTGCTCCGTTCTTTCTTGGCCCGAAAGCAGGGGCATATTTGGTGTCACTAGTCATCCCCGTTTTAGCGAAGGCCTGGCTCGAGATGATCATAATAGCAGTAGTCATGGAGTTGATTAGGAGACAGCACATCCTTAGCCGGATAATGCCGAGCGTGAACTGAATACCGGAATCTGAACTCTATGTAAGCCCAGTCCCGAATTCGGGTTTGACCCTTACGAACATCCTAGAAGAGTACAGAATCAGCTACTCTTTTCTCGGCATGCGATCTACGAGATCTTCGCTCGATGGGCCCGTGCCCATCAATGTCACGGGAACGCCAATCGCTTTCTCTACCTCGTTTACGAAGTCTCTAGCCTTGGACGGAAGTTGTTCGAACTTCCTCATTCCTACTGCTTCGGGGAATACGACATCCAGTTTGGTGATTGCCGCCTGTGTCCCTCCGTTCAGATCAACTGCTCTCTTGGCTAGTTCGTAGTTGAACGGAGCTGCTCTCCGAAGCCGCCCGGTCACCGTGCCGAATTCCTGCCATCCCCTTCTTCGGGTCTCCTCTTCGCTGAGCTGTCCCTCAAGAGGCCCTTCGCCGACTCTGGTGACAAAGGCCTTGAAGACGACAATAACATCGTCTACCTCAGTTGGCCCGATACCGACATCTGAACAGATCGCAGAGGCACAGACGTCCTTGCTGGTGCAGAACGGGTAGGTTCCATGGAAGAGTGACAGGAACGTGCCTTGGGATCCTTCAAGCAGGACGTGGCGTTCTTCATCCAACGCCTTGTGGATCTCTCCCGAAACATCGGCTAGGAGGCCAGAAAGCTCCGGGATATCCCTCGCTAGCTTGGCGGATCTGAAGACGCGGTCGGCGTTGCAGGCGCCAACACCGCTCTTTGTCACACCTATTTTCTTCACAAGATATTCCGATCGACTTTCCTCATCTATGTGCCTTTGCTCGATGATTGCACATTGGCGGTCAATGCCGATCCGGTTTCTAGTCTCAGTAACCTCGATTTCCTTCAGAAGAACGCTTGGATTCACAAGTACGCCTGGACCGATGAGAAGGCGAGATTCCCTAGAGACGAAACCGCTTGGTATCATCCTTAGCGAGTATGTCTTTCCACCTGCCTGCACAGTGTGCCCGGCATTAGGCCCAACCCCGCCTCGAGCTACAATAGCTGGGTGATCTCTAAGCGCCAAGTATGCAGTGAGTTTCCCTTTGCCTTCGTCTCCGAAGAAACCGCCTACGACAACCGTGCACGCCACATGTGTTCCCCATCATGGGCGAGGAACATGGCTCTTAAGCCTTTACCGAAGCAGCTGGGACCACAGATCCAGAATCATGTTTCCAATTGGATTCGATGGGCGAACAGAATTCAGTTCGCCCGTCGAAAGTCCTCAACGCGCCGGCTGAGAGCGCTCAGACACTTTTTCTTCATCATCAACGTAGCGTTCGCCATATAACAGTCTAAAAGTTTTCCCAAGAATCGACCGCTCCGCTAGGAGACGCGGGTCAGATCACCCAGTTGCCTGTCTTGGAGTTGCCTAACGAACGCCGCGCCCAGCGGACTCAAGGCAAGAAGATCATCCCGAGCACCTTTCGTCTTGATGACGAGTCCTCGTGCTTCGAGGTGCTCAAGTCTCTCGGTCGTTTCCGTCTTGGGGACGCTTGAGAGGTGACTCGCAAGATTCTGGAGCGTCACTGCACGGTTCCCCAGTGCCTTCATTCCCCACATTGTCTGGAGGATCAGTACCTCATCATTTGATATGTCAGGGGTCATGGTGGCGGCCATTCTGGGTGCATCCGTGGCGAGTTCTTATGGATTTAGCGCGAAACTCTGGTGTACTATTATGCGAACATTAATATACCTAGCCGTATCCGTATGGGAGCAGGCGCACCCCATTGGCATCAGGCGAAGATACCGCAGCGTTCTTGGACGCGCTAACGCGTTCGCCCCAACTGAAAGTACTCAGCGTTCTGGTCGAACGCCCACAAGAGGAACTCACCAAGACTGAGATAGCCCAGAAAGCTGGAATCGGTCGAACCACGCTCTACAGAGTCTGGGACGACTTGGAGAAGATGAAGGCCGTGGCGCCTTCCCGGCACGTTGGAGCAGTGACATTATACCGTCTGAACCCGCAGAGTTCAATCGTTCAATCCCTCATGAACATAACGAAGGGTCTCTCGTCTGTCACGAGTGCAGTTGGCAGGATCGAAGAGATTAGGGAAGTCGAAAAACTTGCTAGAGAGGAATTCGGGAAAGCCCTGCCCCCAAGCGCAGGCGTCCTCGTGAAGCTTCAAAGTCACAGCGCCATTGACGAGTCGACAGCCATCCAATCGTCAGCACTGAAGCTCTCGAAGGTCGAGACCGACTCGATCGAGAGCTTAGTTGGAGCAGGTCTGATCGAGAGACACGGCGAAAAGTTGAGCCTCACAAAAGTGGGCTCCATCACCGCTCAGGGAGCCTCGAAGATCTGGGGAGAATCACAGCGCGAGACTATTCAACAGACACTCGCCTCCGCGAAGGTAGCCTTGGGGCTCATCAACCAAGAGATCAAGAAGCTTCAAGGAATGGTCCAGAAAGAGTAACTAGGCATTCCGCTAGTGCAGTTCCCGGCGTCTCGTCCATTCAGATCCAGTCGGGTCGATCCAAAGCTTTAATCTACATCCGGGCAAGCGACTGACTAGTCCCGGTGTTCTTCGAGTGGCTAAGTATGTCTTTGTAACTGGCGGAGTGATGTCCGGCTTAGGAAAGGGAGTGGCTGCAGCCTCCATAGGCAAGATTCTACTCACACGGGGAGCGAAAGTCAGCGCGCTGAAGATCGATCCGTACCTTAACGTCGACGCAGGAACAATGAATCCGGTTGTGCACGGAGAAGTCTTCGTCACCGAGGATGGTGGCGAGACCGATATGGATCTCGGCACCTATGAGCGATTTCTCGACGTGAACCTCTCGAAGATGCACAACATTACGACAGGCCAGGTTTACCAAGCCATCATTGGAATGGAACGAAGCGGCTCATTTCTGGGTCAGTGCGTCCAGATCATACCTCACGTCACGGACGAGATCAAACGCAGATTACGGTACGTTGCAGAGTTAAGCAAGTCAGAGCTTCTGTTGGTCGAAATAGGCGGGACGGTAGGAGACATTGAGAGCCTCCCATTTCTCGAAGCAGCTCGACAGATGCGCCTGGAAGATGGTTTCAGAAATGTCGTTTTCGCACATGTCACCTTGGTCCCGGTTGTCGGAGTCGTCGGCGAACAGAAAACCAAACCTACACAGCATAGTGTCCAAGAGCTGAGAAGGATCGGCCTTCAGCCTGACCTGATAATTGCTCGAAGTACCAAGCCATTGTCACTCGGTCCGCGGAAGAAGATCGCTCTATTCTGCAATGTTGACGAAGCTGCCGTGTTCTCATCGCCGGACTCAAAAAGCGTGTACGAAGTTCCAATCCTACTCGAAGACCAGGGGATGGGCGCTTACCTATGTGAGAGGCTCGGACTCGATAAGAAGACTGCAAACTGGGATGAATGGACTCGAACTGTGCAGCGCTTCGTCAGCCCAAAGAACGAAATCACGATAGCGGTTTGCGGCAAGTACGCCGAGCTAGCAGATTCCTACGTGAGCGTCAACGAAGCTCTAAGACACGCGGGAGCCGCGGCGGACACACGAGTCAATCTGAATTGGATCGAGACAGAGCAGTTCGAAGGCGAGAATCCCAAGACTGCGGCTCTAGGGACATCGGACGGTATTCTTGTTCCCGGCGGTTTCGGTGAACGCGGGACCGAAGGTAAGATCAGGGCAATCCGCTACGCACGAGAGAACAACATTCCATTCCTGGGTATCTGTTTCGGATTCCAACTTGCAACTGTTGAATTCGCAAGAACCCTCGGCTTGGAAGATGCAAACAGCACAGAAATTGCGCCGGCCACGCAGCATCCAGTAATAGATCTCATGCCTGAGCAACGCGCCGTTGACTCGAAGGGAGCCACAATGCGCTTGGGTGCGCACGAGGTCAGAATCCAACCCGGTACTCTCGCCGAGCGTTTGTACGGTCGTCGAAGGGTGTGGGAGAGGCACAGACACCGCTACGAGGTCAATCCAGACTACATCTCGAAGCTTGATCAGGGTGGCCTCATGTTCTCTGGCAGATCCCTCGATGGTCGGCGGATGGAGATCTTGGAACTCCCTTCACACTACTTCTTCATTGCTACGCAATTCCATGGTGAGTTTCGTTCTAGGCCGATGTCTCCATCTCCCCCGTACTATGGACTTGTGAAGGCGTCACTTGACAAGAGACTAGGAAAACCACGCATTGAGCTTGCCAGTGGTACAGCGAGCACGAAGTAGCATCGATGAATGCGACAAAATCAAGCTTGAGCGGTCCATAAGCGATGTCTGCCATACAGATGGCTGAAGTCTTTCGATCACTCCAACCTGCAGATCTACGCATCCTGCTAGGCACAGAGCTGGGAATGACAAGTCGTGAGTACGTTCCTATCTCACGCATAGTACGGTACGCAAATCTCCTGGAAGAAGAAGTCGGAAAACGCCTGCCCGATTTGGTAGACAAGCGCCTGCTCACAACGGGCAGCATGCGAGCACTGGGGTATGCTGGTTATCGACTGACCTTTCTCGGCTATGATTGCTTGGCCCTGAACGCCTTTGTCAAAAGAGACGTTGTGGAAGCACTCGGCAGTCGTCTTGGACTGGGAAAAGAGTCCGACGTCTACGACGCCAGAGGCAGGAAAGATGCTAGGATTGCCCTGAAGTTTCACCGTCTAGGCAGGATAAGCTTCCGTCAGACCAGACGAACAAGAGGATACGTAGCCGAAAGGGCTCACACGTCTTGGATATATCAGGCCAGAATGGCGGCGACGCGTGAGTTTGCAGCCATGAAGCGTGCACATCGTGCTGGAGTTCCGGTCCCTCAGCCCATCGGCCAGAATCGCCATCTCGTCGCAATGGGTATGTTCGAAGGATCAGAACTCTCAAAGGTCAGCCTCCTGCCACAGCCGGCGATCACACTGCGACGCATGCTTCTCAATTTGAGGTTCTTGTTCTGTGAGGCGCACCTAGTTCATGGTGACTTGAGCGAGTACAATATTCTAGTGGCAGACTCGGGAGAATTCGTATTCATCGATTGGCCTCAGAGCGTTGCGACAAGTGATCCCAGCGCCAGCGAACTCCTGACACGCGATATCTCAAATGTCGTCAAGTTCTTCGCGCGAAGGTACAACGTCTCCATTCCTGTCCAGGAAGCACTAGACTTCGTGAGAGCGAAGAAGAGAGGTCTTGGCCGAATCCGAACAAAGAAACAACGCGCCTAACCTTTGTCAAGAAAACCGAATGCGCCCACTGAAGGGTTGATTACTACTGGGTCCAGTGTTGCGTAACTCATCACGACACCCTTCCTTTCAACCCGAAAACCAAGACGCATAGCGGCCTCCATGACGGTGAGACTCGATTCAGGAACGGACATCTCAAGCGGCCACTTCTTCGTCAAACCGATCGAAGATCCTACGAGCGTCGCGACATGTTCTTGATTCGTCTCTTCGCAGATCAAGGGGCCAACCTCAGAACTGTCCTGGTACCGTTTGACAAGCGAGTATCCAGATACTCCAGCGTTATTGGTGACCCAAGCCCAGTACTTTGGGAACTCGCGGTAAAGACGTCTGAGCAGTCTACTTCTGTCTGCTCCGAAGGCACGCTTGTCGAGGCCAAGGATCTGATAAAGAGGAGCCCTTCCAGTCTGTTCCGTGGAGTTTTCAGTGCCATGTGACATTGAAAGTCTAGCAAAACCGCCTGTCGTGTCAAAGCCTAGCCGTTTGTGCATCGCTTCGTTCTCTGGATAGGAATACAATGCAATCGTCTTTACGTGCCTGTGGAGAAGATGTCTGATGGCTGATTGTACTAGACTGCTTCCTATTCCGGCACCGCGGTGTTTCCCATCGACCACGACATTTCCGATCCAGCCAACACTCTTTCCGTACGCGATAGTTGTAGTGAGCCCGATAGGTCGGCCATTCATTGTAGCGACCAGACACCCTTTCGGTTCCAGTGATATCATCCTCTTAAGGTCTGGAGTTCCGAAGCCCCACTGTTCTTCGTCTGTTAGCCTGATTATGGAGAGGAAGTCGGTCGTCTTTAACGGGCGAATTCGCAGCAAGTAATCGTTGTCCCCAACATTGCTATGGGCGGAGTCGGTTCATCAGACGGGGAAACGCTGTAGCGTCTCGAATGTGCTTAAGTTTGCAGATCCAAGCGACAGTGCGTTCGATCCCCATCCCAAATCCTGAGTGGGGTACCGTACCGTACTTTCTCAGATCCAGATACCAGGAATAGTGTTCTGGGTTTAGCTGTTCCTCGTTTATCCGCTGCATGAGTTGCTCATAGTCATGGATGCGCTGTCCTCCACCTGTAATCTCGCCGTAACCCTCGGGCGCAAGCAGATCCACTGAAAGTGTGACTTCCGGGCGATTTGGGTCAGGCATATGGTAGAATGCCTTGACGCCCTTTGGGTAATGCGTCACAAAGAACGGCGTAGCGAAATCTTTCGTTAGGATCTTCTCTTGATTGTATCCTAGGTCTGTGCCCCATTCGAATGACGAATCAGACTTCCGGATCAGCTCAACTGCTCTGTCATAGGTGAT
>Ga0315291_10008436_pt1 | contig 12671 bp, 23 predicted proteins | sample YL17G12_20_MG_FD_203070 | JGI IMG/M metagenome (GOLD analysis project Ga0315291, IMG submission 203070) | Sediment microbial communities from Yellowstone Lake, YNP, Wyoming, USA - YL17G12_20 | ecosystem: Environmental > Aquatic > Freshwater > Lake > Sediment | place: USA: Wyoming | collected... | reverse complement strand
GAATGTCTTAACCATCCTCTATAATTCCTTATTCTATGCTACATGAGCAGTATAGCACAAGAAATAATATTTGTCAAATTGTTTTGTCTTTTTAGAGGAATGATTTCAGCCCGTAAAAATTTCCTGGAAAATTTCAACGATGCCCCCCGTTTCCATCCCCAAACCTTCAGGAATCGAAAATGTTTCTCGAAACCCGCATGAAGATGCTCGGCTGAGGTTTATGAACGGGGTTTCAAGCAATCGCGGCGGCGAAGGGAGAAGATTTCCCCGAAGTCCTCCAATAGCCTATCGGCGGCGTGACAAACACAAGCCGGATTTTATTTGCGATATACGGGAGGAATGCCAGTTTCGCGGGATGGCGGGGATTCTTTTGGATGTGGAAAAGGGTTCGGCCCGGGTGGCCTGTTTTCGGGAAACTTTGATTGAAATAATCGGCCCCCCACATGAAGATAAATCAAAATAAACGGGTAGAGGAAGATCGTTTAAGCGTGACAGGGGAGGATACGAGGATGGGGGATAGGATAAAAAAGGGGAGAATCCCATGCAGGATAAGGGGGCAAGGGGATGCAAGAAAGCATTATGAGCGGGCAGCCGGAAAGTCATCGCGCACAGGGGGGAGGGGCAGGGTATGCGGGGAATGAGCGCCAAGGGCGCCGGACGCGCCGTGGGCATGGATCATAAGCAAAGAGCGCGTTGAGCGTGGAAATATCTCTCATGGCGCATGGGAGGACAGGGAGGGGGGACTGGCCGTCAAAAAGGGCCGGTTTTAGGGGCCTGTTCAAGGGTCATTCTGGAGGGGGGTCTTTTTGGAGGGCGTGCCCATCGGATTTTGGATGATTGTTTTGGTGTGGGGCAGCCTTTTAGCAGCCTTTGAGGGAAAGGGGATAGACGATTAGGATCTGAGCCGGAAATTTTAGAATCAAGAGGAATTTTACCAGGGGAGCGCCCAGGAGGGGGGCCTGTCCGGAAACTGGGACTGAGCCGGAAATTTTCCGAGCGCCCGGAAAAAGAGGGCGAGACCCTTTGCAGGGGTCCCGCCCCGGACAAGAGGAGGCTCGGCGGGGTTGGATGGACCTGTCTTCGTGGAGGGAATACAGGTTTGTCCCCGGCGCCTCGGTCTGTATTTCTTATCCTACTCTAATAAAGAGTCCCTGTCAACTCTTTTTGAGCCACATGCCATGCAGGATATACCATACGCCGAGATTCGCTCCTGCAACGACCCCCGCGATAAAAGAAACAACTCCCACGATGACGCAGAGCATGATTATGCCCTTTCTTGGCCGTGACGGAGCCGGAAAGTGAAGACCTTGACATACACCTGTTTTGCGGCGTTTGGAATGTTCTTATGCCATTCATCCGGAAGATCGATGAAAAAGGACAGATTGTTTTTCATATGGACAAGGATGCCATCCGTGGGGAGCGATTGTTTTTGCGAGATCCGCTTCTTGTAACGGTAGACGATGGGATGCAGACAGAGGCTTTGTTCGAACAGGAAATTCACGATATGGGAGAGGACATTTATTTTCACTCGCATATCATGGGATGTATGGACATAGACCTTTTCCGGGAGGACCTCGGAAATGGTGGGATGCCCTTTCATGTCCGTGATCGCTGGCATGAGAGCGAGTATACGGGAACGCGCGCCGGAAATCAAGAAGGATCCGAGCCGGACAAACGCTCCCGGCAAACCCGGAACGCTTTCCCATCGACCTCTATTCCCACGAAATTCCGGTTGAGACCCAGCGCTGCAATGCCCGTGGTTCCGGAACCGGCGAAGGGATCCAGCACGGTATCGCCAGGGTTGGTGAACAGCCGGATGAACCACTCGGGGAGAGACACCGGAAACACGGCGCTGTGCTTCCGGTTGCTGCATTCGGTTGCCAGCGTGAGAACATTGGTGGGATATGCCATGGTGCGCCCAACCCAATTTTGGATGTTTTTGCCAAAGCCGGAACCCACCTTGGAATTCATGCGTTTCCGGTCATTGTCGCTGAGAGAAGAGAGACGCTTTTGCGCCCAGTCACCCATGGGCACCATGACGGCATCCTGATACATGCCGAACTTCCGGGATTTGTTGAACTGAAGACAGCGCTCCCATGCGTCCCGGAAACGATTCGGCCATTTTCCGGGCGCTGAATTTTTCTTGCTCCAGATGTATTCTTCGGTCCAGAGCCAGCCCTGATTCCGGAGCGCTTTGATGAGGTCGATGACATAGGTATGCCGTTCTCCCTTGACGACTCTTTCCTTGATGTTGAGGATGAAGGTTCCGGAAGGTTTCAAGACCCGGAAAAATTCCTGGGACGTGGGAAGGAACCAGTCCACGTACAGGTCGGGATGCACGCCGCCATAGGTGCTCTTTCTCTGATCCGCGTAGGGAGGAGAGGTAACGATCAGATCGAAGTGGTTTTCCGGGAAACGCGCAAGAGCCGTGGCGCAGTCTCCGTGGATAACGACGGACGGGCTACCGGAATTTTTGGTCATGCGTTCTCCCTCAAAACTGATTGATCCAACTTAAAAAGATACGAGTATGACATTTGTTACAACGATAAGCTCTTCCTCCACCTACAGCATCTCTATAAAAACTTTTCCAGTATCCACCACAACTACAAAACCCTTTACCCCAAAGCCTGCGTTCATGCCAAACGAATAAATATGCAATCAATATATAAAGAACAACGAGGCTAACCAATAGCATAACAATCTCCTTTTAGGAAGGACTGTCTGTCCTGATATGTTTCCCACTCACCCACCACTCCTTCAATCCATTTGACCACTCAACGGCAGGACCATCATGATCCACGCCTCCGGCTTCATTATCCAAAAAGAGTTCCCGTTTGGCATCAAGCGTGCGCCAATCATCCTTTGGCTTGAGCATCTCCTTTTCAGCGCGATCCAGAACACGGCAGAAAGCCTTTGCGCTCCATGGATACAAACCCTTGAAAGCCTTGCCCCTGTCAAGTACGCGCCACATCTCAAAGGAATCGGCACCCATTCTAAACCCTCCTCTCATTTATTGTGTATTTAAGCGCCTCCAACTCATAAGCCCTGTTCATCTCCTCATGAGTCTCGTAGAATTCCCAATCTCTCATCTGTTTGAAAGAAACGGTCTTTCGCAGATCAAGGCTTCCGGACAACCAATTTGCCAGATAGACAACATAGTTTCCTCCCTTCAGATACTTATCCACAACTCCCTGCCAGCAGATATCTCCGTTCTCGTCACGGGTATGGAACCACATGCCCACAAGCGAGTCTTTCTTCGCGGACTTGACTCCAGAATGGAACCCATGTCCCCACTGCTTTTTACTCATCGTGTGTTCCTCCAGAATGAGCCAATACTCGCACACCGTTCACCCACCACACGGACTCCCTCCACTGTTCATGTTCGCTTCCATCCGGATAGGTGACGGCAGGACCGTCTGTCCTGTGCCGGAGACCGTTTACCCACCACTCCTTCATTCCGTCCGCCCATTCAACGGCAGGACCATCCTCCCTGTGTAACTTTCCATCCAAGTGCCAAAAACGGTTTCCCTCCGAATCGACGGATGTCGTAAGTCTTCCGGAAAGACGATCCGCGAATGTTTTTGGAGAACAGGTCATACCCTCAACCTTTCAACGCTTCGATATACGCCCGTTTCAGGACCTTAACGCTTTCGGAGCTGTATCGGTATCCGCCTTCCTTGAGAAGGATTCGAGTATGTCCATGGTGTGGGTCGGCGGCATGCCCGGAAACCGTCTCGAACTCCAGGATCTTGTCTATGTCCAGAGTGCAACACTTCGCCCCCGGATTTGCCGGAAGGTATTCGATTCTACGAATCACAATGGGCTTTGCCATCAGTCTTCTCCCTCTTTGAGGACGAAGCTCAACTTGATGTATTCGACTGGCTCCGTAGGCTGCCAGCTTGCTCCGTCCGAATGATTGTACCGAACGATCACGCCATTCGACAAGGCCACGGATCCTTCCTCCGGCAAATGCTGGCACTCAGCGCTAAGCGGTGGGAAGAACAGAGCGACCACCGTGTAAAGATTGCGAGGGACGAACCGTATCTCATCTCCTTCACTCTCCACGCGCATATCGACGCGCGATATATCCGCGCCGCATTCTTTAAGAATCAACATTATTCTGGCAAGCAAATCTTGTCGCGTAATCGCATCGTTCGGCTGACCGAACAGGGGTCTCACACAGGTTTCCTTGATTCGTTCAGAGACATACTCCATCACTTGCTGCTTGTTATCGAACACCATGCGTTTCTCCTTTTCTCAAGGTTCTTGGACTGAAATTCTCGGCATAGACCTATTCCACCAAATCCGGGAGCGAAGTCTTGCACTCTGGACACAGCATACTCCATTCCTGCCTGCACGGAATAGATGAGTCTCTGCATATCCTCCTCGGTCGGCTTTTTATGGAAGTGTCCAAGGTAGGTTCTGGTTCGGTCTCGCATGACGAGCCATACGGCATAGTCGTGGTGTTTGCCGGAACCTCTCTTCGAGAAGAAGATCGTTCCCGGATCCATGTCCTTCTTTTTATTCCTGCCCATTACGAACTCCTCTCAGGCGTTCGGCAAAAAGCATGGAGCGGAATTGGGAGCAGACGTATTCCACGGTTTCCGGAATTCCGTGGATCCACCACGCGCTCAGGTGGACGCCCCACGACTTTCCTTTCCCGGAATTCCCGTGGAACACGATATAGAGGGCGAGTCCTTCGGAAACAACGTTCGCGCGATCCACGCGGATGTCCCGGAAACAGATTCTCTTCAGGCGATCCCCCACGAGATCCTCCAGTCTTTTGCAAAACCGGATGTTCCACGGGGTCTCCAGTTCATCCACCCTCGCCTGCTCCGTGATTGAGGGAGGACAAAGAGGAGTGGTTTCGTGGTTAAGAAACATCGCATTCCTTTCTACCAGTCAATAACCCCGGAATAAAGTCCGGTGCTTGCAACTAGGTAGTATTACCCTGCTGCTATAGGCTGATTGACGGCAGCCCTACCAAGATGGCTTATAGCGTCTTGGTAATTATTGGAAATGTTTCGAGAAGCGTTCAAATCGGCATTCAATTGGAAACCACAATGCTTGCACTTGAACAAACTCTGTTTGACCCGATTGCCTCTCTCGATGTATCCGCATTTGGAACATCCCTGAGAGGTGTAACGGGCATCGACAAAGTCAACCAGACATCCGGCATTGGCGGCTTTGTAAGTCAGAAAGGTCTCAAGCTGGAAGAACGACCAGCCGTTGATCAAAAAGCGTTGTTCCTTTCTGAACTTTTTGCTGCTGTCTCTGATGTTTTTCAAGTTTTCAAGTGCAAGCGTGGTTCCCGGAGAAAGGCTGTCTACAATCCTTTTGGAGACTGTGTGGTTCACGTATCGCCTGAAACGGTTCTCCTTCGTGCGCAATTTCTGAAGGTGTCTTTTGGCAGAGCGCGTACCCTTGGATTGCAGTATCTTTCTCAGATTCCTGTACCGATTAACAACGTGTTTTACATGCCCTCCTCCAAAGAATTGGTTGGTGGAAGTGACGGCGATTTTATTGATTCCTCTATCGATGCCCACAACAACGCCAGAGGGTTGAGTATCAGCAACATCTTTTTCAAAGACGATTCCAAGAAAGACTTTCTTGCCACGGACGAAGAGTTCAGCGGATTTTCTTCGCCAATTTTTGTACTGTTGGAAATCGGGTGGTGTCTTGAAACCGAAATTCTGCCTGCCAGAAACGGTAGAGATGGAGAGTGTATTTTTGTCAAACCAAACATTGTAGGACCTGTGGTCGTATCTGATACTGGATTGTTTGGAGACAGGACAGGTTGCTTTTTGACCTTTCTTTATTCTGGTTTTGACGCTCTTCAATGTCTCGGATGCTTTGTTTCTGGCGGAGCAGGCGAGCTGAGAAGGCAGCAGGGTCTTGCAGTGTTGGTAGGTTTTTCCGTGGAGTGAAACCGCGTTATGATCGCTATCTTTCCAGCCCACAGCGCAGACGTGGTTGAAAGCTTCGGTGTATGCCTTGATGGTTGGCATAATCGAAACGGGTTGTGTTTCAAGCTTGACTTTGATTGTCTTGGTCAGTATCATAATTCATATACTACCTTGAGTATTGGCAATTGTCAAGTCAAATCTTTTTAGAAAGGGGCTGGCAATTCCTCCCCGGAATAAATTCCGGGGTCTCCTTGCCCAAAAATATCATGATGATGCTGCGGAGGCGGAGGACCGTGATGGGGAGCCGGACGATAGTGACGGTGCCGGTCTGGATAGCCCTCGTCACAGCCGGACAAAACGGACAGGACGAAGCAGCAGAGAACGGTCAGGAACAGAACTCTTGCCATGAACTCTCCTTTTCAAAACAACGACCAGCATCCGGAATCACGGTGTGCCTCTCAACCGTTCTGTGAATAGGAACGTATTATACATGCCTGCCACTCTCTTTGCTGCTCCCTTTGTATCTTCTTTCCAATTATTGGGCAGCCCAACGGAAAAAGCAATCTTCTTATCGTCTCTTCCGTATACTCTGAGCCTCTCCTTGTCCTTGAGTTCTACTACGAATGAATTTCCCTCAAACACATTCTGTGAATATGTACGATAGTTTGTCCCAGACGGCATCTTGGACAAGATGTCATCGACAGCCACGCACAGATCCTTAAACTCAGCATGAATGGAATTGATTATGATGCTCCCACTCATGGTGGTTTCGTATAGGTTGTTCATATCGTGCCTCTCAACCGTTCGGTGAACAGCCAGCGTTTGAACTCGGCGATGATACGCTCTTTCGTCTCCTTGATGAATTGTACCCAATAGACGGAGAGCGTGTGCCGGAATTCCGGAGCCGGAATTTTCCGGGCGCCCGGAAAATCAGAAAGGAATGACATCCCCGTAATGCCTCTCCATTTCCGGAACGTCCTTGAACGCGCACGTCATGACCGCCGGAACAGACTTCGGAACCGGCGTGAAATCCACGGGAAGCACGTACAGGGTCTGCCCATGAAGAAGTCCGAGGCAGAACCAGGGCACGCAATCGAAGTGGTCCTTGATGATCCATCCCACGCGCCAGTCCTCGTCCAGGGCTTTTCCGGCTTTGACCCTCTCATCCTTCTCCGACAGCCTCTCGAACAGATCCATCAACGCCGGATTGTAACGCTTCTGCATGTGGGCAATGTCATCAATGAAAGGCAAGCCCCGGAAACGCTGAATGATCTGAGGCAGAACAAACGCCGCATAGCTGATGTTCATCTTTCCTGCTACCTTTCTGCTAACAACCGTTAACAGATACACTTTGTCCTGTTAGCTCGGACAAAGAGGGCGTAGCCGCCAAAGATCGGAGATAAATCCCCCGACCACCATTATAGTCTCGATCCACAACTATCCCACACTCACAACGAAATACCGTACGAGATCCTATATTCCGAATCCTGCCACAATATGAACAGGTCTTCGAAGTATAGGCCTCGTCAACATCCACCACCTTCGCCGAATATTCCTCTGCCTTGGCTTTCAAAAACGACTTGAATCGGTAATGCGCCCAAGACAGCATAGACCTGGCGGTCTTTGATCTCAGCTTAGACAGCATCTGTTGTGTCTCAAACGTCGGCAGAAGAATCGTGTCGAAACGTGTTACAAGAAAATAAGCGGTCTTCTTATGGAGATCATCTACAAGGTTCTTAATCCTGTGTCTGATTCGTTCACACGCCTTCTTCATACGTCTCTTCTGCCGACAACGAGCTTTACTTACCTTTGAAGTAAGCCTGTCAAGACTGAGACACAACCGATATATCCGCTTGAAATCTCCATTACCGACCTTGCCAAAACAGTTCTCAGCGAAGTAGGTGATGAATGTCCTTATTCCAGGATCGATAGCCACAACACCGTTCCTTTGGTTATCAGGAACTTTGATACTCACTCTTCGAGGAACAACCAAATACCATTGAGATCCTTCCCTCAAAACCGAAGTGCCTTCTAATGCATCATTTGGAATATCCTCCTTCAGAGAAAACGAGACTTTATCTTTCTTTTTCCTAAACAAGAAATGGTCCGACAAAGACTGTTGATCAAAACCGAAATGCTGCCTAAGATCTTTCTTCGATCTAAAATCAACACAATGAAACCCCTGTCCGTTAAAACACTTTTTCTTCGCATTTTTGACTGCGTTACATGCTTCAGACATCGCGTGTTCTCGAATTCGTTGAGGACAGTCCATAGCCCACACAGGGTGTGGCTGCTTCTGAACCTGTCTGACTTCAGGCATATATGCCTTTGTTCCTGATTGCTTCAAATACTCCACAGATTTATTGAACCAATATCTCGATAGACCTAAGTATTGTCTAAGACGATTTACCGATTCTGGTTTTGGGTAGAGTCTTATCTTTCTTGATCTGATGACCATACTTTCTGAGTCCGTAAAGTCTACAGGAGAAGCAGTGGACAATGGAAAGCAAGTCTTGAACAAGCTCTTCTTGAGGGCTGAGCCGTGTATCGTCGAGAACCACGATCCTCGTGTTGTAGTGACTTGCAACGGATTCGATGAGATCAAATCCGAACCTGCACAACCTGTCTTTGTGCGCGACAACAACTTCTTCGACATCTCCAGACAGGATTCGTTCCAGTAGGGTGTTAAATCCTTTTCGTTTGAAGGAAAGACCTCCGCCGAAATCTTCAATGATTTCGTGATTCGGGAACTTTTCTCGCAGGAAGGAAACCTGTTGTTTGAGGTCATCTTTTTGTCCTCGTGAACTAACCCTCGCATACACAATCCGTGCCCTCGTTATATGTCCTAAAGAAGACAAGTCATAGAGGCGTCTTCCTCCAGGGGAACGCATAACACGAATTTTCCCCGCCCTATCCCAATTTCTAAGAGTATTTGGATGTACCCCCAACTGCTTACAAGCAGCCCGAGTATTCACAAAGGGCATTTCAACCTCCTTATTAGGCATTATAACCTATTGTTAGCTTTTGTCAAGTGATTATTGATAATAAAATCACTCCTTTACACCATTCGCCCACCACTCCTTCGATCCGTCTGCATACTCAACGGCAGGACCATCCTCCCTGTGGATATTTCCGTTTACCCACCACACTTTCGATCCGCCCCACCATTCAATGGCAGGACCGTCAGTCCTGTGGCGCTTTCCGTCTACATACCACACCTTCGTTCCGTTCGCGTATTCAACGGCAGGACCGTCATCACGGTGGAGCTTTCCATCCAAATACCAACGTCGGGTTCCCTCCGAGTCAATGGACAGGGTAAGCCTTCCTGAAAGACGGTCGGCGAATACTTTTGGAGAACAGGTCATCTCTATTACCCTCGATTGGTCTTAACGTGTTTACCATTCACCCACCATTCTTTCATTCCATTTGACCATTCAACGGCAGGACCATCAAACCTGTGTCGATCTCCATTCACCCACCACTCCTTCGATCCATCCGACCATTCAATGTCGCAGTCGCAGATACAAAGCCTCTGCGCGGGCGTTGCAACATATCTAATAAATACATGTCGCCAAAGGACTTGAGTCACAGATACAAAGCCTCTGTGCAGGCGTTGCAATCATTTTCTTCGCCGCCGCCAACCGGTGCAGCCCATACGTCACAGATACAAAGCCTCTGTGCAGGCGTTGCAATGGATGGTTTTGGACGCGGCGAAGGCGAGAGCGGAACGTCACAGATACAAAGCCTCTGTGCAGGCGTTGCAATAGCCCCCTATTCATTTCCTTGCGCGCCAGCATGATACACGTCCTTTTTCGAGCGCCGGTCAAATCCGCCTCGGAGTCGCGGAAACAAAGCCTCTGCGCGGGCAAAGCTACGCCACTGCCTGAACGCTCGCAATGTTTCGCGCCGCGTTCTCATCCTGATCCCACTCCGCTCCGCACTCGCACTTTGCCCTGAGTTCTCCGACCTGATCGAACACGACACGCCGTCCGCAGGCGTGGCAGGTGTGTGTCGTATGAGCAGCCCGGACAAGGAGCGTTTCGGCGAAGCGCTCTTTCAGGATGCGGAGAAAATCTCCGCAAGCGGCGATGCGCCTGTAGTTGGTCGGGCGCACTTTGCCCTTCTCGTCCTCCGGATCCGGATTTTTCTGCAACTCCCTCCAATCCGTATTCTCCACGCGGACCGTGTGATATTTCCGGCTGAACTCCGCCGCGAGGTTCCGGTACAGATTCGTCCTCCATGCGATGGCTTTTCTCAGTTGGTTTGCCTCCCATTCATAGAGATGCTTGTCCTGTCTCCTCCACACCTCCGCGTAGTCGTGGCTCACCGTGTCTCCCGCGAAACGGTTGTTTCTCCAGAACAGGACAAGGCTGGCGAGACGCGCCTCGCTCCTCCACTGCGCCAGCGTGTCTGTTCTCTCCTTGAACCAGTCCGGAAGAAGCGCCTTGTCCGTCCCGGAAATCCAAGAGCAGAGACGATCCCGGACAATGTTGAACTTTTCATCCCGTATGGACCGCAGAGTCTCGGATCGCTCCCATCTATCCACGTCGTGCGCCGGAAGACGAATCTCCGTCTCCTTTCCATCGTCTCCGCGAAACACCGCCACGCGCAACGAGCCGTCTTCCATGAGACGCCAGCCGACATCAACACCACAAGAGCCAGACTCCGCCAGATCAGCGCGAGACCATCCCGCCGCTCTGGACAGCACAAGATGCAGCGTCCACTGTTCGTGACACGCCACTCTCCGGCACGTCACGTACACCCATTTGATCTTCGCGTCCGATGGGGGCATCCTGTGGAACTTGCACCGCAAATGAAGGTAGATGGGGTCATGCTTATCGTCGGATCCGATCCGGACTTTGACCTCGGCGCGTTCCATCTTCGCATCCATCGATGCGATGATCAGACGGGAATCCGTTCCTTTGAGCGCCATGTTAAAGGTCATTCCCTCGGGGTTCTTTTCACGGAATTCGGCGCTGTGCTGAATCTGCACCGCGAGTTTCCCGCCACCCTGCCAGCGCATGAACTTCGGCGGCGCCCCTCTCCGGCAGCTGCCCATGGACTGTTCGACCTGGAGATAGGTTCCAAAGTAAAGACCGCTCGACGCCCTTGCCTGTCTGCGCTCCTCGGCGTCCGCCTCGTTCACGGAGTCGAGTTTCTCTCTCGCTGTGTCCGACTTGTAGGCGAGCGCCTTTGCCTCTTTCAGCTGGGCGTACACATCCTTCTTTGCCCGCCGGAGTTCGACAATCTTCTCGCGGTCCTCCTTGCTGGCTGCCCGACCGCGCCGGACGGCGTTTCGTTTCTTCTGCCCGGCCAGAGCCCCGACCAGCACAGCCTCAGCCAAAGCGTATTCCTGCTCCAGCCTCGCCAGATCTGGAGAGCACGCGCGGACGACCTCCGCCGACTGCTCGCGGCGTTTCAGTTCGATCTCGACCAGCTTGTTCCGGTACTTGTGGGCCAGACGAAGCTGTTCGCGGGCAAACTCGATTCCCTCCGTGGGAACCTTGCAGCCGAACGACCAAATACGCGACGGCTCAGACTTGTGACCAAACACGGTTTCTCCTTTTCAGTCAACACGAACTCTTGCACACCAGGTCCTAGCCGGAATTTTTCCGAATGCTAGGAAATTCGTACGCCCGTCCCTATCCAAGCTCCCAAACCGAAACACAATAAGAAACGTTCACAGATTTTCTTATGATTTTCGACCGTTATGGGACGCTTCTGAAACAAAGCGCAAGCGTGCTCCGGTCCCGTGGGGCGTCTCTTCGTGACAATGGAGTGTCTGCACATGAGGCAGCTTAGGTCAAGACCGGTCAACCGGCAAGCGAAAACTTCAGCCGAGCAGTTCATCAGCGTTGCTCCTCTCGCCCGGAAACTCAGTGACTACTCCCATCAGCCTGTGCGCCATTTCTCTGGGGTCTGCCATGAGGATCAAATTCTCCGCAGTTTCCTGAATCGGTCGGCTTTTTCCTTTTCCCAATCAAGGCTTATCTCCAATCTATCTACGGTTTCGAGCAGCTCATCGTATTCCTTTTTGGAGAGAATTACGGTGTCCGGAATCCTGTTTTCCGGGCGCCCGGAAAATCCGTGCGCGTGGGTGTGCCTGTCTGCTGGACAGAAACGCCGGTTTTCAGGCTGGCTTTGCAAGCAAAGCAGACTATGCTGCAACTCCTCCAACTTTTCAACAAGAGCTGTATAGAATCCCTTGTTGTCGGATTTCCGGCACCATTCCCTCATCTCCAAAAGCGTCATGCTCATGTGTTCTCCTTTCAACCATCCAAACGGTTGATGTAGGCTTGCAGGGCTTGACGGAAATCCCCGAAACACATCTTCCTCTTATTATTCGGGTCCCACAAATCCTCCACGACCTCCACCTCGTAATAGGGCGCCTGCCGTTCGTTCTTCTCGTTCACCTCGACGACCGTACGCAAAACGACTTCAAGTCTTTTCACGGATTCTCCCCCACGAGTTCATACACGTGTTTCAGAAACTCGCGCAACCCCCGTTCATATTTCTTTTTCGTGATGGGCTCGTAGCCATCCATTTTGCTTTCCAAGCGGTGTTCCACCCTAGCCATGCCTTCCTTGTCGATCTGGAACAGCACCGCCTTGACATAACCATCAGGAGCAATCTCCAGAACTTTTACAAACAACCACCAATAATCCTCCTCGCTTTCCGGACACGAGTAGCAGTTCTTGTAACGGTAGCATTTTCCGACAAGTCCTTTGTTTTCTTCCCTTCGACGCTGGATGCGGATGCCTTCCA
>Ga0315291_10008435_pt1 | contig 12673 bp, 12 predicted proteins | sample YL17G12_20_MG_FD_203070 | JGI IMG/M metagenome (GOLD analysis project Ga0315291, IMG submission 203070) | Sediment microbial communities from Yellowstone Lake, YNP, Wyoming, USA - YL17G12_20 | ecosystem: Environmental > Aquatic > Freshwater > Lake > Sediment | place: USA: Wyoming | collected... | reverse complement strand
ACAGCGGGCAAGTCATTATCCCTGAAAAGCCCGAGATCCCAGTACGGGCGGAGCCCCCGAGTAAAGCCGTACTCGCCATTCGCAACAGAGGAGTTGTTGACGAGCTTTGCTATGTGCCAGTTCTGTACAAGGGTCCTTAGCCTTCCAGTACCGCTGGTGTCTCCTGCAAATACCTGCATCTCTTTCCAGGGCGACTGCTCCAACTCCCTCGCGAGATAGTACATGCCAGGCCACCCCTGAGTTTGTCCATCCTGCCTGGGCCATCTCACCCATTTGTAAAGCAGGTCGTCACTCATCACAGTGTCGATTTCGCTAAACTGCTGAAGGACATATGCAGCGAAAAGACGCTTCATGTGATACGAACCAAAGATATCTGGGGGACCATCGTTTCGCAGCGTGCCATCGTAGCGAAAATCAAACCTCGGTACCCACGAATTTGTCGGGTCATGCGTTCCAACAAGATATTCCGCTGCGGTCGCAAACAATTCATCGTCCCAGCGCCATGTCGCGTCTGAGGTCCCCGGCTGGAAGTTCGAATGGCTACACAGGTGGGAATACTCGTGAAGGAAATCGAGGTTTGCGGCAGTGCCTGATTTCCACCAATCGTGCTTTCTCTCATCTAATCCTTTTGGACCATCGGGAGCATGAAGACTGTTCAAAGGGTAAAACGCGCCGGCGTCCTCATCGTAATCCCAGAAACTTGACGGATAGGTGCCTCCCCGTGCCTCGGTTCCGTAGTGCGGGAGATAATAGTCGACATGATTCCTCTGTGAATCTGGATACGCTCCGCCAGTCCCAGTGAGCCCGAACAGCACATTTGGCGCGTCAGGTCCGCGCTGACCGTATGGGAACGTATCGTTGGCGAAGTAGTTGTAGATCAGAGCGAAATCGTGAATTAGAGGGAAACTAAACTCGTTGTCCTTCTTCTCGTCAATCTCTGTCAAGAGAGAGTCAACGATACCTTGAATTTGATCTCCAATTGCCAGAATGCTCTCCTGCACAGCATCAGAAAGCAAAACAGTGACATCCTTCTGTATCCGCGTGTCCGACCAGTGCCTGTAGGCGTCGAAGTCTGCTGGTGACTGCGGTCCCAGGGCACTATCGATCCCTGCTGGAAAAGTGATACCGACGCCGTGGCCGCCATCAGCCAATAGCTCCGTAGGTACGACAAACGCAATGAGAATACAAAGAGTGAGAAGTGACAGAAAACCGAATTGACACCCCCGCCTGCTCATAGGGGTCACCTCCTGTCAGCGCGACTTGTCAGCCGAACACAATCGATGTAGGAACCTGTCAGCGCAGCAAAACGACTTTCGTTACACGACCCGTCTCGCGGCCACCCACCAAAAGCCGAACAAAATAGACCCCCGGTCTCACCTCCTTCCCCATGTTATCACGACCGTTCCACAGTACTTCGCCTTCAATCCCCGCGCACTTCAAGCGCCGCAACAGCCTGGCGGATATATCCAAAACTTCCAGCTCTGCTCTTCCTTCTTCGCCAGAATAATAGCCAATCATAAAACCTGTCCCTGAGGGATTTGGCCTTACTGCCACGACTCCAGCGCCCACTGCTCCATCACACAATCTCACAGAAACAGGCCCATGTTCCTCGCACAAACCACGGTCTGACACAACGTCAAGCCAGTAGTGATATCTCCTGCCCACTTGAACTGTGGTATCTACGAAGCTCAACCGCCCTATCAATGGCTCTGCCGTCAAGAGCTCCCTTTCACCTTCGTACTCGCGCCCCCCACACTCGCCCATTTCAGAACGATAGATCTCAAAACCAATGCTGTCGGCACTCTCCCACTCGAGGGCAACTGATCTCCCTTCCGACCGTCCCGAGAAACTCTTCACCCACGGGTCGTAAATCACATCATCCGAATATCGAGCCCAAATCTCGACATCTGCACAATCTGGAAAACCGCATCTCTCCCACACAACCCAGGTCCTTCCCCCAGCTCCTACACTAACGTCAGGCCACTCATCCACTGCCACAAGCTCACTGTCCGGCTCCTTCACCAATGTCTCCTTCTTCCACCAACAGCCTGCCCAACGGCTCAAATAGACATCTCCTCTCCATACATTATGATGATCCGCCCTCGGCCATACGACAACTGGACCGCCTTCCACCAAACCACTCACCGCAGGACGATAGTCCCACTCACTCTCAATCACATGAGGTGAAGGTATTGGTCCACTGTCCCACCAGTACTGACCATCCCAGAACGTGCAAACGATCCTGTAGCTCTCATCTGCAAACACTACCCACGGTCCCTCCCCACCACTGAAGCATATCAGACCGAAAGTTCCACTTCTCGAGAAGACGGGTTCCTTCCACCCAATGCTGTCCCGATAGGTACAGAGAAGCGTGCCGCCACTCCACACGACCCACGGCACACCTTGCGGGGATACCGCAATCGATGGATAGTTGTCATCCACTCCGGGCCTGTATATCTGTTCAAGAGACCCCCACGACCCACCCTCACGCTTGCGAAAATGAAGATCATCGTCAAAGCTCATGTTCTCTCTCTTCACAGAAACCTCCACAACCATCCACACCAAACTCGTATCTACACACGCAATGTCATAGGTCTGTGCCTCATCTCCCCCAACAAGCAGCGTCTCGGGCTCACCCCAACCTGAACCCGCCCAGTGCGTCGTCAACACGTCCCAGGCAAAAGACGTTCCCCCACGAGCCCGCTCCCAGACAACCCACGGAATACCATCCCTACCTATGCATGCCACTGGCCACGCATCCTTCTGCAAGTTATCCGCGTGCACCCTCTCTTCAGGCGTCCAACCGTCACCAGCCCAGCGTGAATAGTAGAGCTCGAAATCGCCTTGATTTGGATCGATGCCCATCCAGAACACCCAGGCTGTACCCGCGCTGTCACACACAACCATGGGGTTCCAGTCAGCAGAGGTATCATCCACATTCACTTGCATCTCAGGACTCCAGGTAGCTGTGAAGGCGGGACATGCTATTCCAAGCACGAGGATGCAAGAGAGAATAGAAATTGTCATGACGACAGACGAAGGAAGAACGCATGTTCGGCCAACTAGCTCGCGGCATCCCGTGGGAGTTGTCAAGAACGAGGATAGAAGGAGGCTAGAAAGTCGAAGGTGATGGCCGTGCCAGAATCTGGCGAGAGAGGAAGAGTTAGTCAAAGACGACAAGAAACAAGGATGAAACTCTGTGCCCTGCCTGTTACAACTGACCCTACCAGTGTCAGATCGCATATGGCTCGCCTCGACCTATGAACGAAAGAAGGAAATCACCTGCCGCCAGAAGCAACTGTATCACTTGTGTTGTCCCCGTCAATGCATTTCTACTACCAGGATTTCGCCAGGATTCAGCTGTTAAAGAGCAGAGCTTGTATGCTGATCCCCTGAGAGAGTGGACAGCTGCAGACGTACAATGCAGAGCGTGGCAGGTATCGCCCCCCAGAGTTAGGTTGCACACAGCTTCCGAAAATGCTAGAATCCTTCGTTGCGGCCGGAAGGCTTAAGCTTGCAGTTCCGCCTTCCGGCGTAATGATTTCATGGGGCTGTTTGTAGCAGGACGTGCCGGGTGTTACGTGTCGTAAGGCCAACGGTGCCGGCGCGATGAAGCCCGATGCGAATAACAGGTCCGGATGTTACCTCTCGTAAGGCCAACGGTGCCGGCACGATGAAGCCCGATGCGAATAACAAGTAAGGGATAGCGATGTTTGATGAATTGACCTCAAGACTTGACACCGTATTCAAGAAACTGCGGGGCTACGGAAAGCTCAGCGAGCAGAACATGCGGGAATCTCTGAGAGAGGTCCGCCGAGTTCTACTCGAAGCAGACGTCAACTACAAGGTCGCGAAGGATTTCGTGGCAAGGGTTGAAGAAAAGGCCTTGGGTCGCGAAGTGCTCAAGAGTCTGACGCCGGGTCAACAGGTCATCGCCGTAGTGCACGAGGAACTCGTCGAGCTTCTGGGTCAGAAAGCCGTGGGCCTCAAGCCCGTCTCCAAACCACCTGCCGTACTTCTAGTCGTCGGGTTACAGGGCTCGGGCAAGACCACGTTTACGGTGAAGCTGGCAGCGCATCTTCGAAGAAAAGGTGCAAAGCCAGTAGTCGTTGCCGCAGACTTAAAAAGGCCCGCCGCAGTTGAACAGCTAAGGGTGCTCGCCGATTCCGTTGGGATCACGGCTTTTCTCCCCCGAGAGGGTGAGACCGTGCTTAAGGTCGCTTCTGAGGCACTCGGCCAGGCCGTCGAGGGGGGATACGACTGGGCACTATTCGATACCGCCGGAAGGATGCACGTAGATGAAGAAATGATGAATGAGCTTTGTGAGCTCAAGAGAATCGTTTCTCCTCACGAGATTCTTCTCGTTCTTGACGGCATGACCGGCCAGGATGCGGTCAACGTCGCAAGTGCGTTCCAGAAAACCGTGGATTTCGACGGAGCTGTTCTCACAAAGCTGGACGGAGACGCGAGGGGTGGCGCGGCGCTCTCTCTCAGAGCTGTGACGGGTAAACCGATCAAGTTTGTCAGCGTAGGCGAGAAACTTGATGCTCTCGAAGTCTTTCATCCCGACAGAATGGCGTCGCGCATCCTGGGAATGGGCGACGTTCTATCTCTCATAGAAAAAGCGGAGGAGGCGGTCGATGCTAAACGAGCAACGGAAATAGAGAGGAAGCTCAGAGAGGCCGATTTTACACTGGAAGACTTTCTCGGACAGCTCAAGGAAGTCCGAAAGATGGGGCCGCTTCAAGAGCTCGTGAATATGATACCCGGTTTTGGTAAAATCAAGAAAGCCGGGCTCAACGTCGACGAGGGAGCATTCAACAGAGTCGAAGCCATCATCAACTCCATGACACCCATGGAGAGGAAAAGCCCGACTGTCATAGACGGAAGCAGAAGGAAGAGGATTGCGAAGGGCAGCGGTACGAGCGTGCAGGAAGTAAACAGAGTTCTCAAGCAGTTTTTCGAGATCCAGAAGCTGCTTAGACAGATGAAACGCGGAGGCAGAAAGGGGTTGAGGTCTCTGCCGTTCTAGTGTTACCTTTAAGCGTGGAGGTGAACTGAGTGTCAGTTAAGATTCGACTCACCAGAACAGGTGCAAAACACAGACCATTCTACAGAATTGTCGTCACTGATTCCAGAATGCCACGTGACGGGAGGTTCATAGCAACGCTGGGCACGTATGATCCTCTTAAGGAATCAGGGAACATCCAGGTTGACGGCGAACTGGTGAAGGAGTGGATGAAGAAAGGCGCCAGGCCTTCTGTGGCCGTGAAGCAACTACTGAAGAAGGCGGGTGTGATCGCGGTTGAAGTGACAGTGGCAGCCCCACCCGGGGAACCCTCCGATGCGGTATCCCTCGACGATTTGAGAGAACGCGAAGGGGAGCAGGCGGAGGAAATCCCAGCGGAGACTCCTGTGCCGGACGAGACGCAGAAGGCGGCGCGCGCCAAGAAGAAGACGCCCGCCAAGTCAAGCAAGTCTGCGCGTAAGGGCGTCTCACAGCAGAAAAGGGCGAAGAAGGAAAAGGCAAAGGCAAAAGCGAAGGCCAAGGCGAAGTAGGCTTTCCTCAGCGGCCTGAGGCCGGCGTGAGTGACCTTTGGCCCGAATCAATGGCTTCAGGCCGACGTGCTATCCCCGAGAAGGGAGCCTTTGAGTTGGAGATTTTGCCATCGCGTTGGGCCAGAATTAGGCTCCCGGCGATTATGTGTTTCCCCAGTCGAACTACGCGAAGCCTGACAGAAGATTTCCAATAGTCGGTTCTCCAGTAAGCCGGGGAGGATTGGTGTCGTATGAAAGAGCTTATCGAGTACATTGCGAAACACCTCGTCGACAAACCGGACGAAGTCGTCGTCAAAGAAGTTACGGGCGAGAGAACTACCATATTCGAGCTCAAGGTTGCCCAGGAAGATCTTGGACAAATCATCGGCAAGCACGGAAGAACGGCCAGATCAATCCGCACTCTTCTGAGCGCCTCGGCCACTAAAGCCGGTAAGAAGGCGGTCCTGGAGATTCTGGAGTAACTGTGTCTGTGGCGGAGTTACTGCGGAATCTATCTTGCGCAAGGTGCTGCTGTGGCAGATTCAGACGCAGGGGTTGCGCGTTCTACGAGCTCTGTCGGGACAAGCGTTGACGGGCAGTCGGAGCGAGCGACTCAGGGAGCGCGTAGGTTTGCACCGACTAGCTTTGTCGGGACAAGCGTTGACGGGCAGTGTGCGCTGAGTGTATGAGCCAAAAGAGGGATTTTCGAATTGGTGAGCCGTGTTGTTGTCGGTGAGGTGTTAAAGGCCAGGGGCGTCAAAGGAGAGCTTTTGGTTCGGCCCACCACGGCGAGCATCGAACGTTTTCTTTCGATACGTTCGGTGTGGCTAGAAAAAGCCGGGCGGGAATCGAAACCTCATGGCGACCGGCGACCGCTCCGGGAAGATATGCGAGAAGTGGAGCCTCAGGATGGGCCGCAAACCCTTCGGGATGGAAAGCGAGAGACCGAAAGTCAATCGGGACAAGGTCAACGGGAGCAAGGCCAATCCGGGTGGAATTTCCTCATAGAAGGGTCGAAGATCCAAGGCGAGCTCGTACTAGTCAAACTACAAGGGATCGACTCCAGGGAAGAGGCTACAAGACTTAATGGGTCTACGCTCGAGATCCCTCGTTCGGAGGTGCCGCCTCATCCTGAAGGTGAACATTACATGTTCGAGCTCGTTGGGATGAAGGTAACGAGAACGGACGGGATTGAGTTAGGCTCTGTCACGGATGTGATGGAAACCGGAAGCAACATTGTCTATGTTGTCAAGGACGCTCTGGGAAAAGAGACTCTGGTACCTGCAACGCGAGACGTGGTAGAAAAGCTAGACTATAAGAATTCTCAGATTCTTGTGAGACCGGTGCCGGGTCTGTTTGATGAGTGACACTGGGAATGTCGCGCGGCGTTAATGTCGCGCAGCTCTGCGGACGGATCTTGGACGATAGGTGAAAACCTGAGATGAGAATGGCCATCACCACAATATTCCCGTCGCTCTTTGAAGGGCTTCTCTCGGAGGGAATAGTCGCACGGGCAATCGAGAAAGGTCTCGTGAAGATAGACGTTCTAAATGTGAGAGACTTTACCACCGACAGCTACAGAACCGTTGACGATTATCCCTACGGAGGCGGTCCGGGCATGGTTATGAAGGCGGAGCCCATTTTGAAAGCAGTCGGATCGGTCACTGGCATTGATTACTTGAAAGAACGCGGTTCCCCGCGCTTCAATGCTGAGGGAGCGACAGAGGACGCGACAAGCGAAGTCGACTCCCCGCGCTTCAATGCCGAGGGAGCGACAGGTGAAGTCAGAGCTTGCTCGAGCCCGGTCCCGAAGACTAAGACGGCTAGAATTGTCATTCTATCGCCCCAGGGACGGAAGTACGACGAGAAGCTCGCAAAGGAATTATCAATCTGTGAGTTGGTCGTACTCATCTGCGGAAGGTACAAGTGTATCGACGAGAGAGTCAGAACCATCCTCGACGCGGAGGAAATCTCCATTGGCGACTACGTACTCTCAGGTGGTGAGCTACCCGCCATGGTAATCATTGAGTCCGTAGTGAGGCTTATTCCGGGAGCCATGGAGGACGAGGATTCGGCTGCGGGAGATTCGTTCGAAGAGGGAATTCTCGATTGTGCGTACTACACAAGGCCGGAAACACTGGCCGGGAAGAGTGTGCCAGACATTCTTCTCTCCGGGAACCACGAGTCGATCAGAAAGTGGAGAAGGAAAAACCGTCTTTTGAGAACGCTCGTGAGAAGAGCAGATCTTCTCGAAACGGTGACTCTTGGCGAGGAAGACAGAAGGCTCATGCGAGAATGCAAGAAAGAACTCGAGTCGGAAGAATGAACCTGCAACTACCTTGTTGGCAGTTTCCTCCATATGTGAGACAATCTGGCCACGATAGGTTTCATCATGAAGTGAGAACGGGAGGTAATGTATGGATGCAATAAACTTCGTCGAATCGAAGCACCTCAAGAAGAAAGTCGATAACTTTAGGCCCGGCGACACCGTACGCGTGCATGTGAAGGTTGTTGAGGGTGACAAGGAGAGAACGCAGATTTTTGAGGGCACTGTAATCAACAAGCGTGGCAGTGGTGCACGCTCTACTTTCACCGTGCGCAAGGTCAGCGCCGGCGTGGGTGTCGAGAGGATATTTCCGCTGAATTCTCCTGCTGTCTCGAGCGTCTCCGTTGTGCGGGAGGGCAAGGTGAGAAGAGCGAAACTCTTCTACCTGGCAAGAAAGAAAGGCAAAGCCGCTCGTATAGAAGAGAAACAGGGAGAAATGGAGTGAGGAAAGTTGCTCAGCCAGTTGCTCTTCGAACCAAACCGTGAAAAAACCTCGGCAAGAGTGTCCTGGCACGAACGTTTCCTCTTGCTCAAAGAAAATGAAAAGCGTTACCTGATAGAAACTGCAGGATTTGTCGCAGGTGTGGATGAAGCAGGGAGAGGGCCGTTGGCGGGCCCTGTTGTGGCGGCCGCAGTGATTCTTCCGATTGATTTCCACGCAGACCAAATTGACGACTCGAAGCGACTCACGCATTCCCAGAGAGCAACGCTCTACGATGAGATCTCTGCCGCAGCCGTTTCTGTTTCCTGGGTCTCGGTGAGCGAAAGGGTCGTGGACGAAGCGGGAATTCTGAAGGCCACTCAAATAGCCATGCGCGATGCGGTGGACGCCCTTTCAGTTGTGCCCTCCCTAGTTCTTGTTGATGGTCGGGAAGTCCCGTACTTGAACGTTCGCCAGGCTGCTTTTGCCAAGGCCGATGGAACCTTTCTCTCTGTGGCGGCCGCGTCCGTGGTAGCAAAGCACGTGAGGGACAATTTGATGGCCGAGGCCCATGAGAAATTTCCTCTATACGGCTTCGATATTCACAAGGGCTACGGTACTCGACGACACATCGAGGCATTACTCCGCTACGGTCCGTGCTGTCTTCACAGATTTTCCTTCAGGCCGGTGAAAGAAATCGAATTCATGAGGCGAGCTTCAAAATAGACACACGGGTTCACGACCGGCGTGGGGCGCAGGGGTGCGCTTGATTTGTGTGGGAGTAAAGTGGTGAGTCGTGACTGAAATGATTCGTTGCATGGCGTGACATCGGTTAACTTGGGGTTGTGTCAGGGAGGTGGTGGTGTTGTGACCGAGAAGATTCTCTCCGGCCAAATTGGCGAAGAAATTGCCTTCCTTTTCCTCAGACTCAAAGGCTACCAGATCCTACGCAGAAATCTCCGTACGCGCATGAGTGAACTGGACATTGTTGCGAGCCTTGGGGATTGCCTCGTGTTTGTCGAGGTGAAGCTCAGGGGGCCTGGGTCTTTTCTCCGACCTCCTGAATGCATTGATGCGAGAAAAAGGGAGCGGCTTACAAAAGGTGCTGCACTATTTCTCCAGAATCACGAGGCCAACCTGTACCGCACCATTCGCTTTGATGTGATCGCGCTTACCTACACCAGGGAAAAGCTGATCGCGGAACACATCGAGGATGCATTTGCGGCAGAGGGATTGTTGGGTTGGTAATGACAATAGGGTAGTGTCAATTCTGAGTGAGGTGGTTGTTGTGTTGGCAAGGGTTAGAAGTTGCGCGCTCGTGGGTATTGAGGCCTATTTCGTCGAGGTCGAGGTTGACGTGGGTAGAGGCCTGCCGAGTTTTTCGACGGTTGGTCTTCCTGATGCTGCTGTGCGGGAGAGTCGGGAACGCGTTCTTTCAGCAATAAAGAACAGCGGGCTAGAGCTTCCTCCGCGGAAGATAGTTGTGAACCTAGCTCCAGCGGACACAAGAAAGGAGGGTGCGGGATTTGACCTTGCTGTCGCAGTGGGGCTTCTCAGGGCAACCGGGCAACTTTCAGGCGGTCAGCTTCCTGGCGGCGAAGAGCCCTCTGATAGTGAGTGCGACGCCACAGAAGGCTGCATCTTTGTGGGTGAGCTTTCGCTTGATGGCAGGGTGAAACCTGTTCGAGGTGTTCTTTCCATGGCGCTTCTTGCGAAAGAGTCGAACGTGAATTGCATGGTCGTACCGGCTGAGAACGGGGAGGAAGCGTCAGTTGCGTTGGGAGAGAAGGTGCTCACGGCAAGAACTCTCCTCGAAGTGGTGCGTTTCCTCAGAGGCGAGATCAAACTTGGAACACCTGTCTTAGCCTCCCACCAGCTAAGTTCGTCAGCCTTTGAACAAACGCTGGGGGGCGATGTGCGGGCCGCAGTGATTGGTGGGACGCCCGGCGCGCCCACGCCGGCAAGTGACCGGACGATTGGCGATGTTAGTGCATCTTCGGCCCCTACTCCGTACACATCCACCCCCGCGTCCGCGTCGCGATCTCCCGCTCGCGCTGCATTGACAGACTCGAATGCCGCCGCGTCCGCGTCACCTTCTTCCGCCTCGCTCACGCCTCCGTCTGGCATTGCGTCCCCCAGGCGATTGCGCGTTTGTCCTGATTTTTCCGATGTGAGGGGTCAGCAACACGTGCGCAGGGCACTTGAAGTTGCAGCGGCCGGGAATCACAATGTCATCATGATCGGACCTCCCGGATCTGGAAAAACCATGCTCTCGAGGAGAGTTCCATCAATCCTCCCGCCACTCACGATTGACGAGGCGATAGAAACCACACGGATCTATTCCTCGGCAGGGAAACTTCGCAGAGGGGTTGCCCTTCTTTCGTCAAGGCCTTTCAGGTCGCCGCACCACACCGTGAGCGTCGCCGGTGCCATCGGAGGAGGCAGAGTCCCACGCCCCGGAGAGGTGAGTCTTGCGCACAACGGCGTGCTTTTCTTGGATGAACTGCCTGAGTTCAGACACGATGTGCTTGAGGCTTTGAGGCAGCCACTTGAAGAGGGAAGCTTGACTGTAGCGAGGGCGAGTGGAACGGTCTCCTTTCCTGCCAAGTTCATGCTCATTGCAGCTTCGAATCCATGTCCCTGTGGTTACTTCACCGACCCACTCAAGGAATGCAACTGTACACCAATACAGATTAGAAACTATATGGGAAGACTCTCCGGTCCGCTGCTCGACAGGATAGATATCCACATCTCCGCGCCTCGGGTCTCGTTTCGAGAGATTTCACAAACTCAGGCCGGCGAGAATTCGAATACCATAAAGGAGCGAGTGCTCAAGGCAAGGTTACTCCAATTGAAGCGATACGCGGGTCTTTCTGGCATACGCACCAACTCGGATTTGGGAGAAAACCACGTAAGGCATTTCTGCATTGTTGACGAGTCCGGGCTTTCGTTGCTCAAGGCTGCCATGGAGAGATTGGGCTTGAGCGGCCGGGCATTTCACAGAATTCTAAAGGTGGCTCGCACCATCGCTGACCTGGATGGTGCGGAGCTGCCTCGTGCAGAACACGTTGCCGAGGCCATTCAGTATAGGAGCTTGGACAGGATACAAGGATAGGCGGCGTCAATCGTTTTGCGTGGGGAGCGTCAATTGTTTTTGTCAAATCGTTTTTCTTGGGGCCGGGGCGTTTTTTCCATCTGGTTCGCTTTGGTGCGGTTGACAGATTCCCGCTTCCGTTGCTATACTAACTGACGGCCTTGTGACCCAGGACAAAGTAATCCAAACCAGTGTGGCCAAAACCACGGAACCCAACACACAGGAGGAACGCCTTGAAAACCTCGGCAGCAACGAACCGGACAGGAACGTGTCGGGCAAAGCGGAATAGCGAGAAATGCGTTCTTTTGTCGATCTTCTTGCTACTCGCCCTGGTCATCATGTTTCACTGCGCCGCATCCTACGCAGCGAATCAGCAGCCTGCTTCCCCCAAAGCGCCGGCTGCCCCGGCTAAGTCCGCGCCCCCTCAGCAGCAACCAGCTTCACCACCTTCTCAACAGCCGCCTGCATCTCAGGAGCCTTCTCCTACTGTTCAGGCTATCCAAGTTCTGCGAGCGGAGATAGCGATTGACTCTCTAGATCCGCGGCTTCGTTACGAGCTGGCAAACGCGCTACACGACGCGGGGGACAAGGAAGAGGCTCTTTTACAGTATGACAAGGCTCTTTCGCTCAAGCCGGATCTCAAGGAAGCTCTTGTCAATAGGGGGGCCGTATTGAATGAGTTGGGGCGCGTGGTTGAAGCAATAGATTCGTTTGAAAAGGCCCTTGCATTGGCCCCACGCGATACAAAGGCCTTGGTGAACCTGGGCAATTCTCTCTACGCCCTTCAGCGATATGACGAAGCTATCAAGCGATACAAACTCTCTGTCGCAGCCGACAGCACGTTTGGCGAAGGTTACTACTACGTCGGAATCGCTTTTGCCGATGCAGGCATCTATAGAGAAGCTGTAAGAGAGTGGGAAAGAATACTGGTGGTAGCACCAAACTCTGAGGCTGCCAAGAATGCCCGGGAGAACCTGGATACACTCAAGAATTTTCTCACTTCTGAGGTCAAGCCTGGCACCAGGCCCAAGATGGAGTGACGTCAAGAGACCCGAGAACGTGAGTCGGCATCGACTCTTCTGAACAGGACGAAGTAACGTGAGCCGGGAAAAGTTACTTCTGGTTTCCAGTCTGGAGAAGCTCAGACAAAGGTACGGTCAAGCAGGGCTCGACAAGGTCCTGAGTTCGGTCGAAGCGTACAGAGATTCCCTTTCCAGCAGGAGAGTAGAGCTCACGACTGCTTTTGTTGACGACAGAACCTCGATCACACAGTTTGGGCTCAAGCCTCTAAAGA